>OBZV01000002.1_pt1 | contig 367167 bp, 309 predicted proteins | sample 1501581 | NCBI WGS metagenome assembly OBZV01 (sample SAMEA2580257, study PRJEB22360) | human gut metagenome | biome: human gut; feature: human-associated habitat; material: faeces | place: Denmark | collected 2008/2010
CAAGAGCCAGAACAGTGGTCAAGGTGTTGACTAGTCCTACCAGAACTTGGTAAAAAAGAGAATCTCCACCTGAAAGTCCTGCATTTTCAAAAATAGAAGGGCCGTAATAAAGCACTGCATTCACTCCCATAAATTGTCCTAAAATGGCAATACAAACACCGATAATAACAGCTTTGAAGATTCCAGGCTTCATTAATAACGACCATTCCGATCTCGTTTCAGAGGTCAGTACAGATTTCGTTTCTTTCAATTGACTTTTCGCTTCTGTAATTGAATTGTATATTCTTTCAAGTATATTTACAGCTTTTAAATCTTTGCCACGTACGATTAACCAACGAGGGCTTTCCGGAATAAAGAATATGATAATGAAAAATAAGATTGCGGGCAATGTTTCCATCCCTAACATTCCTCTCCAGACTTCAGTAATAAATACCTTATTCAACCAGTCCACACTTAATTGAGTTCCACTCTCTGCCCATGCTAATAATTGATAATTAACCAAATAGGCACCTAAGAAACCTACCGTTACAGCTAATTGATATAGCGATACCAAACGCCCTCTATACTGTGCCACAGATACTTCAGATATATAAAGAGGAGAAACGATGGAAACAACCCCTATCCCTACTCCACCTATAATCCGATAGATCACTAATTGAGTAAAATCGGCGCATAGAGCACATCCTAAGGCTGATGTAGAAAACAATACGGCTGAAATAACCATCGTAAGTTTTCTTCCTAACTTATCACTTAAGATTCCTGCAAAAAGAACACCCACAATAGAGCCTACTAAAGCACATCCTACATACCATCCCTGTTGCAACGTATCTAATTGAAATAGTTGAGTCACCTGGGCAATTGTTCCCGATATAACTGCGGTATCATATCCGAACAAAAAACCTCCCAATGCTGCCACAACAGAAAGGAATATAAGATAACCAAAATTGATTGTAGACTTCATCATATTTATTTTATTTCAAAATATTCTTTATATCTGTCATATAAATGCCCTGCTTGCAAATAAGCTGACTGCGGACTCATAAAATGAGAAAATTCAAAGGTGATAGCCTTATCATATCCAGCACGTTTTGCTGCCTCCAATTTCATCCGAAGTTTATCGAACTTAATGGGTAGAAAACGAATAGGCATATCACGGTCAAAAGATTCGGCATTTGTCCAACATTGCATACCATACTTATCTGCTAATTTTTTATTGACAGAAAAGAAGGCATCCAATTCATCATAATCAATATGACCATCTTGAAAAGCGCATGCATCTACCACGTCATGAATTCCATCAAAAATTTCATCCCATTCTTTTTCGTGTTGTTGTACAGAAACGGCATCTTCCTTAGTCATCTTTGTCGTTCCCATTATTGCTTTTTTGCCATCGATCCAAGGAGATATAAAAGTAGGCAATCCATTGGATACATCTTTACATTGTTTGCCTAATGCATAAAAAGCACCAATTGCTCCTTTTGTTGCCCGGCTAATTTCACCACTGATGTACCATCCACCAAAACTTTTATACTTGGAACCATAGTTTTTCCAAACCTCATCAATCACATATTTATTATCTTCTACTTCCCAGGTCATATCTCCTGTGTCCCAGTATTTACCCGAATCATATAATCCAAAATAGAATTTCATTCCATACTTTTCAGCTAAACGCAAAAACATATCCACCAAATCAACAGAAGGCATATAGCAACCTTTTTTCAGCAAATAAGGAGAAGGGAAAGTTACAAATTTACGATAGCCCGAACGGATCATTATTACCGTATCAATTCCTATATTCTTCATGTGCCGAAAATCCAGGTCCCATTCTTTCTCACCCCAATTCTGATGTGGAATATCATGCGATATCTCATCCAGGAAAGTTCCGGTAATTTTTAATCCATTGTTTTTAGGAACAATGAGTTTACTTTCCAGACCATCGGTTGCCACTATTGTACTAGCATTAGCTTTTGAAGTACAAGATTCAAACAATGTTGGCACAGCCAAAGCCGACGCACCAGCCAATGTAGCTTTTTTTAGAAAATTTCTTCGATCTAATGTTTTCATATTAGTTTAATTAAAACAGCTGTTAACATTTATGTTTTTATTACCTATTGAATATACTGTCCTGTAATATCTATTTTTTTATTATTGAAAGGATCTAATATCTGATCTATCAAAATAGCCATTTCACTCCGTAGAATATTTCGGTTCATATTTAAATCTTTCAAGCCAAATTCATTCCAGATTTCTTCGACCCTACCCTTCTTCAACTCAATACTTTCTTTTTCAGCAATCCCTTCTATCATCTCTACCGCTTTCTGAATTGATATGGTATTATTACCTTCAAAAACTTGCTTATCAACAAAAGGATACACATCTCTTAGCCCTTCCAACTCATTCGCCAACAACAAAGTATCTGCTCTAAACCACGTTTGATTTGCCCAGTCAACACTTTTACCTATACCTTTCAAAATTCCAGTAGAGCCTACACGCTGTAATGATTTAAACATTGGATGATCCATTGCAACATCTAAATAAGGCAATAAATATCCTTTCGCATCCAGAATTGCATTTTGCACTTCCCGAACAGACACTTCACTAATATTCTTATTTTCTTTCACTGCAAGAGCTGCCAATGCTCCCGCTGCCTGTCCAATCTGCATTACCATAGGTTGCAAGCGAGTGGTACCATTAATTATATTGGAAACGGATATTGATTTTTCAGCAACAATTAAACCTTCAACATCTTTCGGAATCAGGGTTCCTAAAGGCAAACCATACGAAGGTACCGGATGAAAATAGAGGTTAGGCAATTCTTCATATCCATGATAACGGGTATGATGATGATCTACTGGATAATTTCCAACAGCGATACAAGTGCGATAAAGTGGTTGAGACTGGTTGAACGGTTCACAAACATGATTTAAATTAAAACGAACCAATCCATGGATTCTTCTTGACTCCCTATGATAAGGGATAAATGGCAGTTTGTCGACGGTAGGATATTCATCATCAGCCAATCCCAATGTATTAAAGCCTAACTCATGTTGAAGGAAATAAACAAAACACATTGTATAATGCTTGGCATATTTCAATGCTTCTTCACGTTCCTCGCGAGTCATTTCAATCAGGTTAACATAATAATCATTGCCTTCTATCGGCCAATTTATCATATACTTATTATTAGGAAGCTTCCCATATGTTATCATCATTTCCTTAGACCATACACGATCCGGTTCTTTAGGTGTGATACACACAGGACTGGCGCACGCACAAGCAAATTCATCTTTATTGTATCCTTCAGGACAAGGAATCGTCACATCCTTACCGTAATCTTTCAAGGTTGCAACGTATGTAATATCCTGGACTATATTATTTTTCTCTTCCGGGGCAATATCTTCTTTAGTATCATGACGGCTTTCCATGCCGATATCATATTTCACACCGCACATTTTTGCCATATCACCCAACTCCGTACCATCAATCAAAATTTTAGCAGATACCTTTTTAATCGTATTATCCTTCATCTGAATTTGGGCAATCCAAGAATCATCTTTTCTTTCCAATTTTACCAAAGTAGCATTATGCCATACTTTTAAGTTTTTCTCTACACCAACCATCTCATGGAAAATTTTATTTCCAACTGAAGGTTCAAACAATACTCCACTCACCCAACCAGTTTTTAAAGAATCAAGTCCTCCATAATAATCTGCTAAATGTCCGCGAAACTCACCAAACAAACCAGCCGGCAAATCATAATTTCCATCAACAGCACTTACACCTGCGGAAGTAAGCATTCCCCCCAACCATTCTGTTTCTTCCACTATCAATGTCTCAACTCCCATTCGAACAGACTGAATACCAGCAGTTACGCCACTGGCACCCCCACCAATAATTAACACATCAACAGAATCATCAGAACGAGAGCATGCCGTAAAACATAAAGCAAACAATAGACACAAACCTAAAAAATAGTTTCTCATATTAAATTCATTTAAGGATACAGACTTTTATTAATAATATCACGGCACAAATATAGCTATATTTATTAAATAAACAATAGATAATAAAATATTTTATTAATAAAATCAGTGTTGACAGTATAATTAATTAATAGAAGGGGGAATTAGTTCATAAATCATCATATTCCATTTATTATACCCATAATCGATCACCCCTATATTACCCTGTATGTAAACTCATTAGATAGCATATGTATAGTATGGCATCCAAGACATTCTAATTTTCAAGGTTCTAAAACCGTAAATTAATAAAAAAATTAATTATCTTTGTATGAATTACCAAATAAGCATAGTTATGAACCAACAATTCTTGAATGAAATAGAAAAGGGCTCTAAAAGCGCTCTCGTCAAAAAGAGAATTATTACACATTATATATATAATGGCAGTTCTACAATTCCCGATCTTTCAAAAGAGCTGGATTTGAGTGTACCAACCGTCACCAAATTTATTGGCGAAATGTGTGATGACGGATATATTAATGATTATGGAAAATTGGAGACTAGCGGCGGACGCCATCCAAACCTTTATGGACTTAATCCCGAATCCGGTTACTTTTTAGGTGTAGACATTAAAAGATTCGCCGTTAATATCGGCCTGATAAATTTTAAAGGCGATATGGTGGAACTGAAAATGAATATACCTTATAAATTTGAGAACTCAATTGAAGGGATGAATGAGTTATGCAAACATATTCTCAATTTTATAAAGAAACTTACTATTAATAAAGAGAAGATCTTAAATATTAATGTCAATGTATCGGGACGTGTAAATCCTGAATCAGGATATAGCTTCAGCCAGTTTAATTTTGAGGAGAGACCATTAGCAGATGTATTATCCGAAAAATTAGGATATAAAGTGACTGTTGACAATGATACGCGTGCCATGACCTATGGAGAATATATGCAAGGCTGTGTAAAAGGAGAAAAAGATATCATTTTTGTAAATGTGAGCTGGGGAGTAGGGATTGGAATTATTATTGATGGGAAGATCTATACTGGAAAATCCGGTTTCTCCGGTGAGTTTGGACACATGAGCGCTTATGATAATGAAATAATCTGCCATTGCGGCAAAAAAGGATGCCTAGAGACAGAAGCCTCCGGTTCAGCACTGCATCGCATTTTATTGGAACGTATTCAGAGCGGAGAAAGCTCCATACTATCGACTCGAGTCGCCACAGAAGAAAATCCGATTACTCTTGACGAGATAATTGCTGCCGTGAATAAAGAAGACCTGCTTTGCATTGAAATTGTAGAAGAAATCGGGCAGAAACTGGGAAAACAGATTGCCGGACTAATCAACATCTTCAACCCGGAACTGGTAATTATAGGTGGAACTTTATCTCTGACTGGCGATTATATCACCCAGCCCATAAAAACAGCTGTACGCAAATACTCACTCAATCTGGTGAATAAGGATTCAGCCATTATAACATCCAAATTGAAAGATAAAGCTGGCATTGTTGGTGCTTGTATGCTAGCACGCAGCAGAATGTTTGAAAGCTGATTATCTTCTACGCTGGGAGAAAAAGTTATCTATAAAGCGAACGATATAGACTACTACTACTCCGGCAACAACTAAAACAATAATACGACTCAACATAGATTACATTTTTATATTTTACATCTATTACATACACCAGATTTTCCTTTCATAGAAAACTGGATATTTTGTAAAAATTAGAACGCTGATTATTAATTAATAATCAGCGTTCTAATTTGAGAGCCGCTAGCCAGACTTGAACTGGCGACCTACGCGTTACGAAATCCCGCGTTACGGCTCATACATCACACTGATTAACAATCAATTATATACTAATTTCTATTTCTTTCAAAAAACAATCTACTATACAATTGCTATTTCTAGGTAGAATTGAAATGTTAAAAGTATAAATTATTATATCTAATATCACCAATCATCATCTTGAGATTTGCATGATAAAATATCACTAATCAGTTGATTTAATATTTCATCTAAATCAACTATCAAATATTGCCTTTTCGGATTAGGCTGTCCATCCTTAAATAATTTCCAAGAATTTACCCAATCAGTAAAAGGCTCTGAATATGTTGCAGGTTGATATTTGCATATCATTTGAGAAACAACAGGTGCATCTACTCTGATTTTCCCATCTTTAAATTGAAATCTTAAAACATATTCCATCCCAAAGCGCAATTTCATACCTGGAGTTTTTACTGCGATACAATCATCACAAAACCCTTTTATAGAAATTATCTCATTTTCAACTTTGCTTATTACATCCTTTGGAGACTTGTACAATTTTGTTATTGACGATAAGATCTCTAAATATAATTCACTTTGCGTTTTACCCTCATAAGGAATAACCAGAAAGTTTTTGTTGTCAGCTATATTTACGAAAGTCCCATCTGCCTGTAACTTAAAATCCATGGCATTTTGAGCGTTGATATTATGACTGGATACCAACATAACCACCATTAAAAATAAAATCTTTTTCATTGTATTTTAATACTTAGCTTGTTCTTTAATTTGCATTTATGCTTTCCAATATCTTTATAGATTCTCTGTATTGGTCTGCCTGTGGAATTCTTTCAAATTCTACAGTCTTATCATAATTATTTTTAACAACCTCTTCGATTTCATTCAGCGTAACTTTAAAAAACTCTCTTCTACTATTAATCATATTGACTTTTTTATTTTCAAAAGCTCGATGTAAGGCAGCTTCCAATTTAGGAGCGTCGTCAGAGAAAATCATAGCATGAACATCGAATTTGAAAGGTACAGAAGCATCACCTAATTCATCCACTCTTTCCATAGGGTCAAGCCTTCGAGTCATGCCTATTTTATACACATTTTCACCAAATGAGCCAATGTTAGATATAATATACACATATCCGGCTTTCTTGTTAGCCTCTCGGTAATCAATATCCTTAATTGCAACGTCAAGTTCTGTAAGATGAGATTCTATTTCTTGTCTCTTCTCTAAAAGCACTTCTTTTTCAATCTCATCACAAGTTTCAAGCTGCTTATCTAATTTCAAAAGAGCATTAGTATAGTGTCTCTGTTCTTTTTCAATATCTTTTCTTGCTTCTTCTATTTCTTTTTGAAGTTTAGCCTCTTCACGCATTTGTTCTCGGATTCGCTTTTGCTCTTCTTTTTCTTCTTGCTTCTTTTGTGCATATTCATAAGCCAATTGTAACTCATCTATTTTTAAAGACAAATATTCGTATGAAATAGAAACAGCATTCTTTGAATTCATTTTATTTAATGCCTCATAGGATTTTCGCATCTTTTCAATGAATGCTGCAATATTATTGAATTTGACTTTGCTTATTAGCATATCACATTCATCATTAAAACATCTAAGTATTTGCTTTATATTTTGATTTGTCATAACTCTGCCTTGAGCTTCGCTTCCGTTTACAGTCCAGGTTTCTGAACATGTTGCTGCTGTTTTATACAAAATCATATTCTTTTGTTCCGTCCTAACAGCATCTAACCTGTCTTTGTACATTTCAGAGTTGGCGAAATCGTAAATCGGAGAATACATACCAAATTCTTGGAGAAGTATTGTTTCGTCAAGTTCTACAATTTCTCCTTTTTTACTTTGTATTTCTTCGGATAGCTTATCAATTTCTGATTTTAGTTGAGCTATTTCTGATTGATGGTTCTCTCTTGCTTTTTCAGCACGTTCTTCTTCAAGTCTGATTTTAGATAATATTTCATCTTTCTTATTATCTAAATTTGCTATCTCTTTGAATTTGGAAAGAGATTCGCACTCTTTTTTAAGCTCCTCAATCTTTTGATTGAGTTCTTGCTCTTTATTTACCGAGATTTCCAAATCTTTTTTCAAGCAGGTTATTTCTGCAAATTCTTTCTGTTTTAGAAAATCAAAAAATGCCATAATATTAGATAGATTTAGAATTATATTTGTGTTCTTTCTAACCTTCCTACAACTTTATACAAAAATTTAATTTGCTCCCCTTCTATCAGCATATCAGGATACTTTCTTCTGCCATCAGGGTTGATGGCATTGTTATATGAAACCAACTTCAATTTTCCATCTTCAATATAGATCATTTTTAAATACCGATCTTCATTTGTAATTACTACATAAGACTGCCCCCCTTCAATTTCTCTCTTATCTTTTATCTCTCTAACAAATACAATATCCCCAGAACTGTATTTGTCATACATAGAATCTCCATACACAGTCACTCCATAGCACCCAGAGAAATTTGGTATATTAACGTAGCCTAATATTTTATTTTCGTCTCCATCAAAACCAATTCCATGACCAGCAGATACGCGTATATCGAGTATTTTAATATCTTTTTCAGTTATCGGAACATTAGTAATGGATACACTCTCATTCGTCATGGTCCCATCTCCATTTATGATCCATTTTTCATTAAAGATACCTTTAAAGGCATTGCTGAATCTATTCACAAACCCTTCGGTAAGGAATCGTTCACTACCTTTCAATGCAGCAGACACATTAGAAGTTGTTGTTCCCATTCTTTCAGCTATATCTTTTTGAGTAGCTTGTATTGAAACATACCCTTTCCACACAAGATACCTAACAGCCTGATTCAATCTCTCCGATAATTCTTCCATAAAGAGCACTATTTTACTAATATAATTAGTATATTTGTATCAAAATCAAGTTGCGGATGATTTCGACTAAATTGTTTAACTGTTCCCGTAAGGGATTATATAGGCGACTAAACTTCAAACCGCAACTTTGGAGTTGGTCGCTTTACTTTATTACTATGAAATTAGAAGATGTAAATTACGCTTTCAAGAAATTAGTTATAGTAGAGGCTACAATAACATCTCCGGCACTAATCTATTGTATGTTTAACCTCAATCAGCAAACAATGTCAGTGATAGCCGGAATATTGTTTATATATCTTGTAACGTTTTTCTTATTTATCATCTACTTGTTGCAAACATAATTATTCTTTCATTGAATTCAATATCTCTATTAACTCTCCACTGTCCCTGTGTCCGGTTGATGCAATAATCTTTATATATTCTTTTATTTCATCTTTTGAGATTTTTGTAGCTGGATAATTATTCTTTATTGTTTTGACTTTCAGTATAATTTCATCCAGTTTATCTTTATCTATGCTTGTTTTCATTAAACACTCCATACTCTTAAATAGATAATATAAGGATGCCTCGCATTGTGTTCTTCTCAACTCATTTACGCCTTGGAAGAAAAATGTAAGGTACATGTTGTGGTATAGGATATCATCGGTTCTTTTATCTATGTCTTTTTTGAGTGATTTTCTTATTCTTTTTTCCAGAAACAGTTCATCGATGATATGTATGAACATATAAATCGTTACTACAGTAACTAAAACAGAGACTGTTAATGTCATGCTATCATAAGTAAACGGCTGTATTCTGAATATACAGAAACATGCGGTAGCAATACTTATAGCAATTGCCACGATGCTTAATCCTAAAGCCCAATTCTCTTTCTTCTTCATATTATAATAAGGTACAAACTACTCTAATAGTTAAACAATGTTTATATACTAATATTTTTAGTATCAAATCTTTTTGATACTAAAAATATTAGTATATTTGCATCATCAATCAAGTGATAAGATAATCACCGCTCGCAAAGGTAGCAAAAAGGTTGATATAAATAAATAGTATAAATACATTAAAATACACGATTATGAGCACGAATTTAAAAAATCAGATGAAAGAAGTCATGAGTTTAGCATGGTCTTTTGTGAAGAGAAACGGTTTCTCAATGAGCGAAGCATTGAAATGCGCATGGGCAAATATGAAGTTGAAAGCTCAAATGAAAAATAAGATTGTAAAGTTTTACTTTCAGAAAGTAGACGGCACAATGAGAGAAGCTTACGGCACGCTTTGCGAAAAATATATGCCGACAGTAACCGGTAGTGATAAGCGGGCAAAAAATGACACCATTCAAACTTATTTCGATACAGAACGCGGTGAGTTCAGATGTTTCAAGAAAGCTAACCTTTTAAAAATTGCATGATTATGACACGTTACGAGATTGAACAGGGCTTAAATGCTCTATACAAAGATCTGAATAATGTTCAGAATATGGATGAAGCAACAGCCCGCAGGGTTTACAATGTAGATTGCAAGGCTGATATCATAGAAGTCATCGAAGAAGAGATTGATACCTATGAAGCGATCCTTTCAGGCCCGGACACAGGTGAAGATAACGACATAGATTACGATGCTCTTTGCCTGATTCAAGGTTTAAGTAGATACGCATAATTACACGATTATACAATGCCCGTCCGGTCTCGATACCGGGTACAATCCGTAGAAGGTATGGCGGGCGCAATATATAACGGATTTTTCGTCCGTGCGCATAATGGCAAGCCTTCGGGCGCATAGCAGACAGCGAAGTTAATCGGCTACAGGCAGTAACCACCGACACGTTCACAAGGTTCTAAACGAAAGATCCGAGTTGTAAGTATGACTTTTAAATTTTCTTTAAGTAGAAATCCAACGATATATTGCCCGTCCAGTCTCGATTCTGGGTACAACTGTCTAAAAGGTTGGCGGGCGCAAATTTTAAATTATACGATTATGTCACATTATTATTCAAAAGTAGATGCAGGTAGTTTGTTGTCACTCGTAAATGCATCTGATTGTGTGGAGCATTTTGGTGTATCCAGTTTGGTTCCTGAAATGGATGAAACAGAAGTTTTAAATCAGGTAAATGAAGATACCATAATCAGTTACCTCGAAGATAAAGGTTTTAAAGTAGAGAAGGAGGATTAAAATGAAGCTAATCCAGTTGATTTTATCCATTCTTTTAGCCTTATGCGCTATTATTATGTTTTATGGGGCAATCACAACCCACAGCCCAATAAAAACGATCTCTATTATTATCATAGGGATTATATGTATTGGTTGTTTTGCTTTTGTCAGAATTGCCTACACAGGATTACGTGAATAAGTTTTTATTTATAATTAAGAAATGAATGAAACATTAGAACAACAAATTAAGCGGTTAGAGTTTTGCCGTGACTGTATCGTACTTGATTACGATGCTGGGAGAAAAGAATACAACCGTCTTGAAAAGATGATTGAAGAATTGAAACAACTAAAATCCCAACAGAAATCCGCAAAAAGGTAGACCGATAATCCGGCATAAGGTTTCTGCAATAAGCCAGTACTGTGAGTAAGGGAAACCAGCCGGGCGGATTCTGAAAAATATAGTAGTTTTTGTCGTGTTTTATTTTGTGTTTGTACCGAGTGTACCGTCTGTGAAGATAGTACACTCTTCTTATTGGGGTGGTTAGCTTATCGGTTAGAGCTTTGTGTTGCGCAACCAATTATTACTATTGAGAGAGGTTCGATTCCTCTACCATCCACCAATCAATTAATTTAATTTTTTAATCTTATGGCAACAATCAGAGAAACTATTTTAAAAGTAAAGCCGGGCAAACAGAAGATTATCCCGCTATCAGAAGTTGATGTTACAGGCTACAGACAGCAAGCCCATGTAATTAGCAAAGAATTGAGAGATAAAGGTATTGTTGTTCCAGGCGGTAAGCCGGCATATACCATCTCTAAGAATAAGTACACCGGCTCAATGTATATCATCAATAATATGCAGAAATAGCATCTAATCTTACACGATTATGAGAAGAGTGCTAACCGAATTGACACCAGAGTGCGAAGTAACCGCACAGATGTTCATATCAGGAATGGAAAAAGAAGAGATTGCAGAAGCCAAATGCAGAGCGTTCAGTACAATAAACAACCAGCTGCAGAAAGCTTTTCAAATTCTTAATGTGAAAAATGGCAGGCAGCTATGCAAAAAGTTTTATGAGCGTTTATCAGGTGTTGAATATACGTTTGATTTCTCACCAGCTGTACGTTCTACCTTTGCTTGCTTCCTTTTATGTGTTTTTGGATTATCGCTCTACCACGAACAGAACGATATGAAAAGAGCCAGAAGAACGAAAATAGAAACCGTTGATAGGATAAGGAGGTTGGAATGAATGCAGAAGCGAAATTAAATACCCTTTACCGAATTGGCAACAGAATCCCTTTGAACAAGTCACAAGCTGCCGGATTTGTTGGCGGGCGGTATCGTCTTGAAAAATTAATAGCCGAAAAGAAGATACGAGCAACAAAGACAGGCCCGACAAAGATGTCTCCTTACGATGTAAACGCCTGTGACGTATTTCTTTATGCCATTGATTCTAAAGAACAAAGAATATAATTAACCCTTTAATTTTACAATTATGAGCCTTATTAAAAAAAGTAATGAATTAGTAATCCCTACTACTGTAAAGATGATGATTTACGGTCAAGCCGGTATGGGAAAAAGTACAGTAGCGTTGAGTGCCCCGAAGCCTTTATTGTTAGACTTTGACAATGGGGTTAAACGCATGAACATGGCGCATCTGGAAAACATAGACACCGTACAGGTCACTTCTTGGAGTGATGTTCAACAGGTTTTGCAAGAAGATTTGTCAGCTTATCAGACAATTGTAGTTGACACGATCGGTAAGATGATGGATTTTATCATCACCTATAAATGTGGTAGCCGCCAACCTTCTATCAGGGATTGGAGTGGTATTAATGCTGAATTTTCTTGGATGACAAGAACACTCTCAAGTCTGAACAAGCATATCATTTTCGTTGCCCATCGTGACACAAGAAAAGAAGGTGACGATACGGTGTTCATTCCTGCTTTGCGTGAAAAATCCTACAACTCCATTGTTACCGAATTGGATTTGCTTGGTTATCTCGAAATGAAAAGTGAGAGAGGCGTACAAAGACGTACTATTACTTTCGATCCGACTTCAAGAAATGACGGTAAGAATACCTGCAATCTTCCTTCAGTAATGGAGGTCCCTACCATTCTTGACAAGAACGGCAATCCGACTGCCAAAAACGACTTTATCGCTACCAAGATAATCAATTCATATTTAGGTATGCTTGCCGCCAAAAAAGAAGTACAGAAGAAATACGATAAGGTGATGGAGGAAATCAAAGAACAGGTTGAGCTGGTGACAGACGCAGAATCCATCAATAACTTATTATCAAGACTTGGTGAATTTCAACATATAGGAAGTTCGATGGTTGCGGCAAAAGTGCTTATTAATAATAAGGCAAAAGCATTAGGGCTTGTTCCCAATAAAGAGACAAAGACTTATGAAAAACCAGCAGCTTAATTACTCTATATATGCAACATTATTGGATGCCTATTGGGGATATCTGAATAGTGATGTGATTTGGGAAAAGTACTGGGGATGGAGTGAAAATCCTCCCCATACTCCCGAAGAATTTCACGAATTGCAGTTCCAAGAGCTGATAGACCGGATCAACCGCAAACCATTTGATAGCGAGGCGGCAGACCGTGGGACAGCGTTCAATGAAATCATTGATTGTATGATTGAGAACCGTAAATCTTCTATAATGGAAATCAGCAGGGTGTATCATGATGATGGAACACTTTACGGAATAAAAGCCGTTTACAACAATCGCACTTTCACTTTTCACATTGATCTTTGCCGCGAGTTTGCCAATTATTACAAAGGAGCATTGACCCAACAACGGGTAGAAGCCATTCTGCCCACCGCATACGGCAATGTGTTAGTTTACGGTCTAATTGATGAACTGATGCCTACCAGTGTTCATGACATCAAGGCAACCGGCAGTTACACTGTAGGAAAATTCAAAGACCATCACCAGCATTTAGTTTATCCGTATGCTCTTATGCAGAACGGGTCAGATGTGCGAACGTTTGAGTACAACATCGTAGAGTTTAACAAGGGCGGTTATGTGGTAGATACCTATACGGAAACATACGTTTTCAACCCGGAACGTGACATTCCTATTCTTACTAATCATTGTGAGGAGTTTATCCGGTTCTTGGAAGAAAACAAAAGTTTGATCACTGATAAAAAAATATTTGGAGGAGAAAATTAATGGCAAATCAAATAACTGGAAGAATAATCGAAATCGGGCAAACCGTTCAAATTCCATCCAAAAATGGTGGATCTCCATTTACCAAACGGGAATTTATTTTAGATGCTACCACCTACGACCCTTATACGGGTGAGCGTAGTGAGTATGAAAACATTCTTCCTTTAGAGTTCTCGGGTGATAAATGTGCAGAACTTGACCGTTTTAGTCATGGAGAGGTCGTTACTGTATCATTCATTTTACAGGGACGTTCATGGACGAACCTGAATGGAGAACTTAAACGTATGGTATCTATTCGATGCTACAAAATAGAAGCGCGTAGCGGTATATCGCAACCCCCCACAAGTCGCACCGGTACAACAACCGGCCCAGCAACCACAACAGTATCAAGACCAGCAATATCAAGTACCTGACTTTCCGCCTCCTGTTGATGCAAATGGTAATACAAAGGATAATTTACCCTTTTAATGTATGCTGTTCGATTTGAAGAATGATATGGAAGAGATTTGGAAAACAATAAAAGGTTATAATGGATATTATCAAGTTTCTAATACAGGTAAAGTTCGGAATCCTAATAAGGTACTTACTCCAAATGTTGGAGTAAAGAACGGATATGTTTATGTTACTTTGAGAAAAGATAAAAGACTGTTACATCGAATTGTTGCAGAAACTTTTATCCCCAATCCATTTAATAAACCAGAGGTAGACCACATTAATGGAATTAGAACGGATAATAATGTTTGTAATTTAAGGTGGGTAACTCGTACGGAAAACAATAATAATCCTATCACTAAAAGCCGTTTTAGTAAATCTGCTAAAGGTAAAGTTATCAATGCAGAAACTAAAAAACGAATGTCAATGAGCCGAAAAGGGGAAAAACATCCAATGTATAATAAAAAGCATTCAAGTTTTTCTAAAAGAAAGATGTCTATAACTCATTCAATTCCAGTTGTGCAATTTGGATTACAAATGAATTATATAGCTGAATTTGAAAGTGCAAAAGTGGCTTCTCTTGAAACACAAGTTGCTGCATCAAGTATCAATGCTTGTACGCTCGGCAAAAGGGAAACGGCTGGTGGCTATATTTGGAAAAAGAAAAATGATATTTAATTTATCAAATCATTATGAAATACCCAAGTTTAAGGAGTATGTGGACAAGCTGTTTAGTGAGCGAGCAGTGGTAGAAGTAAAGAAGAAGCTACCTAATCGCACCCTCGCTCAAAACTCTTATTTACATCTTCTTTTAGGGTACTTTGGTAGTGAATACGGTTGCAGCCTTGACGAAGCTAAAGTAGACTTCTATAAAAGGACCTGTAACCGTGATCTGTTTGAACGAAAGACGATTAATAAGGTTGGTAAAGAAGTAACCTATTTGCGCAGTTCAGCCGAACTGACAACAGGTGAAATGACTTTGTCTATTGATCGCTTCCGTAATTGGAGCACTGCACAGGCCGGTATTTATCTTCCGGCTGCTAATGAGCATCAAATGCTGATATATGCCCAGCAAGAAATTGAACGTAACAAAGAATTTATTTAAAATAGAATTTTATGAAAAAGAGAAAATTTCCCAATGATGCAACAAGATTCTTTAATCCTCAAAAGAGTGGTACTAACGCAGAGTACAATAAGTTTGGCTTTCTTGTAAAGCCAGGAACTAACCAAGCCAAAAAGATGTCGGAAATAAGTTGTATCCCTGTGTACAATACTGGAGGGACGGCAAGAAAAGTAATAGGAGAATATGGTGAAGTAACTTATAAATAACTACTATATGGATAAATTTTTAGGTCAAGAAATCCCCGAAAAGGATAGATGGCAGTTCTTACAGGACAATGCCGATGCTGTAGAAGAGATTGGCTATACTCATCGTTTTACTCCAGATGAATTAGCTCAAAAGAAAGAGTATCTTGCTGAAACCTCAATTCAAATTAATGATATTGAGATAGAGAAAAAAGAAGCTATGGAAGCATTTAAGGCAGAGTTAAAGCCTTTGAATGAAAGAAAACAAGAACTTCTTGAAAACATAAAGAAAGGCTCTGAATACATTGAAAATGAGGAGTGCGTAAAAATTCTCTATCATGAAGAAAAAATGGCAGGGTATTATAACAAGCTTGGTGAGTTGGTTTATTCCCGTCCTATCATGCCGCAGGAAATGCAAAGAACTATTTTTAATATTAACCGTAAAACTGGAACAGAATCATGAGTGAAAACAAATTGAATGTGGTTGTGCCGAAAGATTATAGCGGTGCACCAATCGAAGTTGTATTAAGAGAGGGAGCAGCACCCGATCTACTGGAGATAAAAGAACCTGAAAGAGTTGTAATAGAGGGTACTATTGATGCTCCTTTCAGATGGTTGGAAAAGCGCATTGAACTAATTAATCAGAAAGCATCAAATATTATCGTAAACCGTGATGCAATGGGCATTGCTTTAACGATTGACGAAACGAACTATTACCAAGCTGACATTAGAGGCATTTTACAGGCTTCAAAAGAAATGGTGGAGTTTGGTATCAACACAGAAAAGAAATGGGAACCTATCAAGTTGTCTAAGTTCTTCAAGATGCACCGTGCTTTCTTCAAAGACAAATCTGAAAATATGATGCTTGTCTCTACCCTGAAGAACTTCAAAGCTAAGATAAACCAAGACATCGAGCGCAGCAAAGAAGAAAACGGCAGCAAAGTTGACAACTACTCACAGGTGGTTGATTCCAATTTGCCGAAATCTTTCAAACTGAATATCCCTCTTTTCAAAGGATTTGCTTGCGAAGAAATTGAGGTCGAGATTTACGCTGATGTTGATGGTCGTGATGTATCTCTTTCTCTTGTGTCCGCTGGTGCAAATGAAGCCATTGAAGAATACAAGAACAAAGTGATTGACGAACAACTGGAACAAATCAGACAGATTACACCGGACATCGTAATCATTGAAGTATAAAATGGTTGGTGGTATGGCGGAATTGGTAGACGCTAAAGTGACATGTTTATAGATAGGTTGAACCCAAGCTAAGTTTGTAAAAGTAACGGGCATGGCTGTTTTAAATATAATAGTAAAAATAACTCCTATCATGCAGGTTCGAGTCCTGTTGCCACCGCATAAATATGAGCCACATATCAATGGCAAGAGTTAGTGAATGATGGTTGTGCCCCGGAGAATACGCTTCGGGGCTTTTAATTAAAAAGATTATGGCAATAGATAAAATCAAAACAGTAGGTCAGCTTAGAAAGGTCATTGAAAGTCTTTCTGACGATTACGAGATAGAAATGCGTATCAGACGTAAATTGTCGGATGATGAAATAAGAGAGTTGCATAACAAATATGGTCGAATATATCCTTATCCATACGAAACTCAATATCCAGAACTAGAGTTTGACGATATAGGTGTGTCTGACAAAGTATTATGCTTGGGAGTTGAATTAAAAAACGAATGAGATGCCATATTACATAAAAAGAACCAAGGCTAAGAAGAAAGACAAGCCTTTGCCTCTGTTTGATAAAGCAGGGATAACAGTAAAGAAGAAGCCGGATTTGAAAGCCAAACTCGACAAGGAGTTTTCCCTTTTCATCCGGCTTCGTGATGTAATGCCGAACGGATATTTTCGCTGTATCTCGTGCGGACAGATAAAGCCGTTCGAGCAAGCCGACTGCGGACATTATTTCAGCCGCACGCATCTGGCTACACGGTTCAATGAAGATAATTGCCATGCAGAATGCCGTCACTGCAACCGCTTCAAAGCCGATCATTTGGAAGGCTATCGGGTGAATCTGATTGCTAAAATCGGGCAACGAAATTTTGATTTATTAAAATGGAAAATAAAAGATTCGAAGGATAATCCTCAAAATTATAAAAAATCAGACTTTGATTATGAGCAGCTAATCAAGTATTACAAGGCACTTAATAAAAAACTTAGAAAGGAGAAAGGACTATGAGAACAACAATCATTGATGGAATTGAGTATAAGCTTACTCCGATAAAGAAAGAAAATAAAACGATAGCTTTATTTATCCTCACTATGCCCAAAAACAATTCATGGAATGGTAAATGGACTGGAGAGGGGGATTTATATGCTTTTTCACAGGTTGCATTTAGACGTGGAAAACCAATCTATCCAAATCTAAAAGAAGGAAGCTTCTATTATGATTTTGGCGATGGATGGGTAGCAAATGTGGAAGTCAGATATGTTACACCAAGCGAATCTAAAAAAATAATGCGGAAATCTAAAGGTTTCTGTGGATATACTTGGATGTGCGATGAGATAATGAAACTCGGAAGAATCAGAACCGTTACAGAAAGAAGAGCAGACAATGTACAAACTACGTGATTACCAACAGAAAGCCTCTGATTCAGCCGTTTCTTTCTTCAACAATAAAATAAAGAAAACGAATGCTATCATGGTATTGCCTACAGGATCGGGAAAGTCTTTAATCATTGCGGATATAGCTGCAAGACTTGACGGACATACTTTAGTATTCCAGCCGAGCAAGGAAATACTTGAGCAAAATTTCAAAAAGCTATGCTCATACGGTATTCTCGACTGTAGTATATATTCGGCTTCTTTCAATTCAAAAGAGATAAACCGGATAACATTTGCTACCATCGGATCGGTAAAGAATCATCCTGAACTCTTTACTCACTTCAAGAACATCATCGTTGATGAATGCCACCTTGTAAATCCTAAAGAAGGGATGTATAAGGATTTCTTTGAAGCGGTTAAGTGTAAGGTGTTAGGGCTTACCGCAACTCCTTATAGATTGTCTTCCAGCCGAAACTTTGGCTCTATGCTAAAATTCATCACTCGGACAAAACCTCATGTCTTTTCAGAAGTCATTTACCATGTACAGGTATCGACCTTACTTGATATGGGCTATTTGGCGAAATTGAACTACTACCCGATGAATCCATCGGGATGGAACGAACTCAACTTGAGGGTAAATACTACCGGTGCCGACTACACCGATAAGTCAGTCCAAAGAGAATATGAGCGTATAGACTTTTACGGTTATCTCGTCCATATCGTTCAAAGGTTGATGAATCCCAAAGCCGGAGGTAAACGAAAAGGTATTTTGGTATTTACCCGGTTCCTGAAAGAAGCAGAGCGGTTGACCTATTCAATACCTGGCTGCGCTATTGTATCCGGTGATACCCCAAAAGCCACTCGTGAAATGATTCTCCAACATTTTAAAACAGGAGAAATACCAGTAGTAGCGAATGTCGGAGTATTGACTACAGGTTTTGATTATCCGGAACTCGACACTGTTGTTATGGCACGTCCCACGATGTCACTTGCTATGTGGTATCAGATAGTCGGTCGGGCTATCCGCCCCCACCCTTCCAAAGAATGTGGCTGGATTGTGGATTTATGCGGCAATATCAAACGTTTTGGTGAAGTCTCTGAATTACGATTGTTTGATAGTGGTAATGGGAAATGGATTGTTTGCTCTAAAGGTAGACAATTAACCAATGTGAGATTCTAAACAATGGATAAAGGATTTATTAAACTATCTCGCTCATTCTTTGATAACAAGATATGGCAGGCCGCCCGGGCATTTAGTGAGTGCGAAGCGTGGATTGACTTGATACAGGCAGCACGATTTGAGGCATCACCGACTACGTCGCGCATCGGGTGTTATGAAGTAACATGGGAAAGAGGGCAATATCCTGCATCCAATAGATTTCTTGCTAAAAAATGGGGAAGATCTGAACAATGGGTTAAATCTTTCCTCGGAAAACTGAAAAGAGAAAAAATGATTACTACTGATAACAGTCAAGGGATCAATGTGATTACTCTCGTCAATTTTGAAAAGTACAACGGTGAAGTTATGGAAAACCCACCTAACAACCCACCTTGTAACTCACCTAATCAATTGATAGATGGTAATTTACAAGAACTTGTAACCCACCTAGTAACCCAACAAGTAACCCACTTACTAAAAGAGCAACCCACCTCTAACCCAAATAATAAGAAAGAAGAGAATATAAAAGAAACTACTCCTAACGGAGTAGCAAAGAAAGACGCGGCTAAAGCCGCTACCCTCACTCGAAAAAATTCTTTCTACCAGTCCTTAATTCCCTATGTCGGTAAATACCCGAAAAATATGATACGGGCTTTCTTCGATTATTGGTCAGAGCTGAATAAATCAGAAACTAAAATGCGCTATGAGCTTGAAAAGACCTGGGAGTTACCCAAAAGGTTAGCCACATGGGCAAGCAAGGAGAGAATGCCTGCTAAACCGGCTACTGACATCGGGGTAGTTCTCAATAACAATTCCCCTGATAAATACGATTCACCACAAGAAAGAAAATGGGAGGAAAGATGGAACAAATAGACTTTAAAAAAACAATCAACAATCTCAAAGAAACCGGGTTTAATCCCGTCCCTAACCTTGTGAACATAGCGATACCGAATGCAAAAAATGTTCTTTGGTACGGGCTGAACTATTTCACGGAAAATGCTGAATGGTTACCAGAATACGAAGAAATAGCCGTATGGCTTTCCGGAAACAACGGACGTGGGCTTTTATGTCATGGCAATTGTGGACGGGGAAAATCCCTTATCTGTTGGAAGATCATCCCCCTGCTTCTGAATCACTATTGCCGAAAGATAGTAGCCTGTTATGATGCTCAACAAATGAACGCTGATATAGATGGGGTAAAAGCAAAACATATCATCTATATAGATGATATCGGAACAGAGAACCTAAGCGTGAAATTTGGTGAGAAAAGACTTGCCTTCTGCGAAATTGTTGATGAAGCGGAAAAACGAGGGAAGCTCCTGATATTAACCACCAATCTGTCACTTGACGAAATATCTCAAAAATACGGAGAGCGCACCATGGATAGATTGGTTTCCATTACTACACGGGTAAAATTTAAAGGAAAAAGTTTGAGAAAATGAATGTTACAATATGTTGGAATACCAAAGACCGGAACACTATAGACAAGATACGAAAGAAGTTCGGTATTCCATCCTATATGAGTGTCAACCGAGAAACACCTTGCAATATCAAGGAGGAAGATATGGAACTCCTTAGAGAAACTGAAAAACGAGGATTTATTCAAATTAGAAACAAATAAAATCATGTTAGTAGGAACAACAAACCTTAACACGACGCTAAATCTGGCATACGTGTTAACAGATGTCGTAGAAACTCTTCTCTACGATTTAAGAAGTGAAATGAGAAAGCAAGGCTATGAATTACGTTACAACGCTAAACATAACTTCAACACAGCAATAGCCGCGATCCGGAAATTGAAACAAGATGTAGACAAAACCCAATTCTCCACACAAGAGAACTTTGGAAATGACTCTGATTGTCTCCTAGCCTTCATCCGGTTATTAGTAGATAGATGCGGTGATGATGACAAGAAAATGTTTGCGTTCTATAACTACATCAAGAGTCATCCTTCACAGCTAGGACTTGAATTGTCCGATGAAAAAAGTGTATTCGCCCATATTTTTAATAACTAAAATTCTAGTTTCTAAAATATGAAAATACTCCTAAACATCCTCCTTCTCATAGGAGTGAACATCTTATTTTACCTGTTAGTCTACCGGTTGGCGGACTACTTGATAAATACAATTAAGATATGAAAGATATAGAACTATACAATGACCATTTCCAGAACTACAAAGTTTATGGAATCCCCAAAGCGCAGTTAATTATTGCCGATGTGCCCTACAATCTAGGAAATAATGCTTATGCCTCTAATCCCTCATGGTATGTGGATGGTGATAATAAGAACGGAGAAAGCGATAAGGCCGGTAAAGAATTTTTTGATACCGATAAAGATTTTCGCCCGGCAGAATTTATGCATTTCTGTTCCCAGATGCTTGTAAAAGAGCCAAAGGATAAAGGTAAAGCACCTTGCATGATAATCTTTTGTGAGTTTGAAGATCAATTTCGATACATCGAACTTGGTAAAAGATATGGGTTAAATAATTATATCAATCTTGTATTCCGGAAAGATTTCTCCGCACAGGTCTTAAAGGCAAACATGAAAGTAGTAGGAAACTGTGAGTACGGTTTACTTCTTTATCGTGAAAAACTTCCAAAGTTCAACAATGACGGGCGGATGATATTCAATTGCTTTGATTGGGTAAGAGACAATGAAACGCCTAAAATACATCCAACACAGAAGCCTGTCCCACTTCTTCGTAGGCTAATAGAAATCTTTACCGATAAAGGCGATGTGGTAATTGATCCATGCGCCGGAAGTGGTTCCTCCTTATTAGCAGCTGCCCAACTAGGACGCAGAGCATACGGATTCGAAATAAAGAAAAAGTTCTTCGCTGATGCGAATAAATTTGTATTGTCACAAGTGCAGAAAGTACTATTTCAATAATTAACCCTTGCAAGTTCTTGAAGAATTATCAAGTATTTGCGTAAAACAATTAAAAAATGAGCAAATCTGAAAAATTAGAATATATAAGAAGTGTAGCTTATAAAAATGAAAGGGTTACTAATTGGCATCTAAGTGATGATTTAGGAATTTTTATAGACAAATTCTATGATAAGAATATAAAACTTAGAGTTGCCCAGAAGCATTTCACTAGATATGCCAATATGTTAGTGAAAGAAGGTTACTTAACCCCTGCAAGCCGTATTCCTTTAGGTTTTGGCAGTTGGAGCGATTATCATACAAGAACTCAAACTGTGTGGAACCTTTCAGAAGATATAAAGAGAATAAAAAATAATTGATTAATAACAATATTAAAAATGAGCAAAGAAATAGATAGTGTTGTCGTAATCGACAGGTTTGATTATGACGAATTGGTAGAAAAGGCAAATATCACTGATGCGGAAATCAGGAAACAGGCTGAAAGAATTTTTATGAAAGAAAATGAAGTCCCTGTAAGAATAGAATTTAACGAATATCGAAATGGCAGAAATTTCACTGCTCCGATTGGATTTATCAGACATTCAGACAAACATCATATTTGGGAAGAGTTAGACAAAATTGAACCTCAAATAAAAGAATGGATGGATGAAAACTTTAGTATGTTTGATAAGAAATTGAGGGAGAAATATATTACCGAAAAGAATTGTATAGGGTTGAGTAAACAAGTTACCAACTTAGAAGAGAAATTGAAAAGGCTAAAGATTAAATACACTTTTTTGTTTTCCTATGCAGTTGTCATTTCTGCTATTGTATTTTTCTTACTAACACTTTTAAAGTAAAACAAAATAGAAAGGAACTAAAAGATGATACTCACTACTGGTAAGATAGTATTCGTTACCGATTCAGATGATTCAGACTGCTATATTGAGAACTTAAGGACGGAGTACAACACAAATCTTTATCGCATAAAGATTGATAGAACGCTTAAACCTCCCCATTACCAGCTATTCCAGGAGTATAAGGAGGGCAAACGAATATTGTGCCGTGAGTTATTTTCTTCCAGCAAGCTGGAAAAGATTGTAAAATATATAAGTGAAAACATTCAATAAGAAAAAGATATGAAACAGACATTAGAAGAAGCAGCAAAAGAATATGCAAATGAAAATTGCTGGATTCCAGAAGAACTACATGATTCAGAGATTCCTGATTATATGGAACATTTTGCCAAGCACTTTATCGCTGGTGCTGAATGGAACGCAAAGCAATCTCCATGGATAAGCGTAGAGGACAGGTTGCCGGATAATCAAGACATAGTATTAGTACGTGGTGAATATGGTGGAAAGTGCACTGCCTATCTTCATGGCAAAAATAGTGGATTTATTACTTACGGAGAAGACGCTTATAAAGTCTTCGGAGAAATTACCCACTGGATGCCAATACCGAAGTTTGACGAATAAATATTAGAAAGGAGATTAATAAATGACTGAAGAAGCAGCAAAAGAACTGTTTCAATATGAACAATCTTTATTGGAACAATATGGGCATATAAGTGTAATAACCTTTGACGAGTGGTGTAAAATTAAAAAAATTAAGATAGAATATACTAGAACAGATTAAAGAGAAAGGAGATTGATATGAAAGCAAAAATAAAAACAACCGGAGAAATTGTGGAGGTTGAGGATTTATATGATGATGGTACTGCCTTAGTGAAGGACAGATATTTCAAAGTGTCAGAATTGGACTTCTTTGAAGATTTTGAAGCCATTGATTGGGAACAGAGGCGCTATGAAATAGCAAAATCTGCCATGCAAGGAATGCTTGCACATTCTACAAGATATAAACCTAGAAATCCAAATACGAATTGGCATAATGCCATTGCGGAAGAAGCTAAAGAATTATCAGACGCTCTTATCAAAGAATTAAAGAAAGAAACAAAGTTATGAGAACAGCAATATTTTTAGGAGCAATAGTAATTGCTGCAAGTATTAATAGCAATTTTATTCATGGAGGCACAGATCTACTATCTGTAGTTCTGTTTATTTTTATAGGGGTAGATATTATTGATTTATGTATTAAAATAAAGAAAGGATAAGTCATGTATGTAGCAAGAGATAAAGGTGGTGATTTATATCTTTTTCAAACAAGACCAAGAAAGGGTGATAAATTACATATCTGGCTAGAGGAATGTATCAATAATATGATTAAGCTTGATGCTTCTTTATTTCCCGAAGTAAGTTGGGAAGATGAAGAGCCGACAGAAGTTGAATTAGTAAAGAAGTTATGAATAAGATATTACTTGCTAACTGTGGAACATTAGAACCTTCTACACTTTCCACTTTAAAAGATAAATGTACCGAATTGGGGTATGAATTAGTTGAGGAAGAAAAACTCAAAGTTGAACTTCCCAAAGAGAAAGTTTACACTATTATGCAGCCACCACCGCCTTTGCCGGATATAACAATGCTGGACAGTCCAGTCAGTAATTGCAGAAAAGTTCGTTCTTATCATGAGGGTGATAATATTCACTACAATAAATGTATCAGCAAACGTAGAAAAAAGAACAAAAATAAGAAAACGCATAGAAGGAGGAAATAACTATGGGATTTACAACAGCAGCGTTTATACGCAAAAATACACCGGAACTCCGGAAAAAGTTGGAGGAATTGGGATATAAAGACGCTTCTACGGTACAAGATAATTATACCGCAATATATACAGATGAGGAAGAGGGCGAGTTTTTCACACAGTATTTATCTAATATTACAGATGATGAAATTGCAGTCGATTGCGGAACCAACGAAGAGCTTTTCATTTCTATAGCAGCATTGAGGGATGATATTGATATACACCAATGGTTTACAGATGGCAAAGAATGGTTCCAATGTCGTTTTTTAAAAGTAGGCATGCATTATTCTGATAAGCCAGAGATTTTGTTTGAAAGATGGCATAAGGCTACCGTAGAAGAGCTAATCGAACACTTTAGAGGAAAGGAGGAAGACAAATGAAAGAAGATTTTGTAACATTAGAGACAGCATATCTGCTGAAAGAGAAAGGAATGTCTATAGATATACGATTTCCTACTAAATACATCGCCCAGAAATGGCTACGTGAAACTAAGAACCTGCATGTTGAAATATCCTATATGTATGGGAATTATTGGATATATGACATACTGACGATTCCAAAACATGACATGGTAGGATTGTCGGATAGACCACTTATCCATTACATCACCTACGAAGAAGCATTGGAAGCTGGAATACAGGAAGCATTAAAACTAGTGAAGGAATAGCCATGCCAACAAGTGGATCTCGTTTCCGTTATGAATGCCACGGAGAGATAAAAACCAATAAAGGCATTCTAGTACAAACAAGCCTATTTGGTGTATAACAAATCAGAAATGAAAGTATCACTTAAAAAGGCTTTTACCATATTAGATGGAAGGCTATCAACGAAAATGGATGATGTATATGAAATGCTGAATTTTATATTCTCCGAAAACCTTTATACACATCAAATTCCAACAGCTATGCGAAGGTTAAAAGAGTCGAACCCCGATTGGTTTTCGGATGGAGTAGACATAATTGAATCTATAAAGCAGAATTACAATACAAATGATTTTCAAGAACTCATGGAGATTATTGATAAAGAGTTTTATGCTTATGAGATTGATTTGGGAAAAGTTGAAGCGTTAATAAACTTTTCAGATGGATTATTTCCTAAAGAATAAACACTCAAAATAATAAGAATTATGAACCAAGAAGACCTACTGGCGGAATGTATGAAGGAAGCCATGAAAGTGGAGTTCCTTCATACCAGCGAAGAAATCAAATTATGGGCTTATTCCCTGTATAATGCGAAAATATGGGGGAGGAGTGTGAAATAAAAGAGCGTCACCCGAACCACCAGATAGACGCCCTTCCCTAATTCATAGTACAAATATACTATTTACTTTTAAAATAATCGTGCTATGGTAAAAGAATTTTCAATAGTTTCAGAACTGGAATCAATCAGAGAAAAAAAACGGAGATTATCAGAAAGAGAGAGTGAATTATCTACTCCTTTATTGAAGGATTCAGATCTAATTCCAGTTGTACATGAAATGTTCAAAGATATACTTTCAGAGATAGATCCCCTCCCTGATGTTGAGAGTATTACACAGAGAAAGAAATTTCTTTTTATTATTCTATTCTTATTCGCTCCAAGTGTATTGGCGGGTGGTCGTATGCCTAATGGAGTGAGAAAGGTTCTTGAAGAAGTTTTCCCTAACGTTCGACCTTGTACTATATCGAACAATATTGCAGATGTTTCTTTTCTCTATCAACAATATAAGGACTTCCGGCAGGATATAGAGTATCTTTACACTGAAATTGTAAATCGGTTAAAATTCAAGGGGTTAATCAATTAGTGAGCCGGAGTTTATTGCTCCGGCTTTATTGACAAATTAAGTTTGGGGAGTAAAAGGCTTAAAAGGTGAATTATGATATTGTTTAGGTTTTCTAAATTCTTTGAGAATTCTTTATAATCGACACTACGGTTAGCTTTTAAATCATCATCTATCCAGCTTATTCCTTCACACATATTAGCTATTTTATTTGCACATTCAATATTCGCATATCTCAATTCATATAGTTTAAGATGTTTGTGTAAGCTTAGAATGTGAGGTATAGATGCAAACTTAACCGGATCAGTGTTAAAAGAATAAATTTCTTTTTCAATTTCACTTTTACAGGTAGCTAATTTAATAATTAATTCTTTGTCTAAATTACTGCATAATTCAATAATATGCCGATCTAATTCTAATTCTTTTTGAAGCTCCATTTTATGTCGTTCAAGTGATTCGTTATAACTCGCTTTTACAGACTCTATTTCTTTAGTAATCCCTGCTATATCTTCTTTTGTAGCTAGGTTCTTTCCTTTTTCGGATTCATAAGATTTCTGTTTGGCAATGTATCGCCAAAATAGGAATTGCGTTAAGCCAATTGCACAAGTGCAAATAGTAATTAGGGTATTTGTATCTATCCAGTTCATAATAAATATTCATAAGGGTTATATAAATAATGCGTCTTAAATTGTATAGATTTGGAACAATATTTTGCTAATAATATATACATTTGATTTTGGGAACCACTTATTAATATACCAGCTACATGCCCCTTTGTATTGATGACTGGACATCCACTAGCTTCGAATGCTTTATCCATCTTAGGTTTCAAAGTTATACAATTATTATAAAAGTGTTTGTTTGGAACAGAGTGTCTAGAACAATTATAGAATTTCTCAAATCTTGTAATAAGTGCATCATTTTCAGACACAAATAATTTTTTAGGTTTTAAAGTTATTAGCTCTAACTGGTTTAAGTGTAAAAAAACATTTCCAAAATTATTTTCTTGTTTACTGTTAAGAAAGCCTTTAACTAACAACTCTTCTCTTTTTAATGGTCTTCTTCGATCTAAAAGTAAATGTTTAAAGTTTGGGGGATTTAATATTTTTCCAATTGCAATATCGATATAAACAGGTCCTTTTTGCACGCTATTTTCAAGAATTCTTTCTGGAGAATCAACTTGTAATGATTCATAAAACACTTCTAAAAAATCAAATAGAACCGGTTCTCCATTATCGAAAAATAGAGCTTTAAATTTATTCAAAATCAAGGGACTATTTTTATCTCGTAATTTTCTAAAAATATGTCCTGCTGTAATAAATATGCCTTCTGTATACACTAGAAAGTCGGTGCCTAAATGACATACTCCTTTATCTGATTCATAAAGTATTGAAAATATAGATTCCATGGCATATCTTTTGAATTATAAATTCTCCGCTGACTTCTTAATATCCGCAAACATACTTACAAAAAACAAATAAGACAAAGAATGTAAGAAGAAACTTCACAAATGAATGAAAAAAAATAAGCCGGAGGTTATTCCGGCTTTTGTTATTCAGTTCTTAATTCTTTAAGTATATCAGGTTGCTGCTGTAAACAATAGTGTTGTTTGTAAATGTCTTCAATATTCTCTTTAAAAGTTTTTTGATACGTATTTAATTTAATTGTGTAGTTGAATTTATCTCCAAATCTTGTAAGGGAAAAAATTGCAGGATAATAAAATAAATAATCTTTTTGAATATTTTGATTACAATAATATAGATCAGGATTAGCTCTGATTAAATACTTTGAATCAAAGTAATTACATAATTCTTTTATCCAAATATACTTGTTTTGAAAATCTTTACCTTCGTATTCTTTGATTTTTTTTATCGATAAATTATATATATCCGAAATATCTGGATTTAAAAAGAAAGGATTGATAAACCATAAATTATTATAGTCTTGAATAAAATAGTGAGATAGTGTGTGGTAGTTTACATTACTGTCTGATAATATTGCATTTAATGCAATCTCGTCAATTACTATTCTTGGATAAATAGCTTTTTTGCTTTCAATTGTTGCTGCTTGTACTAAACCTTCACTCACAATAAGATAGTTTGTAGGAGATATATCTGAAAAATGCTTCCCATATCCTATACCTCCTCTGAAAAAGAATCCATATGAATTCAGCCATGATGTTATATTAGAAAGTCTAAAAAGAAGGTCATTAAAATCTTTCCCATAAATAATAACCGAATCAGAGAATATTGCGAATTCTACATCTGACTGTTTTGAATTTAAAAGTGGCTCTTGCTTTCTCATCTCAAGTAGCATTGTATCTGTTGATTTTAAGAAGCTCATACATTTTTGATAAAATAGCTTTGCTTCTTCATAGTCTTCTGCTATTTTGTTTTTAAATCCAAGAATATCTATAAAAGCGCAAAATTTAGAATCTTCCATATTCTATTCCTCCATTTTAAACTTAGTACCACACTTGGGACAGGTGATTGTATTATTGTCTTCTTCTCCTTTGACTTCTTCCGGTGATGCAAAGAGTTGCCACATGGGAACATCTAAAGCCTCTGCAATACGTTGTGCTGTCTCGACAAGCATTTTACCCTGTATCTGTTTGCTTAATGCCTGCCTGCTTATTTCAAGCATATCTGCAAGCTGATTAACCGTCAGCCCTTTTTCTTTTAGTATTTCTTTTATTCTTGTCATATCATTTATTTTTCTGCAAAGTTACATTAATAAACAATATGTAAATAAAACTATTTACTAATAAAGTTTAAATGAATATAGATATATTGCGTCTTTTATTGCATAAGTAAATAATACTATTTACATTTGTCTCATTAAAAACGAAGTAATAACAATTAAAAGATATACGATTATGGCAACAAAAATGAGTGATAAAGTAAAAGGTGAAATGATTACCAGAATAATGGTTGAAATGAAATCAGCAGCTATACTGCAAAACAAGCCTTTTGATGAAGGTGTATTCTTTAATCTCGCATTTATGGCCGATAAAGAGTTATTGAAAGTTTCAAAACTTTGCGGCATTAAATAATATAACATCAACCGGCAGGGCGAAAGCCCTGCGTAATATAGAAAACTATGCCAAAACAAGAACTTGAAAGCAATATGACAAAGGTAGCAGGCGTACTAGTTGAAATAACGATCAGAGGCAAAAAGTCTTTTACCTTCTCTTTTGAGGGTAAAAATGAGGTAGCAGCAAAAAAGATCCAAAAATATTTCGCCCCTGTAACTTTAGAATATGACTACGATGAAGAGTGTGATTTGACTTGTTTATATATGAACCTTTAATAACACGATTATGAAAACAAAAGTATCAGTTATTAAACAAAGAATGATAGAGAAATTCATCATGTCAGAGTTTGTGCAAGGCAACTTAGATACAAAAGAAGAAGTTAGTTCTATGCTTATCTTGATTCAAAAGAAACTGAATATGTCAGTTGAACAGGCTGGCGGGTTTATGAAAAATGCAGTTGGTATTAACGCTTAAAGATATACGATGATGAAAATAGGTACAATACAGGTGCAGATTTACGCCCCTAAGTTCTTAAACTGCCAACCAGATTTGATGAATCAGCCTTTTGCCATAGATGGACAAAACAGGGATAGGGTGTTCACAGAAGAAGAATATCACCGTATTTTTAAGAATTATCCATATCCATTTGTAGATGGTGCTTACATGCATAAGTTTAAAGCAAACGGTTATGATTGTTACACTAAGTATATGTTTATAAAACAAACAATTTAAATGATTATGAACTCAATAAATAAAAACGGTTGCAGTGTATGCCAACCAGGTAAAGAGAATTACTGCACCTACAGCACTAAGTTGAAAGGTAAGAGAGTGAAAATGTATCAGTACGACTACCGTACTGAAAGTGGCGATCTGTTTGCTACAGTAGCCCCGACGCTGGTAGAATGCAGAGAAAAGCGTGATACTTGGTTAAATATCAAACATTCGGCTGATTGTTCGTCTTGAAATCTAAATCTATTTCGTTATCTTTGGTTGTGATAGTATCTTTGAGGTACTATCGCGGGGTAGAGCAGTGGTCAGCTTGTCGCTTTGACTTGGCGAAGGTCCGGGGTTCGAATCCCTGTCCCGCAACTACGATTATTAACTTTTAAAATTGACACGATTATGAACGTATTGACGTTTTCGATTAAGCAAAAGTATTTTGATGAGATTTTAGCAGGTAAGAAAACTCACGAATACCGTGAAATCAGACCTACCAACGCAAAGAAGTATATCACTTACCTATGTGGCGGTAAAGAGTATAAAGCTGATGAAGAACTACCTGAAGAGGGCGAAATAGAACTGAAGCCTATCAAGTACGATGCTATTAAACTTCTTACAGGCGAATACAAAGGCAAACGTCCGTATATCATCATTGAAGTTAAGAACGCAGAAGCATCAATCCTCACAGACGAAAATGGTGACGATATTGTTTATGAGTATCAGGGCGAAGAATATTTAGCTGCCCAAATGGACTATACTTTAGGAAAGGTGTTAGAGAAACATATAGATTGATTGTTTAATTTAAAAATTATTGCTGAGTCGCAAGAAGAATTAACAGAGTAGCCGGACCGCGCAGAAATATGAATGGTGCAGGTGCAGGCGGTAGATTGGTTGCCAACCGTAGAGGCACGGCAAGTGCCACACAATTAGGATCACGCAGACAGCGTTACAGTGATCTCCGTACTTCATTCGGATTAAACGGTGGCTAGCTATGAATAAAATAGAACAAGCGAACCAGTATATAAACCTCATTCGGGTAAAATCGAGTGAGGCTTTACTGTTTTTATCTTTAGGTAAAGATTCACTTGTTTTACTTGATTTAATCTATCCAAAGTTTGATCGTATCGTATGTGTCTTTATGTACTTTGTTAAGGACTTGGAGCACATTAACCGGTGGATTGGCTGGACTAAAGCCAAATATCCAAAGATTGAGTTCGTGCAAGTACCTCACTGGAACCTTACTTACATTCTTCGTGGCGGGTTGTATTGTGTCCCTAATCCAAAAGTAAAGTTGCTGAAACTTGCGGATATAGTACAAGCTATGCAGTTAAAGTATGGTGCTTGTTACACATTCTTGGGAATGAAAAAAGCCGATGGCATGAATAGACGTTTGATGCTGAAAGGGTATGAATCCAACGGTTACGAGAATAACGGTATGGTTTATCCTTTGGCTGATTGGACGCAAAAGGATATTCTTGCTTACATGAGGCAGCACAACTTACCAGAACCAATCCGATATTCACTCAAAGCTAGTTCGGGAGTAGGCTTCAACCTTGATTGCATGCTTTGGATGGAGAAGAATTACCCGCAGGACTTACAGAGAATTTACAAAGTTTTCCCGATGGCTGAAAGAGTGCTTTGGGAATATTATAACAAACAAAATTAATAGGAGGAATGCCGAGTTAGAAGAAGAAATAGAACCGAATCACTATCACAAAGGATTTCACGTCTTAATAGAACGAATGAAGCGTATAATCTTGGAGTGAATCGTAGCCGATATGAAGCTAATAACGCCCGAATAACAAAGGCTACTTTAAATGTAAGTCGCAGATTAGCTTCAAGAGGTTTAAGCAACGGCTAACATGGAACTAAGTAAATACATAAAGAGCGAATCGGTAGAACTTAATCGTTCTGCCATTCACTTTGCAGACTATAATCCTCGTAAACTGTCGGACGAATCCCGTAAGACATTAAAGCGTGGTATCAAGAAGTTCGGATTGGTCGGTGGAATTGTAGTGAACAAGCGTACCGGGCTTACCGTAGTCAGCGGACACCAGCGTTTATCTGTCATGGACGAATTGCAGAAGTTCCCCGATAACGACTACAAAATTCGTGTCGATGTCATAGACGTGGATGAAAAGCAGGAGAAGGAATTAAATATTCTGATGAATAACCCGAACGCGCAAGGTACATGGGATTTCGATGCACTTGCACAAATTGTTCCTGATATTGACTGGAAAGACGCTGGTCTGACTGATGCTGACTTAAATATGATTGGCGTTGACTACCTATTGCAGACAGAAGAGGAAAACTCTATTGCGGACGCTCTGTCTGATATGATGTCGCCTGTTACCGAACTGAAAGAAGCAGATAAAGCCGCTAAGCAATTAGAACGTGCCGAAAAGGTTTCCCACATGAAAGAAGTCAAGCAACAGGTAAAGGAGAATGCACAGAAGCAAGCCGAGAATATGGATGCCTATGTAATGCTCTCCTTCGATACTTATGCAGCTAAAGCGGCTTTCTGTGAAAGATTCGGTTATGATTCGGATATGAAGTTTATCAAGGGAGAAGTCTTTGATGAGCAAATTGAAAGAATAGATTAGTAACTTAAAATTAGGAGAATTGCCGAGTCAGAAGAAGAAAAACGGTGAAACAACTCGAAAATCAATATGAAAGATTGAGAAACAGTGAACACATGCTTGGAAGAAATGCTCTAAGGAATGAGTTAAGAGTACGAAACGCTTTTATCAATACAAGAAGCAGGATGGAAAAAACAACCGCGAGCAGAGGTTTAAGTAACGGATAAGATTATGAGCAATAGTGAATCTCAAAATACAAAAGGTCGTGGAGGAAGAAAGCCTAAGTTTGACTATACAGACAAAGACTTTCTTTCTCTCATAGAATCGTATGCAAAAAGGGGGTTCACAGATAAGGAAATTGCTTTTGCTGTAGGATTGGCTCCACAGACATTTTGCGAGAAGAAAAGTCAGTACTCTGAATTAAGTGAAGTATTAACGCGCGGGCGGGCGACTATAACTGCAACAGTCCGGGCAAAGTTCCTAGCTATGGCTTTAGGTGGTGTCAAGACAAAAAGCACCACTATCAGAAAGATTAAGGACAGGGACGGGAATTTAACAGGTGAAGAAGAAGTTCAAGTTGTAGAAGGTGAGCTGGCTCCCAGTTTACAGGCGCAGTCTGTTTGGTTGTATCATTATGATGAAGATTGGAGGAAGGTTGAACGTAAGCAGGATGAAGAAGCTGATATTCCTACCGACATAAACCGCGGCATCAGTATTGATTCCTGGATTAAAGATAAGCTGAAATGATAGAACCCCAGATAATATATCATCCGTTGTATGAGGATAAGGATAAGTTCATTATCCTTATTACCGGTGGGCGTGGATCCGGAAAGTCTTTCAACGCTTCCACCTTCATAGAGCGTCTGACCTTTGAAATGACGGAAGCAGAGAAGATAATACATCAGATTCTCTACACCCGTTACACGATGGTTTCCGCTGGCATGTCTATCATCCCGGAAATGATGGAAAAGATAGAACTTGATGGAACTACCAAGTATTTCAAGACCACCAAGACGGATATAGTCAACAAAATGACTAAGAGCCGTATCATGTTCCGGGGTATCAAAACTTCTTCAGGAAATCAGACGGCAAAACTGAAATCCATTCAGGGTATTACTACCTTTGTTTGTGATGAAGCGGAAGAGTGGACGAATGAAGAAGAGTTCGACAAAATTATGCTCTCCATTCGTAAGAAGGGGATTCAGAACCGGATTATCATCATAATGAATCCTTGTGATTCCAATCACTTCATCTACAAGAAATACATTGAGAACACTCACAAACTGGTAGAGATTGACGGTGTGCAGGTTCAAGTTTCAACACATCCGAACGTACTTCATATTCACACAACCTATTTTGATAATTTAGAGAATCTTTCACCAGAATTTCTAAAAGAGGTGGAAGGTATGAAGATAAACGATCCGGATAAATATGCTCATGTAGTTATTGGTCGTTGGGCTGACGTTGCTGAAGGTGCCGTGTTCAAGAAATGGGGCATCGTGAAAGAATTCCCTTCTTATGCTAAGAAAGTTGCTCTTGCTTCCGATTGGGGGTACACAAATGACCCATCAACCGGTGTACGCTGTGGAATTGTCGACAATAGGCTTTATGTGGATGAATTATTCTATGAAACAGGTATGCTGACTAATGCCATTGCGCAAAAACTCAAACCGTGGGGATTGAAAGTTTATGGGGATAGCGCAGACCCTCGTTTGATACAGGAAATTAAAAATAGAGGTGTGAATATCTATCCGGTAGATAAGTTCCCCGGCTCTATCAATGCAGGTATTGACAAGATAAAAGAAATGGAATTGTTCGTTACAGAACGCTCCTATCACATTATAGAAGAACTTCGTAAATACGTTTGGGATAAAGATAAAGACGGGCATTATATCAATGAACCTATAGATGCTTGGAATCACTGCATTGATCCGATAAGGTATTATATCTTGGGGCATATACTTGGACGCATTTTGAAGCCGAAAGATTTAACAGGAATATTCACACACTAAAATTATAGATTATGCCACTAAATTTAGAAGAAATATTAGCTCTACCAGACATTGGGCAGAAGATAAACTACCTGAAGAAAGGTAGGAAGACTGAACTTCCCGACCGTTGCAAACTGTGGGATGATTGGAATCCGGAACGCCATGAAATCATGATTGACAAGGAGAAGTACCCGGATAGAAAGGTTCTTGAAAAGGAAGCGGAAAAAGCTTTCGATGAAAAGACCGGAAGAACCTATGAAATCGAAGCACGATACAAGACCGAACCGGTAAACCGCATCTCCATTCCTTTGGAACAGGATATAGTCAACATTCAAACCGCTTTCACTGTTGGTACCGAGCCTTCCATAGATTGCACTCCGACTGATGATGACGAAAAGAAACTGTTGGATGCGGTCAAAGCTGTATTCAAGTCCAATAAAATCAAGTATCAGAACAAGAAGATAGTCCGTGCCTGGCTTTCCGAACAGGAAGTAGCCGAGTATTGGTATGTTACCGATGATGATTCGTTCTGGGCGAAGTTCTGGAAGAAAATCAAAACTACCTTTGGAGGGAAGGTAAAGCCGACCAAGAAACTGAAAAGTGTATTGTGGTCGCCATTCAGGGGTGATAAGTTATACCCATTCTTCAACGATGAAGGTAAGATGATTGCTTTTTCTCGTGAATATAAGAAAAAGCTCATGGATGATTCAGAAATCACCTGCTTTATGACTATCACAGACAAAGCGGTCTATCAATGGGACTTATCTAAAGGGTATGAAGAAAGAACACCTTTCGTTCATGGATTCCCGAAACTGCCGGTTATCTACGCTTACCGTCCTGAATCGTATTGCAAGAAGATTAAGACCTTCCGTGTTCGACTGGAGAAGTTGCTTTCTAATTATGCGGATTGTATCGACTATCACTTCTTCCCGTTGCTGAAACTGATTGGCGATGTCGAAGGTTTCATGGGTAAGGTTAAGGACAGGATGGTTAAACTCACAGGAGAAGGTGCAGACGCTCAATATCTGACGTGGAATCAGGTTCCGGATACGGTAAAATTTGAAGCGGAAACTCTGACTAATATGGCCTACGATATGTCGAACACTCCGCGTATTTCTTTTGAGACATTGAAAGGTGTGGGCAAGGCATCCGGTACAGCTTTCCGCTTTATGTTCATGGGCGCACACATGAGTGTGAGTAATCATGCGGAGATAATCGGTGAATTCTTGCAACGAAGGGTGAACTTCCTTGTTTCGGCTTTGGGTACTATCAACCCTTCCGAGTTCAACAAGGCATCGCAGACGATCGACATAGAAACAGACCTCGTTCCGTTCATGATTGACGATTTGAGTGACAAAGTTACTACTGCTGTCTCCGCTGTCAGTGGAGGAGTGTGGTCTACACGTGAAGGAATTATGTTTGCTGGGAACGCTGATAGGCTGGATGAAGAGCTGAAAGAGATACAGGAAGAACAGGCTGCAAAGAATGCTCAAATCGGAAATAAAGAACAAAAAACAGAGGGTTGGTCAGAAAAATCACGGGATTTATAATTTTGTTATATGAAAAATAGAACATTTAGCGGTGATCCGATAGGGGTGCCGTTATTTTTACCACATTGTTAAAAGTAACAAAAACGTTACTTATTTTTATGAGCTATACTTGTTTTGTAGTAACAAAAACGTTATCTTTGTGTTGAATTTAAAAGCTCATTGAAATTATGAAAGTATCAGAGTTAGTAAGGATGCTAACGAAGGCTGGCTGTTTCATTCATCGTCATGGTGCTAATCATGATATTTGGTATAGTCCAATAACCAAACAGACTTTTCCAGTACCAAGACATGAGAGTCAAGAGATGAGAGACGGCACGCTAAAGAGCATTAAGAAGATGGCGGGGATTTAATCCCTGCCACTTACTTACTAAATTGAGAAAACATATTTCAATGGCTTTTAAATTTAAAATCAAAAACAAAGAGTTATGAAAATACTTGCTATTATTGAAAAGGGGACAGATGGTTTATATTCCATCTATTCAGATGATATGCTTCTTAATCATGGGTTGGGCGGATATGGTTCAAGCGTGGAAGAGGCAAAAGCTGACTTCATGGAAAGTATTAAAGAAGCAAAGGAAATGATTACAGAAGAAGGTAAGCCCCTTTCTAATGAAGTGGAGCATATAGATGTAACTTTTAAGTACGATCTCCAATCTTTCTTTAATTACTTCGATTGGATTAATGTGAGCCAGTTTGCTAAAAAAGCAGGAATCAATGAGTCTAAAATGCGCCAATATAAAAACGGGCTGGCATTTGCTGGAGAATCAACAACAAAGAAGATTCTCGATACCATAAAGAATATCGGAGCAGAGTTACAATCTGCGACTTTATAAATTCAGAGCTTTTAAATTCAAAATTAAGGCGTGAGGCTTCGGCTATTCACGCCTTTTTAGTTTTATTTCTTCACAATCTTTCCTTGGTGAATTCTATATCACTTAATTATATTCCTTTCAACTATTTCCTTTCTACTTTTATACCGAATACCGAACCTTTTATCTATTGTTCGGTATGGGAGCTTTAAATATTTACCAATCGTCTGCATTGGTTGTATTTTTACTCTCACGAATTTTAAATAACAATTTAATTCATACGGTATGAATATTCAAGAACTTATTTTGACAGGACTGCAACAGAAATTCACTGGGGTGGACACTGTTATCTTAACCCGAATTGCCACAAAGAAGGCAGAGGGTGTAACGGACGAGGCAAAAGTAAACTCTATTGTTGAGGGTATCAGTTTTTCGGACGTGCTTAATTCCTATGGTGATTTCCGTGCCGGGGATGCTTCCAAGACCGCAGTTTCCAACTACGAGAAGAAGCATAACCTTAAAGACGGTAAGCCAGTCGAGACTACCACTACTACCACAACCACCAAAACGGAGGAAAAGCCAGATGATATGGCTGCCATTATTGCCAATGCAGTGAGTGCAGCCGTAAAACCACTTTCCGATAAGATCGCTCAATTTGAAACGGAAAAGTCACAGGCTACCCGACAAGAGCAGATTCTTGCCAAGGCTAAAGAGTATGGTATTCCCGAAAATTACGCCAAGAGATGCGCCATCAAAGACGATGAGGACCTGGATACCTATTTCAAGGACTTGAAACAGGAGTTTGCTAATGACGGTTTCAAAGGCGTAACCCCTCCAGAATCAGCAGAGACGAAGATTGAGAAAGAAGTTGAATCTATCGCCAAGATGATTGATGAAGGAACGAAAACTATTGTTGAACAAAACAAAAATTAATTATGTCAGCAGGATTTAAGTATGACTTAGTTCCGCTTATCGAGCAAGAGGAACGTTACGATGTCCAAACCGGCATCCGCAGACGTGGCCCGTTCAAACTTGATACGCAGAACTTGGTAGTGGGAAGCTATCTTCCCGGATTTACACCAATTTGTGCAGACTTGAAAAACAAGTTTGCTTATGCGGTTATCAATGTGAGAGTTATCGAAGCATACACTTCTGGCACAAGCATCAAAATCGCCAAGAACTCTTTAGCCTATGTGGGAATGTTCATTGGCAGTGGTACTAAAGGTGCGGAAGTGACAGCAATCGACAAGACTAACAAAGATTATGACGTATTGACTATCAAAGATGCTTTTGGTGAGAATATCGCCAAAGATGAAGTTCTCTTCCAAGCAATCGCAGTAGACGGACTGAAACAAAAGTACGTTTCAAACTCTGCTTTGTATGAGAGAACAAAGGTGGAAGATGGTATCGTATTGGTTGCGCTGCTTCGCACAGCCGCAGAAATTGAACCTTCAAAGTTGGTTATGCCATTCTCCGAGAATGATAAGGCTAACATGAAGGGATGGTTTGAATTTAACGAGTAAGGAGGTAAAATATGTTTTTAACAATCCAAACATTATTCGATGATCCCGGTATAGTTTCCGCTATCATCAGACGTGTAAACCAAACACGTAAAGATACAATCTATTGGCAACAGTATCTTACTTTCCGCAGAGTAACCACTCGTATATTCAAAGACTATATCGGTTCTGTATCTGGGGTAATGGCCGGTTCTATCAACTCACGTTTCGGGGAGAAGCCAATCCGTGAACGTCGGAATATCGGTTCTGGTTATGGTGAAATAGCCTATCTGGGCGATGCATATCAAATGTCCATTGACCGACTTTCCGAATTGCAAGATTTAATCGACAAGTTCAACCAGGCTAGACCAACGGGTCAGAATGCCGCTTTGGAAGAAATCGTAAACTTTCTGGCAGACGACTACCGTCAGATTACTCTTGCGGCTCACAAACGTATGGATATTATTGTCGGTGCATTGCTAATGACCGGTGAAGCCACCGTTTACAATAAGGATGCTGCTATCACTTCCGGCCAAACCGACAACAAACTGTTGGAGATTGCCCTTCCGTTCAATTTCGTTAAGCCTACAGCTGGAGATATAATCGTTGATGGCAAGAATATGTTTATTTCTTATCTAAGAGAAAAGCTCCATTCTTTAGCTCCGGACTTTGGTACCTATGCCAAAATGATTATGACCCGTACAACCTTCAACAAGAATGTACTCGGCTCTTCTGAATTTGGCGAACAGTACAAGATGATTCTCGGTACTAACGAAATGAAATTGAATACTGGCTTGATTTCTTCTTCATTGGCTTCCGAAGTATTCACCGGTATCGGTCTGCCACGTATTGAAATCAAAGAGGATTATGTGAAAGATCAGACCGGAAAGAATGTACAGATTTATGCGGATAACCGCATTACTTTGCTTAACGGTGATGAAGTAGGTTATATGCGCCACCACACCCCATACGAATCAACCGACCCAGTATCAGGTCGTACTTATGTTCCATCAGAGGGTCAGATGCTTATATCCAACTACCGTGATAAAAACGGTCGTTATATGGAATATACGGCAGAATGGATTCCGCAAATTACTAATCCGGATTTGATTACCAATTTTGACTTGAGCGAAATTGCATCAATCCAGTCAGCATAAGGAGGGGATATGAAAGTAAAGGTTATATCTGTTTTCCGCGACAAATTCACCGGACAATATTATAATCCGGGAGAAGTGATTGAAGTCCATGAAGAATCCCGTGTATTGGATATGGAAAACCGCAGACTTGGCGAACGGATTGAAGTGAAGGTTCCTGAAGAAAAGAAGGAGGTGAAAATTTCCCTTTTTGAAAAAGAGTTCGAAAAAAAGACTTTGATTGATGCTTTGAAATCTATCGGTGTACAGGCTTCCGGTAACATGAAAGAAGAAACTCTTTTGGGTAAGGTTGCAGAATTTGATGAAGAATCAACTGCCAAGCTGAAAGAAGCATTAGGAATTGAGTAAGGATAGGGTAGTTTACTCTACCCTTCCATTGTATAATTTTTAAATCAGTAAAGAAATGAAGAATTTTATTTTTGCCATGTGTGGCTTATTTATGATGTCTTTGGTTTCGCTTAGTGTACAGGCATCAAGCGTCGAATCTTTCGAGTGTAAATACGTAGCCCCATCGGTTGATGTTGGTTTGTCACCTATTCAGTTTTTCACCTTAGAAGCTGCTCCGACTGATTGCGTTGTATTGTCAGTTCTACAACCAATCTTTATAACTACAGATAGTCCGGCGATGCAACCAGCAACTATTACGGCAATGCAAGGAAAACAAATTTCAGTTCCTAAGTGTCCGTTCCGATATATTTACAAATCGAAGTATTGTACGCATTATAGCTACACTGCATACAGCAGACTGATTATACCATAATTAAAATGACAGTGAACGACTACATACAGCAAAAATTTCAGTCTTTCAGTATTCACTTATCGGAAACTGATCTTTTGGATATGTGTCTGAACGCGAAGATTAGCGGAGAGGATGAAATGAATAAGGAATCCTACAATATCGTTTCTGTGGCAATTGCGAAGTTCATCCCCTCTCTCCTACTCCGTGCCACTTCAATCAGCGAAAACGGCTTCTCTATGTCTTGGAACATTCAGGGTATTAAGGACTACTATTCATTTCTGTGTAAACAGTACGGATTGAAAGACGAATTAAGTAACAAGCCTAAATGTACCTTCTTATGATATTTGCTCCACACATATTGCAGGTAAAGGTTATCACCCCGATGGATAAGGATGAGTTCGGCAGACCCATTCCCGGAACAGGTGGTGAAAGCTGGCAGGATGTATGTAAGTGTCGCTGCGACGATAACACTACCAAAGAGTTTAAGTCAGAAAACGGCTCTGTGTATCGCCCGAATTACCATGTAGTGTGTGAGAAGAGAATCACTGTTAAGGCTGGTGACGAAGTGCGCTGTATGGACAGTGAGAACGTGAGAGGTCAAGGTGAGGTTTACACGGTTAAGAGTACAAACCACTTTAACTATTCGGAACTATGGATGTAGATTTCGATTTTTCCGATGTCGACTCCTTTTTCAATGAAGGAGAATGGGAAGTTGAAAAGAAGATGATTGATGTAGGTGATGAAGCTGTGAAACATGCAGAGGAACACGGCAATTATAAAGACCATACATTGACTCTAAGAACGTCCAATGATTACGATGTTGATAAAGACGGTCTGACACTGAAAAATGAAGCGGAATACGCTTCATTCGTGGAATCTAAAGGATTTGATGTTTTGAGTAGTGCCGCTTTATATGCGGAGAAACGATTAAAAGAAGAATTTGAACGATGATAGTAACTACCGACATAGGAAATATTCTCTATCGGGATTGCAAGGCTTTCGGGATAGACATAGTACCAGTTGGCAGAACGCTGATGGGAGAATTGAAGTCTGAAAGGATTGTCATCCATATGAAGAAACAACAGCCGGAAAAGTATTGGAAGAAGTCTTTTGCCGAAGTGAATCTTTGTGTGCCCGATTTGAGCGAGAATGAAGCGAACACCATCCGTCTGAATGAGCTTGAAAGACAAGCTAATAAGCTGTTTGATGATGTGGTAAGCTCCTATGACGGCACAACCTATCGTTACTCTATCGAATCAATCGGTACAGAAGCGGACACAGCTTTAAAGTGTCATTTTGTGAATGTGAGAATTTTATTTGAAGTATTAAATGTAAAATAGATAATTATGAAACCATTTATTGGAATTAAGCAACTTTGGTACGGTGATGTTATTACAGCAGCCGTAACAGCCACTACGTTAAAGACGTGGCTCACTTCTGCAACAGAAGTAAAGAACTCACATCAAGATACGTTCCAGTACACGCAGGATGATCCGAGTGTAACGGACTATATCAATGAACTGACAGGAAAACCATATTACCGCGATATGACCAATCAAGGTAATAAGACTATTGCTTTCACTATCGGAGAATACGCATTTGAAGATAAGGTAGCGTTGCAAGGCGGTAAGTTAGTCAAAGAAACTAATACCGTAGTGGGATGGGAAGCTCCCGATACTCCAGGGCTTGTCTACAAAGCTGTTGTCGGCAAAACGAAGACAGGAAACTATGTAGTGTTCACCAATGCCGGAATAGTCGGAAAGACAAATATGGCAGAAAAGAACATGGGACTTGGTGTTTCAGCCGTTGCAATGGATAATGCAACTGAAGGTGTTGCGGATGAATACTGGTTTGATGGAGAGAAAGTAGATACCCCATCGGCATAATAGGTAAAATAGTAATGTTTTCAGGATGGCGGTGGGTGATTGCTCACCGCCTTTTAAAAATAATATGGAAAAGGCTTCAAAAATAGTAAGTGCTGCTGTCTTGGGGAAAGACTTTGAGACGGTGTTTGTGAATGGCAATGCCTATGTGATTAATCCTCCTACAATTCATAAAATAGCAGGGTTCGGGTATTACCTTTCCGATTTGGAAGAAGGCAACACGATATTGGATATGCTACGTTCATTAAAAGATATAGGTGCGGCTTCCCGCGCTCTCTCATGGCTCATAAAGGGCGATGAAAGTCTATGCGAAGAACTATCTAAGGGGACACTCGATGAAGTCGTAAAAGCCCTTTCTATAGGATTTTCCATGATTTCCGCTGAAAATTTTTACAAGCTGTCAGTTTTAGCCAAGAACGTAGCTCTACTGACAGCAAAGCAGAAGCAGTAGGGAATAACTGTTTACTCGGACAGATTGCAACGTTCATGGAATCCCTGCATCTGTCATATAATGAAGTAATCTATAAGATACCGTACAGAAACTTGGTTATCATGCAAAAGGATAAACTTCATACTTCCTATGGGGATGTTATGGAAGAGGTTTCAGAAGACGAGTTTTTCAGAAGAAAAGGTAGTAATCCGTTAAAGAAGTGATATGTCGAAATTATATTTCAAGGTAGCAAGTGACTGGGAAGAGGTTGTAAGACTCCGCAATGAGATAGCGAAGTTAAAGCAGGAATTAAAGGGCATGGATAGCACGCAGTCTCCTGCCGCTTTCAAGGCTCTGAACACCCAACTTTCTGCATCCACTCAACGAATGGATGAATTGGTTGCTAATGCCGCTAAAGCCGGTGCGGTCATGGAGGGGGATTTCAAGAAGAAAATCTTCGATGCTTCGCAGACAGTGAACGGTTTCACTGAACGGATTATCGCTCAAAAGGCAGTAGTTAAGGATATTGAAGCCGATGTAAAGCATTTGGGAGAAGCCTACCGTACAGCATTGAAGCGTAATCCGCTATCGGCAAATAGTAAGCTGAATGAATACAATTCCGCTCGCAAGGCTTTAGATGAGGAAAAAGCCGCTCTGTTTGGATTAACTCAAGAACAAGCGAACGCTCGTCTTTCCGTAAAGAAACTCCGTGATGAATACTCTCTTTACAAAGATGATGCAAAAGGAGTAACAGAAACCAATAATGGCATTGCTATCTCTTGGAAAAAAGCGTTAGCTGTTATTGGTGGAGTAAGTGTTTTGAAAGCATTAGGCTCCGAACTTATCAGAGTGCGCGGGGAATTTCAATCTATGCAGACTGCCATTGAGACAATAGTCGGAAAGGATACGGCTGGGCAACTGATTCCGCAAATCAAAGAGCTAGCAAAAATATCTCCGCTTACCATGTCTGATATGGTTGGAGCTGAAAAGATGATGCTTGGTTTCAACATTCAGGCTGATGATACCATCAAATACTTGAAAGCTCTAAGTGATATCTCAATGGGAGAATCAAGCAAATTCAATTCTCTGACTTTGGCTTTTTCTCAGATGTCGGCAGCTGGAAAACTCATGGGGCAGGATTTGAACCAGATGATTAATGCTGGATTCAACCCGTTGCAGATGATTTCCGAGAAAACGGGAAAATCTATCGCTACTCTCAAGGAGGAAATGTCTAAAGGTGCCATTTCCGCTGAGATGGTGCAACAAGCTTTTCTTGATGCCACTTCTGCCGGTGGTAAATTCTACAATATGTCCGAGAACGCATCCAAGACTATTAATGGTCAAATCTCTATGATGCAGGATGCTTTGGATAACGTTTTTAACGAACTGGGAACAAAAGGCGAAGGCGTTATCATGGGAGCTATTCAGACTACCACTTCCTTAATTGAGAACTACGAGACGGTAGGTAAAATACTTGCAGGTTTGATTGCCACCTATGGAACCTATAAAGCTGCTCTTATTATAAACATAGCTCTTACCCGTAGTTGGGCTGTAGCTGCACGAGCAGATGCAGTTGCAAAAGGTATCCAGACCATAGCGACAAAGGCGCAAACTGTTGCTCAACTGGCTTTGAATGCTGCAATGAAAGCTAATCCTTATGTTTTGGCTGCAACCTTAATTGTGGGTGCTGCGACTGCTATGTGGGCTTTTCGTGATTCGACAACTGCAGCGGAAAGGGCTCAAAAGAAATACAACAAGACAAAAGCAGATTCTTTACAGAAAGAAGAAGAGCATAAATCCAGGTTAGAGGAACTAATAGCAACCATTCAAAACGAATATACCTCTTCCATGAACAGAGTGAAGGCTATAGATGCCATAAAAAAAGAGTATCCTTCTCTGTTTCAAAAATACATAGACGAAAAAGGGCACATCAAAGACCTTATCGGATTATGGAAAGAGTATAATGAGGAAGTCTCCAAAAACAAGGTGGAGACTAATAAGAAGAATCTTAGCGATTCTACAGCGAAGATTGAAGAATATGAAAAGATGTTGTCACTATGGAAGAAGTTAGGTGAAAACCCTTATTATCGTAAGAAAAGACTATCTAAAGAAGAGCTTGAGTTGGCTGTAAAATACAAATTAGAGACAGAATCTTCCTTAAGGAGAAAATTGGAACTCGCAAAACCGTCAAGAGACTTGTATCAGAAAGATGTTCGCTCCGATGAACTGGCACAATGGCAACTTGATTTAAAGAAATCCACAGATGCCCAAATCAAAACGGAACTTGAGGAGATGAAACGACTCCAACAAGCTCGAAAAAACAATAAGCGGTATTCCTTGAATGTTGGTGTTGGCTCTTTGAAAGGTGCTACGACAGAGGGCGAATTGGCTAACAGGATAGATATTCTTCAATCCGAATACGATTCACGGAGTAAAACCACTTACAAACAGGATTACGAAAAAGCTAAGAAGGACTGGGAGGATGCCAAAAAGAAACTTTCTGAAATAGAGAAGGACAAATCAAAGTTCACTTCAAAGCAATACGAAGAAGCTAAAAAACGAGAAGAGACTGCAGAAAAAGCATATAAAGATTTAGGTGGTATTACCGGTAGTGCTTTATCTAAACAAGAAAAAGCTGCTGACAAGCAGAAGAAAGACCAACAGAAATCAGCCGAAGAACTTCTTTCACTTCGTCGTCAAAACCAACAGGCAGAAATTGACCTCATGAAGGAAGGCACAGAGAAAAAGCTAAAACAGATTGATTTAGACTATCAAAAGGAGTTGGATGCCATCAAAAAGCAAGAAAAAGAATTATCAGAGAAGCAAAAGGGGAAATTAACCTTGGAACAATCCACCGAGATTTCCGATCGTTATACCAACGCTGAAAACAAGAGGGACAAAGCAATTGCCGATATAACCAAGGAACAGCTTAAAGCCGAACAGCAAGCTTTAAATGATTACTTGAAGGAGTATGGAACATTCCAGCAACAGAAGTTTGCTATAGCACAAGAATATGCGGAAAAGATAAAGAAAGTGCAAGAAGAAAGCGGAGTTAATAGTGCGCAAGTAAAGTTGTTGGAGAAGCAACGTGACGTTGCCATTCAAAACAAGGAAACCGAAGCTATAAAAGCCAATATAGATTGGGTAACTGTATTTGGTGAATTTGGGAGTATGTTTAATGATATGATTAAACCTGCGCTTGAAGAAGCTAAGAAATACATCCAAACAGATAAGTTTAAAAGTTCAGACCAAGACAGCCAAAAAGCATTGATTGATGCCATCAACCAAATGGAACAATCTTTAGGCGGAGCTGGTGGCTTAAACTTCAAGAAGTTAGGTCAAGACATAAAAGCATATCAATTAGCCGAACAAAATCGTCTTACTGCTATTGAAGAAGAGACTATGGCTCATGACAAGTTAGCCAAAGCCCAAGATGATTACACTAAGGCATTAAAGAACGGTACAGAAGAGGAAAAACAAGCAGCTCAAAATACCCTTGAGATAGCCCAACAAAATGCAAATTCAGCATCTATGAACGTCCAAGCTCAAACAAGTGCTGCCAATGAAATTCAACAAAGCCTAACTAATACCGCAACAGCTCTAAAAGCTAATATGGAAAATGTAACGAGTGGATTACAGAAATTAGCTTCTGGAGGTATTAAAAATGCCTATGAAGGATTGTTGCAAATTGGTAAAGGGGCCGGAGGAGCTATGGAAAAATTCGCTGACAAACTTGACAAAGTCCCAATTGTTGGTTGGATCATATCAATCATTGATGTGTTTAAGGATGGACTTAGTGACTTTGTCGGCACTTTGCTGGATTCGGTATTCAATGCGGTTAGCGGAATTCTTAGCGATGTTTTATCCGGTGATCTATTTGTTACATTAGGTAAATCCATACGGGATGGTGTAAGCAATATTTTTAATGCTATTTCTTTTGGCGGATTTGACTCTCTGATAAATAAAATAAGTGGAAGTAATGCAAAAGAAGTACAAGAAGCAATCGACAGATTAACCGATCGGAACGAAACATTAGAAAAATCGATTGACCGATTAACAGATGTAATGGATAAGTCCGCAGGTTCTAAATCTATATCAGCATACGAACAAGCATATAAATATCAAAAAGAACAGATTGATAATACTCTTAAAATAGCACGTGAGCAAGCTAGATACAGTAATGCTCATCATAGTTGGCAATACTATATGGGGTGGACTGACGAACAACTAAGTTGGATTCGTGAAAATGTGGATAAGAATTTCTCCGGCACTAACTCATTATGGGGATTAACCCCCGAACAAATGAGAGAACTTCTTAGTAATGCTGATATATATGAGCAGATTAAGAGTTCTGGCAAAGGCGGATATGGAGAACGTGTAATGGAAAAGCTTGAAGCGTATGCCGACCAAGCTGGTAAATTAGATGAGCTAACAGAGAAAATAAATGAGTCTCTGATGCAAATTTCTTTTGATGGTTTGAGAGATAACTTCTTGGAATCATTAATGGATATGGATAAAGACGCTAAAAGTTTTTCCGAAGATTTTTCCGAATATATGCAACGTGCCTTGTTAAACTTCTCTATGGGAGAGTTGTTTGATGATGAATTGAGAGAATGGTATAATGGTATTGCAAAGCTGATGAAGGAAAATGGAGGGAAGCTTACCAAAGAACAGTTGGAGGATGCAAGAAAAGAATATGACAAAATGGTTCAAGACGCAATGAATGAAAGAGACAAGATTGCTGAAATAACAGGATATACAGGTTCTTCCTCTTCATCCCAAGAAGCTTCAAAAAAAGGCTTTGCTACTGCTTCACAGAATTCAATAGATGAATTGACCGGACGTTTCACAGCCTTGCAGATAGCCGGAGAAGAAATTAAAAATCAAAATGTAGTTCAATCTCAATCATTGAATATCCTGACAATGAAAGCTGATACGCTCCTTTCCATAAATACAGAAATGAGAAATATTGCTGATGACACACGCAATTTAATAGCCAATTCTTATCTTGAGCTGGTTCAAATTTCGGAAAATACCGGAGCCATTGTTAAGCCTATTCAGCAAATACAGAAAGATATTGCAGAAGTTAAAAACAATACCAAAGGATTATCAACAAAATAGTTAGTTATGGCAGATTTATTAATAAATGGTAGAGACGCTTTTCAAGTATGGGGAGTCAGAATGGGAGATAATTTTCTTGATTCACTTGGAGCATCAGTTCCTATGAAAGAATTCATTGAAAATAAATCCCGTTTGGAACATGGAAAACGGATAATAACCACCAACCCCAAATTAGATGAGAGAGAAATTACTTTAGCTTTTACCATAGAAGGAAATTCCCAATCTGATTATCAGACAAAGAAGAAAGCTTTTTTTGAGGAACTATACAAAGGTGTGATTGATATTCAGATTCCGGCTAACAACAGTGATATCTATCACTTAATTTATTTAGGTAAAAGCGTCACTTATGCACAGAGTTTGGACCGGACTATAGGAAAGGTTTCTGCAAAATTTTGTGAACCTAATCCAGCTAGCCGAACCTAATAACAAACCTTTTCCCTATTGTTTCGTATGGAAGCCCTAATAATTAGAGCTTCTATTTTTTATCACCGAACTTTGGTGTCATGGATAAGGTAGATATCAGAGACATACAAGGTAATATTCGCTTCTCAACACCAATAAATGATGGTAGTAAGAGAAAATTCATGTTGATGAAAGAAGACTACATCACTTTGAATTTTTCCCTTGCTGTTCCTGTGTACTTCCAAATAGGAGATGGAATAGATAATGACCTAGGTATATTTGAACTTGTAGACCTATATAAACCTACTTATAATACAACTACCGGGGCTTATGATTACGAACTACGTCTTGATGCTTACTACTGGAAGTGGAAGAACAAGAAGTTTTTCTATACTCCAGAGAGTACCGGACGAGAAGCTGGTTGGAATCTTACCGCTACCCTTGACAAGCATTTAGATGTTTTCTTGGATAACCTGAAAACTCTTGGATACAAGTTCAGGGATCTGGATTTTACTTGGGACATTGATAGTACGGTAGAAAACACCTCCAAGCTCGTTTCATACGATAACGTTAATCTGATCGACTCCCTTACCCAGATGGCAGAAACATGGGAGTGCGAATGGTGGATAACAGAGCACGTTATTCATTTCGGACGTTGCGAATACAGCTCTCCTGTTGATTTCAAAGCTGGCGATCTGACAGACACAGAGAATGTGAATGTCAACAGTATGACGCGCAGTGACAGCCAAACGACTTATGCGACTCGCATTTACGCTTTCGGCTCTACCCGTAACATTCCTTCCAGTTACCGGAAAGATTTGATATTCGATGTAAAAGAGGTTAATGGACGTAATATATCCGATACGTCAAGACCGCTCAAAAACAGCTATTTCCCTCTTAGTTCTAAGATAGAGAATAAAGTTAAGTTGACATTCCCCGAAAATGCCGCCTATGTATTTGAAAATGTACCTGTAAATGAGACAAATTTAGCCGATGTAGTCAAAAAGACAAATATCGGGACTCTGGAAAAGGGTAATTATGAGTTTAATATTACTCATATAAAGTATTCGACTATTATGTCATCCGGGGTAAGATTTAACGGGATATTCAGATTATGGGTATCATTAAACTATACTGTAAATTCCGCATCGGAAACTATCACCCTGTTAAATGAACAGGTTAATGCAACCGCACCGGTAGGTACTGAAGAAATTCTCGAAATAAAAGATAAACTTGTAAGTTTCAATCTTCCTTCACAGGCTTCAAACTGTTCTATAGACGTTGGGGTTAGTGTTTGGTATATAACTTCAACAAGTAGTGCTATAATCAACTTCCTGTTAAAAGAAGAAGATATAAAGTACGGTAATAATGGTAACTCTGTCTCTGTAACATTCCTTACAGGTGCAAATGCCGGACAGACTTTCCAAGCGATTTATAATCCGACATTCTTGTCTGGAGATAACTCAAACGTTATCCAGCTACCGGAAGGTGTAACAGCCTCTTCAGGTAACCGGTACACCATTAATAACATCATAGGCGGTAAAGTGCCCGATAACTACTTTAACAAGGACGACAAAGAAATGACTCTTAACGGAGTTGTTCAGAAACGTCTTATGCTCCCGGAGGGTATTTCTTATGTGGATGCCTATAGATACAGCCCGACCGGTGAACGTATCAACATCGGAGATGAACGCTACGACGATCCGGATAACGTGGAAATGCCGGAAGAGGAAGCTATTGAAGAGATTGTTATATTTGAGGATGAATATCCCCAATACAATGGAACCATATCCAGTGTCAGTCACGATGATAAGGTAGACGATAGTGATAAAGAATATCGGATTTACAGCTTCAAAGATACGGGACTGAAGAACTTTACAGAAGATTTCAGGCTAGATGGTGAAGAACTTCACATGATATTCCAGACTGGAAAGCTTGCCGGGATGGACTTTGCTATTAATATTGTAGAGAGTGACAGCACCGGAACAACCTTCGAAATTGTCCGCAATGAGGATTACGGTCGCTTTCTACCGGATGATGTTCTTTATCCGCAAGCCACACATATAGAAGACGGTGAAGAAGTTCCCGCAGACACATATATTCTTTACGGTTTTGATACTGCATACATCTCCGAACAGATGTTGCCGGACGCAGAGCAGAATCTACTCAAAAAGGCAAAGGAATACGTAAAGAAATCCATGATTGACCCGTCTACCTACGATTGTGAGATGGATGCTGATTTCATCTACAATAAGGGTAATATTCGTACATACGAAGTCGGGGCTAAGGTCAACCTGATAAATAAGGCGTTTTTCCAGGAAGGCAGACAATCAAGAATAATCGGTTTCGAGTGGCCGCTGGATTTTCCTTACGATCATCCTATTTATACAGTCGGTGAGACAGCTTCATATTCCCGTATCGGTGAGATAGAGAGCAAGCTTGATTCCCTCACTTACAAGGGACAAACCTATTCCGGTTCTACTGTTGGAGGCGGTGGGACCAGTGTATACATCATTGGCGTAAATGATAAAACTCTTCCCTCTGACAGAAACGTGTTTTCATCCAAGAAATCTCTTGCCACTTTCCTGAACAAAACCCAGGAAGAAACAATGGAGTTTCTTATCAAGCTGTTAGGCGGTGTTATTGCCGACAATATAGAATCACAAGGCTTCATCTCCGGTGCGCTTGGTTCAGGTTTTCTCGTCAAACGCGATCCGAAAACCGGACGGTCATATATTGAGGTTGATGAAATTTACGTTCGTCTGAAAGCCGTTTTTGACAGTCTGGAAATCCGGCATACTACGCATGTTGGCGGGCAACAGATACTGTCTCCTGCCGGAATGACGTGTATTCGTGTCGAAGAGTACGATACCTACTACCGTTGTTTTATGAAAGCAGACGATGGAAGTAAAGCCGTCCTGAATTTATTTGCAGAAGGAGATCAGGCGCAATGCCGCGACATGAATATCAAGGAAGGTATTTATGAAAACATCAGCAATCAGTATTATTGGCGTTTAGTAGTTGGCGTTGGAGATGATTATATAGACTTGAGTAAAGATGATTGCGATACAGGGAGCACTATCCCGGCAGTAGGTGACAGTATCTGCCAGTTAGGGAACCGTACTAACAGGAACAGACAAAACGCAATCGTATTATCCACTGTCGGGGTTGACGCTCCGTCTTTCAAACAATACGCGGGTATTGACTCTTATTCCCTTGAAGGTAAAGAAGTCACAACGCTTTCCCCTGATGGTAATAAACTGACGGGTGTAATGCACATTGAAGGAGGTTCTACCGGTGCGGGTAACCTGTCCGACCTTCCTGATGAGATACAGGAAGCCGTGCAGGTGGGTTCCGTCAATCTTATAGTTAACTCCGGCTTTACCGGTAATTACGAGAGTGAGAATTTGGAACCTGACAGTATGCTGTCTCCTGATTCAGAGATGTATAACAACCCCTTGAATAGCTGGACGGGTGTTGTCACTGTTTTGAAAGATGATGCTTCATCTTCAGGATACTCTGCAGAAATAGGGGCGATCTCCCAAAACATAAAAGGAATGATCCCGGATGAAAAATATGTGTTGTCTTTTCGTGCCAGGGGGACGGATATAACAGTGGCGATGGGGGCTTTTCGTTTTTCTCAAGTGTTAACGGAAAAGTTTGAAAAATACATTCTCAGGTTCACCTTCTCCGGTGAAAGCACCCTGTTGTTAACCGGTACCGCCGTAATATGTGATTTAAAACTGGAAAGAGGTACTGTAGCCACAGACTGGACTCTATCACCTTATGATAATGAGAAGTTCTACGCTAAATTTCAAGGTTTATCTTATTTGACTTCTGCAATCAAGGACGGTTCAGTAGATGTGCTGGGCGGGCTGATTTTAGCCAATATGATTCAGCTTGGAAATTACAAAGACGGCAAGATGCAAAAAGTAACATCGGGGATATCCGGTATATATAACGATGATAACGATGTAGCGCAATGGGGAGGTGGCACATTTGAACAGGCTATCCGTGCGGTTATGCTGTTTAAGGATAATCCTTCTTATCAACCCAGCGAGGAGGAATTGAAAAGCATCGCCAAGTTCGTTGTAACACATGGGGGACGTTCCATTCTGAATGATGTCATTGTAAGGGGGTATATCTATGCTCTTGGAGGTGTCTTTTCTGGAAAGGTCTCTATTGCGGATGAGAAGATTCTTTTGAATGAAGACGGAACAGGGCATTTAGCTGACGGTAAATTATCATGGGATTTGGACGGGTTGTCTGTTACAGGAGCAATCCAAACACCTTACAGAGAATGGGTGATTGACCAATCATCTAAATACACATTAGATATAGATAAGCATCGATATGTATTCGTATATTACAGAAAACCTATTTATAATAAAGATTATATTAGTAGAATTAACTTACCGGATGTGGTAGAAGGGCGAAATGGTTCAGAAATTAGAATTTTTACATCCCACGAACGCTTTACGCAGGATACCGAACCGGTATATATTCAATATGGCCTTCCAATTTGGTTTCCCGGTTACAATTATTATAAAGATCCGCCGTTACGTACTCTATTATTAAAAGGGAAAGAAGCGGTTTTTAGATGTATGAGTTTTGGTGGCGCTGTTGGATGGTGGCTCCAAAATTATAACGACTTTACTGATGAAGAACTTAATCCTGTAGAATTTGAACCATGGAACTGAATGAAATAAAAAAGACGGCTAGTTGGGGGCAAGTTGCTACCTCTATAAATGAGAACTATCAGAAGATTGACTCAGAGGTTACTAAGCTCAAATATACGACTAACAAATGCAAGGGACTGCATGCGACCGGCGATTCTTTAAAGGCTGCATTTCCTGAACCGCTGGACGGCGATTGGGCTATTGTGGGTAAAACAGTTCCCGGTCCTATTTGGGCAGCAACGGGTGGTATATGGTCTAATACCGGTACAACAGGCGGAGGTGGTACGATTGATGTTGCGGGATATGCTACTTCGGAACAATTGGATGCGGTAAATAAGAAGGCTGGTGAAGCTCTGGCATCTGCAAAGGAAGCAAAGGAGCAGATCACAAAAATAACTCCCGTATTCTTGTCTGAATCCGACTACGAGAATTTACCGGTTAAAGACCCTGAAGTAACCTACATGGTTTATGAGGAGGAATAGTCTATGATCTACAAGGATGGCAAGGAGATAGTTTCGATCTTTAAAGATAGCCGTACCATTTCTGCAGTTTACAAAGGCTCCAAGCTGGTGTGGCAGGCAATCCGTAGCTGTTTTGGTTCCGGTTTCTGGGTAAATGTAAAACCGTGGTTAGATAATGAAGGTTGGAAAAATAAATAGCACTATTATGGCAAAGAAAATATATGATGAAAAAATAAGCAAGTCCACTGACTGGGGCGGTGATGAATCTACTGGCGGTCTTCCCGTTGCCGGAGGACGTATTCAGGAGTATCTGAAGGAGCAGCTGGACGGCAAGGCGGGTATCTTCCACTATGATACAAGTAATAACCGTTACCTGGTATTCGCTGATGCCGATACCCGTGACGAATACCTCGCTGATCCGACAAAAACGGGGTTGTTGCTCGGAACCTTTGACGCACCTTTTAATTATAGTGCGGAGATAACCCTTTCTTCCCCTGCCTACAAGGCAATACTGTCAGGCACGAAGAACAACTACATAGACTTTACGTTCGATACGAAAAACAAGTCCGGTCAAAGCGTGGGCGAGGATGTGGTTGCCACCTATACCTTTATCCGCAACGGTGTAAAGAAGACTGTTACGGAACGTTACCGCTACGGCACGGCTGTTCACTTTGGTATTGATGACTACATTGAAACGGGCACGAATAACATCATGGTCGGTATCGTGGGGCAGAATACCCTTGCTGCCACTACAGTAGGTATCACCTACCAGGTAATAGACTTACAGCTGTCCGGCAATTACGATGTGTCAGCCCACTATAACCTGATGGAGAACCCGGCGGCAACCGCCGCCATCCCTTACCGGATCAGCGGTTACGGCACGAAAGTAATGGAATGGTATCTGGACGGTGTTCTGCTTGACTATGTTAAGGTAGAGGACGAGATCGTAGACGTATCGACATCCCGTACCAAGTATATTTCTCTGGCTAATTTGAATCAGGGCAGACACAGCCTGCAACTGCGTGCATACACCATGCTTGACAGTGAGAAGTTCTACTCGGATGCCATCTACTACGACCTGATTGTTTATACCGGGGCGGACCGTGAACCGATAATCGGAGTATCCGCTGTTATTCCTTCCGGATATGATATCATCAAAGAGGGTGGCTTGCAACTCTACGGTATTCAGCAGTATATCCCCTACATGCTTGATTTCTCCGTGTATAATCCTTCGGGTGCCGTGAGTACCGATGCTGTCGTATCGGTTGACGGCAAGGCGGAAAGCACCCTTGCCACGCACAATAACGAAGTGGTGAATTACTCGCTGCGCCCGCTTGATTACGGCTTGAAATCACTGACCATAACTGCCGGGAATACGGTATACACCATCGGGATGAATATTGAGAAGTCATCTACTTCGCTGGAAGAGATCAGGGACGGTCTGGTACTCGACCTGTCGGCTATCGGCAAGTCCAACAATGACGCCAACCGTCAGGAATGGGTGTACGGTCTGTTCTCCGCTTCCTTCTCCGGTTTCTACTGGAACCGGGCAAACGGCTGGGTTAACAACAGGCTGCTTATCACGGGCGGTGCGGCTGTTGACGTGAATATAGCTCCCTTCACGCCTGACCCGACAATAACGGGGCGTACACTGGAATTTGAATTTGCCACCCGTAACGTGCTCGACGATGACGCCGTGATCTGCGACTTGCGTAATGAAGCCGGAACAGGTCTGCTGATTACCGCCTCGGAAGCTTCACTGACATCTGCCGGAGGAAGCCGTGTGGCGAAAAGGTTCAATTCGGGTGAGAACAAACGTATCTCCTTTGTGATTAACCCCAAGAACGGTGTGACCAACAAGGGGCTGGTCTTCATTTACGTTGACGGCATCAGCTCCGGTTCGGTGAACTATTCAGGGACTGACAATTTCCTGAACGCCAAAACGATGAGAATAGGCGGTACAGGCAAATGCGATGTTGAACTCAAATCGCTCCGCTTTTATAATTCCCCCCTTGACGCTGACCAGATACTGAACAACTTCATTCTCTACCGTGATACTCCGGAAGAGTTGTTAAGCCTTTACGACCGCAATAATATCTACGAGGACGGAACCCGGAATTTCTCCGTAGACAAGCTGGCTGCCCAATGCCCGGTGTTTATCTTTACGGGTGATATCCCAGCCTTGGAGAATACCACCGACAAGAACAAGGCAATTTATGTGGATGTGGAGTATATCAACATGCAGGAAACATGGCGGTCTTTCACCGGGAAAGCCATCCGCCTTACTCCCCAGGGAACCTCTTCTATGGGATTCCCCAAAAAGAATCTTAGACCTTATACCGGCTATGGTGAAGTATGGGATAATATGGGCAAGATTATGGTTGACGGTCTTTATGCTTTCAAAGAAGGTGCGCAGCCTGTGAATGTATGGTGTTTGAAAGCGGACTACGCGGAAAGCTCCGGTACTCACAATACGGGTATTGCCCGGTTGTGGAATGAAGTGATGTACAATGCGCAGGTGAATGGTGAATATGTACTCCGTACTGAAGCCCAAAAGGCAGCGTTAGCCAACAATTATCCTTATGATGTCCGTACGACGGTGGACGGCTTCCCGTGTAACGTGTTCTACCGTCTGACGCCTGACAGCGAGCTGATCTACATGGGCAAATACAACTTCAACAATGACAAGTCAACGGAAAGCGTATTCGGCTTCCGTGATATTCCGGGCTTTGACAACAGCCGTATGCAGTGCTGGGAAGTGCTGAATAACGGTAATCACCTGGCATTGTTCCAAGACGTTGATAATTTCGATGCTGAATGGAAAGAAGCTTATGAAGCCCGATACCCGGACAAGTCAACGAATGTGGCGGACCTGAAAGCGTTCTCCGAATGGGTTGTTTCCACAAAGGATAACGTAGAGAAATTCAAGGCGGAGAAATGGGATCACCTGGATGTGTACAAGACAGCCGCCTATTATATCTACCTGATGCGCTTTGCGGCTGTTGACCAGCCTGTGAAGAATGCCATGCTGACATCGGAAGACGGTGAGCACTTCTTCTTTATCAATTACGACAATGATACTATTAACGCTCTGCGTAACGACGGACCTTTGAAGTATGCTCCGGATATAGACCGCCAGACAATTGATACTGACTATACGGAACTGGTATACGCCTTTGCGGGTCATGACTCGACGCTTTGGAACAACCTTGAAGCGGACGATGAGTTTATGCGGATTGTCTCCGAGGTTGACAATGCCTTGTACATTGCCGGGCTGACTTATGAAAAGACGGTTGACATGTTCGACAACAAGCAGGCGTCCAAGTGGTGTGAACGTATCTACAATCAGGATGCGCAGTATAAATACATCGGTCCGTACACGGATTCGGGCATCAATAACCTTTTCATGTTGCAGGGTTCACGTTCCTCACACCGTAAATGGTGGCTGGGCAGACGGTTCGACCTGTATGACAGCAAGTTCGTTTCCGGGGCGTACAAGGCAAAATCCATAGAGTTCAAGGCTGCGAACGCTCCTGCGGGGCTGACGTTCAGCGTTACGTCCGGTAACAAGCTGTATTACGGCTATGGTATTAACAATGTAGCCGTAGAGACGGGTATTCACCTGAATCCGGGTGAAAGCACCACGTTTACTTCCAGGCAGGTAATCAATGTGGGTGACCCGGTACGCATCTATTCCGCTCCCAATGTTCAGGAACTGGACCTGCATAACTTCATCCCTTACCTGTCTACCGTGAACATAGCGGGGGTGTACGGTCAGGAAACGGGCACCAAGTTGAAGAAACTGGTTCTCGGTGTTGATACGGCGGGTGACACGAGACGTAATACGTCCTTGTCTGTGATTTCCGGTCTTTCCAGTGCAAGGCAACTGGAATACCTCGATATTTCCGGTTACAAGGGTATAACGGGTATTGAATTGTCGGATCATATCTATTTGCGTACGTTCAAGGCTTTTGAATCCGGCTTGACGGGTCTTTCATTGTCTGACTCGTTAATCTCCACACTGGAGCTCCCGGCATCCTTGCAGACTTTGCAGCTTGACAGTCTGGAGTATCTGACTTCCGGGCTTAAAGTATCCGCGGGCGGAAGAAGCCTGAACAGCATTCTTATTAGAAACTGCTCGAAGTTTGACAGCAAATCCTTTATATTCACCTGGAATAATATTCGTGATACCGAGGATTCCTTGTGCAGCGTTAGAATCGAGGGTGTCAACTGGACGGGCGTCAATGTTGGGGACCTGCTGAAATTGGCTGCCATCCGGAAGAATGGCGGTAATCTGACGCTGAAGGGCAGGATCAGGTTGAATGAGGTAAATGAAAGCCAGCTGACCGAATTGTTATCCATATTCGGGAATGATGTTACCAATCCGGATAATGAGTTATACATTAGTGCTCCGGATGGAATATTTCTCACAGGCCCCACAGAAGTCTATCGTGGTGATTCTGCCGAATACAAGGCATCTGTATTTTCTGAACATGTGGGAAGAGTAGAATATTATCTTACGTCTTCACCCGGAGGTGCAGAATCCCAGACTTTAAGCAATGTTACTATTGATAAGAATACCGGTTATTTAGCGTCAAATGAAACATCTTTTACTAACTCAACAACATTATATGTCAAAGCCAGACATTTCCCAACGCAGGGGGCAAATGTATCGAAAGAATTAAAGGTGCTTGTTCGTCCCAGAATATACCCTACGTCTGGTAACTTATTGGGCAACACCTCTCTGAATGGCATTGGTAATTATACATATACTCTTGAAACTACTCCGGTGAATGAAAACGGGCATTATAGAATTGAGTGGGAGGTATCTGGTGAAGCTGTTGATTCGGGATATGTTGAATTGAAAGAAGGTATTGGCAGGTTATGTACTGTCACTGTCAAGTCTGTTCCGGTAGACTTGATTACATTCAATATAAAAGCAAAAATGATAAGGGAATGGGATAATAATAATTTCTTAAATGTAACGAAGGATATTCATTTACTGATTCCTGGAGTTATCATGACGGCTACAAGTAACCCGGAAGTCTTCACTATTTGCCGTTACAATGGTTGGGCAGCAAATGAAAGTTTCATGACTGAAATCGAAGCGGCAAGTGTTGGTACTATAGGTACTGCGTTTAAAAATAGCAGAATGAAAAGTTTCGGTGAATTTCAGTATTTTACTGGGATAACCGAAATACCCAAGGATGCGTTTAACTACTGCACTCTTCTGGAATCTATCCTTTTACCGGACACTGTTAAATCTATTGGCAGCAGCGCATTTTTTAATTGCCTTAAATTAAAAGAAATAGTTATACCAGAGGGAGTTACTACTATTGGGTCCAGCGCATTTGCATTATGTAGTGTTCTTGAAAAAGCGAACATTCCGGTATTGGTTACTGCGATCGCTAATAATCTTTTCCAAGAATGTAAAAAACTAAGCAATATAAATTTCCCTGCTAATTTGGAGTCTATCGGCATCAGTGCATTTTCAAATACTGGACTTGAAAATGTAGTATTACCAGAATATCTTGCAACTTTACATGGAACCGCTTTTGGCAATTGTTCAAAATTAAAAAGTATTTATATAGGAGAGAATGTATCTTCGATTAATGGCGCAGTGCTTCGAAATTGCCCCGAATTACAGGGAATAACAATCTCTGCAAAAAATGACATGTTTAAGGTGGAGGATGGAGTTATGTTTTCTCAAAATACATTATTAAAGTATTTACCTACAAAAGAAGAGCTAGAATATACTATACCTTCTATTATTAGAACTATTAATACTTATGCTTTTGAGAAAGCAAAACTTGAAAAAATAGATTTAAGTGAAATTCTATCTATCGACGCATCTGCGTTTAGCGGTTGCGTTAAATTAGAAAAAATAACCATCCACTCAAACGTTGCTCCTGCATTAGGCGCATCTGTTTTTGGACAATCTACTGATACCTATATCGGTGTATCTAATCCTCCTGGAACCAATATCCTCTATGTTCCTGAAGGTGCAACCGGCTATGATGAGGGGCAATGGTTAGACCCGTTGCAGGCGGAAGATAAATGTAATTTCACAATCAGTTATACTTTATAATATGTATGTAAAAGGAAATACGGTGTATGCAGATGCTTATAAGTATCTCAAACACAAGGAAAGAAATATAGTTGCGTTATCCATTAAGGGTAATCCGGATGACTATGAAGAGGTGTCGATGGATATGCCTCTTGAAGTCAAGGTTAACGGCAATATGATAAGCTGGAATAAGGGGATGTTCATGAAGAATGTCTCCGGCCTTTCCTACGAAGGGATTAAATCAACTATCATCAAGTCCAGATACAGTTATGATGACCAGATTGCCATAATGCTGAATAAGGATGAAAGCGAAGAGAAGAGAATGCATTTTGATAAGATGCAGCAGTGGAGGGAATTTGCTGCGGGTCTAACAAAGGCCGCTCTGCTCGTCACGAGTTAACGACCTTTTTACACAAACAAAACAAACAATAAAATTTATTTTTTGCTTGTGTGCGATACAAAAGTAATATAAATCTTTAAATAGAGAAAGGAAAATGAGTTTAAATGAATGGTTAACGATGTTAGGGGCTGTAGGTGGCACTTCTACTATAACTTGGTTTGTTACATTTTGGGTGAATCGAAAGACGAACGCTCGTAAAGAGGATGCCGGAGCTGACAGCATGGAGATACAGAACCTTTTGAGTATAATCACTGCCCAATCAACACAGATTGACAATCAGGAGAAGCGCATGGGTGTAAGAGATACGAAGGTTGATTTCTTATACTCTGAAAACAATAAGCTACGCTCCGATCAGCTTGAATTGATACGTGAAAAGCATGAACTAGAACTCCGGCTCAAGGAGGCAGAATTAAAAAAGTGTGATGTGAGAGGCTGTGTCAACAGACAGCCGCCAAGTGATTATTAATCTAAAGAATATGTTATGAAAGTATTAATTGACAATGGCCACGGTGAGAATACTCCAGGTAAGCGTTCACCGGATGGAAGATTAAGAGAGTGGGCGTATTCACGTGAAATTGCCGACATGGTAGTAACTGGTTTGCGTAAGAGAGGAATTGACGCAGAGCGTATTGTTAAGGAAGATACAGACGTGTCATTGCCTGAACGTTGCAAGCGAGCAAATGCCATCTACAAAGAATCAGGAAAGAAAGCTATTCTTGTTTCTATTCATTGCAATGCTGCCGGTTCCGGTGTTGAGTGGATGAACGCACGAGGGTGGAGCGTGTTTGTTTCTAATAACGCTTCTAATAATAGCAAAAAGTTAGCTGACTGCCTGGCACAAGTAGCAGAATGCATTCCAATTCATGTCCGAAAGCAATCAGTCGGACGGAGTTACTGGGAACAGAACCTTGCTATTTGCCGGGATACAAATTGTCCGGCTATTCTAACGGAGAACTTCTTTCAGGATAATAAGGAGGATGTAGAGTACCTTTTGTCTCGGGAGGGCAAAGATACGGTTGCCCGGATACATATTGATGGAATCATTAAATATTTGGCTTTATGATACAAGGAGGAATAGAAGTATGAAAGCATTAATCTACATTATCATATTGCTGATGTCAGCAATATGTTTCATATCCTGCCGGACTCAATATATTCCTGTAGAGACTGTGAGAACCGAATATAAAGCACGTGACAGTATACGGGTTGACAGCATCTATAATCAGGATAGCATCTATGTACTTGTTAAAGGTGATACCGTATATCAGTATAGATATAAGTACCTGTATAAATATCAATATCTAAATAGGACGGATACGATGATTAAGATTGATTCGGTACAGGTTCCTTATCCGGTCGAGAAGCAGTTAACGCGGTGGCAACAAATGAAAATAGAGCTGGGCGGCTGGGCTGTTGGCGTAATTGTAATACTATCTATTGTGTTAATAGTTAAACTGTTCAAGAATTAACCGGCTAATATCTTCACAGACCTCCCCGGTATGAAAAGTTTAAAATTCAGCTATATAACAATTTCTAATGTAAAAAGTTCAATGAAAGGAGGTCAAAATAATACATTAATTAATACTAAGCATTAAGTTTATCCGGTAAAGTAGAAGGCCGGTTATCGTTAACGATTATTGCAAGGGTTATATCTTTGTGCTTGTCCCTGGCTATGTAGTCGGGGATTCTTGCTGCTTCTTTTGTAAATAATAGATCTTATTTGTATTTTTGCAAAAAATAAGAATATGGCTAATTTTTATGATATAACAGAATGGAACGAAAAACCTTTTTTTAATACTAAAGGTACACGCAATAAATGTGTAGTTAGTAATCCCGAAGATGATAGCGTGTATTTCTTTAAAACCTCCATGTTAAAAGAGGGGAAAGATTATAAACCAGAGTTTTGGTCTGAAATTATATCTTCAGAAATAGGTCGTTCTTTAGGGTTTGATGTGTTGGAATATAATATAGCAAAACATGGAAGCGAAATAGGATGTATTTCTAAATCTATGAATACCGAAGAAGAATGTTTGACAGAAGGAGTAAGTATATTGACTGGCTATGATAATACATATGAGCCTGAAAATAAAGAATCATATTTGGCTTATACCTTTCATTTTATAAAATCTGCTATCGAAAGTTTTAACTTTGGTGAACACATAGAAGATATCATAAAAACTATCATTTTTGATAGTATTATTGGGAATAGTGACAGACATCAAGAAAATTGGGGGTTTATTACACCATATAAAGAAACCGAATTGACCAATGAAGAAGCAAATCATGTCTTTTCTAAATTAAAAGATCGTTTTAAACAAATAAAAGATTTCCTTACAAAAAATGAAGGATTTAATAATCCAAACGGCCATGTAAAGATGAAAATCCTCAAAATGGAGGGCAGGTATTCTCCTATATATGACAGTGGTTGTTGTTTAGCCAGAGAAAAAAGTGAAGACGCTGTAAAGCAGATGTTGAACGATGAAATAATGTTCGACAGTTTTATCAATCGGGGAAAATCTGAAATAAGATGGGGTAACGATGGAAATAAATTAAATCATTTTGAACTTATAAAAAATATAAGAGTCGAATTTCAAGAAATAGTAGATGGCATAATAAATAATGTTATATCTTTGTATGATGAAAACAAAATACGTGATATAATTTTTTATATAGATAAAGAGCTTCCAGATGATTTGAGAGAAGAATATGGTTTGTCTTCTTATCGTAAGGAGCTGATTTTTAAATTGATAAAAGAACGCATTTTGAGACTAAAAAACATTATATTATGAAGAGATATATAAAACACATCTATCTTATTTGGAGACGTGGCAGGAATGATAGTCGAATAAAGATAGGTAAAATAACTCGGAATCAGACTGAAGGAGTTAGGTTTGAGTATATATCTGATGGAGTAAAAGAAGCTTTAGAAAAAGGTTTTAATATGTATCCGGATTTTCCAAATCCAGAAGTTGTATATAAAAATAATGTTTTAGAAGTATTTGCTCAACGCTTAACTAATACGGAACGTTCCGATATACAGAAATATTATAATTATTGGGAAATTAACCCTAAATTGAAAGATAACAAATACTATGTATTGGCTCAAACTCAAGGATTGTTATCAACAGATAATTTTGAATTTTTAGCAGAATATTATCCTGTTCGTGATTTGAAATTTACTAGTGAAGTTTGCGGACTGACGAGAAGACAATTGCCTAGTGGAACATTAAAGGAAGGAGATATACTAGAATGGAGGTTGGATAAGAAAAATTTATATGATAAATATGCAGTTCAACTCTTTAAAGATGGCATAGACATAGGATATGTTAAAACTGTCCATAGTAAAGTTTTTCATGATTCTAAGTATAAACTTTTTAAAGTTCAAGTAAAGAGTGTAGAGCAAAATGGACATCTTAATAGAGCGTTCATTTCGATTACAACAATCGATAGAAAGCATTCGAGCCCTTATTGAATATGACACTCCCGGTGTATTAGATATGCCGGGATTTTTATAACTTTGCCGAAAACTAACATTATGGCAGAAGAAAAGAAATACGACTACGAGTCGATAAACGAATTACTAACTTGGGCTAAAGAAATGCTCAACAATAAGAGATACCCGGCCGGGGAATTCCAGCTTGATAAATGTGCAAAGATTCTCGATTGCGGGAAGTACCTTGACTCGATGATTTCAGTGATTTCGAGAAACTGGGAGAACCCTACGTTTTATCCTACGATTGACCAGTTGAGATTGTTTAGAGAGAAGATAGGAAAAGCAGCCGAATGAGCTGCTTTTCCTCTACCCTTTTATTATCATGATATCCGCCCTCATCTCTATATAGTCCTTGTATTTCTCCGGGTTGCTCACATAGTCAATTACCCTGGTTACGGCAATTTCCGCCTGCCTCTGTTTCACCTTTGTATAGTACCGGATCACTCCCCTACTCTTATCCGAATGACCAAGACAATAATCTATCACTCCGTCAGGGATGCCAAGTTCAGAAGCGAATTGAGCAAAAGTCTTACGAGCAGAATAAAAGCATAATGTCTGCTTAATTCCCAAGTGTTCTTTTAGTTCCCTCATACAAAGGTTGATGTACTTTTGCAAATTAGAGTAGGTATAAGAATAACCTAAATCCAAAAATCCCCTTTTATTTATGTATTTACTGATAATCGCTTTCGCTTCGCTGTGTATAGGGATCGTAATGACTGATTTCCCAGTCTTAGCGTGAACAGTCTTGATTCTTTCAAAAGAAAGTATATCTACCGACAAATCAACGGATAATAAATCTTTCAGGTTGATACCACACAAATAGAAAGAGAGTAGAAACATATCCCGGCCTAGATTCAATCGTTTTCCTTCAACTTCCGCCCTTTGTATTTTCTGAAATTCTTCTATTGAAAGATCGCACTCTTTAGGTTCTGCTGTTGGTATTTTCGTGTACGCAAATGGGTGCACATCCGTTTTCAGAACACCAGATTTTATCAGCTCGTTTATCCGGGCTTTCAGATGGGTTAATCGCAACCCTATATTCCCATTTGCATACCCTTTTTTCATCATCCACTTTTTGAAATGCTCTACCAATAAAGAGTTAATTGCAGGAATAGGAACATCTCCTTCTGCATTAGTGAACACCCGTATAGTCTCTTCATTCATTTTTGCATAACTTTCCCTCCCCTCTCCCCTAATTTCATTTATTCGTTGTTTCCAAAACTCCAAAAACGAAATATGTGAAGGGCGTTCCTTGGATATTATAATCCGTTTTATCTGAAGTGCAGAAAAATAGTCTATGCATTCAATAGAATTAAACTTCTCTTTGTATTGTGAAAACACAAATTCAAGTCTTCTATTCATAATATTCGCATCCTTCCGATAAGCGACTTTGCCGTTGTCGAACTCTGCAATATCATCTAACAGAAACTCTGTTTTGATATAAGCACGTTCTTTCTTTTGGGAGATACAGACTAAGATGGGAAGCCTGCCATCCTGTTCCTTAATGGAACTTAAAATTGTTAATCTGATTGTTGCCATAATCGAATAATCAAAACACAATTCTACTATACAATTTTGTGCAAATATATACGCAGATTTATGTTTTTTTTATTCAGAATTGAATTTCCAGAAAAGAGAAACGCTGATTAAACAATTAATAATCAGCGTTTTATTTGAGAGCCGCTAGCCAGACTTGAACTGGCGACCTACGCGTTACGAATGCGTTGCTCTACCAACTGAGCTATAGCGGCGTTTGTCTCTCGTTTACGGCGTGCAAAATTACAGCTTTATTTGAGAAAAACAAAAAGAATCCGATTATTTTTTGAGCTTAATTTTTAAATCAACTTTTGTTGACGTAATCTAAAACTTTTCTTTGTGCTCAAATTTCCCGTCCTCGGTATAATATTTCCATGTACCTTTCGGTTTATTATTTGCATACTTTCCACGAAGTTTCAATGTACCATCTTCATAATATTCACGGTAACGACCATGACGTTTCCCTTCTTTTACTTCCGCTTCACTCTTCAACGCTCCTTCCGGGTAAAACTCCCGCAAAACATTCCCTTCAAACTTTTCGACATAGAAGCGTTTCAATTCGCTCATCTGCTCTTTCTCGGTTTCAGCATCTTCATTCATTTCCTTATCATCTTCATCAGTAGCAATAGCAACGGCAACCTCTTCCGGTTGATATGGGCTATAATCCATCACATACTGCAAAGAAGCCGACTGATCCTCTCCTATAATCTGCATAGTCCAGTAAGGGAATGAATACAAAACGTCTTTGTTTGATTGTATTTCATTCCATGTGGCAGGATTCATCATCGGTTTCAACTGGGAATAAAACTTGCGCACATCTGTATATAAGAAAATAGTAGAACTTGATTTTAAATATGACAGTGCATTTTCAAAACCCGGATTATTTTTCAATAAATTCTTCTGCTCGTAATCTTCTACAAAAGAAACTAAAGAAGCTGCTTTATTACTAAAAACGACATAATCGCCAACATAAGTATAGTATGGCTTCTCAAATTTATCAAATAGCTTTCCAAAGAACAAGCGGAAAAAGCCTTTCATCTCGACATAATTAATCTCGAAATCCTTATAATTAGCAGTCTTAATCTTAACCGGAGTACGTCGCTTAATCTTCTTTTCAATGAATTCCATGTTCTTACGGGCATCTTTAATACTTTTAGCCCTGATAGCCAGAATCAGTTCGGGATCATGCCCTAACAAACCAGGTTCGGATTGGGTAATAGCAAACTCTCCTGACATCCAACTCAAAAAGTTTTCTTCCAAAGATATACCGAATAACCCTTCTATCTTTTTCCGGGAACTTTGATAAGAATCATACAGCTGTTTATTATGAACCGACAGTGCATTCTCCAATTCCTTTACAAAGGTCACCGGACTATTGAAACCTATATTCGTATAAAGAGCTGTCCGCCCGGACAGAATCTCATGTGCTTTCATTTTATGTTTTCCCGAATTCAACAAAGCAGTGACATAAGGATCGGCAGAATCTTTTTTCAACGTATATCCTTTCACCTCCATCCGCTCCTTATTCGTATTTAAATAAAGTCCGGCAAAATTCATGGAATTGCTAAACAGATCAATGTACTCATTTCTTGTACCTAAATAAATAGACATAAATTGAGGTACACGCGCATAATTGACGAAGACCCTGACAAGTCCCTTACCGGAAACCAACTTCTCCGTTTCAATAAAAGATTGATCAAGCCCGATTTTAGGTTTATTACGAGAATCAATAGCCGACTCGACAAGTCCGGATGTATAAGAACCTACCAAATGATTATCAACAAAAGCAATATAGAAAATATCCCTCGTCTCGGGATCGCGCATTTCAAGGATATTAATGCTATTATGCATCCGATTAGTCACAGTAAAACCACTCATAACCAATACGGTTTCAACCTGGTCTTTCAATAAGTCCATCTTTGATGTCTTCTGCATATCCAGGATAAGTAGAAAATCCCAATTAGCGGGACGAGTCTTATGGAGCGAAATAAGCATATCCCGCTCACCAACAAGCGACAATAATACCTTATTGCTTTTGACAACGGAATCCAGCTTCTCCACACTTTGCGTCACCTCCTCAAAAGATTTCGCTTTCTTCAGACATTGCCACGTCTCGCTTCCACTAAACTTCTCCCAATCTTCAATCGGAGCCGATGACTGAATAATAAATGCCGCATCTTCCGGAACCAAATAGATCTGCTGAATATTACGATCAGGCGAGACAAATAAATAAACTACGGAATATACAACATATACCGCCAAAGCCAATGCAGTCACAACTAAAGTTCTCTTCACTATTTTCGAGGTACTTTTTTTCTTCTCCGGGCCTGCATTTTGCTCTCCTTGCCCGCAATTTAATTCATCCATTATTGAATTGTTATAAACTTGAATGGACAAAAATAGTAAAAAAGATGAGATTAATTAGTTAATTCATACTCATTTAGTGAATTAGTTCAATAAACAAGATTTTATAAAAAACAGTATAAAGGAGATATCCTCCCTCCTATTTTTATAAAAAACTATTCTGAATAAAGCATAAACCATTGACTCGTATCGTAAATATGTACTAACTTTACAGCATGAAAAAGAAATTCCAACTCGAAGTTCCGGGAGGAGCCGATAAAGTCTTACTTCATACCTGTTGTGCTCCTTGTTCATCAGCCATTATTGAATGTATGATGCAACATCACATCACCCCTGTTATCTATTATTGCAATCCTAATATCTATCCGCTGGAAGAGTATATGATAAGAAAAGACGAATGTACACGCTATGCCCAATCATTGGGATTGGAGATAATAGATGCTGATTACGATCATGAAAACTGGCGATGCCATATAGCAGGAATGGAACAGGAACCCGAAAGAGGAGGACGCTGCCTACGTTGCTTTAAACTACGCTTATTGGAGACCGCCCGTTATGCACACGAACATGGCCTTTCCGTAATAACCACAACGCTTGCTTCCAGTCGTTGGAAAAGTCTGGAGCAGATTAATGAAGCCGGACAATATGCCACCTCTTCATACCCGGATGTCACATATTGGGAACAGAATTGGCGAAAAGGCGGACTTAGCGAACGGCGCATCGCCATCATTAAAGAGTATAACTTCTACAACCAACAATATTGCGGTTGTGAATTCAGCATGAGAAAAGAAGAATAAAACAAACCCGCCATCACCAGCTAACCAATGAATCGAAATAAAAAAGATAAGAACAGAAAGCTATTTAAAAAGAAATCACATTCCAATAACAGATTAGGATGTATCATCGCCATCATTGTGCTCATTCCTATCCTTTTTGGCGTCTACTTATATTGCCAACAGATTAATATCCAGAAAAATAATGAACTGCAAACCGATGCATCCCTTCAAATTCCACTTGGCAAAGATCTGGAGACACCCATATCATTAGTTCCCCGGCAAGAACAAATCATCCGGCATAGCGGATATACCGTATCATATAACAAAGATTTAAAAATACCCAACTGGGTCTCTTACGAACTAACCCGGGAAGAAACCAAAGGAAAAGAAAAAAGAGGCAATCGTTTTATCGCCGACCCATTAGTGACAGGCCCGATTGCAACCAATGCTGACTACACCCGTTCAGGATACGACAAAGGACACATGGCTCCTGCTGCAGATATGAAATGGAGTCCTGAAGCCATGAAAGAATCATTCTATTTCAGCAATATGTGCCCCCAACACCCCCAGTTAAATAGAAGAGGATGGAAAAATCTGGAAGAAAAAATCCGGAATTGGGCTATAGCAGATAGTGCCATTATTATTATATGTGGACCTATTATTGAAAAACAGCCTAAAACGATTGGGAAAAATAAAGTCGTAGTACCTCAATGTTTTTTCAAAGTAGTCCTATCTCCTTTTGCCAAACCGATACGGGCTATCGGCTTCTTATTCAACAACGAGCAGGCAGTAGAACCTCTATCTTCATATGTAGTCACAGTGGATAGCATCGAGAGCCTGACTAACATGGATTTCTTCGCACCTTTACCCGATGAGATAGAAAACAAAATAGAAGCAAATGCAAATTATTCCCTCTGGCCGAACTAATTAATAACTCGCTTCACTAAGACTAACTTATCTACATACAAATTCTGATTCGTTCCACAATTGTAGAACGAATTAATAATCGCAATACAACCTAATACAATCAGCACATTCAATCTTTAAATATTAGAAAAGTCCGGAGTAATTCATCCTCTTTTCAACGATTCATTATAGAAAGGGATTACACCTATCCAAATTCTTTTTATCTTTGACGAACTTTTTAAATATACCTCAAAAGATGAAGAGAAAAAAGAGAAATATTCTACTATCAATTCTAATCGGAGCATTCCTCCTTTGTGCAATTGCCGGAGGCACCTTTTATTACTATCTGTTTGCTCCCCAATTTCATCCATCTAAAACCGTATATATTTATGTAGACCGGGATGACACAGCCGACTCTATCTATCATAAAATACAAAAATTCGGGCATGTCAATAAGTTCACCGGATTCCAGTGGATGGCAAAATATAAAGATTTCGATCAGAATATCCATACCGGACGTTATGCCATTCGCCCCAATGACAATGTCTATCACGTATATAGTCGCTTTTCCAGAGGTTATCAGAAAGCAATCAACCTTACTATAGGAAGTGTCCGGACATTAGACCGGTTAGCACGAAGCATTGGAAAACAACTCATGATAGACTCTGCTGAAATCGCCAGCCAGTTATTCGACTCTACTTTCCAGGCTCAAATGGGATACACAACCATAACACTCCCCAGCCTTTTCATACCTGAAACCTATCAGGTATATTGGGACATGAGCGTAGACGACTTCTTTAAACGAATGAAGAATGAGCACGAACGCTTCTGGAACAAAGAACGTCTGGCACAAGCCACCGCCATCGGCATGACACCGGAAGAAGTCAGCACTCTTGCTTCCATCGTCGAAGAAGAAACCAACAACAATGAAGAAAAGCCAATGGTAGCCGGATTGTATATCAACCGTTTACATCAAGATATGCCTTTGCAGGCAGATCCTACCATCAAATTTGCACTACAGGATTTCGGTCTGCGCCGAATCACCAACGAAAATTTAAAAGTCGACTCCCCCTATAACACCTACATAAATACCGGACTGCCTCCAGGCCCCATCCGTATCCCTTCTAAAAAGGGAATAGACAGCGTATTAAACTATACCAAACATAACTATATCTACATGTGTGCTAAAGAAGATTTTTCCGGAACTCACAACTTTGCATCCAATTATGCCGACCACATGGCAAATGCAAGAAAATACTGGAAAGCCCTGAATGAAAGAAAGATTTTCAAGTAAATTTGTGATAAAACGAACGGAAAAGCCTATCTTTGCCCGATAGATTAACAAACTGTGATCAACACTAAATAAAAGAAATATATATGAGCAAGCAACTCTTACTTGGCGATGAAGCCATTGCACAAGCTGCATTGGATGCCGGACTTTCAGGTGTTTATGCCTATCCTGGTACTCCTTCAACTGAAATTACGGAATATATTCAAATGGCACCAATAACGACCGAACAGAATATACACAACCGTTGGTGTGCCAATGAAAAAACAGCGATGGAAGCTGCGTTGGGTATGTCATTCGTTGGTAAACGGGCATTAGTTTGTATGAAGCACGTAGGTATGAATGTAGCTGCCGACTGTTTTGTCAACTCTGCCATCACAGGTGTGAAAGGCGGATTGATCGTGATAGCAGCAGATGACCCCAGCATGCACTCTTCGCAGAACGAACAAGACAGCCGTTTCTACGGAGATTTCTCACTGATTCCTATGTACGAACCCAGCAATCAGCAGGAAGCGTATGATATGGTATACAGTGGTTTCGAATTCTCTGAAAAATTGGGCGAACCTATCTTGATGCGTATGGTAACCCGCCTTGCACACTCCCGCTCTGGAGTAGAACGCAAAGCACAAAAACCACAGAATGGCATCTCTTTCAGCGAAGATCCTCGTCAGTTCATCTTGTTACCAGGAAATGCCCGTAAACGCTACAAAGTATTACTTGCGCGCCAAGACGAGTTTATCAAAGCTTCGGAAGAATCACCTTATAATAAATATACAGATGGTCCTAACAAAAAGTTAGGAATTATCGCTTGTGGTATCGGCTACAACTATCTGATGGAAAACTATCCTGAAGGTTGCGAATATCCGGTACTTAAAATCGGCCAGTATCCATTGCCTAAAAAGCAATTACATCAATTGATTGAATCCTGTGACGAGATCCTCGTTCTGGAAGACGGACAACCATTTGTAGAAAAACAATTGAAAGGTTATCTGGGCATCGGCGTTAAAGTAAAAGGACGTTTGGACGGTACCCTGTCACAAGACGGAGAATTAAATCCGGACTCTGTAGCTCGCGCCGTAGGTAAAGAGAATAAATCAGAATTCGGTATTCCTTCTGTCGTAGAAATGCGTCCGCCCGCACTTTGCGAAGGTTGCGGACACCGCGATATGTATATCACATTGACCGAAGTTCTGAAAGAAGAATATCCATCTCATAAAGTATTCAGCGACATCGGCTGTTACACATTAGGTGCGAATGCTCCTTTCAATGCAATCAACTCATGTGTAGACATGGGTGCCTCCATCACGATGGCGAAAGGTGCGGCTGACGGAGGTCTTTTCCCAGCTGTAGCTGTAATCGGAGACTCCACATTCACCCATTCCGGAATGACCGGACTATTAGATTGTGTGAACGAGAATGCCAGTGTAACCATCGTCATCTCCGACAATGAAACTACCGCCATGACAGGTGGACAGGACTCTGCCGGAACCGGACGTATCGAAGCGATCTGTGCAGGTATCGGAGTAGATCCGGCTCATATCCGCGTCGTTACTCCGTTGAAGAAAAACTATGAGGAGATGAAGCAAATCATTCGCGAAGAGATCGAATATCGTGGTGTATCTGTCATTATTCCACGCAGAGAGTGTATCCAGACATTAGCACGCAAAAAAAGAAGTAAGTAAGCCATGAAGAAAGACATTATATTATCAGGAGTCGGTGGACAGGGAATTCTGTCTATTGCTACAGTGATCGGCAAAGCTGCCTTGAAAGAAGGATTATATATGAAACAAGCAGAAGTGCACGGAATGAGCCAACGCGGAGGAGATGTTCAATCCAACCTCCGTATCAGCGACCAGCCGATTGCTTCAGACTTGATCCCATCGGGTAAATGCGACCTTATCATTTCATTGGAACCCATGGAAGGATTGCGCTACCTCCCCTATCTTAGCCCTAACGGTTGGTTGGTGACTAACGAAACTCCGTTTGTCAATATCCCCAATTATCCGGAAGCAGACAAAGTAATGGCAGAAATCAATAAGCTGCCTCACAAAATTGTGTTGAACGTAGACAAAGTAGCCAAAGAAGTAGGCTCCGCCCGCGTTGCCAACATAGTCTTACTGGGAGCAACCATTCCATTCCTTGGCATCGACTACGAAAAAGTACAAGACAGCATCCGTGAAATCTTCCTGCGCAAGGGAGAAGCAATTGTAGAAATGAATCTTAAAGCATTGGCTGCCGGCAAGGAAATTGCAGAAAAGCTAATGTAATAACAGGCATTATCATGAATACACAATACTGGGAAGAAGAACTAGAAACCATGAGCCGGGAGAAGTTGCAGGAATTACAACTTCGACGGCTTAAGAAAACAATCAATATAGCTGCAAACTCCCCATATTACAAAGAAGTTTTCAGCAAACATGGCATCACTGCAGATAGCATACAATCATTAGACGATATCCGCAAATTGCCCTTTACTACCAAGGCCGATATGCGTGCCCACTATCCTTTCGGGCTGGTAGCAGGTGATATGAACAATGATGGTGTACGTATTCACTCTTCCAGTGGTACTACCGGAAACCCGACAGTTATTGTTCATTCACAACACGATCTCGACTCCTGGGCCAACCTGGTAGCCCGTTGCCTGTACGCAGTAGGAATACGCAAGACCGACGTCTTCCAAAACAGCTCCGGATACGGTATGTTTACAGGAGGGTTAGGCTTCCAATACGGTGCAGAACGCCTGGGCTGTCTGACAGTCCCTGCCGCGGCCGGAAACAGTAAACGACAGATTAAATTCATCAACGACTTTAAGACTACCGCTTTACATGCTATCCCCAGCTATGCCATCCGCCTTGCCGAAGTCTTTCAGGAAGAAGGCCTTGATCCCAAAGGAACCACACTGAAAACGCTGGTTATCGGTGCTGAACCTCACACCGACGAACAACGCCGAAAAATAGAAAAGATGCTGGGCGTAAAAGCATACAACAGCTTCGGTATGACAGAAATGAACGGTCCCGGTGTTGCTTTCGAATGTCAGGAACAAAACGGAATGCACTTCTGGGAAGACTGTTATCTGGTAGAAATTATCGATCCGGAAACAGGAGAACCCGTTCAGGAAGGAGAAATCGGAGAATTAGTACTTACGACTCTCGACCGGGAGATGATGCCGTTAATCCGCTATCGCACCCGTGACTTAACCCGTATTCTTCCGGGAAAATGCCCCTGCGGCCGCACGCACATCCGTATTGATCGTATCAAGGGACGCAGTGATGATATGTTCATTATCAAGGGAGTAAATATCTTCCCGATGCAAGTAGAAAAGATACTCGTACAATTCCCCGAATTAGGCAGCAATTACCTGATTACACTGGAAACAGTCAACAACCAAGACGAGATGATCGTCGAAGTAGAATTAAGCGACCTTTCCACTGACAATTATATTGAACTGGAGAAGATCCGCAAGGATATAACCCGCCAATTAAAGGATGAAATATTGGTGACTCCCAAAGTTAAACTGGTTAAAAAAGGCTCTCTCCCGCAAAGCGAAGGAAAAGCCGTCCGAGTAAAAGACTTAAGAGACAACAAGTAACGATTCAAATTTCCATGTGCTAATATACCAACCGCTGTTCACCACGCGGAATGGAATATTAGCACATTATTTAATTAATATCATACAGCATGCAATTACTTAAAAAAAGAATTCTGCAAGACGGAAAGTGCTACGAAGGAGGTATCCTGAAAGTAGACGGTTTTATTAATCATCAAATGGACCCTGTCCTGATGAAATCAATCGGAGTTGAGTTTGTCCGCCGTTTTGCAGCCACAAACGTAAATAAGATTATGACGATCGAAGCCAGCGGCATCGCCCCTGCTATCATGACAGGCTACCTGATGGATTTACCAGTTGTATTTGCAAAGAAAAAGTCTCCTAAAACCATCCAGAATGCACTAAGCACCACCGTGCACTCATTCACCAAAGACCGTGATTATGAAGTCGTTATCAGTGCAGATTTCCTCACCCCGAACGACAATGTTCTTTTCGTGGATGACTTTCTCGCATACGGAAATGCTGCATTGGGCATTATCGACCTCATCAAGCAATCCGGAGCAAATTTGGTAGGAATGGGCTTCATTATTGAAAAAGCCTTCCAGAATGGCCGCAAAATGCTTGAGGAACAAGGTGTCAGAGTAGAAAGTCTGGCCATCATTGAAGACTTATCCAACTGCTGTATTAAAATCAAAGACGAGTAGATTGATTGGGGTTGAAATACTGCCCTTTATCTTTCGTCCTTTTTCCATATTGCACCGCATGCTGCGGACAAACATGATAACATGCCAAGCATGAGGTGCAATCCATTCCCCAAACAGGCCTTCCGTCCACAACTGTAACATTCTCCACCGGGCAACTCTTCTCACAACGCTTACACCCAATACAAGCATCGGTAGCATAAAAATGCTTAGGAGACATCTGAAAACGATTAAACAACGGATTTATAATCCTCGTCTTGATAAAAGGCATACTCCCTTCATGACAGAGAAACAGCTCTTCCCTTCTACTTATCGAAGCATTTATTTTATTGACAGTCGAAACAGCATCCGCTAGTTTTTTCTCTTCCAACTCTTTATTATCCACGTCGAAACCGGGAAGCAAGACATAATTATTAGGCATAGTCACCGAGAAACCAGCGTGACATTCCCAACCTTTATTCTTTAATGCCTTCGCCAGTACTTGCTGGGTAAGCCCGGTATCATCACCACAGGAACAAACAAAAAACAAATATTGTCTTTTATACCCCCTTAAAGAGAGCTGTCGAACAAAGTTCAATACTATTTCAGGAGGTCCCCACGAATAGATAGGAAATACAAAGCCGATCTTTTCATCTGCCTGCAAACTAAACTCCAATGCTCCATTCTTTAGCGCATCGGGAATAAAAACCAACTCTTCTTTTTGCTCTTTGGAAAGCTGATTTGCAATCCACTTAGAATTACCTGTACCGGAGAAATAAAATATCATAGAAAAGTATATAAAAAAGCCGCATCGACGATGTGATGAAACTCTGATAGAACAAGATTTGAGCGCTCGCCCTCTTTGTAATCCACCGGCTTAAAGCTGTCCCGAAGGATGTGGCCCGCCATTGAAGAACGAAGCTTTCTCGGTGCATCAGATTAATTTGAAGAGTTTCCCGATCCAGTCGATACGGCTAATATTTTTGTATCACAAATGTAATAAGAATCTATGAGACTAACAAGAAAAAAAAGGAATTTGTTTACCTACTAACATTTTTTTCACTCCCTTTTATCCGCCTAACAAAAGAAAAGTGTCAGTTACTAGCTTAGTAACTGACACTTTGTAACTCGTAAACTATTGATGCTTAAGCAGCTTTAGCTTTAGCAACTACAGCTTTGAAAGCTTCCGGGTGATTCATAGCTAAATCAGCCAAAACCTTACGGTTTATTTCAATACCGGCTTTGTGCAGACCGCCCATCAATTTAGAATAAGACATTCCTTCAAGACGTGCAGCAGCGTTGATACGTTGTATCCAAAGAGCGCGGAAGTTTCTTTTCTTATTTCTACGGTCACGGAACGCGTAAGTCAAACCCTTTTCCCAAGTGTTTTTAGCTACGGTCCATACATTCTTTCTTGCACCAAAGTAACCTCTGGTCAATTTCAAAATTTTCTTTCTTCTTGCTTTTGAAGCAACATGATTTACTGATCTTGGCATAGTTTTACTTTTTTTGAATGTTAGCGCCGCTACTTCACGCAGCGAACTTCAGGCTAATGCATTCGGTTAATACTTTAATAATACTTTTACGCTTTTGATTACTTCATTGCTAAGAGTTCCTTAACCTGGCTTACATTTGTTGTATCAACAGTTGTAGAGTAGCACAGATTTCTTTTTCTCTTCTTGGATTTCTTAGTCAAAATGTGACTGTGAAAAGCGTGCTTTCTTTTGATTTTACCTGTTCCGGTAAGGGTAAACCTTTTTTTAGAACCGGAGTTAGTCTTCATCTTTGGCATCTTACTTGTTTTTAAATTATTAAATATATAATGGCAACGCACTATACCTGCGCGTTACGCATCCTTTTCTTATTCTTCGCTCGTTTCCGGCTTCTCTGCTTTTTGTGCAGGAGCAGCAGGTTTCGGTGCTCCGGCCGTTGCAGGCTTTTTAGGAGCTTCTTTCTTCTTCGGAGAAAGCTGGATAGTCATACGCTTACCTTCCAGTATCGGCATCTGATCCACTTTAGCATAGTCTTCCAAATCATTCGCAAAACGAAGCAACAATACTTCACCTTGTTCCTTAAAAAGGATAGAACGACCTTTAAAGAATACATAAGCCTTCACCTTATCACCGTCTTCCAAGAATCCTTTAGCATGTTTCAACTTAAAGTTGTAATCATGGTCATCTGTCTGGGGACCAAAACGAATCTCCTTCACATTAACCTTCACCTGCTTCGCTTTCTGTTCCTTCTGACGTTTCTTTAATTGATAAAGAAATTTAGAATAATCAATAATACGACAAACAGGGGGTTGAGCATTAGGAGAAATTTCCACTAAATCCAATTCTTTTTCTTCAGCCATTTTCAGAGCCTGAAAGATTGGATATACTTTCGGTTCAATATCATCGCTTACTATGCGAACTTCCTTGGCACGAATCTGTTCATTGATTCTGTATTGCCCTTTTAGAGTGTCATTCTTCATTAAAAACGTTTACTTCCTAGTTTGATCTTTTTATTGTTATACTAAATATTTTATTCTGAAACGGCTGCAAAGTTACCATTTATTTATCATATTCTGAACTTCTTCGTTCAAAATTTTAGCAAATTCTTCAAATTTCATGGTTCCTTTGTCACCTTCGCCTTGTCTACGAACAGAAACTTCACCATTTTCAGCCTCTTTTTCACCGACAATCAGCATATAAGGAATGCGCTTCATTTCATTATCACGAATCTTGCGACCGATCTTCTCGTTACGATCATCTACAATCGCACGGATTTCGTGTATTTTCAGATACATCTTCACCTGTTCTGCATATTCATTGAACTTCTCACTAATCGGCAGAATAACTACCTGTTCCGGTGTCAGCCACAATGGGAACTTACCGGCAGTGTGCTCAATCAATACAGCAACAAAACGTTCCATTGATCCGAACGGAGCACGGTGGATCATCACCGGACGATGCTTCTGATTATCAGAGCCCATATATTCAAGTTCAAAGCGTTCCGGCAAGTTGTAGTCAACCTGGATAGTACCCAGCTGCCAACGACGACCGATAGCGTCTTTCACCATAAAGTCGAGCTTAGGACCATAGAAAGCAGCTTCTCCATACTCAATCTTAGCAGGCAAGCCCTTCTCCGCACAAGCCTCGATAATAGCCTGTTCCGCTTTTTCCCAGTTATCATCGCTACCAATATACTTTTCACGGTTCACTTTATCACGCAAAGATATCTGTGCTTCAAAATTCTGGAAATCCATGGAACGGAACACAATAGATATAATATCCATCACACGAAGGAACTCATCTTTCACCTGCTCCGGACGACAGAAGATATGCGCATCATCCTGCGTAAAGCTACGAACACGAGTTAAACCATGTAACTCTCCACTTTGTTCATAACGACAAACCGTACCAAATTCAGCTATACGCAACGGAAGGTCTTTATAAGAACGTGGGAAGTTCTTGTAAATCTCACAGTGGTGAGGACAATTCATTGGTTTCAAGAAATACTCTTCCCCCTCTTCCGGAGTATGGATAGGTTGGAAAGCATCCTTGCCATATTTTGCATAGTGACCCGAAGTCACATACAGCAACTTATTACCGATTGGCGGAGTAATCACCTCCTGATAATCGTAACGTGTCTGGATACGACGCAAGAACTCCTGCAGACGCAGACGCAATGCAGTACCTTTCGGCAACCACATAGGAAGTCCCTTACCGACAGTTTCGGAGAACATAAACAACTGCATCTCCTTACCAATCTTACGATGGTCACGCTTCTTCGCTTCTTCCAACAACACCAGATACTCATCCAGCATTTTCTTCTTCGGGAACGTGATACCATAAATACGGGTCAGCATCTTACGATCCTCATGACCACGCCAGTAAGCACCAGCCACAGTTGTCAGTTTAATAGCCTTGATCGGAGCAGTCGTCATCAAGTGAGGACCACGACAAAGGTCAGTAAATGCACCCTGTGTATAAGTCGTAATGTGTCCGTCTTCCAGTTCAGAAATCAATTCACATTTATATGTTTCGCCACGATCACCAAACATTTTCAGAGCATCCGTTTTTGCGATGCTTTTTCTGACTACGTCTTCTTTCTTTGCAGCCAGTTCCAACATTTTAGCTTCAATGGCAGGAAGGTCGCTTTCTTTAATTACCGCTTCACCCGGATCCACATCATAGTAGAATCCGTTTTCAATAGCCGGTCCGATACCAAACTGGATACCCGGATAAAGTTCCTGCAAAGCTTCCGCCAACAAGTGTGCACTTGTATGCCAGAATGCGTGCTTACCTTCTTCATCATCCCATTTATAAAGAACGAAATTAGCATCTTCATTAATAGGACGTCCTAAATCATAAGTCTCGCCGTTCACGCCACATGCCAGCACTTCCTGTGCCAGACGCGAGCTGATACTTTCAGCAATCTGTAAACCGTTCACTCCTTCGTTATACTCACGAACGGAGCCATCGGGAAATGTTATCTTTATCATAATATGATGATGTTATATTTTCATAATTTGAACGCAAAAGTAACTAAATCTTTTGAGTTTTCTATTTTTTATCAAAAAAATGTTATTCCGATTGATCTGTAAAACGTTTGATAACATTATAAGCAGAAACAATCCCCAACTCACCGGCTTTACTCAAATCTGAAATGCCCAGCTTATTATTTCCTAAGAAAATATGAGTCAGTCCACGATTGAAATAAGCATCCGCAAAATCAGGATTTAGCTCGATCGCCTTATCGTAGTCAATAATTGCAGCACGGTAATCTTTCAACATGGCAGAAACATTAGCACGATTATAATATGCGTACACAAAGTCCGGAGCCAGATTAATCACCTTATCCAAGTCTTTTCTGACCACTTCATAATCTACTGCAGTAATCTCCTTACGCTTATTATCACCCGGAACAACATCTGTTTCGACAGCTTGTTCAGCCTTCTGATACTCCAACTGTTTACAACGGATCAGCGCACGCATAAAATATGCCGGGAAGAAATCACCATCCAGTAAGATCGTCTGGGTCAAATCGGAAACCGCACTCGAGAAGTCCTGCACCAGATAAAAATCAATCGCACGGGCAAAACGTTTCGAAGCATTCTTGTCATCTTCCACAATCGCCGATGTGTGCGTATCAATCAAGGCAAAATGCACCTTCACCTGTTCTTCCGTCAACGGAGCTTCCATATTTGTGATACGAAGACGTTTCGGAAGTATACCCGTACGGTTCAAGTCTTCAATATATTTGTGGAAGTTCACCGAACGCTTCACGTCACTCATCTTCTCATAATAAGTCAAAGCGAACATCGGTTCCAGCGTTATATTTACGTTCTTATCCTGCACACGACCACGATAATCACTTGTATAGCGTTGTTCGGCTTCAGAATCATCCGCAATCACTATCTTACGATAGTTATTCATATTCTTATCGGATTTCTTACGGGTCTTCTCTCCGCCTTCCTCATCATTCTCCTTATCCTTGTTCTGTACTACATCTTTGTTCGTCACACCGTTCTGTTTGTCGATCTGCGCTTTCATGACTTTAAATTCATCCTGCTCCGCACCCTTCTTATCTCCAATCTTTCTGCGAGCTTCCGAACGCTGATAATATCCGGCCAGGAAGTTCGGATACTGATTGATAACAGTTGTGTAATCTTGTATAGCTCCGCGATAATCACCCGTTTGCGCACGAAGCAAACCACGGTTAAAGACAGCCATCATATTATCCGGCTCCATCTTGATAACAAAGTCGAAGTCTTCGATAGCCCGGTTATCATCTCCTACCTGTGCACGTAGCAATCCGCGGTTATAATGACCGATAAAGTTATTCGGATCAATATCCAATGCCAGATCATAATCGCTCATGGCACCTCTTAAATTATTCTGATGAAAACGAGCCAATGCACGGTTTATATAATTTCCAGCATTCTTAGCACTCAACGGAATAGCACGGTTGAAATCCGCTTCCGCTTCCGCATACTTAGCCTGTTGTAATTTAACAATCGCTCTTGCAGCCCAAGCATCCGGATCATATTTATCCAGTTCAAGCGCCTTATTGAAGTCATTCAAGGCAGCAATCGTATCTTTCTGTTGTAAAGACACTTCCCCCCTCATCAAATAAGCACGGGTATAGCGTGGAGACACCTTCAACAAGCTTTCCAAATCCTCTTTCGCAGAACTATAATCCTTCTTCTGGATATGAGATAATGTCAGGTTATGCCATAAGGTAATATTCTCCGGATCATAATGCAATGCTTTCTTATAATCCTCAATCGCTCCATCAAATTTACTCTGACGAATCCTTGCCAAACCACGAATCTGATAAGCACCCACCACAAATGGATTGCGTTGGATAGCTGCATCACAGTCTGCTTCAGCACCCTGAAAATCCTCCAGATTCAGTTTAGCCAATGCCCTGAAGAAATAAGGTTCATACAGATAAGGCTTAGCGTTAATAACCTGGTTAAAATACTGAATAGAAAGTACATAGTCCTCAAAATAAAGAGCGTTTCGGGCAATAGTCATCACCCGATCCGTATTTATTTGAGCACACACCAGCGTTGGGAACAGTAATAAAACTGTTAAGATTCTTTTTATCATTGATATTTTATGCTTGTAAACGAAGCAAAAATAATGCTTTTCGCTTACTTAACAGGGATATAAACGTTTTTTATCTTTATTTCACCTGTTTCATCTTATATGAACTGCGCGCTTTTCCCTTCAACATCGTATTCAGCTTTCCTTTAATCATCTGCTTACGAAGCGGTGAGATATGGTCGATGAACATCTTACCATCCAAATGATCGAACTCATGTTGCATCACCCGAGCCAGATAACCTTCCACCTCTTCCTCATGCTCCACAAAATTCTCGTCCATATATTTCACGCGAATTTTATCACCTCTTTTCACTGTTTCGTGAATACCGGGAAGGCTTAAGCATCCCTCTTCCATATTCACTTCTTCACCCCCTACTTCCAAAATGTGGGGATTGATATAAGCCTTATTAAAGTCTTTAAATTCAGGATATTCCTCCGAAAGCGGATCCAATGTAATCGTAACCACGCGAATAGGCAAACCGATCTGTGGAGCAGCCAATCCTACGCCGTCCGCATGTACCATTGTTTCGAACATGTTCTCAATCAACTCTTTCAGATTCGGATAATCCGGTGTTATGTCCTCTGCAACCTTTCTCAATACAGGTTGGCCATATACATAAATAGGTAAAATCATATTTTTATACTCTACTAAAAAATTAAGTTATTCTTATGTCCTATACTAAAAACGTTTACTCTCCAAATATGTTTGCAAAATAATAGTAGCACTTATCTCGTCCACCAATGCCTTATTTTGCCGATCCTTTTTCTTCAAGCCGGCCTCCAGCATGGTACGGTGTGCAAGAACAGAAGTGAAACGTTCGTCCACATATTCGACCGGAAGGTCCGGATAACGCTTTTTCAGCGAACGAACAAAAGGCTCTATATTCTTCATATTCTCCGAAACCTCATTATTCATTTGCTTGGGCAATCCAATAATAATCCGCTCCACCGGTTCTTTAGCTATATATTCACCGATAAAGTTCAGAAGTTCATGCGTAGGCACCGTCGTCAATCCGTTTGCGATCAGCTGCATTGTATCGCTCACAGCTATTCCGGTACGCTTTCTTCCATAATCTATTGCTACTATTCTGCTCATGGGGTACAAAAATACAAAAAAGACGCTTCCCGTGAAAGGAAACGTCTCTTTTATTCTATTATTTCAAATGTATATTATTCTTCAACAATAGCTACACGGCTCAACTTAGCATCATCATAGAACATGTTGCCTACGCCACCCTTGTAATCAACCTTCAATTGAGAAGCAGGAACACCAAATTCATTAACCATCAGGTCACGAACAGCTTCAGCTCTCTTCTTACTCAACTTCATGTTGTATTCAGCAGAACCAGTACCCTTATCAGCATATCCTGTTACAGTAAATACTTTATCAGTTGCTTTGATACCCTTAGCCATAGCCTCGATATTCATGTATTCTCTCTTGCTGATGTTGCTCTTTCCGATATTGAATACAACAACCAGACGTGGAACGAATCCAGCTTCTTTCTTAACGATCACTTCCGGTTTCTTGTTACGAGCTTCAACCAAGTCACGTTTCAAAGATTCGTTTTCACCCTTCAAAGAGTTCACTCTGTCTCTCATGTCGTTCAACTGGCTTTCCGGAACCATTGGTACAGTAGGAACAGCATCCCAACCACGTTTCTTAAACTTGTAAGTAACACCTACAGTCAGACCAGCCAATCCTTCAGGACCTGAATTGCCGAATGCGCCTTTCATCAAAAGTCCGCGCAATTCAACGTTAAGATCCAAAGCAGAAGACAGGCGGAAACGGTTGATTAAACCGGCATTGATACCCAGTTCGTCATAACCCGGACCTTTACCTGTATGTACGAATCCAGCTCCTACATAAGGAATGAATGAGTACACGCGATCTTCTTTATATCCACAGAACATATTGGTAAGATTCAACAATACATCTCCATGGAAGTTCATAACATTCCACTTTTCTTTGTAGTAGCCATTAGAATACTGTCCTCCGTCTACAAGCGGACCATTAGCATAAGGAGTAGCACCTTTAGCCTGAAGACCGTTGTAAGCAACACGTAATCCGATACCCGGAGTAAACCACTTACCTACAGCAATGTCAAGTGCCGGAGCAAGACGTTTTCCGAAGTCAGCTTTACCATCATTGTCGCCAAAATACATTTGTGCGCCAACGCCACCACTAATAAACCAGTTAGCACCAAAGCGATTTGTTTCCACTCTATAACTCTTTGCTGCATTTTCTTTTTCTTGTGCAGGCAGACATACTGAGACTGCTGCTAATAAAATAAACAATAAACCCTTTTTCATCTCAATTTATTTTAGTAAATAATATATTTCAATTGTCTTACAGGCTAGATACACAACCCAAATGTTCCACACCTGACTAAGAGACAATAAACGTCATCCTTTCTTCTAAAATTAGTGCAAATATAGATATTTAATATAACACAAACAAAAAAACACGTAAATTTTCATTCATTCATAGAATTTTATAGAGCGATAAAAGTGTAATATAACTTCAGAAGGCATCTGAAGGGGTTTGTTGTGGAAGAATTAAAACAAAAAAAATAGCCAGTGATGAAATTAGATCACTGACTATTTCTATTCTTTGTCTATATACTTTAGTTAATATACCAGTTTTACATTGTCAATCCACAGTGTATTTCCCGGAGAACCGATATAGGCTCCTCCATGACTGGACGTGAACTGAAGACACATATGAGTCGGAACATCATTTTCATCTCCCCAGGCCACTTCATGAATAGGCACGCTTTCACCCTTACTGTTCACCGTATAACTTTCGGTCGCCTGCAAACGCATCATGTGCGACTTATATTCCGGACGATTCGTGATGTCACCGTACATAATCTCATAGGTCGCATTATTTTTCCAGTCCGTAGAATGATAGTAATAAGTCACCATAGTCCCTATCCGTTTTGCATACACGTTTCCATTGGCATCTTCCCAACGTTTTTGCAGAAGCAGGATAGCTGCCGGATAATCTTTTCCGGGAACATCCGTAATCTTGCTGAAACCGGTAGCGCGAATACGATTCTCCCGGTCGGACATTTTCACTTTATAGTCAAACTGAAGAGCCACTGGCTTTTTGGTAAACGGAATACCAGTCTGCAACATTTTCTGTGGATTTTTAGTACCCTTAATCGGCTCATGCACCGAACCGGTAAAGACAGAGCCAGCCGCCAACACCGTAATATTAACCAGTCCCAACACTTTCACACTCTCCATGCGCGTATCCAAACGGGCGCAATATCCATCTCCCCGCTTCTCTGGGAATACTGAAGTATTAGTTTTCGTAATACCGGCAACTTTCGCCATCACATTTGAAGTAGCCCAAGGCGATCCGCCCATATTCTTATAAACCTGATCTCCCTTAATTACCGTCGTCGGCCCTATCGCATATACATTCTTTGTATTCCCACCGATAATGCTCGATTCCTTTATCTGACGGTCCACCCATTGATCCATGTCCCCAAAAGGAAGCATTTCAACTTTATGTTGCGCCATCAAAGACAAGGAAGAAATAAATGCAACGAAACCTGTCATCAACAGGCGATGAACGCTTTTCTGAATCATCAATACTTTTCCTTTCTTTTTCTTCTTATAAATTATAATCCCATTGTTTCAAAGCAAAATCCCAGTTCTCTTCTACCAAACGAATCGTACGGTCGTCATATTTATACTTATTCTTCTTATATCCCTTCTTTCCGCCCACATATTTTTCTATATCACTACGTGCTTCGGTAAATCCGGGGATAGAAAGAGACTGATAAATATTCTCCGTCATTCCCATCGCATCCGCTTCAAAATCCTCAAATTTCACTTCCATCAAGTTACCTTCCGGAATAAATTTCTTATCCGATTCATACTTATGATAAAGTTTTGCATAGATAGAAATGATATTTTCCTCTAATTGTTCATTGCTGACATCCTGCAACTTCAACGGTTGAATCGTATTTGTAAAGAAACTGCGTGTAGATTCGAATACGGTATACGGATTACGCATCAGGTAGATAAACTTAGCATTCGGGAACATCTTCACCAGTTCCTTCACCCTTCCGGTATGCGGAGGATTCTTGCTAAGGAATTGAGTTCCCTGGGTATTCCACAAAGAAATCTTAATCAACTTCGTGAACACCTCTTCAAACACCTTCAATTCGGCATCCGTTATATCATCAAACAAAAGATACTTATCGGCATACTCCTGCTGATATTTCGGCAGGAACCAGAAATTATAATATGTATAAGGCATCATGTTCGACAAAGCAAACTCCTCTTCCTGGGGAAGATCCACTGCCAGTTCCATATTATCCGTCGGACGTTTATCCGGCATCAGCCAACTCATATTCTTTTTGAAGAAAGGCTGTCCCCACATCATCAGATGAGGAAATACAGTCTGATAAGTAGTGTTATACCCAAAATGCTTGTCACAAGAGAACACATTATGCACAAATGTAGTTCCACTCCGCCAGTGTCCCAAAATGAACACCGGATCATGCTCCAGCGGCTGATTAGCCAGCAACTTCTCGTAACGCCTGTCTTGTAATGACGCCAGTGGAGAAAGCAATCGGCACACAGCCTTCGTCAATCGGTATTTACCTTTATAGGCTGCGTCAATTTCACGACCGGCGGTGATAGCCTTGAATGTCTTCCAGTCGGCACCTACCAATGTATTAATCGGAAGTTTATTAAATTCGAGTAATCCCACTTTATTAATTAGAAATTAAGAATTAAAAATTAAAGACGACAGAATGCTGTCATTTTCAGTTTTCAATTTATTGTTGAACAATCTATTTTATTAGTCGCACTGCAAGGCCCTGACGTTCCAGTTCCTTCACAGCTTTCTCTACCGCTTCATAATATTCCGGAGCAATTCCCAGTTTTGCCATATCCAATACCGGAATATCCTCCGTGTCACTCATATCTTTCATTTCCACGCGGTCGATAATCATACCTACTGCTGAAGTATTATTAGTGATCGGGTCAATCAGGATAAATGAGCCACAAGATTTATTCTTCTTATAAGGATCAAAGAACAATTCCTTAGCCGTAGTCAGCACCACACGGGCAATCTGATTCAACTGCAAAGGCAACATCTCTTTAGTCAGCTGACCATTCTCCAGAGACAGATGTTCCATCGTATTCACATCCACCTTATACTTTATCGTATCAATACGCGTACGGCTCAAATTGGTAGTCTGCTTAATAAAGAACGACTTATTTACATCCATCGGTTCTTCATCCATCCAGACCATCATAGCCTCAAAGTTACGATCCACCGTCGGCAGATTGTCAGGATGCACCAACATTTCGCCACGCGACACATCGATCTCATCCTCCAATGTCAAGGTCACAGACTGCGGTGGGAAAGCGTAATCCAATTCCCCGTCATAAGTCACGATACTCTTCACCTTAGATGTTTTTCCGGAAGGAAGTGCCATCACCGTATCCCCTTTGCGAACGATACCGGATGCAACTTTACCACAGAATCCTCTGAAATCCAGATTCGGACGAAGCACATACTGAACCGGGAAACGGAAATCCGTAAAATTATGGTCATTATCAATATGAACCGTTTCAAGAAAATCAAGCAAAGAAATCCCCTTGTACCATGGAGTACGTTCAGACTTATCCACCACATTATCTCCATCCAATGCAGAAAGTGGAATACAGTTGACGTCAGGAATACCTAATGGAGCAACAAACTTCTTATAGTCAGCTACAATCTCGTTAAAACGTTCTTCCGAGAAATCCACCAGGTCCATCTTGTTGACAGCCAACACCACATGCTTGATTCCCAGCAAAGACACCAGGAAAGTATGGCGACGAGTCTGGGTAATCACTCCGGTACGGGCATCCACCAAGATAATAGCCAAATTAGCCGTAGATCCCCCGGTAATCATATTACGGGTATACTGTTCGTGTCCCGGAGTATCCGCGATGATAAACTTACGACCATTCGTTGAGAAATAGCGATAAGCCACGTCAATCGTAATACCCTGTTCACGTTCAGCCTTCAATCCATCGAGCAATAACGCATAGTCAATATGCTCGCCCGCATTTCCCACACGTTTACTATCACGCTCCAGTGCATCCAACTGATCCTCATACAGTTTCTTACTGTCAAACAACAAGCGTCCGATCAACGTTGATTTTCCATCATCTACCGAACCCGCAGTCAACAGTCTCAACAAGTCTTTCTGTTCATCCTTGTCCAGAAAAGCTTTTATATCTAATTTATTATCTGCCATAACTAGTTACAATTAAAAGTATCCCTCACGCTTCTTTTGTTCCATACTACCCTCCTGGTCAAAGTCAATCACACGGGTAGTACGTTCACTCTTCGTCGTAGTCATCATTTCCTCCACAATCTCTTCAATCGTAGCAGCTCCACTTTCCACTGCCCCTGTCAGAGGCCAGCAGCCCAACGTACGAAAACGAACCATCTTCATTTCAATCTGGTCACGGTACTTTTCAGGCAAACGGTCATCATCCGCCATAATAATATTGCCATCCAAATTAATTACCGGACGCTCCTTAGCATAATACAACGGAACGATCGGAATATTCTCCAGACGAATATACTGCCAAATATCCAATTCAGTCCAGTTGCTAATCGGGAATACACGGATACTTTCCCCCTTATGCACGCGGGCATTATAAATATCCCACAATTCAGGACGCTGATTCTTCGGGTCCCATTGGTGAAACTTATCCCGGAAAGAGAAAATACGTTCCTTCGCACGTGACTTCTCCTCGTCACGACGGGCACCACCAAATGCAGCATCAAACTTATACTTATCCAACGCATGAAGCAAAGCCTGCGTCTTCATCAAGTCCGTATGCACCTTACTTCCATGCGTAAAAGGTCCTACCCCTGCATGAAAAGCCTCCATATTACTTTCAACGATCAGATTCCATCCGTACTTCTTCGCATATTCATCACGAAACTGAATCATCTCCTTGAACTTCCATTTCGAATCGATATGCATCAACGGGAATGGCACTTTACCCGGATAAAACGCTTTTTCAGCCAAGCGTACCATCACCGAGGAATCCTTTCCGATACTGTAAAGCATCACCGGATTCTCAAATTCCGCCGCCACCTCGCGGATGATATGAATAGACTCGGCTTCGAGTTCCTTCAAATGGCTTAATTTATATTCTTCCATATTTATTTCATTTTATACACTTCACTTTTGGCAAAACAAGCTCCAACAGACGGTTCACCGACTCCTCCAAAGTCAATTTGGAAGTATCCAGTGACAAAGCCGGATGTTCGGGAACCTCGAAAGGCGCAGAAATTCCTGTAAAATTCTGAATTTCCCCTTTCCGTGCCTTCGCATATAATCCTTTCACATCACGTTTTTCACATTCCTCCAGCGGAGTACTAACGAAAACCTCCAGAAAATCATCCTTACCAATAATGTTTGCAGCCATTTCGCGAATATCATTATTAGGGCTGATAAATGCAGCAATCGTAATGATACCACTATCCAGAAACAACTTCGACACTTCCGCTATGCGACGGATATTTTCCACCCGATCCGTTTCGGAGAATCCCAGGTTATTATTAATTCCACTACGGATATTATCCCCATCCAGGATACGGCAAAGCAATCCGCGCTTATGAAGTTCACGTTCCAATGCGATGGCAATCGTGCTCTTTCCGGAACCACTCAATCCGGTAAACCAGATCATCACACTGTGTTGCCCCAAAAGCTCTTCTTTGTCCTGCCGCGTCATCATGCGGTCAAATATCGGATATATATGGTTCTTTTCTTCCATTTACAAATTTATTTATTAAAAGTTCCAGATCAACGGGATCAGAATAATAGAGATTAAGAAAGTGATAATATTAAGCGGCAACCCGATACGTACAAAATCCGTAAACTTATAGTTACCGATACCTTGCACAATCAAATTAGTCTGATAACCGATCGGTGTCGAGAAACTTGCAGATGCAGCCATACAGATCACCACGAAGAAAGGTGTAGGACTGACTCCCAATTGCGCAGCAATCGACAATGCCAGCGGGAAAGCCAAGGCAGCGGCTGCATTATTCGTTATCAGCTCCGTAAACAAATTCGTAATGATAAACAGCATAGCGAGCAACACGTGCGGACCGTAATCATCACTCAACCCAATAATGAACTTCGCAACGCTATCCGCCACACCGGAGTTCACCATCGCCTTACTGATTGCAAAAGCACAAGCAATAGTAATCAGAATATCCCACGAAATATATTTAGTATATTTACGGGCAGGGAACAGATTCGTCCATGCCATAATAATAGTAGTAATAGACACAAAGAAAAACATATCCAGCTTGATATCCGGAAACATCTCCTTCGTTATCGGAAGCTCACCCACCGTTGCGCCGACAATCATCAGAACCAGCAACAGCAAAGCAAACCAACGCTTCTTCTTCCCGGTAGTATCCGGCTCATTCCCATTCGTCAACAAGACAAACACAGAAGATTCCCCCCATGTCGGAATAAACGTATCATCCGCCATCACCACCAATGTATCCCCTTCGTGAAGCACCACTTCCTCCAGATTCGACACAAAACGTTGTCCGTTACGTGTTTTAATCTCTTTTACCTCCGCACCATAATGGCGTTGGAAATTAAAATCCTTCAGTTTTTTATTGATACCGGGAAAACGAGCACCCAAAACAGCCTCTACCCGATGCAACTTCTCCCCTTCCTCTACTTCTTCATCCGGCACAGCCGTATCCGGACGTGCATCCGGCAAAAGACGTTTGGAGAAAAGAAATATATAAATGATTCCGGCAATAGCGATAAAAATACCCACCTTTCCGAGCTCGAACATAGAAAAGCCTTCAAATCCGGCCTCCAATATCATACCGTGCACCACCAGATTGGTAGAAGTACCGATCAAGGTACAGATACCTCCCAAAATAGTCACATAAGAAAGAGGAATCAGAAACTTCGTAGCCGGAAGATTCACCGACTTAGCCCAATGCTTGATAATCGGGGCAAAAATAACCACAACAGGCGTATTATTCAGAAAGGCAGAAATAAATGCCACCGAAGGTAAGATACGCAACTGTGCCTTAAATACTGTCGTCTTTCCTTGCGGAAGCAACTTCTTAATCACTTGTCCCAATGTGCCCGATTGGCGAATACCCTCACTCACCAGAAACAGCAGAGCAACGGTAATCATCCCTTTATTACTAAACCCTTCCAGCATCTCCTTAGGAGTCAGAATGCCGGCACACAGAAACAAAACCACTACCGAAAAAAGTATCATGCCCGGACGCATCTTATCTGCTATCAAAGCCGCTACCATTCCTAATAGGGATAATAGTACAAATACAATTTCAAATGTCATATAAACATTATTTAGTGTTCTCTTTTTGGCTCAACGATAAACCACGGATTCAATAAATCCTCCTTATTATATCGTAGAGGTTCTTCCTTTCCAGCCTGATATACTTCCATCCCTGCTGCACGGGCTATCGCATGCCCGGCAGCCGTATCCCACTCCATCGTCGGAGCGAAACGCGGATATACATCAGCCTTACCTTCAGCAACCAGACAGATTTTAATAGAACTTCCGCTCGAAATCAACTCCACACTGCCGTGTTTCTTCTTCAAATCTGCAATATATGATTCCGTTTCAGGCGACAGGTGCGAACGGGAAGCAACCACGATCAGATGATCGTGCACCTCCTTCAAAGGTATCTGTTCCGACTTCCCAATCAGCTGCTCCAATGCCACGCCGTCATCTTCCAAACTGACAATACCGGAACATTTATAAGCCCCTACACCTTCGATCCCGAAATAAAGTTCTTTTTTAACAGGCACATAAATAACACCGAATACAGGTACAGAGTTCTGCACCAAAGCGATATTTACCGTAAATTCTCCATTGCGCTTAATAAACTCCTTCGTTCCATCCAGCGGATCTACAATCCATAAAGTATCCCATCCTCGACGGATCTCATACCCTAAATGCTTCCCTTCTTCACTAAGAACAGGAAAAGGAGTATCGTTCAGAATAGCCACAATCGCTTCATGCGCTTTTCTGTCTGCTATAGTTAGCGGAGAGTTGTCAGCCTTCCTCTCTATTTCAAAGTCCGATGCCGGATCATTATAAATAGAAAGAATCTTTTCACCTGCTTTTAGAGCCGCGTCGATAGCAGCCATTACATATTTTTGTTCCATTCAATCTCTAAATTAATGCCCTATTCACATTCAGGCAAAACATCCTCCAAATTAAGAGTTGACAAAAGTAAAAACTTTCTTTGCTATAAAAGTTTCCCCACTATCATTTATAACTTCTTTTAGTAGAAAGATAAAAATATCTAAACGAAAAAGCCACTCATTTTCAATAAAAAAGCAGTAACTTCCCAGTTACCGCCTTCTTATTCGGAAAAAAACGTTCGTTCTTTCCAATATATATTACCAAAAAGAAATCAATATACACGATACAGCAACCAAGCACCCTGGAAATCCGAACGGTTCGGGTATTTAGCCTTGAATGCATCGCGAGCTTCAGCAGCAGCAGTCTTGTCAGCAAAAGAGTTCACAATCACACGATACATTGCCTTATCAGCATTAAATGCAATCGTAGAGTGATATCCCTGTCCGTCCAACCAATCTTTCAGGCCTTCAGCATTCGCTTTCACACCAAAGCTACCTGCTACAACGCTATAATCTTTCAATCCTTCGTTACCGGAAACCACTGTAACCTTTTCCTGACGAACGCCGGATGTATCTGCCACTTTAGTAGTTGTCACAGGAGCTGCAACCACCGGAGTAACCTCTACCGGAGCTTCCACCTGCGGTTCTGCCAATTCTTGCTGTTTTGCTTTTTCGTAAGCTTTCTTATAGGCACTTTCGCTGGATTTACAAGATGCAAATGCTAGCACCAAGCATACTCCCATTCCTAATACGACTAATTTTTTCATAATCCTATACTCTGTTTTAATTAATAATTCAATATTCTCGTCTATTATATTTAGTTTCGGGCAACAAAATAATAGAAATTTTATCATCCGGCAAAGAAATCCGTCAAAAAAACGTCTATTCCGGCTTCTTCTTATACGAAATAGTGCCTGTTGCCTGATAAGTAGGCATCAAAAGTACCTCCGCAATCTGAATATGTGCTGGAGCCGACGCGGCAAAATAAACCGTTTCTGCAATATCATCTCCCGTCAACGGACGAATCCCTTTATAAAAATTATCGGCAGCTTCCTTGTCTCCCCGATAACGCACCACTGTAAAGTTTGTCTCCACCATTCCCGGTTTGATATTCGTCACTCTCAACGGAGTGTCCACCAGATCGATCCGGAGTCCGTCCGAAAGAGCCTTCACGGCAGCTTTCGTTGCGCAATACACGCTTCCACCCGGATAAGCGGCATCCCCCGCAATAGATCCTATATTAATAATATGTCCGCGTCCGCGTTCCACCATACCGGGCACCACCAAACGCGTCATAGCCAGCAGTCCCCTTATATTCGTATCGATCATGATATCCCATTCATCCAGGCTACCCTCGAATTCCTTATCCACACCGATCACCAGTCCGGCATTGTTCACCAGCACATCAATCGCCTTCCATTCTTCGGGCAATGATTCCAAAGAGGTGGCAGCCAATTTCCGGTCACGCACATCAAAAGGCAATATATAAACCCGGACACCATATGCCCCTTCCAGTTCAGCTTTCAGTTCTTCCAGTTTCGATACGGTACGGGCGTTCAGAATCAGGTTCCATCCCTCCTTCGCAAATTTACGGGCACAACCCTCGCCAATTCCGCTACTGGCACCGGTTATAAAAACAATCTTAGCTTCCATTATGTTTTGATTTACAATATTCGAAAACAAAAGTACGCCTTAACCTTCAAAAGTTAGCTACGAAAGTCAGTTAAATAAGATTAAACCATAAAAGAAAAAAAGAATTATAAAACGAAGCACTTTTTTTCAGTTTTCACGAACAACCTTTCGATAAAAATGTTATATTTGTTGTATCATAATCATTTTAAACATTATACATTATGAAAGGATTGAATGTTTTAGCAGCTTTTCTGGGTGGTGCAGCCGTAGGTGCAGCCCTTGGTATTTTATTTGCTCCTGAAAAGGGAGAAGATACCCGTCATAAAATCGCAGAGATTCTTCGTAAAAAAGGAATCAAGCTTAACCGCAGTGAAATGGAAACTCTCGTTGACGAGATCGCTGCCGAGATGAAGGGAGAAATAGCAGAATAAGTGAGTAACCAAAGACTAAAAACAGAGCGACCATGTTTGCAGACGATAAAAGTATTGAGAATTTTCAGCAGTTGTTTTTCGAGTTCAAGAAATATCTGGAGCTTCAAAAAGAATATACCAAATTAGAATTGACGGAGAAGTTAACCATACTTTTTTCCACGTTAATTATGATATTAGTACTTATTATCCTTGGCATGGTTGCCCTGTTTTATCTACTTTTTGCTCTTGCTTATATATTGGAGCCTTTAGTGGGCGGTCTGATGTCGAGTTTCGCCATCATAGCAGGCATCAATGTTGTTCTCATCGCCCTGGTTATTATTTTCCGCAAGCAGCTCATCATTTCTCCGATGGTGAACTTCCTAGCTAATTTATTTTTAACTGATTCAAATAAATAAATTATGAATGCGCAGACCCCGCAGAAATTTACATTAGAAGAGATTGCCGAACGTAAAAAAAAGCTTTTAAATGAGATCCATGCTCAAAAAAAAGCCATGACAGCTACTACACGCGAAATATTTGCCCCACTTGCTCCGGCAACCAACAAGGCGGATGCACTTATGCGTTCGTTCAATACCGGTATGGCTGTATTTGATGGCGTAGTGATGGGAATCAAGATTATGCGGAAGATACGGGCGTATTTTAGGAATTTGAGATAAAAAGAACTACTCTTCCACTATCCATTTTTCTATATTTCTTGTTTGCGAACTAAAGTTCACACCCACTTTAAAAAGCTTACGATTATCCGCTTCAAAAGGAAGTGAATAATGTTTTTCATTAATCTGTCTCAAGGCTTCTTCTGCCGTGCCATTCAGTTTAAATTCCATGACATATATGAATTTGTCCGTCTGCAAAACAAGGTCGATGCGCCCTTCGCTTGTATGATATTCCACTTTAGTATAAAAGCCCACGAGTTTGAAAACGATAAAAAGCACATTTTCGTAATGCAACTCCTGCTCGCGAATCACGTCATAGCCTGTATCTGCAAAGAAACTTTGCAAACGTCGGAAGAAAGAGTCATAGTCACCGGAACGTATTTCACGGACAAACTTCTGAATTTCAAAAGGAGATTCCACCTTATTTACATTTGCATAATAAGGAAGTAAGAAACGGACAAACCCCTCTTCCACTTCACGATTCGGAAAACCTAAACGGTATATACCAAACTCTTCGTCATACCCCTTAATGGTGAGATATCCGCTCTGGTAAATCACCGGAATAGGATTACTAGATTCCGAGTCGATACTGTTCAACACCTGTTCGTCTGTTTCCTCATGAGCCATCCGTTCCAAATCATAGTGATGCTTCTTCAACAAGTTCACCAGATAAGTGGGTGTCCCCGTCTCAAACCAGTAGCTGCCGAACTTCATCTTATCAAACGTGTTCAACAGACTGAAAGGGTTATAGATTCCTATAGTATGTTCCACAAAGTGGTAACCATCATAACATTCTTTCAATTCTGCGCACACCTGCTCATAACTCATCTTCTGCTTTTCTGCCAACTGATGCAATTCCTCCTCCAGATTGTCATGTATTTCTTGCTCCGTGATACCGCAAATATCCACAAAGCGTTCATCCATTGAAATATCCTTCAAATTATTCAAGTCACTGAATACGCTCACCTTGCCAAATTTTGTCACCCCGGTCAACAACGCAAATTTGATGCAGCCGTCCATCGTCTTCAAAGCCCCGTAGAAAGGCTTCAATGTATCCCGGAATTGCTTCTGTAAGTCCTCATTGCCAATTGCCTGCAACATCGGCTTGTCATATTCATCCACCAGAATAACTACCCGTTGTCCAGTCTTTTCATAAGCGCGCTCTATAATACCGGCAAAGCGTAGAGAGAACGAACGTTCCGATGGTTCGGCACCATAAAGTTTTTCCCAAGCGGTCAACGATTTATCCAGAATATTATCCAGACTCTCCGGAACATCATACTTCTCAATATTAAGGTCGAGATGCAAAATTGGATGTTCTATCCAATCTTTTTCGAGCTTCTCCACCATCAGTCCAGCAAATAGTTCCTTCTTCCCTTGAAAATATGCTTCCAGGGTAGAGATCAGCAGACTCTTTCCAAAACGGCGCGGACGACTCAAAAAGTAATAACTCCCGGTCTTTACCATCTGATACATCAAGGCCGTTTTATCAACATAGAAATAACCGTCTTGACGGATTTTCTCGAAGTTCTGGATACCAATAGGATATATTTTATTGCTCATACATGTACAACCTTTTAATTATGATGCATACAAATATACAGCTTTCATTCTATAACACAAAGCTAGCAGTGATTTTAATTCTATGATAGAAGAAACTTTTAGATGAGCTATATTCAGGAACAGAAGATGTTATCTTGTGTATAAGGAAAAGTGAAAGGATTTATTTCTATAAATTTTAAATAGAAATAAAGTATCAAACATCATACCCTCTAAAAGTAATATATCAACGATCTTCACAGACAGTTGATATATTTAGAATACATATCAGCATTTTGCCAATATGAGGGGACAGATTAGGAATATACCGCTGTATTTTTTCCCAACCTGCAGAATGTAGGGGATTCATGTGTGTAGCATGAAGTTAGGGACCTACATTTTTCGTTATTATTATATGCTATTTAGACTTGTATATACCTTCGTAATAGCTCTCGTAAGCACCACTGGTGACATTTTCCATCCACTCCTGATTATCCAGATACCACTGCACCGTCTTCTCGATACCCTCTTCAACCTGCAGACTAGGCTCCCAGCCTAATTCATTCTTCAGTTTCGTAGAGTCAATGACGTAGCGCAAGCCATATCCCACGTGATCCATTACATAAGTAATCAACTCCTCACTGTATCCTTCAGGATTACCCAGTAATCGGTCTACAGTCTTAATAATCACATGGATAATATCTATGTTCTTCCAGTCGTTAAAGCCACCAATATTATATGTATCCGCTACCTTACCATTGTGAAAAATTACGTCTATCGCCCTTGCATGATCTACCACATAGAGCCAGTCATGCACATTCTCTCCCTTGCCATACACCGGTAACGGTTTGCGATGACGAATATTGTTAATAAACAGCGGAGTCAGTTTGTCAGGAAACTGATAAGGTCCATAGTTGTTCGAACAGTGGGTTACAATAGTCGGCACACCATAAGTATCGTGAAAAGCACGTACAAAATGATCGCTACTCGCTTTCGAAGCCGAGTAGGGTGAGTGTGGATTATACTTTGTTGTCTCTTTGAAGAACTCATCGCCATATACTTCGTGTGCTGATATATCCGAGAGCTTTCCTTCCGGGTATGTCAATCCCAACGCTCCATACACCTCGTCAGTTGAAATATGATAGAAACGCTTACCCTCATAGCCTTCCGGAAGATACTCCCAAGTTAATCTGGCAGCTTGTAATAAAGAGAGAGTGCCAAGAACATTCGTACGAGCAAAAGTAAACGGATCCCTGATATTACGGTCCACGTGACTTTCGGCAGCTAAATGAATGACTCCATCTACATGATATTGCTTGAAAATTTTCAGCATCATCTCAAAGTCACAAATATCCGCTTTTACAAAAGTGTAGTTTGGTTTATTCTCTATATCTTTCAGGTTAGTCAAATTCCCCGCATAAGTCAATTTATCCAGGTTAATAATATGGTAATCGGGATACTTGTTCACAAATAAACGTACCACATGGCTGCCAATAAATCCGGCACCACCAGTAATAATAATATTTCTTTGAAAGTCCATATTCGATAATTAAAAATCAGCAATAAATAATGCCATTACTGGTTAAAGCCATACCTCTCACCCCATTATATAACCATATTTTTCTTTACATATATTCCATAAAAACAACACATTACCCACCAGATATCTACGCCACATTCTTTTAGGCTCTTTTATCAGTCGGTAAAGCCATTCCAACGAATGTTGCTGCCACCATAACGGAGCCCGTTCAGTAGTACCTGCAAAGAAGTCGAACACTGCCCCTATAGTGCCCACATGGCAATGGATATTCAGTTTTTGCCAATTACTATAAATCCATTTTTCCTGCTTGGGAGCAGTCATGCCAATCCACAACAAATCTGGATTTGCCTTGTTGATAGCTGCCACAATAGCTGCATTATCTTCCTGTGAAAATTCCGGCTTATAGGGAGGGGAATAAGTCACTACTTCCAAGTTCGGATAGTCTACTGCTGCCCGTTGTTTTATCAATGCCAACACTTTCTCCGAACTACCCATAAACATACATCGCCCGCCTTTCTCATTAAGGCGATTCATTTCAAAAACAAAGAGATCCCAACCGGCTATTCGTTCCCGTGGTTGGCTTTGCATCTTTAACCATTTACAAACTTTTACAATACTTGCTCCGTCAGGGATAAGTACATCTCCTTTTATTAGCGCCTCGGCAAAAAGCGAATCCTTTAGTGCAGTGTTGTATGAGTGCGCATTTATGGTATTTATTAGGAGTTTACCCTGCGGCAATGTTTTTAATTGGTCTACGTTCTCTACAATAGGAAGTTCTTTCAACTTGATCATATGAATATCTACTCTAAATATTATACCAATTTCTTAAGAATGTCACACATACGTTCCTCAAAACGTTGCAGCGTGAACTCACATTCAAATTTCATCCTACCTTTGCGCCCCATCTCACGACACAGATCACGATGTTCCATACAATAAGCCACCTTCTCGGCCAAAGCCAATGCATCCTTCATGGGAACAATATATCCTGTCTCACCTTCATCAATAATATCCACTATTCCCCCTTCATGACTAGCAATGCAAGCCACACCATGTTGCATTGCTTCCAGCAAAACCAAAGGGAAACACTCATTGTAAGTAGGAAGTATAAAAAGGTCTGCCTGCATCCAATACATCTCCTTATCATTGCCATACTTCGCACCATGTGCTACCACTACATCCTCTAATCTATACTTCTGCAAATAGGCGGCAAACTCCTCCTCGCCAATATCACTCCATTTTCCTACGAAATTGCACACAAAGTCATATCCTCTATCTTTCAAGATATGACACGCATCCAGTAGCGTCCACACTCCTTTCTCCAACATCATATTCGAGAGAAAGAAAATATTAAACCTGCTATCCATTCTCATTCGTTTATGTCAGGAATACCATTCGGACAAATCAGTACATTCTGCCTATCCACATATTGCTCCACATCCTCGTAGAGTGCTTCGGATAGTAATATCACCTTCACCCCTTTAAAAAGCCGTGGATATATCCACTTATTAGGCCAGTGGTCTTGAAATGTCCTCACTCCCTGATTATGAAAATGGATCACCACCTTACACCCCATCCCCTTCAACATTTGTACAATAACAAACTCTTTATAGAGTGCAATTCCGTGTGAATTTGGCGTAACATATACCAACTGTGTTTTCATCTGTTTCACCATTTTACGTATAGATTTCAGCATTTCCAAAAACGAAATTAGCTTCTTCAGTCCCACTTTACCGATATCCTTAATATCCTTAGCAGTGGCCAGATTGATATAATGGCAATCGAAAGTCTCATTTATCATTTTACTATCATGAATATATTTCCCCATCATGGCCGCACCATGTATAGGCGGTGGCATGTGAAGAATAAAAAGAATGGACGGTTTCATTATTAATTGAAATTATTTTTGAGTAGATGCGCTATCTCACGACTGAATTTATCTGCACCTGTAGAATTTAAATGGTCTGTGGTGTGAAACAATTTTTGATTATCATAAACAGCTTGATTCAAGAAAGAATAATAAGGTATATTATTTCGCTGGCATAGCGAGTCAGTAATAGCTAATGACTTCGTCTCCACCACATCGGCATACATAGGTGAAGTCACCATAATTAGCATTATCTGCTTTGTTTTACACACCTCTATAATATACTCCATCGCTTCCACCTTACGGTTATCAATTGCCACACTATTTGTATATTCCTTTTTCTCTTCTTTCAAAAATCCCTCTAAAGGCTGAAAACCATTCGTATGAAAAACTCTGCGATCCTTCAAATTCTTCACCATTTTGAAGAATTTTGAATTATAAGGATAGATGGCTGACCAACATTTGTATTTTTCCCAAGGACTTTTTATACTAATCACCCTCTGCCATGAGGCATGATGTTGATAAGGCAATAATCCTGATAAACGATCATAATCTCCTTCACCTATTACCATGTCATAAGGAGTCACCTCCAACACAATCATTTTCGGTGTATACCTATCCAATATTAAGTCCAACTGTGCCCGTTGATACACCAAGAAACAACCACTACGTCCTGCATTGTAGCAACTTATACCCAACGAGTCCTGCAATATCTCTGGGTTGTAATGATTACGAGCACGAGATGATCCCAGTATAACCAAATCTGCCGTCTGTTCATCAAGTGCTTTAGTTGTATAGTAAAAGTCCTCCCCTTTTTGATTAAAATACATCCATTTCAAGCCATAACCGACTCCTCTATCCGTCATTAACAGCAGGACAAACAGCAACAATACTTTACCCATATATTTCATGCCTAGCTTACCCATATACATTATCGTTTAAAATTGGAAGTAGATAAATTGTCCACCATCAAACACCCCTATACTTAAAATCATCACCGATAAAGCGACATACGAAACAAAGCGGACAAACATCGAACGATTTTCTAATAGTGGATGTCTTCTATTTTTTTCTTCAAGCACATCACAAACTATCAGTACACTTATACCCATCAAGCTATAAAGCAATACAGAAAGGTCCGGTTTATATAATCCTCCTGTAGGTATCACTATCTTACTAATAGCCAGTAACGCATCCCCTAACGTCCGTGCCTTGAAAAAAATCCACGCTAGCATCATCAGTACAAAAGTTACCAATATATTGAAAGCCTTTAACCATCCACTTCCCTTCTCCAATCTACAATACAAGCGTACTCGTTCTTTGACAGGTTTCATTACATTCCCTATCACTTGAAAGAGACCGTTCAATCCACCCCAAATCACGAAGGTCCAACTAGCTCCATGCCACAATCCACTCACTAAGAAAGTAATCATTAGATTTATCCTTGTACGCCATTTACTACAACGACTCCCTCCCAAAGGTATATAAAGGTAGTCCCTAAACCAAGTTGAAAGCGAAATGTGCCACCTACGCCAAAAATCCTGTACACTAGTAGCCATGTAAGGTCGTTCAAAGTTTACTATCAAACGGAATCCCATAATTCGTGCACAGCCTAAAGCTATAAAAGAGTAACCTGCAAAATCACAATAAATTTGAAAAGTGAAGAGCACAGCAGCAACTAGCACCGACACCCCTGTATGATGTGCTATATTGGCAAACACAGCATCTGTATAAAGCGCTAATCTATCCGCTACCACAACCTTCATAAAGTACCCCCACAGCATCCAACGTAGCCCCTTCGTAATATCCTCTCTATTGAAATAATACTTCGTTTTGAACTGCTGCAACAGCTCCTTAGCTCTCCCAATAGGACCTGCTGCAATCTGTGGAAAAAAAGAGATAAACAACGCATACGTACCCAAGTTATTCTCTGGCACAATCTTCTGCCTGTATACATCTATCACATATCCACATGCTTGGAAAGTATAAAATGAAATACCTACTGGCAACAGCAACTCTATATGTGGTACCTCCATGCGGATGCCAATCAGTGAGAGCAAACTCCAAACAGAATCATTTAAAAAATTGAGATACTTAAAAATAAATAATCCTGAAAAGCAAAGTAGTAACGTACTTGCCAAGACGGTCCTTCCTCTCTTACTATCTTGAAAACTTACATACTTATGGAGCATCTGGGCACCTAAATAGCTTACTAAAGTTACAAACGCTAGGAATAGACCGTATGTAGGGTTCCAATTCATATAGAAGAAATAGCTCACTACAAGCAAATACCATTGCCTTACCTTATGCGGTAAGACAAAAAAAATCACTGCTACTATTGGAAAAAATAGTAGAAACACAAAACTATTATAAAGCATAAGTTATAGTTTACTTTCGATTATATTCTCTATACTGTAGGCATTTAGCTAACATCCACCATGTTATTGGCGTATACTTAGCTAGATTCATCAACCTACCAATAGGATCTTTTAGGAAATACATGCCATATTTTAATGCTTCATTACGGCTTAATCCCAACCTACCGGATAATAGTTGACAGTATGTAAGATTGCGTGAGATACGTCCACGAGCTCTTAGAAAACCAAGAGGCAGTGTAACAGGCAAACGCTTTATAATACGTTGCTCCCAATCAACAATATCCGGAGCATTATTCCAACGTATCATCATCTTATTGAGCCATCCCTGAGTACGAGCCACATCAACACCATCACTTACAAAAAGAATTTCAGGAATAAATCCCCATTTACCGTATGTCGCCACCATTCCCCAAAACTCTAAATCTTCAGTAATACGCAAATCTTTACGCATACCACCAATATCCACGATAACTTTCTTGCAAATCACCACACTACCCGTACAAACATGCATATTGTCCGCCCAAAACGAAAAAAAGTCGTCCAATATGAATGGCTCTTTATATTGCGCATAACAAATAGGAACTAAAGATGAACCAGAAACTGTTAGGTGACACTGCGCCACATTCACTGCCACACAATCAAGATGCTTATCGAGGAACGCAACTGTCTTCTCAATAAAACCCTGCTTCCAATAATCATCCGCATCTAAATAAGCACAATAGCGACCTTTTGATAATTCCACCCCTTTGTTACGAGCCGCTGATGGCCCCGCATTCTGTTGTTGATACAATACAATATTTTTTTCTGGTCTAGCTTTAATAACCTCTACCGAATTATCCGTACTGCCATCATCCACCAATATCACCTCATAGGAATATAATGTAGTTTGATTGAAGATAGAGTCCAAACAACGCTCCAATAAAGGTACAGCATTATAAACTGGAATTATAATTGAAATATCCATTATAAACTCTCCTTGCTACATTTCATTAATAGATTATCGATGAAATCCTTAGACTTCACCAATTCAGTCTCTTTAATACTATTTATATATGAAAAATTGAAAGGATAATCATAAGCTGCCTCCCACTCTTTCTGTGAAGTAAGAATACAATCGTTTAGTCCGAAAAGTGTCATCAAACTTTGCATGCGCGAATTTACCTTATGTCGGTGGCGATTGAACACAAATACCGGTTTGTTAAAAAGTATTGAAAATGCAGTACCATGAAATGAATTTGAAATAAACGCCTTACAATGATATATCATTGATACAAATTCCTTCGGACCGGCTTTCATAAAATTCTTATCAGCATACAACAACGGATATGTATCAGCTATTGCGTAAATTTTCAGATTATGTCTACGGGCATACTCTTTTGCAAACAACTTCAATTCTTGGTTATCCTCAAAATCATAAATCAATAGATAATCTTCTGTAGAAGCAGTAGGCACCATCATTTCCTCCCATTGTTCCGCTGAAAGCAAAAACACAGGATCTAGCACCCATATTCCTTCTATCTCCATATCTTTCAGTATTGCCAAACCATGTACCTCACGTACTGAAACAGCATCAAAAGTATCAAGCGAAGTCTTGATACGAGTTTTGTTTTCCGAATCAATATCCAAATAAGAAAAACTTGCTGCATACGAAGCCTTATATCCTTTCTTTACAAAGTCAAGATAAAAAACGGGATCACGGCCTGCTTCATAAAACACATTCCAAACTTGGTCACTGCCTACCAAATATAAATCCGCTTGCGGAGGATTCTGACAAATAGCGTCACAAGAAGTATATTTTGTAGCAGTTTCCTTCAATATTTGATGATTAAACTCATCAAATACTCTTTTTCTCCCCATAGTCGTTTTTCTTTGTAGATATTTCATAATACGATAGACAAAACGCGTCAATGCATACCTGCTCAACTTTGATTCCGGGTTTACCCACTTATAGTCATACTTACGGGTTAAGTAATCGGGCTGATAGTTAATAATTTCCACCTGATGTCCTAAATTTATGAGATATTGCTGTAAAGCATAAGCTTGCAATGATGCTCCATAATTATAAACATCATAGGTCGTTAGTGTATTAATTTTCATCTAACTTTAAGTTACATTTTATATAGTATGTTATGGATAAAATAAGAAAATTGGTACATCCAAAGAATAGGTTTAGAAATATGTTTATATTTACGGTAATACAAAATTTGGCTATTCAAAAGTAATCGTCGTTTTTGCTTTGAAAAAGTACCACTACTACCACCTTCATAATGAAGCACCTCTACAGCAGGGTCAAAATAGACTTTATAACCCACACTTGCTAATCGCTCTGTCAATATAGCTTCTTCGAAATATAAAAAAGTAACATTATCAAACATTCCAACCTTTTTAAAGGCTTCTGCTTTTACCATCATAAATGCCCCACACACCCAATAAGTATAATGAGCATCAAGTCTTAATGCCGTAGTAGAAATATTTATATTTTTCTTCTTTCGAAGAAAAGGAAATAAGTTCCACCCTATAGTACGATAAGGTGACACATAGCGATCGTGTGGTGATTGGTCACATTTGTCAAGTCCTAAGATACGAGGTCCTATACATCCCATCTCATTATTTTCTGAAAGTTTGTGTGCTAGATAATCCAAAATGTTACTTTGCCTTATCTCAATATCATCATTAGAGAACAAATAATAAGCAAAATTCCCAATTCTCTCCAGAAAGTTAACGCCTAAATTATTTCCCTTAGCATATCCCAAGTTTTCCTGACTCCATATAAGATATCCTTGTTTTGTTTCATCCAGCCTTTTACATGGATCATCTACAAAAGTTAATTCACATTGAGTTGCTAACTCTATACTATCATACAAAGTAGCTGCTACGTTTACTACTACAACAGTATATGATGTAGATAATTTAGAGAGTTGCTCTTTAATATAATTTCTTGTACCCTTAGGGTTATGATAGGAGACAATGATAACACCTATTTTATTTTCCATATTTCTTCCTATGATTAATAGCAATGTAGCAAGCGTCCATGATACTTTGTGCAGCGCGTTCAGGTGTATGATGCGATACAATCTCACGTGACACTTCACCCATCTGTTTTAAATCGGATGAATGCTTCACTATCTCTTGTAATGTCCTCACTATACTATCTTTATCTAAAGGGTCGAATACCCATCCATTTTCAGGATGTACCAATTCTGGATGACAGCCATTATACATTGACGTAGCTATTGGCAAACCACACGCCATAGCCTCTGGTACTACCAGACTCCAATTATCCTCCAAGGTAGGAATAATAAAACAGTCTGCCGCTTTATAATAAGGAGCTATCAAGTCATAATCCACTGCACCAGCTAACACCACATCAGGAATATTTTTAGCTGTAATCAATCGCTTAATTTCACCCATTTGTGCACCATTTCCTACATAAACCAATGTGATATCACTCTCTTCCATCTCCTTGAAAGAGCACCAAGCCTCTAAAAGTTCTTTAACTCCCTTTCGAGGAATCAATTGCCCTACGAATAATATTATGGTATCTTTGCAGCCTAACATAGCTCGAAGAGTGGAAACAACATCATCAGACGTTTCAGCCACAGCTTTACTCAATCCAACCACATCAGCTACCATATGCCCATGAGTCAATCTATTTTTCCGATAACCAATCTCTGCAAGATACTCTTCTGTCTGCACACCATTACAATCAATAGCATCAATCCAACGAGACACAAACTTACGATAAGCAGTACGTAATTTGCCTGCATTCCGTTCTGTATGCTTCGTACGTTCATAGCACATCACATGTGGTACTCCCTTTAGAAATCGTGTCACAAGAGCAGCATAAGTCCATTGCATAAATCCGTCAGACACCAGCACATCAGGTTTTGTTTGTATTACCTGTTTGATAAGACCTGGACTAAGAGGAATACGGATACTGGAGTTAGCTTTTGAAGCATTATCCACCTTAGGTCTATTACCGATCCGCAGTTCTCTTTCACGTGCGATAGCTCGATCTCCCAACACTATTTTCAATTTATCCTGTGTGCGTTTTGGGGGGATATCTTTATAATATACTACCGTAAGCTGGTGACCACACATTTCATCAAGAGCTTTAAAAACAGGTATGCGATAATCAAGAAAGCTCCTAGTAACCCATGTTATTTTCATATTTTCTAAGTTTTATAAAAGCAAAAGCAATTAATGCATATACAGTAGGTGCTACATAGTTCCAATCAGAACCTATAGCAGGGAAAGCATTACAGTTAACTATGGTAGCTACCATAGCAGGTAAGAGAATAAGAGCATACCTATTGGTAAACTGAAAACGATAAACCTTTAAAAACCATTTAAATATAAAATTAATAAATATCACCACACCCACAATTCCTGTATTAACCAATACTGAAATGAAAGAGTTATGAGCAGAAATGACCGCAAGACCAATATACTCTACTATACGACGCTCACCCACAATAAGACCATTACCTATAAGTGGATTTTCGTCCCATAATTTAAAGGCAGCTTCCCAAATAGCTTTTCGCCCCGAACCATTTTCAATTTTTTCCATGGAACGCCCTGGGAAAAGAAGTTCAAGTATATAATCTTGAAAGTAAGAATAGGCAAAATACAAAGCAATACATATAAAAATAACAATACCTATATTCATACCTCTCTTATGTTGAGATGACATCAAAATGACCAAACCGATAATAAATGAAATATAAGAAGCCGAACTAGTACCTATAACCAACATAAAGGCATTGTAAAAAATAAGATATTTCATCTCTTTAAAAGAAAATATTTTGAGTTTTACAGCACTCAACAACAACAGCAAAGCTATCATAGAAGTCATAGTATAGGCATTAGTATGAAAGTAACTAAATCCATACTTTATAATCTTATTCATCATATCCATCGCCGTACTTGCAGTAGCCAATAACACAATATATAAAAGAGCCTGCTTCAGATTACGGATATAATAGATTGTTAAACTCACTATCATAAAACTACATAACACCTCAACTCCTTTAAATAGTACAGTGCCCGCATTCCCTGCCCATAAAAAACTAAGCGTAGCAAAAATATAATAAGCCAAAAACGGGAACACCTTTGATGAGAACCGACTTATTTTGGATGAGTTCTGAACAATTACAATCATTGACATCGAAATGCCTAAAAAAGCCAAAGAAGTCCCACTATCTACAGCCGCCGCATAATTACCTACTTCACGTGCCACATTAAAGAGAGTTTTACGTGCAATAAAAATAAAAGTAATTATGGTTAGTACCCATACCTGTTTAGGATACAACCTATAAATCTGTTTTAACGTCATTACAAATTAATTAAAATCAAACACGAAACTTACCTGCTTTAGATATAACTAAACCAAATACCTTAGATAATACTATAGGAATGGTTGTACCCAACAACACATAAAAAATCATCCATACATCCACATCGAATGATATGAAAGGAAAATCAGCTGTTTTTTCTAAAGGATATCCATAAAACCAACATTGAAACAAGTTTACTAGTTTAAAACCTAGAAAATGTAAAAGCATAATACTAAAACTGTATTCACCACATATTGCTATCCATTTTCCTATTTTGACTTTTTCTACTAATTTTGCCAATGAATATACCATTATAGAGCCAATCATCCCAATAAATAATATGGAAACGGGACTTTCACTTTTAATATTATCAGGTTGCAATCTTCCATAAATGCCGTATTGCGTTAAAATGAGCATGAGTACAAAAAGTAGAATAAATATAATCACATTCTTATTCCACATTGACAATTTAGGCACAAGTTTACTAAATAAATAACCTTCAAAAAACACACCTGAAACTATCATATACTGCCAAATACAATAAGGACTTTTTAGATGAGCCACATGTATACACACACCACCCATAAAGACAATAAACACAAATACAATAGCTTGCTTTGCTAATAAAGACATATTCCATGCTGATAGAGAAGCGATTTTAAAACCTACTAACCCTATGATTGAAACAATGAGCATAGCTGGACAAAACCACATAGCCCCCATCAGGAGTTCATTAGATACCATCCTAATAGTTACATCAAATATTCCTTTTTCAAATTGTGCTATTGTTAATTCTGTGTCATATATATTCAAATGATAGAATATATTATGCAATAACAGACAGCCAATTCCGGCAACTACAAATGGAACGTAAAGTCGTTTCACCTTTTTCCAAACAAAGTCCATCGGTGTAACTACATATTTCTCTTTAAAAAAGAAGCCAGCCACAAAAAAGAATACTGCCAGATGATATTGATTCACAAACATCTCTATCCTGGAATTAGTAGTACAATGCCCCAAAACTACACTAATGATAGCAATGCCTTTCATAATAGAGAAAGCCTGATTATTCATTACTTTGTAGATTTCTTTAGTTTCAACAACTGTACGCCTATTGTACTTGGTAGAAACGATACTAACATTGCCCTTATTTTAAGAATGAAGTTCCATGGATAGTAATGCATAATATACCGCTTTGCTTCAGGAAAAACATTTTTCCACATCTCCACATTTTCCTTCTTGGGAAAACGTAACAATACTTCTTTGGATGCAATTTTCAGATAATTGATAAGAGCTGAAGCGTCATTTAAAAGGCCTTCAGTATAAAAATAGTGTTCTAACCTGCGAGTAGCCACTATGGCGTCATTTACCTTCTTCATAGAGAATTTTGTGGTTATGCTGTTTGCATTGACATTATAATGATAGAGACAATCATCTAAAAATACAGTTTTTGAAGATTGCAGCCTAAGTGGAATCAGCATACAACTATCCTCCCACATTGAAATGCCTTTCCACAAATCCTGCGAAGCACGATCAAAAAAATCCTTTCTTATCAATTTATTCCATAAAGCACCATAGATACCTCCAAAAAAATATGGAGACAATATAAACTCCTTACTATCATTACGATGTAGAAAGCTACACTCTACTACATCGTTAATACTATGTTCCAGAAATCCACATCCTACAATATCTACATCTCCAGACTTGGCAGTTTCTATCAACCTTTCATACATGGTTGGCTCTACCCAATCATCACTATCACAAAAACCTATATATTTACCGTTTACGTTAGAGAGAGCTAATTCTCGGGCAGCCGACACTCCACTATTGACTGATTGCTTTAAAACAGACACGTTTCTATTAGGGTATTCACTTACTATCCGATTCAATATTTCAAGACTTTTGTCAGACGAACAATCATCCACAAAAATAAATTCTATATCTTCCAGTGTTTGTTCAAAGAGTGAACGAGCACATCTTTCTATAAAAGATTCTACATTATAAACTGGTATAATTACAGATAATCTTGGCGTATTCATAACAATAATAATCAATTAATTGATAACCTTACGTTTCTGTCCTTTCAATTTCACCCACCTATATAGGATGCAATAAATTCTTGAATAAATGAAATATACTGGAAGATATGAGACGAATAATAAGTGTTTTTTTTTCACATTATCTTTTACCATTTTAGCATTAGAGGAATCTTTTAAATAATCTAAAACAAGTTTGTATCTACTTATGCTAAAATTCAGTTCAGGTATAAATGAATTCTGAATATATCCAAAAACGAGTTTTCTCAGAATGATTTGCTTGACTTCATCAGATGGAATTAAATCATTTACAATATTCATTGTCCTTTCCATATAATCAGAAGATGTGACCGTTGTATTCATTGTAGAAGTTGAATTCACATGATATTCATACACCACTTCTTTTATCTGAAGAAACTTCCCAATTTTTTTTGCAATGCCAACATTGGTTATCCAATCTTCACCTATAATAATTTTATTTCTGATAGATATATTAAAAATTTCATCAGTAAATAATGCTCTTCGATACAAGCCACCCCATAGAAAAGGTATTAATTCATTCGTCACAATTTTCCGAATATAATTCTCTGTATTTAGGATCTCAAAAGTAGGAAAAGTGGAACACGTATATTTATCATAAAAATTCATCGTTGCATAATTTCCTTTCACTACATCATACCCTTTAGAGATTTCTTTATATAACTTTTTCAAAGCATCCTTTGGTAATGTATCATCTGCATCAACGAAACACAGATATTCTCCCTGAGCCACACAATAACCATTCAGACGTGCCGCGTTGGCTCCTTGATTTTCTTGATCTACAATTTTAATACGAGCATCCTTCTTTGACCAAACATAACAAATACTCAAGGAATTGTCTGGACTACCATCGTTTACCAAGATCAATTCAAAATTCTGATAAGATTGATTTATTATAGAGTTTATACACCTATCAAGGTATTTTTCCGCTTTATAAATTGGAACTATTATTGATATTTTCGGCCTTCTATTTATATCAGAAATGTCCATATATAATTTTATTTAATAGTTTGCTTTTTCTTATCACTACTCCGACAAAATGACATAACAAAGCAATGAACAATGATAGAACAATACATAAAAATGTCTGAATGAATGGACTATGAAGTCCGTTAAACCAATCAACAAATCCCTCATCGGTCACTTTATCTCTTAGTGATATCAGAAAAAAGTAATGGAATATATAAATATCCAATGTCCATGTACCCAATGATACCATACGCAAATTCTTTTCATTAGATGAAAAATCCATATTCACTGTAAGCAGTAGCAATACCCCTATTGCCATGAATGCTTTTATCATTCCTTGAAAAGGGAAGTACAGTCCTTTACTTGCCATAGACATCAACAACACATAGACTACTAAGCAGACTATCATAATTATATCATGGTGAGTAGCAGTCTTTTCCAATATTTTATACTTCCTCAACAAATAGCCTCCTATGAAATATGGGTAATATAATGAACATAGTGATAATGAGGTCATTTTTGCACCAGAGTCCCTCAAGATAAAACATAAAATATTAATTATCAACCAAATGCGCCCTCCTAAAACGATCTCGAAATATTTAAAACTTAGTTTATCTGAACACTTACCAATCAGATATAGTAACCAATTGAATAAAGCTAGTACAAATAGAAACCAATAACCTCCCTTATATTCCCCTGTAAAAAAGTCTATAAACTTATTTCCATTAAACCAGCAAAACAACACCCCTATAACTATCGCCGGACATAAATAAGCAAAAGTACGTTTCAGCACCTTGTAAAGATCTGGAGTCTTTGCAAGGACATATCCTGACAAGAACATGAATAAAGGAATATGGCAGGAGTATATAATATTCCAAACGAGTTCTGAAGGTGTAAAGCCAAAGACATAGACTTCAAGGTGTCCCATTATGACCATCAAGATAGCAAGACCTTTCAAGACATCAATATAGTATAAGCGACATTTCATCATAATTTATATGCGTTTAAAGAGTTTTTTATCTTTAATGAAAACATTGAGACCATGATACAAATAAAGAATATGATTATAGGAGAGAACCAATGATACACACTCCCCATAAGGGAAGGCATATCTTCCCGTATTAACCCTATGGTAAACCCTATGAACGGATGACAGATATACACATATAACGAATACTTCTCACCCCATTCCGACATTATATTAGGTTTTCTCATAGGAGTGAATTGAGTAATCATCATTAGTGCAAATGCTACAAGAGGAGTGAAAACCAATATATCACCAGTATTGGTTATGCCTGATTTTTTAAGCAGTAAACTCTCTACATAGCACATTATTAGAGAGACAATTAACATAATCCAACTGCTTTTATTATCAAAAAAATAATTTATTTTAGTCTGGTACTTCCTGACAAGCATTCCCAATCCAACTGCAGGAAAAGCAATAGACAGATATGCAGGGAAATATCCAAGAAGGGCAAATGCTAACGTATCACCTGTAACAAACATTGGCACTATATGCTTCCACAAGATATGAAGTGTAAACAACAGTGGTACCGCAATTATCAACACACGATTAAAATATGATTTACGCAACAAGACATACACTGCAATCAATACATACAAGTATGCTTGCAAGTACCATAAGTGTACACCTTCAGGATTGAATAATGGAATTCCTAATATAAGAAAATTCATAACATCACACCATCCTAATTGAAAAGAATCAGGCATTTCTATATAATGATTCAACCATGGTATAATATAAAGAATATTGGAGAAAAATATTATATATAGCATTCGCATGATGCCTTTTCGAAGCTTTTTTTTCATTTTCTCCATATCCGAATTATACAAAAAATAACCAGAAATCATAAAGAAACACGGCACAGCACATCTTGTAAGAGGTAAAATAGAATCTCTCCAAGGTACAGGTATATGAATAAATACCACAAGAAGTGCTAAAAGCAATTTAAGTATATCAAAAGAATGGTTTCTCATTGCATCTGATTATTAATAGAATTGGGATATTTTATTCAATTTGAATTCTATCGCTTTCTTTAGATTCAACCATTTAGCATAAAACAAAGCCCTTGAGATATGACCTGCTTTGATAAGCCTGAACAAACGCACCATAGGTTGACTAATATTTAGAGTGACCACAATATCATCCTGTGCAATAGAAGCAAAGCGTTTGACAAGCTGATCGGCAACAAAATTCCTCAATTCATGTCTTTTTAATTTCTTTGAATGTCGATAGCTAGTGTAGTTCATCACAATACGACGCACTATATTTCCTACATAATAGTGCTGTGCATAGTTCTTCACATCTTCTCCCCCCTTATCATATAATTCGCCAAATGCAGCATAATTGGCATCTAAACCTGTTAAATATACCTCAGGACGATGAACGACACCACTCATATGTTCTCCCCCCCAATCAAGGAATAGATATGTACGAGCCTCTGGATAATGCACAACATGGGTTGCATAACGCAGATAGGAACTTACGAAAAGCTGGTCTTCGTCAAGCGATAAAGATTCATTAAATTTTATATTGTATTTGCGACATATGGTAAGTTTGAAAAACTTGTTACATGTCGAAAACAATGGATTTCGGCATGGGGAGAAATCCGTAAACATATATCGAACCACTTGAACTGATTCCCTGCGATGTTCTGTCCATCCAGACAGAGCATCAATAGTGAATTCTCCGTTAACGGTACCTAGCATTGTAAATGCAGTAGCAATCAAATCTGCTCCAGACAAGTGCTCATGCACTAAAGCGTCTAAATGCTCCGGACGCACAGCATCATCCGAGTCAACAAAAGTAACCCATTTACCTTTTGCCTTTTGTAATGCATGGTTACGGGCACTAGATACCCCACCATTGGATTGATGAATACAGCGGAACTTACTGTGGGATGAACAAAAATTGTCGCAAAGTGTAGCAGATTGGTCGGTACTGCCATCATCAACAACAATCACCTCGAAGTCTTGACAATTCATATTTGCCAAACTATTGAGACAGAACAATATAGAACGCTCGCGATTATAAACAGGAACGATGATAGATACTAATGGCATAGCTATTTAAATGAATGAATCTTATTATTTACAAATCCTAAAGCTTTATTCTTGATAACTGTCCGTCCGTGTCTGCGCACACCTAATACCCGAACAGAAGGTACAGTCATACACTCTATCAACATAGTAATAAAGTAATGTGCACAAAAGTAATTTATTATCACAAAAACAGACATAAAGATATATCGAGGAGATATACGCTTGTGGTTATTTTCTGTTGATATTGCATTTATTTATACACCTGTCTATATATGATTCCAACGCCTTATACCAATAACGTGAGTGACAGAAAGCCAAGGCCATCCGACAATGATTGGATACGATTAAATAATAAATGACATAGATATAATATTTTTGCTGTTCTTTTATGTATCTTTTATAGGGAAATACACTTGCAAACAATGGCTTCACCGAATTTCGCATAAAGGAAATCAATTCACCGGTCTTTAACAAGCAAGTATGTCTCCGTCGGCAATAGTTAATCAAAGCGAATGTAATCATGCCATATACTAGATTATTGACACCATAGGGGATATTATAATTCTCAGCTAAACTGTCAAGCGTGCGAAACGCTTCATAATTTTGATATATTACATTGTAATATTCCTTTAACGGCAGCACTCTGGAAGTAAGCCGTTGACCTTTTCCCATTATAAGTCTGTCTACTTGCACATAAGTATACATCTTAGGGTAATGCACCATATTCTTAATATATCGAAGGTAGTCTAAAATAAATATTTGGTCTTCTCCAAAATTAATATCTTCACGGAATGATATATAATTCTGACGACATAGTTCACGCTTGAAGAATTTCCCACACACACTAAACATTTGTGTATCAGTTTGTACTAATTCCTTAAAATAATATATTGCAGGTACAGAGGATTCTTTTCGCAAATCACTTAATGGGCGCAACTCTATATCACTTTTGTTTATGTCATTTTCGTGTATCGGACTAAACGATTCTATTAGCCAGTCCTTGTCATTATTCGCTTCCCAAGATACTATATCCAAATGCTCGGGGCGTACTGCATCATCAGAATCGACAAAAGTTATCCACCTTCCTTTGGCTTTTTCTATACCTAAATTACGTGCCGACGATACACCGCCATTTTTTTTATAATAATACTGAGCTGCAATATGAGTTTTACAGAATTCCTTGCATAAGGTAGCACTTCCATCTGTGCTACCATCATCAATCAATATAATTTCAATTTTTTTATATTTTATATTGTTTATGCTATCGAAGCAATAACCTAATGTGCTTTCCCTATTGTAAATAGGGATGATAATTGAAACGTCTATCATTCAAATGTTCCTTTTTAGTTTTTCAAAGAATGCTTGTTTAGAAAAATTCGCTTTCAGTTTTGAATCTGCGTTTCGCGCAATCATATGATTCTTTTCCTTGTCTTGTAGTAAACTGATAACATTATCGGCAAATTCTTGGTCAGTCATACTGACTACATAATCTATATTGGGCATAAATACATCTGTAAATCCTCTTGAACCTTCCAATGTTGTAACACAAGGTCTGCGCATTTGCATAGCTTCTAATATTTTTATATTTGTCCCCGCACCTTCGTATATAGGTGCAATAACCACACGCGCATTGGCATACTCTACGTTTAAATCTTCAACAAAGCCCTTTATCACTACATTTCGATAATGCTTCCATTCTCCTAATTGACTTAAATTACACTTTCCTACAATGGTTACTACAACATCTGGTATTTTTTGTATAATAAGCGGATATATGCAATTGAAAAATCTATTCAAACCAGTAATGTTAGCTCCAAAAGTCAAATAGCCCACAAATAGAATATTATTATTGCAATTTTCAAAATCACAGAAATCTACATATGTTTCATCATAGAAAGGCACATTAGGTAAGTAAGATGATTTATAACCTATAATTTCATCTTTATTAGAGAAGAAAGAATGTTTTAATTTTCCCAATAACAAAGTAAGATTCTTTGTAGAGTGGCGATAAATGATACTATTATACCATTTGTGTATGATAGTCTTACTATGTTTAACACGATTACGGTGTATTGAAACCGGGCTGTCATCTACATCAACGATGAGTTTGTCTGCATATTTCACCAATCCACATCGAACTGCATCTGGAATGTATCGAATCACTATTCTATCGTATCCACCTTTCGATATAATATTGTCTAACACTTGCTCTATTTCTTTATTCTTCATTTCAAAATATAGTTCACCTGAACCAAACAGACAATATATTTTTCTCCAAATATCTAAGGCTTTGCTTCGTTTGTCCTTATTGCATTCATTGCAATATATCACATCGCAGTTCTTAATATTGTGAACTACAACATTATTATTAAAAACTACAACATCAACATGGGCAATCTGAGCACATGCTTGTATAAGAAGATTTGAACGTTGTATAGAGCCACACGTCACATTAAAAGGATTATTATTATGTAATTCAACAAAAAGGATATTCATCTTTTTAGTAAGCACTCACTGTACAACTATTATGCCCCTAAAGATATCATAGCCCACATCAAGTTATTTTATTGATTAAACTTTAATTTATTTTGTTATATTCACAAGTAAAAGTGACGCATAATCTGTCTCGCCACCGATCAGTTTTCTTAAAACATCCGCAATATATTTAACAGGACGAAGTCTATTCATTATACATCGGAACGATTATACTTATTTCAGGCATAGAAAACGATCATTTGTTATTACACATACTTGATTATTTATACTACACACACTTTTCTAATGTATTTTCGACCTTAATATACTGGTATGATAATTGAAAATAAGAGATTCATTATTTTTTTCTTTGAAATTTACTTTTGATCATTTCTGTTATTTTATTTTTTTCATGAGTATTCAATCCTAAATAAAAAATAGATAACAATTCACATATAACACACGAAAAACAAACAATAAAAAATGAATATATTGCATTAAAAGATACAGTAGAATAATTTACTAATATAGGAATAATTGCCCCTATTGATACAACCCCTAGTGGGTACAAAACCCCTTGTTGCAAAAACTTCATAGCCTTGAATTCAGGAATATACAATTTAACTAGATAAAGATTATGTAATCCAGCCACTATTGTAATAAAAATATTGACCCAAAATGGTGTAGTAGGAGAATAACCCATTTTTAAAAATAAAAAAGTTAAAGGAAGAGTCAATAGAAATATACTTCCCGTAATAAAACTAATTCGCTTCATTTTTCCCGTAGCATGAATAATCATATTCAAAGGTGTATTAAGCAAGTCAAACCAATTAACCACAATAGCTAGTTGACAAAATATGAATGCATAATCAGGTACTTCTTTCAGCCAGATATTCATCACTAAATTTACTTTCAGTAATGCTGGAAAAGAAATTATAAAGAGCAAAAAGAAAGAAAATTTTGCACATCGAGTAGCCAACAGCTGAACTTGTTGATAATTTTCCTGTGCATAGTATTTTACTATTTGAGGTTGAATAGCCGTTGTAAAATTACGAGAGAAACCTAAAATGGCATTCAGAATTTGCTGCGCCACTCCAGTAGCAGCATTAATGGTTGGTCCCCAAAACATATTCTGCAATATATTAACGCCTTGTCCCCTGAACATCACACACATATTACCATAAACATCACAACTGGAAAATAACAACAATGGTTTAAGTAAGTTCTTATCGCGAGTAATATGCCAACGACATTCTTCAAAATGTTTAGTACCATAATAACGATATGCCATCATCATACCACCCGAAAGAATAAAGAATAGAATGCTATAAGTGATTAGCTTATCAAAAGGAATCCACTGTAAAAGAAAAACAATACCTAACTTCAGAAACACATCTGCAATTCCCAAATAAGCATACACATCCATTCTCTCGTGTGCTATAAGTGCAGCATTATAGGGTACCTGTGTTATCATCAACATACAGCTCAAAACAGATAACTGAAAAATAATACGAGCCGCAAACATTCTATTTTCCGGTATTACCAATTTAGTTTCTAAAATCCAAACACCAATAGTTTCGCAAAGAACGAAAATTATAAAAGCCAATATAATATGAATGGTAAGTGCTGCACTAAAAGTTTTCTTTAACTTTTCTATATCATTCAATCCTAAATCAAAAGTAAGAAAACGTGAGGTAGCACCTGCTAAAGATGTATTGATAAAGGTGAACATACCTGCCACACCAGCTACTACATTGTTTATACCAAAATCGGTAATACCCAAAACATCAAGAATTACACGACTTGTATAGAAAGATACGAACATGCTAAATAACATGCGTATATATAGCATCAATGTATTCTTGATTATTCTTTTATTGTTTTGTGAATTATCCATTATTACATCACTATTAATTCAAATTTAAGGCACTATAAAAGTGCTACAAATTGATTCTTTTAATTTTAAAATGTTTAGACCATTTATCTGTAACAAAAAAGTATTTGGAGTAAAGACTCAAATCCTTCACAGCTGTTAGAAACAGCTGTAGAAAACCATTCAAGTAAGTTCCTGTGAATTAGCCCACAACTTGACCATTAATCACTATTCTTCCTTCACCTTATGTTCTCCATAACCGTAACCATAGCCATAGCGTTTTCCATAACCATAGTGTTTGCCATATTTACCGTAACCGTAGTAATAACCATATTTCTTCTTCTGAAGATCCAGACCATTAATTACAGTACAAAGACTAGGGAGTTTCTTTTCTGAAGCTAGCTCATTAATTAATGTAAACTCAACTTTCCGAGTATAATCAGCACGACATACATAAACAGATAAATCAGCAACGCGACCTATAAGCAAGGTATCCGTTACCATACCGATCGGGGCAGTATCCAGAATCACATAATCAAAATTTTTCTTCAAGGTATCAATTGCCTTATCCAAACCATCACGAGCCAACAATTCAGTAGGGTTAGGAGGCACCGTTCCACCCGGAAGAATATACAGATTCCTACTGACATCCGAAGGTTGAATAAATTCCATCAGATTCTTTTCCTGATTCGACAAATATTGAGTAATTCCCTGCTCTTTCCGGGGAATATTAAATACTTTATTCAAACCCGGCTTACGAATATCAAGCCCCACAATAACCACTTTCTTACCCAATAAAGAAAGACTGATTGCAAGATTCGAAGAAATAAATGACTTACCCTCACCGCTAACTGTAGAAGTTACCAGAATCACTTTTTGATCATTCTTAAGCATAAATTGGAGGTTAGTACGGACATTTCGAAAGGTTTCACTCATTAGGTTATTCTGATTCTCAAATACAGAAATGGAACCGGTCTTCTCCGTTGTCAATGGTATATCACCAACAATAGGTAATCTGGTTAATTTCTCTACATCACCGCGACCTTCTATTTTAAATTTAGTCAAGCCAATCAGGAAAATAACGCCGACAGGCATGCCTACTCCCAACACCAAGGCAATCATATAAATCATCTTGGGTTTCGGAGAAACCGGACCACCCGCAACCACAGGGTCATCTATAATCTTTGCGTTATTCGCAGTAGCAGCTAAAGTGATTGCATTTTCTTCACGTTTCTGCAAAAGCATCAGATAGAGCCCCGCTTTAATTTCCTGCTGACGGGCAATACTTACATACTGACGTTCCTGTCCCGGAGCATCACTAATACGGCGAGAGAAACGATTAGCCTCACGATCCAAATCAGCCTTGACAATGAGCAAACCCTGCAACGTTCCATTGATAGCTGTTTTAACATTCGCTCTCATGGCACGAATACTTGTATCCAGATTTATAATCATCGGATTACTTTCAGTAGAAGTGCGTAGCAAACGTTTACGTTCGATGATCAATTCGTTATAACGTTCTAGTTGAGTAGTCAATCCGTTATCAGTTAAACCGATATTACTAGGAAGCACTTCATTCTCATTGGACGGATTATTTATGTAATTGGCTAAATCACGGACCAGATTGATTTGTGTTCCATTTTCTACCCGCTTCCTCTCGTATTCGGCATTGCCCGATACAGCCAATTGAGCATCACTACTAATATCTGTCAGACCGGCATTTCGCTTAAACACCTCCAGTTTTTCTTCCGTATTGCCTAGTTCCTCATCGATAATTTTGATACGCTCATTAATAAATTCTCTCGTTTTCTCCGCCACCTCATTCTTATCGTTATTCGTATTACGATTATACATTTCCATCAGTTTATTGATGAAGTCCTGACCGCGCTGTATGTTTGTATCAATCAATGAAACCACAGCCACAGAAGTTGCTTTAGAAGTCGGAGCGATTGATAACGCTCCTTGATACCCCCTTGCCATACCAAACGGATGACTGACAACAGCACTTATATGACGCTCTGCTTTCTGACCTTCTATCTTGCCATTTACCAACGAATCCCGCAATGTAAATCCAAATGTACCGACGTCGGTTGGCAACACAGCCGGTAGTTTTTCGAAGTTTTGGTTATATTCATTTAAACCAACTTTCAGATTTACATTCAAGGTACCTTCGGGAGAGATTTTCATATCAATTAAAGCCGCTCCCGGCAGTCTGTCCGCTTCTTGTGCTGTCAGGTTTACTACAATAGGAGAAGTCTTATACATTTCCTTTCTTGGAAACTCATCCTCATCACTATAGGTTATATAAAGCTCCAAATTGTTGACTACTTCTTTAAGGATTGTTTTCGAACGTAGTACCTCTATTTCATTATCAATACTCTGTGTAGAAGTCATCATACCACCAAATCCCAAGCTCTCTAAATCAGCAGTTCCGCTACCACCCTTCTTATCGTCTTTAATCATAATAGAAGCGGAAATCTGATAGACGGGAGTCTGAAAATGCAAATATCCCCAGGCACCGATAAAACATACCAGAAGAGAAGCCACAAACCAAGGCCAGTGGATTATGTATCGAAAGAGAAGCTCCTTATAATCAACATTACCTTCTTCTATATCACGTACATTATCTTCGTACAAGTTTTCTTTCATTGTCATTCTTTAATTTTTGAGATTTATCTTAGTATAGTTAATAAAAAATTGGTTATTGAAAGCAAAACAGAAACACCGGAGAACCACAGGCCGGTACTGGCTCCAATATCCGAATTCTTAGCCTTAGTCTTATTAGGTGTCACATAAATGATATCATTCTGCTGCAACTGATAATAAGGAGACAACACTGTTTCAGCTTTATTCAGATCAAAAGTTATTATTTCCTGCTTATTATCCAGTCCTGTCCGGATCAGTTTCACATTGTCACGCATTCCATAGATTGTTAAATCACCCGCCATAGCAAGTGCTTCTAACAAGTTTATTTTCTCATTCGAGACTACAAAGCTGCCTGGACCAGCAACCTCACCCAGCACAGATATGCGATAATTAACGACACGTACTGTTACAAGCGGTGCCTCTTTTAGATAAACCTTCAACTTCTCGATAATCAGATTTTCTATCTCCAGTTTAGTTAATCCTCCCACATGTATTTCACCTAACATAGGAAAATTTATATTCCCCTTATTATCTACCAAATATTGCTGTGGAGCAGAAGACTCACTCCCCGAATTTACCAGATTGAAAGGCGCAGCCAGCTCCGGAGTAGAACAAGACACGGCAATCGTCAACAAATCCTTAGGCATTACCTTCACACCTGTCTGATGAACACTCTGTGCTGTATCATTCACAAAAGCCGTATCTTGTAAATAAGGCACTTTCTTGTATGATTGGCAGGATACCAGCAAAAAAGCAAGTAACGCACCCAAAGTCAATCGTTTCAGATTTCTCATTTTTCAATTCTTAATCTTTAATTTTTAATTTATCAATACGCCTCTTTATCCCCACGGATTACATTATACACCGTCTTATACATGATATATAAATCCAAAAGAAATGTCCAATGCTCGATATACCAGATGTCACGCTGCACACGTCCTTCCATCTGCCAAAGCTCCTTCGTTTCTCCACGAAAACCTGTCACTTGTGCCCAACCTGTAATACCCGGTTTAACAAAATGACGAACCATATACTTGTTGATCAAATGGGAATACTCTTCCGTATGTTTCAACATGTGGGGACGGGGACCTACGATAGACATATCCCCCTTCAATACATTAATAAATTGAGGCAGTTCATCCACATTTGTCTTACGGATCAGATCTCCAACATGTGTTTTACGAGGATCACATTCCGTAGCCTGAAGCGTATCACTTTGAGCATTCATCCGCATCGAACGAAACTTATAGCACCAAAATTCACGACCATCTTCACCGCTTCGTTTCTGTTTGAAAAAGACAGGTCCGGGAGAACTTATCTTTATAGCCAGCCCCACAATGATATATATAATCGGGAAAAGGGTACAAAGGAACAATAGCGAACAAACAATGTCAAAGCTACGTTTCACAATACGATTTTCCAAATGTTCAAGTGGCTCACGACGGATAGAAAGTACCGGAACATTACCTAGCATTTCAAAATACATTCTCCGTTTCAGATAGTTCCGGACATTGGGAACGCTGAAAAAACGAATCAGATGGTTCTCACAATAGTTGATAATCGGTACAATTTCAGCACTACGGGCGGAAGGAAGACTGCAATAAAGCTGATCTACCTTTCCCGCATTACGGGTCAAATAATCAACAGCTTCGCACGGCTGTCCCAAATATGCTATATTCATAGGATAGCGGTCTGATGGGAAATCTTCAAAATATCCCAGCACACGATATCCGGATGTCGGATCATCCGTCATGGAATGATAAAGTTCCTGCATATTTTCATGGCTACCCACCAGTACTACCTTTCGGACATTTTCCCCACTTTTGCGATAAAGCTCCAGAATATAACGAAACGTCAGGCGATAAGAAATAATAACGATAATGAGAACTACGTAAAATGCCCCCAGCTGACGCAGGTTAACACATTCAAAATGGAATATGTACGAAAGTCCCAGTACCATCAATACAAAAGGAATCATGTTCCGTGCTACCCGAAGCATTATTTGCTCCGGACGAACCACCGGACGATGAAGGATCACTCCAGAACGAATGTTGCAAACCAGATAACATAAAGTCATCAAAGCCATGTTCTGGAAAAGAGGCATGGAAAACTCAAAAGGAGAACGGTTTCCCCAAAGAGAACCAAACACCCACAACAGTAAGTTCAGTAAGATGATGTCCCCTGAAAGGACAAAAGATTTTAGGACTTTATTAAAACGTTGGACTTCCTGCATTACTTTATTCTTGATTTAGATTTTCATCCATATCCTCATTTTTCTCCCTATACTCAATATAAAGTTCTCCCCATTCTACCATTTTGGCTCGAAACTCTTCTTTTGTGAGATTGTCATAGTAATAGGAAAAAAGACGGGTAAAATCACTTAGACGTAAATCTCCCCAGATGTCATCTTGTAATAAGTGGGTTTTCCCATGTGGATTTCTTTACGCATAGCCTCTATTGCCAAGTTAGCACGTTCAAACTGCTCTGCGATGAAATGGCCCAGTACGGGATGATTAAATTTTTTCATGTTTATAATTTTATTAATTGTTAAATACATTGTATTATATGTTAATTTTATGCATATCCGTTCAGACATGTCTGAACGATATATTTAAAAGCTATTTCTACCTTCGCCCCGCGTTTTGAAAATTCAAGGCGATAATCAAAAAATATAAATGTTATGACAAACGATTTTAGAATGTCTTATTTCATGCCTCCCATTGCTCCCATCAAAAATGAACAGGGACGGATTGTTACTCCTGCAACACTGATTCCCTTCTGCGAAGTCTCCGTAGAACAAGTTTTTCAAATGATAACCTGCAACGAGAATCTCAAAATTCTGACCGAACAAGTACGCAATTCCGGAGATATACGGACAGCAAAAGCATCACTATTGCCTTATGTAACTCCCTGTGGTACGTTCTCGCGTCGCAACAGCAAATGTTTCGTAGCTTCTTCACATCTGGTGGTGGTAGATATCGACCATCTTGACTCCTATCAGGAGGCAGTGGAAATGCGCAGCACATTGTTTAATGACCACCTTCTGCATCCTGTACTCACGTTTATCAGTCCCAGCGGACGGGGCGTGAAAGCATTCGTACCCTACGATCATTTACCCATGGCTAACGACACAAACAGTATCATCGAAAATATGAAACTGGCAATGATGTTCACCGTGCTGCTCTATGGTACGGAAACACCTCCCCCATTCGGAGAAAAACGTAAAGGGGTAGACTTTTCCGGTAAGGACATTGTAAGGTCTTGTTTTCTTAGTCATGATCCGGGAGCGTTGTTTAGAAACAACAAATAATTAGATATTAAAAACTATAAATTAAAATTATGGACGAAATTGAATCGTTATGCCGCCTCTGTGAGGCGGTTGAAACTGCAGGAGCGGATATTGCCCCTACGTATGCTGAATATGTACAACTGGCGTTCGCCATCGCAACGGATTGCGGAGAAGCGGGACGCGAGTTTTTCCATCGGTTGTGCCGGGTGTCTGCCAAGTACGAACGGGAACATGCCGAACGGATATTCTCCAATGCACTTACTACCCGGCATGGAGATGTCCATCTGGGCACTGCATTCCATCTTGCTGAAAGGGCGGGTGTGACTCTCTGCAAAGAGGAAATGATGAACCACCGGAAAAATGCAAAAAATGCAGGAAATGCACCGTCCAAAAATCTCACACACACGCACGTATATAATAAGGTGGACAATGAAGAACCGGACGAATCCGAAGAGCTGCAGGACGGGAGTGACCCGAACCAGCCATTGCCCTCTTTCACCGAAGCGGACTGGCCGAAAATCCTGCTGCTCATCATGAGTTATGCCACCAGCCCCACACAACGCGATGTCATGCTGCTCGGAGCATTGACCGCCATAGGTGCCAGCATGGAGCGATATGTGAGATGTCCATACGCCGGCAAACTCCAGTCTCCTTGCCTGCAAAGTTTTATTGTAGCCCCTTCCGCCTCGGGTAAGGGAATTCTTTCGTTCATCCGGCTGCTTGTAGAGCCTATTCATGACGAGATCCGCCAAAAAGTAGCGGAAGAGGTCAAGGCCTACAAAAAAGAGAAAGCCGCCTATGATACCATGGGAAAGGAGCGCTGCAAAGTGGAAGCTCCTCAAATGCCCAAGAATAAAATGTTCCTCATCTCGGGTAATAACACCGGAACGGGTATTCTGCAAAATATCATGGATGCCAACGGCACAGGACTTATCTGCGAAACCGAAGCGGATACCATCTCCGCTGCTATCGGTTCTGAATACGGACACTGGAGCGATACACTCCGCAAAGCATTCGACCACGATCGTCTGTCGTACAACCGGCGCACCGACCAGGAATACCGGGAGGTAAAGAAAAGCTATCTCTCCCTCCTGCTTTCCGGCACGCCCGCACAAGTAAAACCACTCATTCCCTCGACAGAGAACGGTCTCTTCTCGCGCCAGCTGTTTTATTATATGCACGGTATATGGACATGGATCAACCAGTTTGAAAGTGGCGAAACCGATCTGGAGGCCATCTTCACAGGCATAGGCCTGGAATGGAAAAAGCAACTGGACCTGATGAAAGCACACGGGCTTCATACGCTCCGGCTCACTGATGAGCAAAAGCAAGAGTTCAATGCCCTCTTTGCCGATCTGTTTTTCCGTTCGGGACTTGCCAACGATAATGAAATGAGCAGTTCCATAGCCCGACTGGCTGTCAATACGTGCCGTATCATGGCAGAAATAGCTATGATACGTGCACTGGAATGCGACCAGCCTTATCAGTTCAAGGATTCTTCTGCCCCTCTGCTGACCCCTGACAAGGAGATTGCCGCCGATAATATCAAAGACGGCATTATCACCCGTTGGGATGTGACAATCACCGCTGAAGATTTCCATGCGGTGCTGGAACTTGTAACTCCGCTCTATCGTCATGCCACACATATCTTATCTTTTCTTCCTTCCACAGAGGTCAAACATAGAGCCAATGCCGACCGGGATGCACTTTTTGAAATAATGGGCAACCAGTTCACCCGCGCACAGTTGTTGGAGCAGGCTGAAAAGATGAAAATCAAACCTAACACTGCTCTTAGCTGGCTGAACCGTCTGATAAAAAAAGGATTGCTTATCAATACAGACGATAAAGGCGTTTATACGCGCACGCATGTGTGCGTGTGTTAGGGAACCCTCGGAAAAAGTGCATTTTTTGCATTTATATAACAACAGGACGTTTCATGAATCCTAAAGCGGCGCTTTAGAGGTGGTAAAGCATAGCTTTACGATTGCTAAAGCGGTGCTTTACTTTTCCGCTCTTCTAAGGTTCTCCCAAGGCGTCTACAATCACTCTCACCTCCAACGGGGTGAATGAGCGGCGCTTTGATTCGTAACCTAAGTCGTACAGGCGTTGCAGAAGTCCGGGACATAAAGAGATCCATTTCTTCATCTTTCGATATGCAGCAATGTCAGTTAGTTCCGGAGAATAAAGTTGAGCCAGTTCCATGCGACCGTAGGCGCGTATTTTAAATTCGTTCATGATGAATAAGTTTCTGATTTACAGTTACAAAAATAACAAAACATATTCACATATCCTACGTTTTTCCATTGAATAACCGACCGTTACTGCGCATAATTGACAACAATCGCGTGCAACTGTAGACTATTGATTTCTGTGGGTTTCAGGGTTGTATCTTTGTATCGTCGAAAGGGAAAAGAATCCCCCGGACACAATGTTTAACCCTTTAATTTATTGTTTTATGATTCGTTACAAAATTTATCAAAACCAACAGCAAAAAGGCCTGAATGCAGGCAAGTGGTTCGCCCGTGCGGTAAGCGACGAGACGTTTGATTTGGCCAAGCTTGCCGAACACATGTCGAAACACAATTCACCGTATTCCGGTGGTGTCATCAAAGGTGTACTTTCCGACATGGTAGACTGCATCAAGGAACTGCTGCTCGACGGCAAATGTGTGAAAATCGACGACCTTGCCATCTTTGGTGTGGGCATCCGCAGTAAGGCAGCTGATACGCTGGAAGATTTCTCATTGGAGAAAAACATCACTGGTATGCGTCTGAAAGCTCGTGCTACCGGTAATTTGTCAACCACCAACCTGAAACTCGACAGCCAGTTGAAACAGCAGGCCGAATATCAGAAACCAACAACTGCCGGAGGAGGTTCTGATTCGGGTGATACCCCTGATCCGAAACCGGATGGTGGCGGTGAAGCGCCTGATCCGGCTGCTTAATCCTAAATACTTTATTTTTAATCTTTAAAAAAGTAACATCATGAGTAATTCATCTTCTCCCCGCTCCGTATGGAGCTTCATCATCAAAGTGATTATCACCGTTGCCACCGCTATCGGAGGTCTGATCGGAGTACAGAGCTGTATGTAGCCTTATGCGTACCATCACTCTGATTATCATTCATTGCAGTGCCACGCCGGAAGGAAAGTCCCTTTCGGCGGAGGCTTGCCGTCAAGATCATATCTTTCACCGTAGATTCCGTGACATCGGCTATCATTTCTACATCACCCGGGACGGAGAGATCTGCCAGGGCCGTCCTCTGGAAAAGGTCGGGGCACACTGCCGTGACCATAACACCCATTCGATAGGTATTTGTTACGAAGGAGGACTGGATATGGCGGGACGTCCCAAAGACACGCGTACATTGGCACAACGGGCTTCTTTGCTCGGTTTGCTCCGCGAATTGAGGAAAATATTTCCTAAGACATTGATTGTAGGCCATCATGATTTGAATCCGATGAAGGAGTGTCCGTGTTTTAATTGTACAGAGGAGTACCGGGAATTAGATGGTATTATCTAAGTATATTAACCAGCAAACTGGCAATAGATACCAGGATGGAAAATCCCGAAACCCACATCGTCGTACTTGTTCCGATGTCTGCGCTCTGCGCTTTGGTTTTATTAGGAGTGACATACAGGATGTCATTCTGTTGCAACTGATAGTAAGGAGATAATAACAAATCCGCGTCGTTCAGATTGAGTGTAACAAACTGCTTATGCCCATTCTTGTCTTCGCGGATTAGTTTTACATTATCACGAACACCATAAATAGTCAAATCTCCTGCCATGGCAAGGGCCTCGAGCACATTAATCTGCTCATTCACCACCGGATAAACACCGGGAGAGGCCACTTCGCCCAAAACTGAAACTTTAAAGCCGGACATACGGACTACTACCGTAGGTCTTTCTTTCACGTAAGATTTCAGCCTCTCCGTTATCAGGTTTTCAGCTTCACGACTTGTTAAACCGTTCAAAGGAAGTTTTCCTAAAACCGGGTAATTGATATTTCCCTGATCGTCCAATAGAAACGTACTGCCTTGCGCATTGAAAGGCTGCGAAACAACCGGATCGGAAGTGGAAACAAGAATGGAAACTTCATCACCCGGTATCAGCCTCGCGTCCTGAACAGGCGCAACTTGCGTATTCGCCTGTTTCAAAATCTCCGCATCCTGCAAGTAAGGTACTTTCTTATAGGACTGGCAAGCCGAGAGAAAGAAGAAAAAGAATATCAGTGCAAAGGCACCGGATAATTTCGTATTCATGTAAATGGTGGATAAATGATGACGGGATTAGTTTTTCTCGCAGATAGCCTCGACATAACCAATAGGCATATTAACGCAAGCGCATCCCAGCATATTCAGCCGGACGGCAATCTTGCTTTTGCCATCGACATTGACCAGTTCACCAACCAGTCCGGTAAGAGGTCCTTTTACAACACGGACTTTCTCACCACGTGCCAAAGGAGAGCTGTTCATACAAATAGCTTCCTCGGAATAGTCGAGCATAAAACGGAAACGAGCCATCTGCTCATCAGGAATTACCGCCGGAGAGCTCTCACCACGCATCACCATATAACGGCTAACTGTAGAAAAACCCAGAACTTCTTTGCGTTCTTTCGGATTTACGTGCACAAATACCATCATTGGAAGAAGAACAGACTCAACTATTTTGCGACGGTCACTCCACTGATGAATTTCTTGTTGGACAGGAACGAAATTCTCGATCCCCATTTTGTCTAAACGCTCGGCTACTTTCTTCTCGTGGTGCATACGAACCAGAGCAACATACCAGCGTTTAGAGTGTGCTACGCCTTCCCCTGTCCCATCGCTAGGCCCAGCACTAAGTGATTTTGGTTTTGTTAAAATCATGTTTTTTTACCCCATGTTATTCCGTTACTTCTTAGGTAACGGACAATACACACACAAGGCGCGCGTCTCTATAAAAATGGAAATCACATATAGGAATAGGGCACAAGAAAGGAACTGCCTAATACTCAACAGGAAAAATCCAGAGATTAGGCAATAAAAAGTTTAGAGCATGAAAATAAAGTTATTTCATGTTCGGATAGTTTTTTTCCTATATTTCAGATAAAACGAAAAAAAGTGGAAGAATATTTGCTTACTATTTATGTTTTTGTCTATCTTTGCGTCAAATTTAAGTTCCGTTACCTAAGAAGTAACACACATACTTTAGTTCTGAATACTAATACTTTGCACTTTTTGCCCTGCCTACACAACAGTTTTTAATGTAAGATAAATTCCCTTTATTTACCTCTGTACGTTCTTTAAGTCCAAAGCCTTTCAAATAGATTTGTGTGGTTTTTATAGATTTATGGCCCAATGATTCACTAATCATTTCAATAGGTACTCCCCGATACTTCGCTGTCGTTGCCCAAGAATGGCGAAGTGTATAGGAAGTGACGGGAGATTGCAAATGCAAAGCTCTTGCCAAGTCCTTCAAACAATTATTGAATTGGCGAAGAGCAGACTGATACTCCCGGTACCCTCTTTCATCCAGACGTTTTTGATCGCCGCTAAGGATGTCAAACAGATAATCCGGACAATCGGGTTGTGCATCTCCCCTATTGCGAAGCTGGTTAATCATTTCACTGGCTGTATCAAGCACTTCCACACTCATCGGGGTTTTAGTTTTGATACGGTTGTATCGCAACACATTCTGTTCCAAAGCCGATTTCTCCAAGTGAGCCAGATCAGCGAACGACATTCCACAAAACTGGAACATCAGGGCAGCAATAGCCTGTGTACGACGCAAACGCTCCGACTTGGGGTCCTCATACAGAAGCTTATGCAATTCGACAGCAGGCAGGGCCTTCTTCTGGCGAACATCGACACCGGTATAAACATCATGAAACAGTCGCGGCACATAAGGCGCAATGCCCGCTTCTACTCCCCGGTTATAAATACTACGAAGCATACGCATATACGTAGAAATCGTGTTGGGCTTTAAGCCACACTCGTAAAGATACTGCCCGTAGCGTCGTAAACTTTCCCGGGTGACTTGTCTGAACGACACATTGAGCGTGCCGCAAAACTTGCTGAAAGAGAAGAGAGCATTCTTGTAGACATGCGCCGTAGAATAGCGTCCCTCCTTTCGCAAACGGCCGATGTAGAACTCTGCACATCGGCTAAATCCATTTTTGTTCCTCATTACATCACTAGTTATTTTATATATTATGCCATTTGGCTAGCGGCAAAAGAACGAATCTTTTTGTGTGTTCCAGATAAACTTTTTAATAAATATAGTTAAAGAGTTTTTTGCCGTTTTTATTCTATTAGTAATAAAAAAAGTCATCCGCCTTTGCCCATCATGAGGATGAAACAAAGTCGGATGACCTTCATTTTGTACGCTATTATCTTATACGTATGTTTCCAGCAATTTCACACTTCCTCCTTCGGGAGTGATAGTGACATCTTGCGTGGTAGCAGGCAACAGGATAGATTCTCCTGCACTAACAGTCAGTTCATTACCTTCATTGTCTCTCATTGTACATGATCCTTCCATACAGATAAAGATCACGAATGAATCGAGTTCGGAATAGTCGCAACTGATTTCTTCAGTCATGTCATACAGAGAAGTCGTGAAGTAAGTGCAAGCAACCAGTTCTACCGGTTCGTCCTTCAACGGTTCGTATTTAGTGCGATAGTCATCCAACACTTCGTAGTTGATGGCTTCACGAGCTAAATCGGTGTGAAGTTCGCGGGTTTTACCATTCGCATCTTTACGGTTGAAATCGTAGATACGATAAGTTATATCAGAAGTTTGCTGAATCTCGGCGATGAAAGAGCCTGCCCCGATGCTGTGCACGCGTCCGGCAGGAAGGAAGAATACATCACCCGGATGAATTTCATATTCCTGCAATACGTCGGTAATCGTATTGTTCAACACGCGTTCTTTATATTCTTTCGGGGTAATCTGTTCAGAGAATCCTGAACGCAATTTAGCTCCTTTGTCGGCATCTACCACATACCACATCTCGGTTTTTCCCATCGAATTGTGGCGTTTCTTCGCCAACTCATCTGTTGGGTGTACCTGGATTGACAAATCCTGTTTGGCGTCGATGAACTTAATGAGCAGTGGGAATTTGTTGCCGAAACGGGCATAATTCACTTCACCAACCAGCTCCTCGCGATACTTTCTTACCATATCGGCCAAGGTCAAACCTTTATCCGGGCCATTAGCCACTACGGATTCATTGTTCTCAACGCCAGAAATCTCCCAGCTTTCTCCTACTCCTTTCAAGTCTGAATTCAAATGCTTGAATGGAATAATTTTGTCGCCCCCCCAAAGCGTCTGCTTCAGAATAGGTTCGAATTTTAATGGATACATTTTTGTTTTTCTTGTTATAAACTTAGATTAAATTCGCTCGGATTGTTACAATCCGGGAACAAACATACAAAAAATAGTTCAGTTTTTAAGAAAAGGAGGATGAAAATTCATTTAAGAAATCATCTTTAGTTTCCATGTGGTTATTTCTTCTGCATTTTCATCACTTTTCCCATCTCTTCAAGATCAGTTTTTTTCATGACTATCTTATTTTATAATGTATATAATGTTGATACCTGCTTTGGTAGGGCCAAAGTAATTTTTGTGTCCGCTGTCGAGCTTGCTTCCGCAATGACCGCAATTATATTTATCGTAGCTGATGCGGGCGTAGCCTACCCCAATGGTAGCTTCCATGCTCCAGCGATTGTTCAGAATCCATTGGTATCCATAAGAGATACCGGCTCCGTAAAGGTTCCCCTGATAGCGATGATGCCCTAAACCCAAAATATCCAGATTGCTCACATTAAAATCCGCATAATGGGCATGCAGACCAAAAAAATGTCCGTAAAACCGTTCGCACAGCCAATAACGAAGTTCCGGCTGTACGAGCCAATGCTTGATTTGTTTATTATCCGAGAATTTCCACGGATTATAGTTGCCGGATACGTCAAGAGTCAGTTTCTTGCCGAGTCCGACTTCAAATCCAATATTGGCAGTCGTGGTGGCCCAATACAGCCCGTTTGTCTTGATGGCAAATTCCGGCATATAGTAGTTTTTTTCCTGCCCATACATGCTACCGGTGAATGTGAACACCAGGATAGCTATCAGGAGAGATTTGATTAGTTTCATATCATTCTATTTTTATTATTTTATACACGTTCAGCTTGGAATATTAGAACAACATCAAAATTGAAAAGTTCTCGTAGCCAATTCTTATTTAGTATAGCGAAAAGCAAAACGAGGTCTTTAATATTTTTATCCAATTCTGTAGTGATTACAATCCAATTTTCTTTCCGATAAAGGAACATAAAGTAATAAAGCTAAACTTTCCTAAAGCACCTGCTATATTTAGTCGGAATAATTTGTGAGTAAGAAAGAATTTCCCTTTATTTGCAGGAAATTTTTAATAATACCAGACATGAATAACACATTCCCAACAGAAGGGAATCTATCAGGGCTCAGCCGGAAAGATTTCCAAAAGGATATAAATGATAAGAAAACTGATTTATTTATCCTCAAAAACACAAAGGGAATGGAAGTAGCTGTAACCAATTACGGATGCGCCATTCTTTCTATCATGGTACCGGACAAAAACGGTAAGTATGCTAATGTAATCCTCGGACACGACAGCATCGACCACGTCATCAACAGCCCGGAACCTTTCTTAAGCACTACTATCGGACGCTACGGCAACCGTATCGCAAAAGGAAAATTCACTTTGTTCGGCGAAGAACATGAACTCACAATTAACAACGGACCTAACTCTCTGCATGGTGGACCTACCGGTTTCCACGCCCGTGTTTGGGATGCTGTCCAGATTGATGAGAGCACAGTGCAATTCAACTATGTTTCTGCTGACGGCGAAGAGGGATTCCCCGGCAATCTGGAAGTGGAAATGACTTACCGCCTGGAAAACGAAGTAAATGCACTGACTATCGAATACCGCGCTACCACTGACAAAGCTACAGTCGTTAACTTGACTAACCACGGTTTCTTCAACCTCGCCGGTATTTCCAACCCTACTCCTACCGTTAACAACCACATCGTTACGATCAACGCTGATTTCTATACTCCTATCGACGAAGTTTCTATTCCTACCGGTGAAATTGCCAAAGTAGAAGGTACTCCGATGGATTTCCGTGCTCCGCACACTGTAGGCGAACGTATCGACGACAAATTCCAGCAGCTGATTTTCGGTGCAGGATATGACCACTGTTATGTACTGAACAAGATGGAAAGCGGTTCGCTCGACCTGGCTGCCACTTGCAAGGATCCGGAAAGCGGACGTATCATGGAAGTATATACCACCGAAGCGGGTGTACAACTCTATACGGGCAACTGGCTCAATGGATTTGAAGGTGCACACGGAGCTACATTCCCTGCCAGAAGCGCTATCTGCTTTGAAGCACAGTGCTTCCCGGATACTCCGAACAAACCGCATTTCCCACCGGCTACTCTGCTGCCGGGTGATGAATACCAACAGATTACTGTCTACAAATTTACGGTAGAAGAATAAGATTTGAAAAATAACTAACCTAATTTTATAAACTAACATTTTTTTGAACCATGACACAAGAAAAAAAGAACGGTAATCTCGTCGCAATTATCACGATGTTCTTCATCTTTGCGATGATCTCTTTCGTAACAAACCTCGCTGCTCCATTCGGAACAATCTGGAGAAATGAATATGCGGGTTCGAACACTTTAGGTATGATGGGAAATATGATGAACTTCCTGGCTTACCTGTTTATGGGAATTCCTGCTGGTAACATGCTCGTTAAGATCGGCTACAAGAAGACTGCTTTGATTGCAATGGCAGTAGGTTTCCTCGGTTTGTTCACACAGTATCTTTCCAGCTTATTCGGAGCAGGTGCTGAAGTATTCGCATTCGGTGAGTATGTTATCAAATTAAACTTTGTAATCTATCTGCTTGGTGCATTCATCTGCGGTTTCTGCGTTTGTATGCTTAACACAGTGGTAAACCCGATGTTGAACCTTCTCGGTGGCGGTGGTAACAAAGGTAACCAGCTGATTCAGACAGGTGGAGCTCTTAATTCTTTGTCTGGTACATTGACTCCGCTTTTCGTGGGTGCTTTGATCGGTACTGTTACTTCAAGTACTGCTATGTCTGACGTTGCTCCTCTGCTCTTCGTTGCTATGGGTGTATTCGTTGCTGCATTTATCGTTATCTCATTTGTTGCTATTCCTGAACCACACCTTCAGAAAGGTGGAGTGAAGAAAGAAAAATTCTCTCACAGCCCATGGAGCTTCCGTCACACTTTACTGGGTGTAATCGGTATCTTTATCTATGTAGGTATTGAAATCGGTATCCCGGGTACACTGAACTTCTATCTTGCCGATTCAAGCGATAAAGGTGCCGGTATCATGATGAACGGTGCTGCTATCGGTGGTGCTATCGCTGCTATCTATTGGTTGCTGATGCTTGTGGGACGTACTGCAAGTAGTGCTATCAGTGGTAAGGTTTCCAGCCGTGCACAGTTGATCGTTGTTTCTGCTACTGCTATCATTTTCGTATTGATCGCTATCTTCACTCCGAAAGATGTAACGGTTTCAATGCCGGGTTACACTGTAGGCGAAGGCTTTATGATGGCACAGGTTCCTGTGAGCGCTTTATTCCTTGTACTTTGTGGTCTTTGTACTTCTGTAATGTGGGGTGGTATCTTCAACCTTGCAGTAGAAGGCTTAGGAAAATATACAGCACAGGCTTCCGGTATCTTTATGATGATGGTTGTTGGTGGTGGTGTATTGCCGTTGATCCAACAAAGTATCTCTGACTCTGTAGGTTATATGGCTAGCTACTGGTTGATTATCGCTGCTTTGGCTTACCTGTTGTTCTACGGCTTGGTAGGTTGCAAGAATGTAAATAAGGATATTCCTGTGGAATAATCACATAGAATAGAATTCAATTTATTCACCTTTAAAATATAAATATCATGGATACAGAATACGTAAGAAGTCGATTCATTAAACACTTTGACGGAACTACTGGATTTTTATATGCTTCTCCGGGCCGTATCAACCTGATCGGCGAACACACTGACTACAACGGTGGATTCGTTTTTCCGGGAGCGGTAGACAAAGGGATGATTGCTGAAATCAAACCTAACGGTACTGACAAAGTAAAGGCTTACTCTATCGACTTGAAGGATTATGTAGAATTTGGTTTGAATGAAGAAGATGCTCCACGCGCCAGCTGGGCAAGATATATTTTCGGTGTATGCCGTGAAATGATTAAACGTGGCGTTGACGTGAAGGGATTCAATACTGCTTTTGCAGGTGATGTGCCTCTGGGTGCAGGTATGTCTTCTTCTGCTGCTTTGGAAAGTACGTATGCTTTCGCATTGAACGAACTGTTTGGTGAAAACAAGATAGATAAGTTCGAATTGGCTAAAGTTGGCCAGGCTACAGAACATAATTACTGTGGTGTGAACTGCGGTATTATGGACCAGTTTGCTTCCGTATTCGGTAAAGCTGGTAGCTTGATCCGTCTGGATTGCCGTTCACTGGAGTATCAGTATTTCCCATTCCATCCGGAAGGTTATCGTCTGGTTCTGATGGATTCAGTTGTGAAACACGAATTGGCTTCTTCTGCTTACAACAAGCGTCGCCAAAGCTGTGAAGCTGCTGTTGCCGCTATCCAGAAGAAACATCCGCATGTGGAATTCCTGCGCGACTGTACAATGGCTATGCTGGAAGAAGCAAAAGCTGATATCAGCGCTGAAGACTATATGCGTGCAGAATATGTAATCGAAGAAATCCAACGTGTACTCGACGTTTGTGAAGCATTGGAAAAAGATGATTACGAAACTGTAGGTAAGAAGATGTACGAAACTCATCATGGCATGAGCAAGCTGTACGAAGTAAGCTGCGAAGAACTCGACTTCCTGAATGACTGCGCTAAAGAATACGGTGTAACCGGTTCACGCGTAATGGGTGGCGGATTCGGTGGCTGTACGATCAACCTTGTTAAAAACGAGTTGTATGACAACTTCGTTGAAAAGACAAAAGCTGCTTTCAAAGCTAAATTCGGCAGAAGCCCGAAAGTGTATGACGTAGTAATCGGCGACGGTTCTCGTAGAATTGAATAAGAATTTATTCGAAATTAAATAAGTAAGAAGGGCGGCTTCCACACGGGAGCCGCCCTTACTTTTACAATTAACAAAAATCTAAAATCTATTACCTATTGATTTAACTAACCCTATTCGTTTTGATTCTTCTTATTGTACGCCCTCTGTCGTCATCTGAATCCGTTTCATCGTACCATCTTCATTATAGTACAAACGGTCGATGCAAACAGCGCGGCGGAAACTACCACCTGCCGTATTAATGCTTCCATTGTGGTAAATGAAGTACCAATCTCCTTTGAATTCGATGATAGCCTGATGATTGGTATTGGAATTACCCGCCAGTTCGTTCAGGATACCTTTATATTCCCAAGGTCCCTCGATACTACGGCTCATAGCATAGCAGATCTTCTCGGGAAATTCGGAAGCGTAAGAGAGGTAATACCAGTCTCCACGTTTGTGTATCCATGGAGCTTCCGTATAACGGGGCAGCTTGATGGGGATAATCGGACCATCCAGCTCAATCATGTTCTTTTTCAGTTTAGCGTAGTAACACTGGGTATTTCCCCAACAGAGATATGCCTGTCCGTCATCATCAATGAAAACCGTCGGGTCAATGTCATCCCACCGGATTTTAGTGTATTCGGTTGTCATATCATTGGTAATCAATGCTGATCCGCGAGCATCCACAAAAGGACCTGTCGGAGAATCCGAAACAGCTACGCCAATTGATTTGCCGGGAATCGCACCATGTTCTACCGTTACATACCAGTAGAATTTACCGTCTCGTTCGATTACCTGGCTTGCCCACGCTTCTCCTTTCGCCCAACTGAAATCTTTTGCTTTCAAGGGAACGGGATGCTCCGTCCATGTTTTCATATCAGGAGAGGAAAAAACACACCATTCATTCAGCAGGTAGTGTTCTTTGGGAGGAGGACATTCATCGTGTCCGGCATAGATATATACCTTACCATTATGCACCATAGCAGCAGGATCACCCGTATATTTGTATTTAATGATGGGGTTACCGTTAGCTATGAAAGTGGTGTCATTTTGCGCTGACAGCCCGGAAAAGACTGTCAGTGCAAATGAGCAAACAATGAATCTAATCTTAGTTATCATTTCTTCTTGAATTTATAAACCGCAAAGGTGGTAGGTTCCAATTCGGTAACAAACACATTACCCTCAATTGATACCGGAGTTTCCTGCGGAGTGATGGCGGAAGGTTGTTCAAGCGTGTTATCCTTGTCAAGATCAAGCGAACGAAGTTTGATGCAACGGCCGTCGGAAAGTACATCCTGTTTTTTCAGACCTTCAAAGTTCAATGAAATCGGTTGGGCTGTGGCGGAAGTATTAGCCACCTTAACAATCAGTTCATTCTTATCCTTGTCATAGACTGCGCTGGCAAAGAGTCCGTTTTGCCCTTCAGCTCCCGTTACATTTTTCTTGTTCATGGTAAGCGGAAGTACGTTGGTTCCTTTGTTTTGTGCAAACAACTGCTGTACATAATAGCTTGTAGTACGCACGGAATTCAAGTTATCAAACCAAATCATATCCGGACGCCATTGCCATCCCTCTACGTGAGCAAAAAGAGGAGCATAAGTAGCCATGTGTACGACATCGGCATTGCGTTCTAGCCCTGTCATGAAGGCAGCTTCGAGCAGAGCGGCATGGTAATGATTCCATTTTTTACCTTTTCCGTGGCAGGCATATTCTCCGGCAAATACTTTCGGGCCTTTACGGTCATAGTTGTCATAGCGTGCACCTTGTGCCAGGAACCAACTTTCGGGACGATAGAAATGTTCGTCAACCAGATCGGCTTTCAGACGTTTCATTTCAGGCCACAGATAATCAAATTCTTTACCTTCGGAATTCGGACCGGAGCTACCTACAATCTTCATATCGGGATAGGCCTTACGAATCGCTTTGATGAATGGCTCGAGACGTTCAGGGTATTCTTTACCCCATTGTTCGTTACCAATACCAATGAATTTCAGGTTAAACGGAGCCGGATGTCCCATATCTGCACGCACTTTTCCCCAAGTCGTATTGACGTCTCCATTGGCAAATTCAATCAGGTCGAGTGCATCCTGAATATAGCTATCCAGATCACAGACTGCCACATGTGCTTTCGGATCGTTGTTCTGATATTGACAGGAAAGACCGCAGTTCAGAATCGGAAGAGGTTCGGCACCCATTTCTTCGGACAACAGGAAGTATTCGTAGAATCCTAATCCGTAGCTTTGGTAGTAATCGGGGAAGAAACGGTGGGTAAAAGTATACTGCCAACGATTCTCGTTCAAAGGACGGTTTTCTACGGGACCTACTGATTTTTTCCAGTCGTAACGGGTATCGAGATCAGTGCCCTCTACAATACAACCACCGGGGAAGCGGAAGACTCCGGGATGAATATCCGCCAATGCTTGTGCCAGGTCTTTGCGGAGACCGTTTTCATGTCCTTTCCAGGTATCAACCGGGAAAAGAGATACGTGTTCCAGGTCTACGGTTCCTTTGGAAGTAAGGAAAATACGAAGTACGGATTTTGGTTGGGTAATGCCGGGCTTCAGGATGACCTGATACTTTTTCCATTCTTTGGAGTCAATCGTAAGATTCTCCGAGGCAAATGCCTGATGCTCGCCCATGGACTTGGGATCTACCAATTCGATGCGCAATGTTTCTTTCGCGCTTCCTTGTGGCAAACGTGCCCAGACAGAAAAGCGATACTCCTCTCCTTTCTTGACGCCAATACCGAAAAAGCCTTCGTTGTCCAGGCCGGTATGTTTGTGTCCGTGTCCCGGATCGGAAAGACGTACATAATGCGGATTACGTTCAAAAGGTCCGTCGTCCATCAGTGTCACTTTGCCATAAGTATTCCATCCCATCAGGTGCTGGGGGAACTCGAATGAGCGGTTCTTTACCAGTTCTGCGTATAATCCGCCATCGGCAGCATAATTGATGTCCTCAAAAAAGAGTCCGTACATGGTAGGTTGGATTTCTGCTCCCAACTTCTTCGTCTGAATCACCAGCTCGTTGGTTTGTGCATGAAGTGCCATACCTGTAGATAAGGCCAATACGGCCAATAAATTCGTGTATTTTCTCATGGTTTTCAATATAAAATTATATATGATTATTTAATTCTTTTTCCCCAGACAGAACGTCCCCGGCTATCAAGTCCGGTAAAGAGAATGGTTTCCGTTTCATTCTCCCAATCGTGTCCTGCAAAGATAATCAGATTCTCTATTTTCTCCGAATCTGATTTTATCATTAATAGATGCTTTTCAGTCAAAAAAGACCAATTTCCATTCATTGGTACAATTTTCCATCTGTCATCTGTGATCTCTCCCGTACAAGTTCCGTCCTTAGCCAACTTGATTCGGGTGGAAAGATTCCACTCACCATCTTTCAATTTGCCTTCTCCCCACAGAATTTGACCGGCCTCCAGCTGACGTTCATACTTAGGCTCCTGCACCCGAATCATCTCCCACTCTCCTACTAAATCGACTTCGGTGAATTTACGCGAAGGAGTTCCTATATATCTTTCGGGAGAAACAACCGGCCATCCGTCCGGTGTAAAGAACAACTGGCGGACGTGTAATACCATCAGTTGATTTTGTGGAGAAAGACGTCCCTGATGTGTCATGAAATAGTTTCCCTGTCCGTCGGTGAATACTCCGCAATGGGCAGTGCCCGCCCAGCCGGGATGATTCTCAAAGCGATAGGGAGCGGTCAGTATCGGGAAGTTGTTCGTGGTGTCCTTTTCGGCTTTGCCGAAATAGTCGGTAAACGGTCCCTGGGCAGCATCAGAACGGCTGACACGTACATTATAAGTAGTCATCAACGGGTCGTATGAAGTGAAGAGATAATACTTTTTCAAGTTGGGGTTATAGATGATTTCCGGTGCTTCCAGATTGTCTTTCCGATAGTTGGCACGGCGGGCTACCAGATGTCCCAAGTCGCCTTCATTGAGAGCTAGCCCTGTTTCCGGATTTAGTTCCACGCAGTAGAGTCCACCAAAGAAAGAACCGTAGTGCATCCACCATTTTCCAGTGATTTCATCGACTATCACACTGGGGTCGATGGCATTCATGGCGGTAGAATCATTGGTTTTGACGATACTGCCTATTTGTGTCCAAGGACCTTCGGGGGAGTTGGATTCAGCAAGTCCGATATACGAAGTCTTGCGTCCGAAAGCGGAGACACAATAGTAGAGACGGTATTTGTCTTTGTAGGGAATGATATAAGGGGCCCAGATATTGGTTGCTCCTTTTCCATCGGCATGTGTCTGCACCCACTGCACAGCTTCTTCCGGAATTTCGGGAAATGCCCATCCCAGAAACTCCCAGTGTACAAGGTCTTTGGAGCGACGCATCTGAATGTACCCCAAGAGCACACCCTTTTCTTCGGCTTCCTTTCGGTTTTCGCCGAAGATGGCGTCGGTAGAATACATATAGTAATAGTCGCCCAGCTTTCGGCAGGACGGGTCGTGCACGTTGTATGTTCCCCATTGGCGGTAATCTTCCATCTTGGCTACTGACAAATAATTATCATCCCAAGGATTCGCGGATGGGGTCGGGCTAAACACGGCAGAAGTACAGCTTGTCAACAAGCTACCAGCTACAAAAAAAAGGGGCATAAACAAGTTTGTCATAACATTAGTGATTAGTTTGTCAATCATGCCACAAAAATACGCCCCGTTTCCCCCATTGAAGGTGGACATACGAACATGATTGGTGGATAATCCGCTAACCTGCTAAAAAGAAGCCCTCTTCCGCTTTTGCGATTTGAGATTATCTTTTAACTTTGCTACTATTAATACGTACAAATATGAAAAGACACCTACTCACACTCCTTATTATATATAGCGTTTTGTTTTTTGCCGGATGGAAGAGCGTGCATGCACAGGAACGATTCGCAGATCGATACAACATCACTTACGTGACAATGAACGAGGGATTGCCTCATAATTTCATCGACGATTTATATAAAGACAGCCGTGGATTCTTGTGGATTTCCACTGCCGGCGGCGGAGTGTCACGCTACGATGGTTATGAGTTTGTGAATTACAATCCAAACACTCCCAATTGCAAATTAAAGAGTAATTTTATTATCAATGTATGTGAAGATTCAGCTCAACGTCTTTGGATGGTGTCTGAAGGAGGAACGGATATCATTGACCTAACTACCTTGAAACCGACCGTACCGAGGGATGCCAAAGGGGTCTTGAAAAACATATTGAATCAACCGGCTGTACACGTCATGAAAGATTCGAAAGGTTGTATCTGGCTACATTGTGCCAATAAACTCAATCGTATTGTTTTTAATGAAAAAGGAGATGTAGAAACGGTCTCCACTCTCGACCTCGTTGTCCTGAACGGGCCGAATATCGCTCTTCAAGATATTGACGAAGACGGTAAAATTTGGGCAGGAATCAATGGTGAAATACTTAAAGTGGATTGGGACTCACAGGGAAAACTGACAACTACCCCAATCGCCGAATGTCTGAAATTCGAGCCTGGAACTTATATTTCCGATTTTCTTATGAAGGAAAACGAGGTATGGATTTCCACCGACCGGGGACTGTTCCGATATAATAAAAGCGGGAACATCGTCAAACGGTATGAGCACGACCCTAACAACCCACGTTCGCTTTCGCAAAATTACTTGACCGACCTGTCTATAACCAATGACAAACAATTGATTATTGCCACCTTGCGCGGTGTAAACATCTATAATCCAATGACGGACGACTTTGAGTGTATCGCATCCGGTGACTTTCAAAATGGAAGTTCCAATCTGCTAAACAGTAATTTTATCAATTGTATACTGTCTGAGGAAGATCATATCTGGTTCGGAACCGAAACCGGTGGTATTAATATGCTAAGTCCACGACGGTTGTCGATACGAAATTATCTACACAACAAGGAAAATCCGTCGAGTTTGTCTTACAATCCGGTGAATGCCATTTACGAAGACAAGTACGGCACTTTATGGGTAGGAACTGTGGAAGGCGGGCTGAACCGGAAAGAGCATGGAAGTGAAAAGTTTACACATCTCACCCGTGACCATGGTGGACTAAGCCATAATTCCGTCAGCGCGTTAACAGCTGATCCGGACGATCATCTCTGGATAGGAACCTGGGGTGGAGGCATCAACCTTCTCGACCTGAAAGCTCCCCAAGAAGTGCTGAAGGTCATTTCTTCTCAGACAAGTAGCGGATTTCCAATCGACTTTGTCGGTTCGTTGACATACGACCCTATTAATAAAGGTATATGGATTGGTGCCAATCAAGGGCTTTACTTTTACGAACCGGAAACCGGAGCAATCAGTGCTCCTCTGGCAGACAAAGTGGCGGAGAATATTCATGGCTGCATCGGTTCTATTATTGATAAAGAAGGGAAGCTTTGGATTGGATGTCTGGAAGGGGTATATATCATCAACCTTCATTCCCGTTCGGCCGCAGGAGAGTTCGAATACAGGCATTTAAACTACAAGCTGAACGATCCCAACTCTCGTCTGATTGAAAAAATCACCTGTTTTTTTGAGACAAAGGACGGCACACTCTGGCTGGGAAGTAGCGGATATGGCATTTACAAACGGACTACCAACGAGCAGGGAAAGGAAATATTTGTATCTTACAGCACTCCTCAAGGATTGCCTAACAGTAGTGTGCGTGGAATATTAGAAGATGGCAACGGGTATCTGTGGATTGGCACAAACAATGGTCTTTCCTGCTATCATCCGGAAGAGAATCGGTTTATCAATTATACTTTGCAGGATGGACTGATTAACACCCAGTTTTACTGGAACGCTTCTTGCCGTTCGACACAAGGTTTACTTTATTTCGGCAGTGTTGGCGGACTGGTAGCTATCGAGAATAATCGTCCGACCATTTCTCTTCCTGCCGCCAAGGTACGTTTCACACGCCTACGGATCGGCAATGAGGAGATATTGCCGGGAAGCGAATATTTGCCAGAAGACATTGCTATCACTACGGAGCTACGTCTGCACGAGAAGGAGAAATCGTTTTCACTGGAGTTTTCAGCGCTCAATTTTAAGCCAAGTAATACGGCAATTTACAGTTACCGGTTGCTCGGATTTGATGATAAATGGATGCAAGTGTCCGGCAACCGCCGTTTTGCCAGTTATACCAATTTGCCTCCGGGCGACTATACACTGCAAGTGAAATATACTCCCGACAGAGAAAATGAAGGAGAAAATGTGACTGAACTGAAAATTACAATTGTTCCATACTTTTACAAAAAAGTTTGGTTCATTCTACTGATTATCATCCTCGCGCTAGTAAGCGTATGGCAATTCTACCAATGGAGAATCCGCACGCTGAAACGACAGAAGGAATATCTGCATCGCACGGTGGAAGAACGCACACACGAGCTGGAACAGCAGAAGCATCTGCTGGAAAATCAGACGGAAGAACTTTCACGCCAGAACCAGATGCTGACCCAGCAGAATGAGAAGATTACGAAACAAAAAGCGCAGTTGATCCGAATGTCGCATAAAGTACAGGAGCTTACGCTTGATAAGATCTCGTTTTTTACCAATATCACACATGAATTCCGTACGCCGATTACGTTGATTATCGGGCCTATCGAGCGGGCATTGAAGTTGAGTTATAATCCGCAGGTGATCGAACAACTTCATTTCGTTGAGCGCAATTCGAAGTATCTGTTGTCATTGGTCAATCAGTTGATGGACTTCCGCAAAGTAGAATCCGGCAAGCTGGAGATTGTCAAAACACGGGGAAATTTTCTGAAATTCATTGATTCGCTAATCACTCCTTTCGAGGTGTTTGCGGGAGAAAGGAATATCGTACTGAAAAGGTATTACAGGATGGAAACACCGGAGATTCTGTATGATGAGGAAGCAATGCGTAAAGTGGTGACTAATCTATTGAGTAATGCTATTAAATTTACGCCGAATGGAGGTACTGTTTCCCTGTATATATCTTCCTTATCATCTGGTGAGGGTGGAAAAGAATCTTTGTATATATGTGTCTGCGATACCGGACCGGGCATTCCGGAAGAGGATCTGAACCGGATATTCAATCGTTTTTACCAGTCGCAGAATCAGGTAAAATATCCGGTGTACGGACAGGCGGGAACCGGTATAGGTCTTTACCTCTGCAAACGAATCGTTCAGATGCACGGTGGGGAAATCAAGGTACGCAACAACCGCCTTTCAGGCTGTTCGTTCCGTCTTCTCCTCCCCTTGCAACGGGAAGAAGAAAAGGATGACAAGCTGATAATCATTAATTCTAACGATTCTTCGATTAATGCTACGCCAACTTCCCAAACTCCTAAAGAGAAAGAGGCTTTGACGATTCTAGTGGTGGAAGACAATGTGGATATGCGGGGATATATCCGTTCCATCCTCCGTGAACAATATAATGTACTGGAAGCGGCGGATGGAGAAGAGGCGTTGCATATTCTAAACAGCAATCCGGTGGATTTTATCATCAGCGACTTAATGATGCCGGTGATGGACGGTGTCGAACTTTCCCGTCGGGTGAAAGATACTTTCGCCATTTCACACATTCCTTTCCTGATGCTAACTGCCAAGACTTCACAAGAGGCCCGTTTGGAAAGTTATCGTATGGGAGTAGATGAATATTTATTGAAACCTTTTGATGAAACATTGCTATTGACACGCATTCAGAACATCTTGGAAAACCGAAAACGCTATCAGCGCAAATTCACGCTCGACATGGATGTGGATGTGCTGAATATGGAGGAAGAATCGGGTGATAAGAAGTTTATGAATCAGATAATGGAAGTAATCAAAGAGAATTATAAAAATTCTTATTTTGAAGTCAGTGATTTCAGTGAAGCTGTAGGAGTGAGCAAAAGTTTGCTGAATAAGAAACTGCAAAGCCTCATCGGACAATCTGCCGGACAGTTTATCCGAAATTACCGATTGAATATAGCACGCGAACTGATTCTGAAGAATCGGGAAACGAAAAATATGAATATTGCGGAAATAGCTTATGAAGTAGGATTCAACGATCCTAAATACTTCACCAGGTGCTTCACCAAATATTTTAATACGACACCGAGTTCACTGCTTAATAAGGAAGAATAGTTTTACCTAAAAACAATAATCTCACATAATAAGTTGTATTTTTTACACCTAAAACCTTTTATCCACCTCTAAAACACGTTTGTCCACCCTCATTTACCATCAATGCCATACTTTTGTCATGCAATCGGTGCTCAATCCTTTGGGAGAGCACCATGCATTTAAAGTTTAATCTAATATTAATATTATGAAGAATGACAAGAAAATGGCTGTCGTATCGTGCATAGCTTCGGCTAAATCCAACCTTCCCCCTATTGCACAACAATTTAATCTATCAAATTAACAACCTTAATACTTTTAAAAATGAGGAAACATTTATTTTTTTCCGTAATGCTTAGTATGTGTACCTTTGGCGGCATGGCGGTGTATCCTACACCTGCAATGGCTACCGTGGCACAATCTCCGACTATCAAGGTTCGTGGTCAAGTTATCGACGAACAAGGTGAACCCATGCCAGGGGCTACCATCAAAATTAAAGGTGGACAAGGCGGAACCGTTACCGACTTAGACGGAAACTTCCAACTGGAGGTTCCTGGAAACGCTACCCTTTTGATTAGCTATGTGGGCTTCAAGGAACGTGAAGTGGCTGTTCGCAACCGCGCCATTATTGAAGACATCCAGTTGCAAGCCGATAATAAGATGCTTGAGCAAGTGGTTGTCGTAGGCTACGGTACACAAAAGAAATCCGACTTAACCGGTTCTGTTGCCGTGGTAGATGCGGAAGCCTTGAAACAGACATCAAACTCCAACATCTCCACCATGCTCGAAGGTAAGGTTTCCGGTGTACAGATCACCTCTGACGGACAACCCGGAGCCGATCCTACCGTTCGCATCCGTGGCGTCGGGTCTTTCGGAGACACCTCTCCTCTTTACGTTATCGACGGCGTTCCCATGGGAACTTCCATCCGCGATTTCTCTTCAAACGATATTGAAACCATCCAAGTGCTGAAGGATGCTTCGGCTGCTGCCATCTATGGTTCGCGCGCCGCCAATGGTGTGATTATCATCACCACTAAACGCGGACAAAAAGACCAACCACTGAAAGTGGATTACAATGGTTACTTCGGTGTGGATAATATTCCTAAAGGTGTCTATGATGTAATGAATGCTGACCAGTACAGCCAGTACCTCGGTCAGGCGGCCGCAAACTCCAACACTCCGTTGCCAACGGGATATAAACTTGACAGCGAAACCGGAAAATACCATTTCCAAGATGACACCAACACCAACTGGTTTGACGAAGTATTCAAAGCGGGTATCCGTCAAAACCACAATGTAAACCTCTCCGGAGGTGGCGCCCATAACACCTATAATATATCATTAGACTATTTCAACCAAAAAGGAACTCTCGAAGGTGCCGGCCCTAACTATGAACGTTACACGGCGCGTGTCAACAACACCATGGAGACCAAATTCATAAAGTTCCAGACCAGTCTTGTTTACTCTCACTCCGACCAAGACAATATGGGCTTGTCGAATGCTTCCGAATACGTTCAAGGTCTGTATGGCGACGTAACCAACGTGCTGCGCGGCACCTTGATGATGCAGCCCACCATCAAGGCATACGATTCTTCTACATGGGTACTTGATAACTTAGTAGGAATCGCCAACAACTTTAATTATGACGCTTACGGCTATGGCGTATACTACGATACCGTACATGGTGACATCTCCGCTTCCAACCCATTGCTGGTAAATAACCTGCTGCAACGCAACACCCGCGTAGATCGTTTCGTAGGAACCGGATCTGCCGACGTGGATATCCTCAAGATGATTGGCGTTGATAACAAAAATCATAAGCTCAACTATAAAGTTAACCTCTCTTACAGCAAAACCCATTGCAAGGACTTTACTTGGATTCCCGCATGGGTGCAGAGTAACCGTGTGTACTTGTCCAAAAGCAACGAACGACTCACCAAGGGGTCGCGCGACTATTCGGATGCTTTGATAGAGAACGTGATTACTTACGATGGCACGATAGGCAAGCACCACATCAACGTATTGGCAGGCCAGACTTACGAAGAAGAAGACACCGACCTGCTGACCGGATGGGGAATCAACTTCACCGAACCGTATTTCCTACAGCTCCAGAATGCTTCCGACACGTATTCTGAAAGCTACGAATACAAACATTCCATCCTTTCTTACATCGGTCGTATCAATTACAATTACGATGACAGATACTTATTCTCGGCAACAGTGCGCCGGGATGGCAGCTCGCGCCTGACCAGAAATATCCGTTGGGGAACTTTCCCTTCCGTCTCTGTGGGTTGGCGCTTCGACAAGGAAAAATTCTTCCCCTTCGACCAGAATGTCGTAAACCTGTTCAAGGTTCGCGCCAGCTATGGTGAACTCGGTAACGAGAATATCGGTGAGTATATGTATCAGGCTGTCATGTCGCGCAACAATATGACTTACAATTTCAACGGTAACGTAGTGACCGGTTCTGCCGTTTCCACTTTCGTGGACAATAACCTGGCATGGGAGAAAAAGAAAACCTACAACGTGGGTATCGACCTCGCCTTGTTCAACAACCGCTTAGAGTTCACAGCCGAATGGTACAAGAACACCAGCGAAGACCTGCTGTATGCTGTCCCTGTTCCCGAACAAGCCGGTGTGTCCAATACCACCGTTACGATGAATGCTGCCTCGATGAACAACTCCGGTTTTGAGTTCTCGGCTACCTACCGTAACCGCGATCGTGACTTCAAGTATGAACTTTCGGCCAACCTAAGCACGTTGCGCAACCGTGTGACTTCGTTAGGCTTTGGTACCGACTCTTACATCTCCGGAGCATATATTACCAATGTAGGTCAAGAAATAGGTCAGTTCTACGGCTGGGCTTATGAGGGTATTGCCCGCACGCAGGAAGACCTGGACAACCACGCCACTCAAGAGGGTGCCCAGATTGGCGACTGCCTCTATAAAGACATAAGCGGACCGGACGGTAAACCCGACGGTAAAGTAGACGCCAACGACCAAGTGGTGCTGGGCAGCGGTATGCCTAAGATTCATTTCGGTCTCAATGCCCGTTTTGAGTACAAGCGCTTCGACCTAAGCATTGCTACCTTCGGTGCACTGAACTATCACGTCAGCGACGACATCTACAACTCGCTTAACTCTTGCTACGGCTGGGGAAACAAAGAGGTGGGTATGCTTGATGCCAACCGCTTTAGCGAAGACGGTAGCACTTATCTTTCCAACGTGCCACGCACTTATGTCACCAACAGCGCCAGCTTGGGTTGGAACGACCTCTTCAGTTCACGCAAGATTCAGAATGCAGCCTACTGGAAGATTGCCAATGTAGAATTGGGCTACAATTTCCCTAACGAGTGGTTCGGAAAATATGTATCAGATGTACGTTTCTACGTGTCAGCACAGAATCTCCACACATTCACCGGGTATCACGGTTATAATGTAGACTATGCGGGAGGAACTTTCACTCCGGGATACAACTTCTGTTCTTATCCTACTGCACGCACTTTCATGTGTGGCGTTCATTTTACATTTTAATCGTTACTATCTAGTACCTAAATACTAAAAACATATTTTATGAAACTATATAAATATTCACTTATTCTCATTTTGGGATTTAGCACGCTGGTTTCTTGCAGTGACAAAATGGATCTGTTGAATCCCAACCAGCAAACCTCAAGTACTTTCGGCTTTAATGCCGATGATTTGGAGGAAAGCGTGATTGCCGCCTACAACCATATCCGTATGGAGGGTTCCTATGCTCGTGTAGGCTACACCATCGACGTGTGCCGTGGCGATGAAGCCTGGAACTCTTCACAAGTGTGGTACATGCCTTTCGATGACCTTAACGCAGAAGTTACCTCGGACATCACGTGGTGGCCTTGGCGGGAATGGTACTACACCATCAACGTGTGCAACTTCGCCATTTCTCGTTGCGGTGAGGACAACAGCCAACTCTCTAATAAAATGAAACGCATCAAAGGACAAGTGCTTTTCTTGCGCGGCCTGTCGTACTACAACTTGGTTGGTTATTATCAGAATCCGCCCCTCATCACAGATTATGCCACCTATTCTTCGTTAGACGGACTTTATACCACCAACAGCACTTACGATAACGTGCTCGATCAGGTGGAAAAAGATTTCCACGAGGCGATGGAATTGCTTCCTTCCCGTGATGAAGGCGGCGAATGGGCTGGTGGACGTGCCACCTGCGGCGCTGCGGCAGGCTATTATGCCCGCGCACTCATGATGCGCCAAAAATACAGCGATGCACTCACGGTGCTGAAAGACATCATTGGCAAAAAATACGGCACCTATCGGCTAATGTCCAACTATGGCGATAACTTCCGCGAAGGTTCAGCATACGAGAACAATGCGGAAAGCCTCTTCGAAGTACAGTATCTTGACTATGGAGCGCAAGGCACCGACGACGAGTGGACTCCGGTAAATACAAGTCCCAATGCCACACAAGGATCGGCTATTGAGAGCAACTTTGGTCCCGGTAACTATGGCGGTTGGGCCGACATCTCGGCTTCGCCCTGGCTCTATCAACTCTTCAAAAGTGAACGTACTATCAATGGCAAACTCGACCCCAGACTCTATTGGACCATCGGAACCTACGAAAACGACTGGGCGGATTTTGAGTATGGTAATGTAGCTTATACGCACAAACTTACAGCCACCGACAATATTGTAACCAACAACACTTACGGTGGTCTGCCGATTGCCAAATTCACGAATCTCCGTACCGGTCTGTACAGCACCATCGTTACAGGCTTGCACGATGGTATCAACCTGCGCCTGATGCGCTATTCAGATGTGCTGCTCCGCGCTGCCGAGTGCGAGAATGAAGTCAATGGTCCTACACAGCAGGCTATCGACTGGATTAACGAAGTGCGCAATCGCGCTGATTTGCCCGACTTGGAACTTTCCGACTTCGACACGACTGACCAACTCTTTGAGCAGATTGCCAACATAGAGCGTCCCAAAGAGTTCGGCTGCGAATTCGGTCGAGGTTTCGACCTCATCCGCTGGGGTTTCTTCTACGACAGCAGCCGCTTGAAACAGCTCAAGGAACACGGTACGGTACGCCGCTCTACAGTGGGAGTAAAGAATCCTGTGAACTACAGCGATGTAGCAAACGATCCTGAACTGAAGAGCACTTTCGATACCTACATATCGGGACACGAATTCCTGCCCATTGTGCAGCAATTGATGAACAACAACCCCAATCTGAAAGGCAACTCCGCCAACTATAGTACAGATAATTCCACTTACTTCCGGGAAAGCGGATGTAAAGTGCGTCCGGTTGTAAATTTAAGCAAGTAAATAAACTTAGAGACCTATTAAAATTTAAGACAATGAGATTACTAAAAAAGATAGCATACGCTTGCTGTTCCGTAACCTTTGGATTACTGACACTGACAGGCTGCACGGATGGCAAACTTTATGACGTAAACGCCCCCGACTGGATTTCCGATAAGATACAGGAAATTGAAGATTCGAAGAAACAACCGGAAGATGAAGTGCTTGAGGGCATGCAGGAAGATGTGTACACCATCGGAAATACGGATTTCACCTCCGGTTGGTGGTCTACTTTCTCCAAGTATTATGTGGTACCTGATGGCGAGAAGTGGAATGCGGTGTTCAATCTCCATATCAACCCGACCGATAACACGTATTTCAAGAACTATGCCCTTGTAGTCACCAACGATGTGGATCGTGGAGGTACAGGATACACTGAATACGGAGCTATCCGTTTTGATGCCACAAACGATTCTATAGCCTACAACTCGCAATGGGGCAAGCTCTATTTTAAGTACACCACAAGCACATTGCTCCTATCTCCTGATGCCAGCAATGCAGACCCTAACGTACAGAGCTTGGGCGGCAAGGTGACACTCACCGTTGACCGTACCAATGAAAATGCTTTTACCATAAAGATGACCAACGGTGTAGCCACCAAGATTTACAGGCAACCATACAAGGAAGGAAATCTGAATGCAGATGCGAGCAACACCAATATCCGCTGCTTCTTAGTTCCCGAAGGTTCTTACATCGATTTCTTGCAAACCAACATCGTCCCTATAGGTGGCCTTACATCTGCTCTAGACAAGAATCCGGTATCGATGGTACTGCAGGACGTACCTGATCAAGTCAACGTAGGTACTCCGCTCGAAGAGGCCATGATCGATGTATCGGCCATCGTTACCTTTGAAGAGGGAGTGACCAAAACTGTACCGGCTGCCGAACTCTCTATCTCTGCCATCCCTGATATGGAGCAACCTGGTGTGAAAACTCTTGTGGTCATCTACAACAAGACCTTAAAGGGTGAGAATTGTGATAAACCGATTATGGCTAATACTACCTTTGAAGTAGTGGAACAGATTGCATCCATCGAGGTGACTACCCCACCCTCGCACATACAATACTATTATTACACCTCGGCAGCTACCGAGAGTTTGGCAAACCGGACGATGGCCTTCGACCCGACAGGCATGGTGGTTACGGCAACTTACACCGACCAAAGTACAAGAATCATTGACAATGCGAGACTCAATTTCTCTGCCGTTCCTGTGAAGACTGGTTCCCAAACCGTTACCATTACCGCTGAAGAAGGAATCACCGCAACGGTAGAGGTTAACGTCTCCAAGTCTATAGCTTCTGAAGTGAGAAACACAACTAGCATGGTAGGAGCCGAAGACAACTCAACGAGCTTCCACGGAGCCTCTTCAGACATATTCAACGTACCTGTGGGCAAGACAAAGTATATCACCTTCACCAACTATAGTGATTTGGCTGCCAACTGGAATAACTTCCTTGTGTTTCTCCATAAAAGCATAACTACTGACGAATACGCATTTGTTCGCGCCGACAACTTCGGATTGGGCAATGGATATGCCGCCTGCGTTAATGGCGGAACACAAGGCGACTGGGGCACTTGGCTTTCCGGTATGAATGGAGCCAAAGTCACGGTCTACGTAACTAATTGCGGCAATAGCACCGCTGACATCCAGGCAGTGATGGTGGGTACTAAAGGCAAAACCTCTACCCAGTATTATTTGGGCATCAATACCATAGATCCCAATGACCTGTGTTTTACATTATCTGTCGAGAAGGCTCATCTTGTCTTCAATGAATAAGAATAACTATTAATTTCTTTATCATCCATATCAAATGAAAAAACTAACATTTTTCTTAATATCCCTGCTGACGGTCTTTGCTTTTGCTGCTTGCTCCGATGGACTGGACAATATCGAATACAATAGAAACAGTGATATAGTCATAGTTACTCCCGAAGTAACTACAGCCACAGGCACTTCGCTGACTGTCACTTCATCGGTCACCGGCAATATCAATCAGGTAGTCAAGAAAGGCTTTTGCTACAGTATCAATGCCCAGAACCCAACTATCAAAGATAACATAGTGGATGCCGATGAAAATTTCAACGCCACGATTTCCGGCTTGACGGACAATACCTCTTACTATATCCGCTCTTACGTCTACGGTAACAGCCGTTATACCTACTCGGATGTGCTCACGGCAACCACAGGAAGCCAAAGCCTTGACGAACAGCTCAAAAACTATGTGGCACCCGCCTATGAAGACAACTACATAGGCATAGCCGCTTGGAATCAACGCAGTAAATGGAATTTGGCAAACGTACACGACCCCACAGTGATGAAAGCTGATGACGGATACTATTATATGTATCAGACAGATGCTTCTTACGGAAATGCGCACTCCGGTAACGGACATTTCCATGCACGGCGCTCACGCGACCTAGTCAACTGGGAATACCTCGGAGCAACCATGACCGAAACCCCTCCTACTTGGATTAAAGAGAAGCTGAACGCCTACCGTGCAGAAATGGGACTGGAGCCTATCGATAGCCCTTCTTATGGTTATTGGGCACCGGTTGCCCGCAAAGTTGCCACTGGCAAATACCGTATGTACTACTCCATCGTGATTACTAACTATATCAAAACGGGCAAACCGGAAGTGGATAATAACGGAAACTTCGACGGTTCATGGACCGAACGTGCTTTCATCGGACTGATGGAAACAGCCGACCCGGCAAGCAATATCTGGGAAGATAAGGGGTTTGTTGTCTGCTCTGCCAGCGATAAAGGCAAAACAGACTATGGACGCGTAAGCACCAGCGACTGGAACGGTTATTTCAAGATCAATGCTATTGACCCAACCTATATTATTACTGAGAACGGAGAACACTGGATGATCTACGGCTCATGGCACAGTGGCATTGCTGCCCTGCAACTGAATCCCGAAGATGGTATGCCGCTCCACACCCTAGGCAATCCGTGGGACATCACGGGTGAAAACAACTCCGGTTATGGTAAAATTATCGCTACCCGCGGCAATAGCCGTTGGCAAGCTTCGGAAGGTCCGGAAGTGATTTACCGCAATGGTTATTATTACCTGTTCCTCGCTTATGGTACACTAGCAGTAGAATATAACACCCGCGTCTGCCGCTCTGTCAACATCGACGGTCCGTATGTTGATATGGACGGTACCCCTGCTATGGGAAGCGGAGAACTCTATCCGATACTGACAGCACCTTATCAGTTTAACAATAGCTATGGATGGGTAGGTATCTCCCACTGCGGTATTTTCGAAGATGGAGAGGGCAACTGGTTTTATACTTCACAGGGACGTTTCCCAGAGAATGTCGGGGGGAATGAATACTCCAACGCTATCATGATGGGACACGTTCGCAGTATCCGCTGGGATGCCAACGGCTGGCCCTTGGTGATGCCGGAGAGATATGGAGCCGTGCCACAAGTGCCTATCACGGAAGAAGAAATTGCCGGTAACTGGGAACATCTGTCTCTGACTTCCTCCACTGGTACTCAAAGAACATCTGAAACACTGACTTTTGATGCCGGTACGCATAAGATTAGTTCCGGAAGTTGGAAGGATGCATCGTGGACATTCGATGCGGCTTCACAGACGATTACGACTAGTGACGGAGTAGTGCTTTATCTACAAAGAGAAGTAGATTGGGAAGCTACTCCCAGAACTCATACCATCGTTTACGCCGCACAAGGAAATAAAAAGACTTATTGGGGAAAGAAGGTTCAATAAACGCTCATTGATATGCTTATTGAAACTGCTTCCGGAATCTTGATATCCGGAAGCAGTTTTTTCTCTTTTATGCTGCATAACATATAAGAGTGTATTTGATACACCAAACTAAAGTGTTACTTTTACACCCAAAATAAGATAAGCATCTCATTTACATTAAAAATAAAACCATGAAAAAACATTTTCTACTTGCAGGAATTGCCGCGCTGATGCTGGCTGCGTGCAATAACAAGCCGGCTTCCGAGCTGACTTTGTCCGGTCTTGACCCGGTAAAATTTCAAACAGAAGTGAATAATGCCCAAACAGCTCTTTACACGTTAAAGAATAAGGCAGGCATGGAAATATGCATCACTAACTTCGGAGGACGTATCGTGTCTATCATGGTACCCGACAAAAACGGTCAGATGCAGGATGTAGTTTTAGGTTTTGACAGCATTGCTGATTATATTAATGTACCGAGCGACTTTGGCGCTTCTATCGGACGCTATGCAAACCGTATCAACCAGGGACGTTTTGTATTGGATGGCGATACGATCCAGTTGCCACAAAACAATTACGGACACTGCCTGCACGGAGGTCCGAAAGGCTGGCAATACCAGGTTTATGAAGCCAATCTTATTGATCCGACAACACTGGAGCTGACTCGTATTTCACCGGATGGAGATGCTAATTTCCCGGGCAATGTAACAGCTAAAGTGACTTACAAACTGACTGATGACAACGCTATCGACATCAAATATAGCGCAACTACTGATAAAAAGACGATCATCAACATGACCAACCACTCTTATTTCAATCTTTCCGGTGATCCGTCTAAAATTTCAACCGACCATATCATGTATGTGAATGCAGACTACTATACTCCGGTAGACAGCACCTTTATGACTACAGGCGAAATTGCTCCGGTTAAAGACACTCCGATGGACTTTACTACTCCGAAAGCTGTAGGTAAGGAAATCAATAACTATGATTGCGTTCAATTAAAGAATGGAAACGGATATGACCATAACTGGGTATTGAACACTAAGGGAGATCTTTCCCAAGTGGCAGCCAAACTCACTTCACCCGAAAGCGGCATTACTCTGGAAGTATATACCAACGAACCGGGTATACAGGTTTATACCGGTAACTTCCTCGATGGAACGGTAACCGGCAAAAAAGGTATCGTTTATAACCAGCGTGCTTCTGTTTGTCTGGAGACACAACACTATCCTGACAGTCCTAACAAGGCAGACTGGCCGTCTGTAGTTCTGGAACCGGGACAGACTTACAACAGTGAATGTATTTTCAAATTCGGTATAGAGAAATAATTTAATATCAAAAAAACAAAAGCAGAATAAGATGAACTGGAATTCACACGAGTTTATATGGATCGACTGGGTAATCATCGTAGTCGGTATTTTAGCAGTCACATGGGCGGTATGGCGTTCGATACAGAAAGACAAGCGTTTGCAACAAGGCGCTAGCAGTGAAGATTATTTGTTTGGTAAAGGGGAACCCTGGTATATCATCGGTGCAGCTATCTTCGCTGCCAATATCGGTTCGGAACACCTTGTAGGACTTGCCGGCACAGGAGCTAAATCCGGAGTAGGTATGGCACACTGGGAAATGCAGGGATGGATGATCCTTATTTTAGGTTGGCTTTTCGTACCGTTCTATCAGCTGATGAACGTGAAGTTAGGAAAAATCATCACGATGCCCGACTTCCTGAAATATAGATATACTCCTGCTACAGGTTCATGGTTGTCTATCATTACCCTCATAGCATACGTATTAACCAAAGTCAGCGTAACAGCATTTACCGGAGGTATCTTCATGGAAAGTCTTCTCGGATTGCCATTCTGGTTTGGTGCTATCGGCCTGATCGTTCTTACGGGAATCTTCACGGTTCTGGGTGGTATGAAAGGAGTTATGACATTGTCTGCTATCCAGACTCCGATACTTATTATCGGTTCGTTCCTTGTACTTTTCTTAGGATTGTCGGCACTTGGAGCCGGTAGTATCAGCGACGGTTGGACTCACATGATAGAGTATGCCAAAACACTTAATATAGGAACAGACGGAGTTGCTCACGGCACAAACCACATGTTCCACTTTGAGACAGGCGACCCGATGTATGATGACTATCCAGGTTTCTGGGTATTTATCGGAGCATCCATTATCGGATTCTGGTACTGGTGTACTGACCAGCATATCGTTCAACGTGTGCTTGGACAACGTAAAGGTGAATCCAGCGAAGAGGTTATGAGACGTGCACGTAGAGGTACTATCGCTGCCGGTTATTTCAAGATTTTGCCTGTGTTCATGTTCTTGATACCGGGTATGATAGCTGCTGCATTGTCGGCACGTCCGGAAAGCGGTTTCGTACTGGATAATCCTGATACAGCTTTTGGTTCAATGGTTAAGTTCGTATTGCCTGCCGGTGTAAAAGGTATTGTTACTATTGGCTTTATTTCGGCATTGGTGGCTTCATTGGCAGCATTCTTCAACTCTTGCGCTACCTTGTTTACTGAAGACTTCTACAAACCGATGTTCAAGGACAAGAGCGAAGCAACTTATGTGTTGGTAGGTCGTATCGCTACTATTGTTGTAGTAATTCTGGGTATTGTATGGATACCTATCATGCAGAGTTTGGGTAGTCTTTATGATTATCTGCAAGGCATCCAGTCATTGCTTGCTCCTGCGATGGTGGCTGTATTCGCCCTCGGTATATTCTCCAAGAAGATTACGCCTAAGGCAGGTGAAACAGCTATGATAGTAGGTTTTATCATCGGTATGGTACGTTTGCTGACCAATATCCTCACGAATACAGGTAAAGATGTGATGTCCGGATGGTACTGGGAATGTACTGCCTGGTTCTGGCAGACAAACTGGCTGATCTTCGAAATATGGTTGCTCGTATTCCTGATCGCACTGATGGTTGTTGTTTCATTCTTCACTCCTGCACCTACTGCCAAGCAGATAGAAGCTATCACCTTTACTGATGACTATAAGACACTCATCAAGCAAAGCTGGAACAAGTGGGATGTTATCACCTCTATCGGTGTAGTAGTTCTTTGTGCATTATTTTATATATACTTCTGGTAATACCCTGATATGAATAAGTATTATAGTACCAATCCAACTTTCTATGTCGGCATCGACTGTATAATCTTTGGTTTCTCCGAAGGGGAAATCAGCCTGCTCCTGTTGAAGAGAAACTTTGAGCCGGCAATGGGTGAATGGTCACTGATGGGAGGATTCGTGCAGAAAGATGAAAGTGTGGACGATGCCGCCAAACGTGTATTGCATGAGCTTACCGGACTGGAAAACGTTTATATGGAGCAGGTAGGAGCTTTTGGAGCTGTCGAACGTGATCCGGGTGAACGGGTAATCTCCGTAGCTTACTATGCATTAATCAATATTAATGAATACGACCGGAAACTTGTTCAGAAGCACAACGCTTACTGGGTGAATATGAACGAACTTCCCCCACTTATCTTCGACCATCCTGAAATGGTGGAAAAAGCACGGGAACTGATGAAGCAAAAAGCGTCCGTGGAACCTATCGGATTCAATCTGCTTCCGAAACTCTTTACGTTGTCTCAACTGCAAAGTCTATATGAAGCTATTTACGACGAACCGATGGATAAACGGAACTTCCGTAAAAGAGTGGCCGAAATGGATTATATAGAAAAGACTGATAAAATTGACAAACTGGGTTCGAAACGTGGTGCTGCCTTGTATAAGTTCAATAGCAAGGCTTACCGCAAGGACCCGAAATTTAAATTATAATCATTATGCTGGAAGAACTAAAAGAAAAAGTATTTCATGCCAATCTCGAATTGGTAAAGCATGGATTAGTCATCTTTACCTGGGGAAATGTTTCTGCCATCGACCGTGAAAGCGGATTGGTAGTAATCAAACCCAGTGGTGTAAGTTATGATGATATGAAAGCCGAAGATATGGTAGTAGTGGATCTGGATGGCAAGGTCGTTGAAGGACGGCTGAAGCCATCTTCAGACACCCCTACTCATGTAGTGCTTTACAAAGCATTTCCGGAGATCGGAGGAGTGGTACATACGCACTCTACCTATGCTACAGCCTGGGCACAAGCCGGATGTGACATTCCGAATATCGGAACCACTCATGCAGATTATTTCCATGATGCTATTCCCTGCACAGCGGATATGACAGAAGCGGAAGTGAAAGGTGCTTACGAGCTGGAAACCGGTAATGTGATAGTGAAACGTTTTGAAGGCTTGAACCCTGTACATACACCGGGAGTATTGGTGAAAAATCATGGTCCTTTCTCTTGGGGAAAAGACGCGTACGATGCCGTACACAATGCTGTGGTTATGGAACAGGTAGCTAAAATGGCAAGTATCGCTTATGCGGTAAATCCCAATTTAACAATGAATCCGCTGCTGATAGAAAAACATTTCAGCCGCAAGCATGGTCCGAATGCTTATTATGGACAGAAATAATTAAAGATTAAAGATTAAAGATTAAAAATTAGAACAATAACAATTAAAGCAATAACATTATGAACGCATTTAATCAATATGAAGTATGGTTCGTAACAGGAGCACAGCTTTTGTACGGAGGTGACGCAGTAATCGCAGTAGACGCACACTCTAATGAAATGGTTAACGGATTGAACGAATCCGGTAAACTTCCTGTAAAGGTGGTATACAAAGGAACAGCTAATTCTTCTAAAGAAGTGGAAGCTGTTTTCAAAGCAGCCAATAATGACGAAAAGTGTGTCGGTGTTATCACTTGGATGCATACGTTCTCTCCTGCTAAAATGTGGATTCACGGCTTGCAACAGTTGAAGAAGCCTTTGTTGCACCTGCATACTCAATTCAACAAGGAAATTCCCTGGGATACAATGGACATGGATTTCATGAACCTGAACCAGTCTGCTCACGGTGACCGCGAATTCGGACATATCTGCACCCGTATGCGTATCCGTCGTAAAGTGGTGGTAGGTTACTGGAAAGAGGAAGAGACTTTGCATAAGATTGCCGTTTGGATGCGTGTTTGTGCCGGTTGGGCAGATTCACAGGATATGCTGATTATCCGTTTCGGCGACCAGATGAACAACGTAGCCGTAACCGATGGTGATAAAGTGGAAGCTGAACAACGTATGGGTTACCACGTAGATTACTGTCCGGTAAGCGAATTGATGGAATATCATAAGGATATCAAAAATGAAGAGGTAGATGCATTGGTAGCTACTTACTTCAAGGAATACGATCACGATGCTTCTCTGGAAGATAAATCAACTGAAGCTTACCAGAAAGTATGGAATGCTGCCAAGGCTGAACTGGCTATGCGCGCTATCCTGAAAGCCAAAGGTGCCAAAGGATTTACTACCAACTTCGACGATTTGGGCGACATTGAGTACAATGGTTTCGATCAAATCCCGGGTCTTGCTTCACAACGTCTGATGGCGGAAGGTTATGGATTCGGTGCTGAAGGTGACTGGAAATCGGCTGCTCTTTACCGTACTGTATGGGTGATGAATCAGGGTCTTCCTAAAGGCTGTTCATTCCTGGAAGATTACACACTGAACTTCGATGGCGCAAACAGCTCTATCCTTCAGTCACACATGTTGGAAATCTGTCCGCTTATCGCAGCCAACAAACCTCGCCTGGAAGTACACTTCCTCGGTATAGGTATCCGCAAGAGTCAGACTGCACGTCTAGTCTTCACTTCAAAAGTAGGTACAGGCTGCACTGCTACTGTTGTAGATATGGGTAACCGTTTCCGTCTGATCGTGAACGACGTAGAATGTATCGAGCCGAAACCGCTGCCTAAGTTGCCGGTTGCTTCTGCTCTCTGGATTCCGATGCCAAACCTTGAAGTAGGTGCAGGTGCATGGATTCTGGCTGGTGGAACTCACCACTCTTGCTTCTCTTACGACCTGACAGCAGAATATTGGGAAGATTATGCTGAAATCGCAGGTATCGAAATGGTACATATCAACAAGGATACTACGATCAGCTGCTTCAAGAAAGAACTGCGCATGAACGAAGTTTATTACATGTTGAATAAAGCACTTTGCTAAAAACAATTATTCAAGTTTCGCATGGCTTAATTATTTCGTTAAGTTTTTGCGAAACTTGATTTTTTTATAATGATCGTTATACCTTAAAATATTGATTTCAACATGAAATTAGATGCAAAATCAACCATCGAGGCAGGTAAAGCTATTCTTGGTATAGAACTCGGTTCTACACGAATAAAAGCTGTCTTGATCGACCAGGAAAACAAGCCTATTGCTCAAGGTAGCCACACTTGGGAAAACCAGTTAGTTGACGGACTTTGGACGTATAGCATTGAAGCCATCTGGTCAGGGCTGCAAGATTGTTATGCTGATCTTCGTACGAACGTAAAGAATGCATACGGCATAGAGATCGAGACTCTGGCTGCCATCGGTGTCAGCGCTATGATGCATGGTTATATGCCATTCAACAAAAAAGAAGAAATCCTCGTGCCTTTCCGCACTTGGAGAAACACCAATACGGGCCGCGCAGCGGCTGCTTTGTCCGAACTATTTGTCTATAATATCCCTCTGCGTTGGAGCATTTCCCACTTGTATCAGGCTATTCTGGACAACGAAGCACACGTTAATGAAATCGACTTCCTGACCACTCTGGCAGGTTACGTGCATTGGCAGATCACAGGCGAAAAGGTGTTGGGAATAGGCGATGCATCAGGTATGCTTCCTATAGATCCAACTACTAACAACTATTCTGCTGAAATGGTGGCTAAGTTCGACAAGCTGATTGCTTCGAAAGAATATAGCTGGAAGCTACAGGATATTCTGCCTAAAGTATTATCGGCAGGTGAAAATGCAGGTGTCCTCACACCGGAAGGTAGTAAAAAACTCGACGCATCGGGTCATTTGAAAGCAGGAATACCCGTTTGTCCTCCGGAAGGAGACGCCGGCACCGGTATGGTTGCAACCAATGCTGTGAAACAGCGCACCGGAAATGTATCAGCAGGTACTTCTTCATTCTCAATGATTGTATTAGAGAAAGACTTGTCCAAGCCATACGAAATGATCGACATGGTTACAACTCCTGACGGAAGCCTCGTAGCCATGGTACATTGCAATAACTGTACTTCCGATCTCAATGCATGGGTCAACCTGTTTAAAGAATATCAGGAACTTCTGGGCATACCTGTAAATATGGATGAAATCTATAGCAAACTCTACAATATCGCACTTACCGGTGACACAGATTGCGGAGGTCTTCTTTCGTACAACTATATTTCAGGCGAACCTGTAACAGGACTTGCCGACGGAAGACCTTTATTTGTACGCTCTGCTAATGACAAGTTCAACCTGGCCAACTTTATGCGGACTCACTTATACGCTTCAGTAGGCGTTCTCAAGATTGGTAATGATATCCTGTTCAACGAAGAAAAAATCAAAGTGGATAGAATTACAGGTCACGGAGGACTGTTCAGAACAAAGGGAGTAGGTCAAAGAATCCTTGCAGCAGCCATCAACTCGCCTATTTCTGTGATGGAAACAGCCGGTGAAGGTGGTGCCTGGGGTATTGCCTTGTTAGGTTCTTATCTCGTGAACAACGAAAAGAAACAATCTCTTGCCGACTTCCTGGATGAAAGTGTATTTGTCGGAGATGCCGGTGTCGAGGTATCACCCACGCCCGAAGATGTAGCCGGTTTTAATACATACATCGAAAACTATAAGGCAGGATTGCCTATTGAGGAAGCAGCGGTCAAATTTAAATAAGCCTCATCACGAGTGCTTCCTCTGCTTTTTCTTCTCATAATCATTTAAGTATTAACATAAAACATCCTCATCCCCTCTCCTCTTTTGGAGAGGGACAAGGGGAGACTATTATCATGAAAACCACCTCGTTCATACTTGCCCTTGTCCTGTCCACCTCACTGGCTAAAGCACAAAACGCTCCACAGGTGTCTTACTTCCCTTTACAGAATGTGAAACTATTGGATAGCCCGTTCCTGCAAGCCCAACAGACTGATTTACATTATATACTTGCCTTAAACCCCGACCGTCTGCTCGCTCCTTTTCTACGCGAAGCAGAGTTGCAACCTAAAGCTCCCAGCTACACTAACTGGGAAAATACCGGATTGGACGGACATATCGGCGGACATTATCTATCCGCCCTCTCCATGATGTATGCCGCTACCGGAGATACTGCCGTCTACAACCGTCTAAACTACATGCTGAATGAGTTGCATCGTGCACAGCAAGCTGTAGGTACAGGATTCATCGGAGGAACTCCGGGAAGCCTCCAACTTTGGAAAGATATAAAAGCTGGAAAAATCCGTGCCGGAGGTTTCGACCTTAACGGCAAATGGGTACCTCTATACAACATACATAAAACGTATGCCGGATTGCGGGATGCTTACTTGTATGCAGGAAGCGATCTGGCACGTAAAATGCTGGTTGACCTTACAGACTGGATGATTGACATCACTTCCGGTTTGAGCGACGAACAAATGCAGGATATGCTTCGCAGCGAACATGGCGGATTAAATGAGACTTTCGCTGATGTGGCTGAAATCACAGGCGACAAGAAATATCTGGAACTGGCGCGCCGTTTCTCCCACAAACTTATCCTCGACCCGCTTATCAAAGATGAAGACAAGCTGACAGGTATGCACGCCAACACACAAATTCCCAAAGTGATCGGCTACAAACGAATTGCCGAACTTTCGCAAGATGACAAAAGTTGGAATCATGCTGCTGAATGGGATCATGCCGCCCGTTTCTTTTGGAATACGGTAGTCAATCACCGTTCCGTCTGCATCGGAGGAAATAGCGTCCGTGAACATTTCCACCCATCCGACAACTTCACGTCCATGCTGAACGACGTTCAAGGACCGGAGACCTGTAATACTTACAACATGCTCCGCCTTACTAAAATGCTTTACCAGAATTCTCACAATCCCAACAATACACAGGAGCCTGATCCCAACTACGTAAACTATTACGAACGTGCGCTTTACAATCACATTCTTGCATCGCAGGAGCCGGATAAAGGTGGTTTTGTATACTTCACTCCCATGCGTCCGGGACATTACCGCGTTTACTCGCAACCGGAAACATCTATGTGGTGTTGTGTCGGTTCAGGTTTGGAGAATCATACCAAATACGGTGAATTCATTTATGCACATCAGAAAGATACGCTCTATATCAACCTCTTCATCCCCTCGCAACTAACCTGGAAAGAGCAAGGCGTAACTTTGACACAGGAAACCCGATTCCCTGACGACGGTAAGGTAACTTTGCGAATAGATGAAGCTCCTAAGAAAAAACGTACTTTAATGATACGCATCCCGGAATGGGCTAACCAATCCAAAGGTTATAGCATCAGCATCAATGGGAAAAGAAAAATATTCATTATGGCAAAAGGTAATCAGTATCTTCCTCTCTCCCGCAAATGGAAAAAAGGAGATGTCATTACTTTCAACTTGCCTATGAGAGTCAGCATGGAACAAATTCCTGATAAGAAAGACTATTATGCTTTCTTATATGGCCCTATCGTTCTTGCAGCTTCCACAGGCACTGAACACCTCGATGGTTTATATGCCGATGACAGTCGTGGCGGACATATCGCCCATGGCAAACAGATTCCTTTACAGGAAGTTCCGATGTTGATAGGAAATCCCGATTCCATCCGTAAATCTCTTCACAAAGAACAAGGCAGCCGGATCGCTTTCAGCTACAACGGAGATGTTTATCCTGTACAAGGCAAAGCATTGGAGCTTGTTCCCTTCTTCCGCCTGCATAATTCCCGCTATGCCGTTTATTTCCGGCAGACAAGCGAAGAGCAGTTCAAAGCCATTCAGGAAGAAATGGCAACGGCTGAACGAAAAGCAACCGAATTAGCTAATCAAACCATTGATCTTATCTTCCCCGGCGAACAGCAACCGGAATCCGACCATGGCATCCAATATGAGCAGGCAGAAACCGGAACGAACACAGACCGCCACTTCCGTCGTGCCAAAGGTTGGTTCGGCTATCAACTGAAAGTAAAAGAAGAAGCAAGCCGCATACTGGTCACCATACGGAAAGATGACCGTAACAAAGTGGCTATTCTACTGAATAACGAAAAGTTAGCTGTTAATCCGACGATCAGTGAAGCAGATAAAGATGGCTTTATCACCCTTTCTTATGTCCTGCCTCAAAAACTGAATACAGGTAGCTGTCCAATACGTTTCATCCCTGACGAAACGGAATGGACACCTGCAATTTACGAAGTGCGTTTACTAAAATAAACGTTCAAAAAGAAATAACCATCATCAAAATCAAACATCTATATAATCATTAAACAAATACCATTTATGAAAGCAAAACTATTAGTCAGCACGGCCTTTCTGGCAGCATCAGTATCTCTTTCCGCGCAAAAGAGTGCTACCATAACCGTACATGCCGACCAAGGCAAAGAAATTATCCCGAAAGAAATCTACGGTCAGTTCGCCGAACACCTGGGTTCATGTATCTACGGTGGTCTTTGGGTAGGCGAAAAGTCAGATATACCCAATATCAAGGGATACCGTACAGATGTATTCAATGCATTAAAAGACTTGGCTGTTCCCGTTCTACGCTGGCCGGGTGGCTGCTTTGCCGATGAGTATCATTGGATGGACGGCATCGGTCCGAAAGAAAACCGTCCGAAGATGGTGAATAACAACTGGGGCGGAACGATTGAAGATAACAGTTTCGGTACACATGAGTTCCTGAATCTTTGCGAAATGCTGAATTGTGAACCTTATGTAAGTGGAAATGTAGGTAGCGGTACCGTAGAAGAACTCGCCAAATGGGTGGAATACATGACCTCCGACGGGGACTCTCCCATGGCCAATCTTCGTCGTAAGAATGGTCGTGACAAAGCATGGAAACTCAAATATCTGGGAGTAGGAAATGAAAGCTGGGGCTGTGGTGGCAGTATGCGTCCGGAATATTATGCAGACTTATACCGTCGTTATTCTACTTATTGCCGTAACTATGACGGCAACCGTCTGTTCAAAATTGCCAGTGGTGCAAGTGACTATGACTACAACTGGACAGACGTATTGATGAATCGTGTAGGACATCGCATGCAGGGACTTTCTCTCCACTATTACACCGTAACCGGATGGAGCGGCAGCAAAGGAGCAGCCACTCAATTCAATAAGGATGATTATTATTGGACAATGGGTAAATGCCTGGAAGTGGAAGATGTGCTCAAGAAGCATTGTGCCATCATGGATAAATATGACAAGGACAAAAAGATCGCTCTTTTACTCGACGAATGGGGAACCTGGTGGGATGAAGAACCGGGAACCATCAAAGGACACCTATATCAGCAGAATACATTGCGCGATGCTTTCGTTGCTTCTTTAAGCCTTGACGTATTCCACAAATATACAGACCGTCTGAAGATGGCAAACATCGCACAGATTGTCAATGTACTTCAATCCATGATTCTGACGAAAGATAAAGAAATGGTGCTCACTCCTACTTATTATGTCTTCAAGATGTATAAAGTACATCAAGATGCCACTTATCTTCCCATCGACCTGACTTGCGAAAAAATGAATGTACGTGATAACCGCACCGTTCCGATGGTAAGCGCCACAGCTTCCAAAAACAAGGATGGAGTGATCCACATTTCTCTGTCCAATGTAGATGCTGACGAAGCACAGGAAATCACCATCAATCTGGGTGATACGAAAGCAAAAAAAGCAGTCGGAGAGATTCTGACCTCTGCAAAACTGACCGATTACAATTCTTTTGAAAACCCTAATATTGTAAAACCGGCACCTTTCAAAGAGGTAAAAATCAATAAAGGTACAATGAAGGTAAAACTTCCTGCTAAGTCCATTGTTACTTTAGAGTTACAGTAATTTTAGGGCAATTACTTATTGTATCACAAACAAGAAGACCGTAAAATTGTCGATAAAAAAGATAGCTCTTTTGGATTGTTAAATCCACATAAAGAGTTATCTTTGCGAACAATCTGACAGAAATCAATTAAATTTTAATGATATGAACGATAACAAACTTATGAATCGTGCAGCGGATAACATCCGTATTCTTGCTGCTTCAATGGTTGAGAAAGCCAATTCCGGTCACCCGGGTGGCGCCATGGGTGGTGCTGATTTTGTAAATGTACTCTTCTCTGAGTTTCTAGTATACGATCCTGAAAATCCCCGTTGGGAAGGACGTGACCGCTTCTTCCTGGACCCTGGCCATATGTCTCCGATGCTTTATTCTACACTGGCATTGACAGGTAAATTCACTTTGGACGAACTGAAAGAATTCCGTCAATGGGGAAGTCCTACTCCGGGACATCCTGAAGTGGACATCATGCGTGGCATTGAAAACACTTCCGGTCCGTTGGGACAAGGACACACTTTCGCTGTGGGTGCTGCCATCGCCGCCAAATTCCTGAAAGCCCGTTTCAACGAGGTGATGAATCAAACAATCTATGCTTACATCTCTGACGGTGGTATCCAGGAAGAAATCTCTCAAGGTTCCGGACGTATTGCCGGTGCACTGGGATTGGACAACCTGATTATGTTCTATGACTCCAACGATATCCAGCTTTCTACTGAAACGAAAGATGTAACCGTTGAAGATACTGCCATGAAATATGAAGCATGGGGATGGAACGTACTTAGCATCAACGGTAATGATCCTGACGAAATCCGCGCAGCAATCAAAGAAGCACAGGCTGAAAAAGAACGCCCGACACTGATTATCGGTAAAACGGTTATGGGTAAAGGTGCACGCAAGGCAGACGGCAGCAGCTATGAAGCCAACTGCGCTACACACGGTGCTCCTCTCGGTGGCGACGCTTATGTAAATACAATCAAGAATTTGGGTGGTGATCCTACTAACCCGTTCGTTATATTCCCGGAAGTAGCCGAACTGTATGCAAAACGTGCAGAAGAGCTGAAGAAAATTGTAGCTGAAAAATATGCTGCAAAAGCTGCATGGGCGAAAGCAAACCCGGAACAAGCTGCCAAACTGGAACTTTTCTTCTCGGGCAAAGCTCCGAAAGTGGACTGGGCTGCTATCGAACAGAAAGCTGGTAGCGCTACTCGTGCTGCATCTGCCACTGTACTGGGCGCACTTGCCACACAAGTAGAAAACATGATCGTTGCTTCTGCCGACCTTTCTAACTCTGACAAGACTGACGGTTTCCTGAAAAAGACTCATTCTTTCAAGAAAGGTGATTTCAGCGGAGCATTCTTCCAGGCAGGTGTATCAGAATTGTCGATGGCTTGTATCTGTATCGGTATGTCACTCCACGGTGGTGTAATCGCTGCTTGCGGTACATTCTTCGTATTCTCCGATTACATGAAACCTGCCGTACGTATGGCTGCTTTGATGGAACAACCGGTGAAATTCATCTGGACACACGACGCATTCCGCGTAGGTGAAGACGGTCCTACTCACGAACCGGTAGAACAGGAAGCACAAATCCGCCTGATGGAAAAACTGAAGAACCACAAGGGACACAACTCTATGTTGGTACTTCGTCCGGCAGATGCAGAAGAAACAACTATTGCATGGAAACTTGCCATGGAAAATATGTCCACTCCGACAGGATTGATCTTCTCTCGCCAGAATATTGCCAACTTACCGGCAGGAACTGATTACGAACAGGCAGCTAAGGGTGCTTATATCGTAGCAGGCTCTGACGAAAACCCGGATGTAATCCTGGTAGCTTCAGGTTCTGAAGTTGCTACATTGGTAGCCGGTACAGAATTGCTTCGCAAAGATGGCGTAAAGGTACGCATTGTATCTGCTCCGTCTGAAGGTCTGTTCCGTAACCAACCGAAAGAATATCAGGAAGCTATCCTTCCGGCAGATGCAAAGATTTTCGGTATGACTGCCGGTCTGCCTGTCACTCTTCAAGGTCTGGTAGGTTGCCACGGTAAAGTTTGGGGATTGGAATCTTTCGGTTTCTCTGCTCCTTACACTGTGTTGGATGAGAAACTTGGATTTACTGCCGAGAACGTATATAACCAAGTAAAAGCAATGCTCTAATGAAAACAATCGGATTAGCATGCGACCATGCCGGTTTTGAACTGAAAGAATATGTTCGCGGCTGGCTGGAAGTAAAAGGTTGGGCTTACAAGGATTTCGGAACCAACTCTACCGCTAGCGTAGACTATCCGGATTATGCTCATCCGCTGGCTCTTGCAGTGGAATCGGGAGAATGTTATCCCGGTATCGCTATCTGCGGCAGTGGAAACGGAATCAATATGACGCTGAACAAGCACCAGGGAATTCGTGCAGCTCTCTGCTGGAATGCAGAAATTGCGCACCTGGCTCGTCAGCACAACGACGCTAATGTTTTGGTCATGCCGGGACGCTTCATCAGCACTGAAGAAGCGGATATGATTTTGACAGAGTTCTTCTCTACAAAATTTGACGGTGGCCGCCATCAGAACCGTATTGATAAGATTCCGGTAAAATAAAGCCTGAAGATAAATCAAATAAGTGTAAAGCTGTTCTTCTTTTTGAAGGGCAGCTTTATTTTTTATACTGATATCAGATTTTATCAGATACGAGATTACAAAAGAAAGGCAACTTCGTCTATATTACAAGACAAATAAAAAACAGAAGTTATGGGTAAACTGAATATGAAAGAATGGATCAGCCAGACGATCCAACGTAAGGAAACGATTGCAATTCCTATCATGACGCATCCGGGTATCGAGTTTATCGGGAAAACGGTGCATGATGCAGTGACAAACGGACAGGTTCATTATGAAGCCATCAAGGCTCTTTGCGATCAATACCCGACTGCGGCTGCAACCGTTATCATGGATCTGACGGTAGAAGCGGAAGCTTTCGGAGCCGAGATTATCTTTCCGGAAAATGAAGTACCCAGTGTATCCGGCCGTTTACTGGCGGACGAGGCAGCTATTGAAAAACTGGATATTCCGGCATTAAATAAAGGAAGAATCCCGGAATATCTCAAAGCGAATATGCTGATGGCGAAGAATATTACAGACCGTCCGGTATTTGCCGGGTGCATCGGTCCTTATTCGCTGGCAGGACGTTTGTATGATATGTCGGAAATCATGATGCTGATTTATATCAATCCCGAAGCAGCCAATATGTTGTTAAGAAAATGCAGTGACTTTATCACCCGTTATTGTATGGCATTGAAAGCTACCGGCGTAAACGGTGTAATAATGGCCGAACCCGCTGCGGGATTACTATCCAATGAAGATTGCCTGCAATATTCTTCTTTATTCGTGAAGGAAATAATAGAGAAGGTACAGGATGATAACTTTGCCGTAGTGCTTCATAATTGCGGAAACACCGGTAACTGCACGCAAGCGATGGTCTATACCGGTGCAGCCGCTTACCATTTCGGAAATAAAATCAAAATGGAGGAAGCACTGAAAGAAGTTCCTGCTGACGCACTGGCAATGGGAAATCTGGATCCGGTGAGTCTTTTCAAAATGGCAGGTCCGGCGACAGTAAAGGAAGCGACTTTACAACTATTGGAAGCTACCCGTGCATATCCGAACTTTATATTGTCAAGTGGGTGTGATATTCCCCCTTACACTCCTTCAGCAAATATAGACGCCTTTTATGCCGCACTGGAAGAATTCAATAATGGTTGAACAAGAACTCACTTATCAGAAACTACAAATCCCATCGTCCGAAATTTACGAGGCGATGGGATATAAAGATTCTATGCCGGATGGAATGGTCATAGAAGAAGTAAATACATTACTGAACCGTATCACTCCCCTTCTTCACCCCCGTTTTTTCTTTTTCATCACTGACGGGCTGCTTGACACTGAAAAAGCAACGCTGACCGTAAAAGATACAGTTCTCTCAATCAGTAAAACCATTGCCCGCCAATTACGGGGTTCGGAAGCTTTTGCCTTTTTCACCGCAACCGCCGGAATCGAATTTGAGGAGTTCCAACATCTCCTTCAGCGGGAAGACGACATGGTGAAAGTCTACATTGCAGATTCGCTAGGCAGTATCATCGCAGAAAAGACCGCTGATTGCATGGAGCAGGAATTAGCTGCATTTATCGAAAAGAAAGGTTGGAAACATACCAACCGATACAGCCCCGGTTATTGCGGATGGCACGTGTCGGAACAACAAAAGCTATTTTCCTTGTTTCCTGTCGCTTCACCTTGCGGCATTCAGTTGACAGATTCAAGTCTGATGATTCCCATCAAATCAGTAAGTGGTATCATCGGAGTGGGTTCTCATGTCCGTAAGCTGGAATATACTTGCGGACTGTGTACGTACGAAAATTGTTTCCGTAGAAAATAGTTTCACCACAGAGGACGCAGAGGAGACAGAGTCTTTTATTAGATAATAATCTCTGTGTCCTCTGCGTCCTCTGTGGTGAATAAAAACTAGTGACCATTGAAAAAGATGTAAAGCCCAATCATGGTCACAATAAGCAATCCCCACATGATAAGAACAATCTGTGCCGGTTTGTCCTCTATCTTTCCCATATTCCAGATTCCTAATTGCGGAGATTTATCCCACAAGCTGACTACTACCATACCTATTCCGATGATAACGAATAAATAGAAGGAAAGTAACATAAAATGAGGCCATGCAGCATAATGTTCGGCCGGAAATACCCATAAATATAAGATTCCCACTCCGATACTGAACACGGTTCCCAATGTCAGGGCCATATTAGCAGCCAACGTAGTTGTACGTTTCCAGAACACGCCAAAGAGAAATACTGCTGCCATCGGAGGAGCTATAAATCCCAGTACAGACTGGAAAACATTGAATAGATTGAGTCCTTTAATGCTATCGATTGCTATGGTTATTATCACAGAAATCAGTGCACCGACTACCGTCACCACCTGCCCCACTCTGATAATCTCTCTTTGTTTGGCCTGCGGCCTGATTTTCTTCACATAGATATCCATCGTAAATACCGTACTTAATGCATTCAATGCAGAGCCGACTGTACTAACCAATGCTGCAGTCAACACAGCTAATACCAAGCCCACCATTCCTTTCGGGAACAAATGAGTCACCATCGTCATGTAGGCCTCATCCGGATTCTCCAATTGTGGAAACAGAGCCAGACAGATGATGCCGGGAAGAATATAAAGAGGTACATCCAATATTTTCAGCCATCCGGTGAAGTTGGTTCCCATCTGCCCTTCTTTCAGATTCTTAGCAGCCAGGACAGGTTGTACCATTGACTGATCCGTACACCAGAACCAGACTCCCATAATAGGGTAACCCAGAATGATAGGTAACCAGGGAAAAGCCGAATCGTCATTCGGGCGGAAAAGATTCCAGTAATCCGCCGGAACGGCATCTACCAAGGCTCCTACACCACCGACTTTATAAATCCCCATAATTGCCAAAGTAGCCGATACCACAATCAACAATATCATTTGATAAACATTCGTGTAAGCCACAGCTTTCAGACCACCAAGCATCGTAAAGAAAGCAGAGATGACAAGTAACAACAATGCCGACTGCCACATCGGAATATCGAATACCTGACGAATCAGGACTCCACCGGCAAATAAGGTCAGTGCAAGCCAGGAAATCAGAATGGTAATAATGGTATACCAGGCAAGAATATTACGGGTAGATTGCCCGAAACGTTTTCCCATAAACTCGGGTAGTGTCGTTATACGGCTACCCAAGTATCGGGGAGCAAAGACAAAAGCAAGCAGACAAATAAAGACAAATGCATACCAGGCATAATTTCCCGAAACAATACCCGTAGTGAATCCGGCACTTGCGGACGCTATCAGCATGGAAGGTCCGACATTCGTCCCCCACATGGAGAATCCGATATGATACCACTTCAATGAATTCTCCGCAAGAAAAAGACTACTTCCCTTTTTTCGTTTAGAGCTTGCCCATATACCAATGGCTATCAAAACCAGGAAGTAAGCAATCAGAATACTCCAATCTAATGTTTCTAAGAATTTCACGTGCATAATTCAAGTATTAAATAAGTAATGTAAGTTGAAATCTAATTTTCTTTTAGGCGCGGATTACACGGATTTTACGGTTTTAAGAGACTAGGCAATTAAGAGCCGTGTTCATCCGTGTAATCCGTGCCTTTTCATTCTATTTTTTTCCTATCAGTTCCTTGGCAACTGCCACGGCCGTATTAGCATTATCGCTATATCCGTCCGCGCCTATTTCGTCAGCAAATCCCTGACTGACGGGTGCTCCGCCAATCATCACTTTCACCTGATTACGAATACCCGCCTCTTCCAATGCCAGAATGACATCTTTCATATAAGTCATGGTAGTAGTCAGCAATGCACTCATACATAAGATGTCAGCATGGTTTTCCTTGACAGCTTCCACAAACTTGTCACAGGTTACATCAATACCAATATTGATAACTTCGAAACCACATCCCTCCAACATCGAAGCCACCAGATTTTTACCAATGTCATGTAGATCTCCTTTCACCGTACCGATGACAATCTTACCGATGGTAGTCGAGGCACTCCCAGCCAATAAAGGTTTCAGTAGTTCCAAAGCTCCCTTCATGGCACGTCCCGCCATCAACAGTTGGGGAACAAACGCTTTTCCATCCTGAAAACGTTGTCCCACTTCACCCATTGCTTTAATCATATAATTATTGATAATCATTTGAGGAGCTATGCCTTCCGCAATGGCTTGTTTGGTGACTTCAACAGCAGGTTCCAGTTTTCCGGCAACAATCGCTTCATACAAGGGTTTCAGTTTATCCTCTTCCTGATGGGGGACTTCTTTGATACAAATATGCTCCTGTCCGATGGTCACTGAATCCGTATCCTGCTGATGTTCATTGGTATTTACAGAGGTAGAAGAACCGGTATATTCTTCGATAATCCGCATCGCCTGCTCCACTTCCTTTTCGTTATGGAAATCCATTTCCAGATGTACACCGTCCGCACCGATATGATCCAATAAGGGTTTCAGTTCGTCTAATGTCACCCAGCATGCCATCACGCTCTTTCCTCCCGCAAGAATCTTCTTATACAAATCGTACCATTTCGGAGATCCCCCCTGCGGTTCACCCACTCCGGGAGTCCATTGAATAGCATTCAACTCTTCAATTTCAAGCAGGGCGGGCAAGTGATGCATGGCTCCCACTCCATCTAAATGATAGAGGGTGTAATCAATCTTCTGACATTGTTCACGGATAAAAGGCTGCACAAACCGGCGGTAATCATCCTGACTAATCATAGTCGAAATATCACTTTGCAGTTTACTCATCTTTCCGGGAGCCCAAGATGAGAAATAACAGAAAGCCATCTCGTCACCTTCGCGGATGATGTCGTATAGTTCATCGAATACTTGGAAGTAGATGTCGTTGATTTGCTGCATCTGTTGTTCCAGAATTTCGGGCTGCATCACTGTGTCCAGCAATACTCTATCCGTTCCTTTTAATGCAGCCAGAACATCCAGTCCTTCCATCAAATCGGGCATACCGACAAAATAATGTCCGTTGGCTTTCGCTTTACAGGCTTTCAGGAGTTCTTTATGGAGAATCCAGTTCGGATGTTCGGGATTAAAGACTATTTCATCTGTAAAATCCGGATCGGGATGAATCCAGATCGTATCTTCTCCACCTTCAAAAACTCCTCCTAAAATAGCAGCCAGGGAACCGGGACCCAGTTGGGTATTTGCCACCGGAAGAATATCGGCTTTCAGGCTGCTGTGCGCTACATACCAATCCAGATATTCCGCTCTCCATTGAGGATCGAACCATTTTTGCGACAAGTCTTTTGCCGGTGCAGGCGGTGCTATCTCTGCGTGTGGTTGCACTCCTTCCTGAAAGTGCTCCCACATGTTAAGGATGATTCCTTTATGATTCCACCAATTTATATAACGTTGTTTTGTTTCTTCTAAATTACTCTTCCAAGTTTTCATACTCTGCCATTTTTTATTTATTCTATATTTATCTATTCCAAAAACCTTTGTAATTGTTGTCTATGTGTAGGAGGATGCTCTTATTTAAATCCATTTCGTCGGTGCAGTCCACGTCTTCCGGGTATATCGGTATCACGGCATTCTCACGCACATATACCGGCATTTCTTCCAATGGGACATACACGTCTTTTAACCAGCGCGCTCCTTCCAGACGTTCTCCTGTAAAGAAGTTCACCCATTTTCCTTCGGGAAGATAAATATCCCGCCGGTTCTCGCTATTCATCACCGGAGCCACCAGGAAGTCATTACCGAAATAGTATTCATCATCCATGTGCCAACAAAGTTTATCTTCCGGGTGGTGCAGGATGAGTGCCCGCAACAATGGATAACCGCTTTCTATGGCAAGTTTACTTTGCTCTATGATGTATGGGATCAGCGAATAACGTAGCTTCCACCATTTCTTCACTAACGGAGCAATGGCCGGATAATGCCAGGGTTCGCGCTTGTTGGTGCCATGATAGCGGATATGTGAGGTGAATACACCGAATTGAGTCCAACGCATATATACATCATCCTCTACGACTGAATTCATAAAATTGGGTAATGTATGGAAACCGGGGACATCGTGGCTCCAAAAAGCAAAGCCCGACAATCCGAAATGCAGACCACCTTTCAGGGAACCTGCCATTCCATCCCAGGAACTGCATGAATCGCCTCCCCAATGCAAAGGATATCGCTGGCATCCTGCCCATGCGGCACGTGCCCAAACAATGCCATCGCCTGTCACGTCTTTCGTTATTTCATAGGCTGCCTTTTGATAAAGCAAAGCATATAGGTTGTTCAGGAGTTCCGGTTTCATCCCCTTGTAAAGAGCATCCATGTGTATATTTTCACCAAAATCGGTCTTGATACAGGTCACTCCCATATCCAAAAGCTGTTTCAATAATCCTTTATACCATTCGGTTGCTTTCGGATAAGTAAAGTCAATCGTTCCGGCATAATCCAAAGCGGAAAAATTGGAACCGTCTGTATCCTGTTGCTTCGTTAACGGGGCAATGTAATCATTCGCTTTTGCTTCATCAATCTGCTCCGCATTTTCCGCAACATAAGGGAGTTGCCACAAAGAGACGCGATAACCGTTCTTTTTCAATCGTTGGATAAATCCTTTCGGATCAGGGAATCGTTCTTCATTGAATTTCCATTCGCAAAGCCAGTCGGTCCGGAACCAACCCGTATCCAGATGAATGACATCACAGGGATAATGTTCGGCACGCATACGGTCGCATATTTCATTCACTTCATCGGCACTGAAATAAGTCATACGGCTCATCCAAATGCCAAAGCTCCAGAGAGGCGGCATAGACGGATATCCGGTCAGGTCACGATAACCGCGAAGAATATCTTCCATCGTATCGCCACCTATCACAAATACATCCAGCAATGCCTGGTCACTTAGAAATTGGACAGAGCGGGTAGAATGTCCTGCTAATGAAAGTTTGCTATGAGCACACGTATGGTAAAATGTTCCATAAATCCGGCTGGACAAATAGAAAGGTATATTCTTATAAGTACGTCGGTTATTTACTCCTTGCCCGTCCTGATTCTTCAGGAAGAAAGTCTGTCCGCTTAAATCCATCTTGAAGAAACGCTCTCCTGTTCCGGCAAAACATTCATCCGGTTTACACTCGAAAGAAAGCGTTGCCCGTTCTTTCCGACCGTCCCGTTTACAAAAAGCTACAGGCAGTGCATCATAACGGGGAGGTGAAAAATGGTCGTAAGCCGCCAAGCGGACTTCGCGTTTTCCATCGGGATACAAGGTGATATCAAGTGTCTCTTGAGGATCGGGAAGCAATTCGCTCCATCGGTCTAATACAGGTTCTTCCATGTTGATTACGGCACGCTTCGTTCCGTCTTCCGTTGAAAGAATCCATTTACCCTTTTGTTCTTTTACAAACAGGGGAACTTTCTGAATCCGGTTACTGAATTGCAGCATTTCCGACTCGTCCGTCAGTTCATAATCACCAAAGCCAAGAAACAAGCGGATGATACCGATGTTATACTGACGGATGATTAATGTATATTCTTCCCGGGAGACATCGGTATCCGACATCATATCGTTAGCCAGTTTTTGTTTCTGAAAGGGGACTGTTACGTAAATATCTCCCTCCTTCTCATAGACAGCCGTTGGTTGGTATGCTTTCCAGAGCGACTCATCTCTTGACAACTCGGTATCGAAATCAAGAAAATCAAATAAGTGGTAATTCGTTGGTTTCATCTATTTTATGGATTTTATATCGTTTATTGATTACTGTATTAGCTTTATAAAACTGTTGTTACTATTGCTTTATTCTTCCGGCTTTGTACTTAATACTGTCCGCCACTTGTGGCCCGTTGTTCTTCCACACGTTCTTTTTTCCAGGACGATTCGAATCGAAACGTTTAGCGGGACACCAGTTGTTTTCCATTGTATATCCGTCCGTTGCTTCATCCAGATAGATATAAAAAGCTCTGTCGTTCGTGGCGTAGGGAGCTTCGATTAGATGTTCTATCCGGTTATTACGCATAACGGAACCTGGTTGGTTGGAAAGAGTATACAGTCCGCCTGCATCATATAGCCGACGGGCAAAATGATGTACATAGTTTGCTTCTATCCGGTTATTACACATTCCGCTCTCCAGCGATGTCCATCCCCAGCCTACACAAATCCCGGAGTAGTTTAAATGACAGACTTCATTATGAGAAATATCAATATCGCTGACATATCCGGCACCAATACCGACACACCCCCAGTCTTCATTAGTCACATTAGTTATGAGATTGTTTCTGATCGCAATATGGGAACACAAATCCCGCGTATCGGAAGGTATAAAAGGAACGTGCGTTTCAAAGCCTCCGTCCGGAAATGTACCGACCAATAAAGCCGTACCTCCAATATCCGTAAAAAGACAATTCTCTACACTCGATGCAGTGACCGCCCATTCATAATCCAGTCCGGTAGATGATAAATGGCGGAACGTGCAATGGTTGAAATCAATCTGTTCGGCACCTCTTACGCGTATCGCCGATTCAGGACGGGCAATCCAGGCTTGATTCTCCAGTTCAGCTTTTTCCGGCAGTCCGGGTTCTTGTAGTTTGTAAGCATCCAATAAAGGAAAGCCCCCTTGCAAGGTGACATGCCCCTGATAAGAAGGACGCATCCAGGAGGTATGTGCAAAAGTGATTCCATTAAATTGGATATGTTTCACCGGACGTTCTAATGTACCGTCTATGGTCACTAATGTTTCCAAAGCAGGGATAATCACTTCGGCTGTTTCCATATTTTCGCCAACCCGCGGATAATAGTAAATCTTACCGGAAGGATATTCCTGAAACCATTCTCCGGGTTCATCCAGCAATTCCAGTGCATTGGTTAAACAAAAGGAAGAATTTCCTTTCTCTCCTCCGATGATGGGTTGCGGCCACGGATGTGCAAATTCCAGATGACTCTCGGGATCATGAAAACGGGCTATTGCCTGCTCGCCCTCCACATCTATGCTTTTCACACGTAAAATGGCAATGGCCCAACGTTGATGGACAATCATTTCCAGTTGACCGGCATTCTGAAGTCCGGTGATTTGAGGAGTAGGAATGGTAATGGTCTGTTCTTTCGGGTTAAAATCAATCATGCGTTCCATTACTCCGTCAGGAAATTGCGCAGCTCTTTGAGCTTTATCACCATTCACCCACATTTGCCGGGTTTCAACTCTTCTATTTCCGATTTGAGGAGCTTCCGCTATCCATATCTTCTGTCTCAATTCTTCAGGAATTCCAGGATTATCGCATCCACGTTTCCATCCTGTAACGGCAATTCCACCACTAATCACGGGTTGGGCACCGTCTACAGCACCAATCACCGTTGGAGAATCGGGCGTTCCACTATCTTCCGGCCGAAGAAATAAAGAATTGCGTTGAGCATAAACACCATCTTCCAGACGAATATAAATTCCTCCGGTCACTTCCGGCCTATTCAGTCTACGCCATTCACGAGCCTGTTTCAGCGCCTGACTCAATGTACAAAAGGGAGCTTCCTTTGTCCCGGGATTCTTATCACTCCCCTGCAAGGATACATAAATTTCTCCTGCAAGGAGCGATGGAAACCACCCCAAGAAAATGATAAAAGAAAGATAAGTAAAAGTCTTTTTCATGTACTATTCTCAATGTGCTATTTCAATAAAGACGAACACACATTGATTTAGTACTCTATTTTACGGCAATAGATAGCTCATATATATGAATGTTTTACAACATCAAAAGAGGTTTATCGGATAAAACCGACAATAAACTGATAACAGAAATAACCGCAAACCACAAATTTCAGCAAAGTTCCCAATATGAATCCGATTAATGAGCCGAATCCGGATTTAAGTGCCTGGGAGAATTCCTTATTTCCCAATAGCTCACCAATCACAGCTCCGAGGAAGGGCCCGAGAATAATACCCCAAGGTAAGAAAAGAAGTCCGACTAGCGTTCCGATGATACATCCCCAATTTCCCCATTTACTACCGCCACTGTACTTACTCCCGAGCATCGGCGAAAAATAGTCCAATATCTGCAATACAGCTACAATTAATAACCAAACGATTAATTGTGTCGCAGTATATTCCACCTTATCCGTGAAATGAAGAATGACTAATCCCAAATAAGCAATGGGAGGACCGGGAAGAAACGGAAGGATACAACCTGCCAACCCGGCTATCATACAAAGGGCACTAATCACAATCAAAATAATGTCCAGCATAGTCTATACATTTTAATATCTGCACAAAAATACAGTAACTTTTAGTAAATACAAGCTAACATCCAGAATTATTCCCCTACCGCTTGCACAGCCCCAGATAAATTCGTTCCTTTGTGAAACTGTAATTATCATTATGCGTAACCCACAAAAGAAAAACAAACCGGTCCCCGATTCATTCGCCCGCTGCCTCAACGAAAAATGTAAGCAAGCTGATTCCTGCCTCCGCCGTCTTGCCCTGTTACAAACCACGCCCGAGACTCGCTACTTCAGCATCGTCAATCTTGACTGTATTCCGCAGGGCGCAGCCAAATGCCCCTTCTTTGTCAGTTCCCGAAAATTACGGATGGCATGGGGAATGAAACATCTGCTTGATAATGTACCATATAAAACTGCTTATAGCCTTCGCTACAACTTACTTGCCTATTACGGAAAATCGCATTATTATTGTTGTTTCCGGGGCGAACGCTACATCACTCCTACCGAACAGGCATATATCCGCAATTTGTTCCTGCAATATGGAATAAAGGAAGAACCCGTTTATGATGACTACACCGAAGAGTATAGTTGGTAACCCTACGAAGAAAAAATAATTTCCCGTAATGTAACACTTGTTTCCCCGTAGGCAAACAGTTGTTCCCCCTATGGGGAAACTATAGTTTGGCTACGGGGAAACTATTGTTGCCCTACGGGAAACTTCCCAAAAGGTATAATACTAACAGTTTCAAGGCATGAAACAATAAAAAGGCTCGTATCATGCCAACATTGTACGATGATAGACGATTGCATTTTGTGGAGAATCTCCCGTAAAGACTTGGCTGACCTATTTGGAACATCTATTAATCTATCCAATTGGGGAAGAATGCTTCTCCAGGAATGGCTTGCAGTATCTTCTTCCTATTTTTCATCCATCCACTGGATGAGTAAGAAAGAGCAATATCAGTACTTACTTGAGAAAATGCCTCAACTTGTACAAAGATTGTCTATGAGAGATCTTTCCGCATGGCTGGATATAACTCCACAATCTTTGAGCAGAATCAGAGCCGAGATTTATTAATTACCCTTTGGTAACTTTTCGTTCTTCCGGTTGGCCTACCTTTGCGCTCAAATTTTAAATACGTATGATATGAAAAGTTTAAAAGGTATTATTTATGCCATGATTTCATCAGGCACATTTGGTCTTATTCCATTATTCACTATCCCACTAATGGGGGATATGGGGATGAATGAATCCAACATTCTTTTTTATCGTTTTCTGTTTTCAACTCTTATGATGGGAGCAGTATGCCTCATACATAAAAGTCCTTTAAGAGTCAATATGAAACATCTGATTTCCATCACTGGGTTAGGTGCTTTGTATGCTCTAACAGCGTTGTTCCTTATTTATTCCTACCATTATATAAGCAGTGGAGTGGCTACAACGATTCACTTCCTCTACCCTATATGCGTCAGCTTCCTGATGGTAGTATTTTTTAAGGAGCAAAAATCAAAGGCTTTGTTCCTGGCAGCTTCACTATCATTGATAGGCGTCGCATTCATGTGCTGGTCGGGAGGAAGCAGTATTCGATTAATGGGAGTCGGACTGGCAGCTCTTACCATATTGACCTACGGGATATATATTGTTGCCCTGAATCAATCGGGTTTAGGTAAACTGCCTGCTGAAGTACTTACATTCTATGTACTCCTGGGCGGCTGCATCATCTTCTTTATCTATAGTCTGTGTACAACGGGAATATCTGCCATTCCGGGTACAAAAGCCGGATTATATATCCTTGCACTGGCATTTCTATCAACAGTCATCTCGGATTTGACGTTGATTTTAGCAGTGAAGTATGCAGGCTCCACCACAACAGCCATCCTTGGTTCGATGGAACCGCTGGTTGCAGTTGTTGTAGGAGTATTAGTCTTTGCGGAACATTTTTCATTTCAATCTTTGGCCGGTTTATTGCTTATATTACTATCTGTCATTATTGTCATATTAGCCGACCAACGAAAGAAATCACAGAAGATACCAGAAAAAGAAATTGTTCAGTCACATTAAGGAAGTTCTGGTGAAGGGGCGGGTGAAGCATAGGGCTTCACCCGCTATTACTGATGAATAAAGAGATACAGAAGATGTTGTAAGAGTGAAGGAGCATTTCACGAAACACTTAATATCGATCAGTCATCACAAATACCAATTCTCCTCCTTTCATAATATCCGAATGATATATTCTGAAATTCTCAACAGGTTTGCCATTCAACGTTATCGACTGCACATACTTATTCTCATCCGATAAGCCCTTTGCCTGTACCGTGAATGTTTTATGATTCGGTAATGAAATGGTGACTTCTTCTATCTGCGGTGCTCCTAATATATACTCCCCTCCAATCGGATTTACCGGATAGAATCCCATTGCAGAGAAGATATACCATGCAGACATTTGTCCGCAATCGTCATTTCCGCACAATCCATCCGGTTTGGGCAGATAGAAACGGTCAAAAATCTCACGAATGAGTTGCTGTGTTTTATGCGGTTGTCCCACATAGTTATATAAATAAGCCACATGATGGCTTGGCTCATTGCCGTGTGCATACTGTCCGATAAGCCCCGTTACATCTTGGGTGAATCCTGTATTCTCTTTAGATGATTCCAGGAAAAATAAAGAGTCCAGTTTATTGGCAAACTTCTCTTTACCTCCGAGTAGTTCAATTAACCCTTCCACGTCATGTTGCACGTGCCAGGTATATTGCCAGGCATTCCCCTCCGTATAATCTCCGCCGGAAGTGGCAGCATGTGACAATAACAAGGTGTTAAAAGGAGTACGCCAGTCCCCCTTCGAATCTTTCCCTCTCATCATGGTTGTTGAAGGGTCCAGCAGATTCTTATAATAGGAAGAGCGTTTGGAGAAATAAGCATAATCTTCATCATTCCCCAGCGCTTTAGCCATTTGAGCCACACAATAATCATCATATCCCGATTCCAGTGTCCGGGAAACAGATTCTTTCGGGATAAGGTCGAAAGGATAATATCCGTATTGGTCATAAATCTCCCAGTCGGAATGCTGATGACTAACGGTTGAAGTGCCACGAATAGCAGCATACGCCTCTTCCGGTTCAAATCCGCGGAAACCTTTCAGATAGGCATCCACTATGACAGGAATGGCATGATTCCCTATCATACAATGACTCTCCTTTCCCCACAAAGCCCATATCGGCAGATATCCTTGTATTTTATAATGGTCAAGCATACTCTGGATCATACCATCCACCTTTTCCGGACATAGAATCGTATATAAGGGGTGAGCTGCCCTGTAAGTGTCCCACAAAGATAAAGTAGAATAATAACTACCCGTCTTCGAAGTATATATACTATCATTGGCTCCACGATAACGACCGTCTATATCAGCAATGTTGTTAGGTTGGATAAACAGATGATAGAGCGATGTATAAAAGTTGGTTTTCTGTGCATCACTTCCCGTAACTTTCACCCTAGAGAATAGTTGATTCCATTGGTTATGTGCCTTCGTACGGATTCCCTCAAAATTCCATGTCGGATTTTCTTTTTCCAAAGCTGCAATGGCACCCTCTACTCCTACCGTTGAAAGTGCTATTTTCACTTGCAAGGTATCCCCTTTCGCCAGATTGAAATCCAACAGAAAACGTTTCCCTTTCTCCGGATCAACAGAAGATAAGGTATCCTTTACCGTATAGGGTTTATCAAAAGAAATCACATAATAATAGGAACGTTTCACCCAGTTCTCTACCATCTGATGTCCGGTGATGGTATGGTTATCCGGCAGATCCATATCAGCATACAACACATGTTTTTTAAGCCATTCCCGATCCCATACGACTCCGCTCTGCAAGTCTACCAGTAATCCGGATGGTGCATCCGAATGATAAACGTAACGATGAAAAGCTGTCCGTTGGGTAGAAGTCAGTTCGACATCCACATCAAAATCTGTCAGGTGAACAGCATAATATCCGGGAGAAGCCTTTTCTGACCTCTTATCAAACTTACCTTTATAAACATTATTTTCGATCTTCCCACTGAAAGGTAGTAAGAGGATATCACCCAAATCAGGACATCCCGTTCCGCTTAAATGAGTCTGGGCAAAGCCGATGATAGAATCATCCGCAAAATTATATCCGCTGCAATACTTCCAGGCATCATTTCCTGTTTCCGGGCTCGCCTGAATCATACCGAAAGGAACGCATGCTCCCGGAAAAGTATGTCCGTTATCCGCATTGCCTATAAACGGATTCACATATACCGAATAATCGGCATTTACTTTGGGTTGTGTAGTACAACTCAACACCAATAGTCCTCCAACTATATTTAATAATAGGATGGGTATCTTTATTGTCATCTTCATTTGTTTATTACTCATTTCTCATTCATTTGTGTCCTGAAAAGTAATGTTCCATATCCGGGACCATCACACCATTTAGAGCCCCCCTCAATCGGTATTTTGGACATTACACGCCGGGTATAGGGCATATCCAACCCCTTGCGGGTGACATAGTGGTTGTATACAATCTCAAATATCGGGCGAAAGGCTCCTCGTTCTTTCTCCGAAATCACTTGCCAATCGCAATAACGTCCTGATATATCCGTCCAGACTTTGAAAGGAACCGATTCTCCCAGATTATACTTTACCGTATATTCGTAGCCGGTCAGCAAGCGGTTGTCAAGTGCGGCATACATCTTTTCATCACCTTGATTATAACCTGTTTCGCAAACTTCAGACAGATTACCCAATCCGAACATCACGTGGTCCTGATCGCGTCCACTCTCCTGGCACTGCCCGCTTTCACTGATATAATTTTTAATTGTACCATTATCGTGACCATTATAGTAGAAGTCAACAGCCTGATTATACAAAGATTCATCATCCAGGAAAATGCCGAAAGCCATATATGCTTTCGTTGCAGCGGCTCCCCAGTTTCCGTTTGTATAAGGCTTGGCTTTGAAAAAGGTGTCCAGAACCGGAATAAATACCGTACGCAACATGTGCTCCCAGCTTGCAATATCTTTCTTTTCAACCTTGTCATACGTATACTTGATAAGTTCGGCGGCATTGGCTAACATACTTCCTTGTAAAGAAGCACACAGGGGATCATCATTATCATTGGGGCCAATAAGTTTTAATACAGCGCTATACGCATTCAATATTTCGATTGATTTGCGGGCATGGGCTTCCTTTCCTGTAATCGTCCACATCAGAGCATTCAAATAAGCTGCTTTATGGTCATCTTCGCTCGGTCTTTTTGTATAGCTGTTCACTCCCAAGCGGGCTATAACCTCAAAAGGTCCCTGAAGCTGATAATCGGATGAAGCACAAGGATCGGCCTGCAACAATAAATAAGACTGATAAGCCGGATTTATCTTCTGGTCTACATAATGCCTGATTCGCTCCAGGCTCTCCCGGGTATGTAGAATACCCGGATGGATAAATTTATTCTCTTGCGACAGAGCTTGTTTTGCTTCTATTTTCTTCCACCTCATAAGTGCTTCTATATAGTAATAATCAGCATAAATGATAGAAGCATCTATTTCTTCCCCGGCAGGATAATGCCCGGTAGAATGTAATAGAAAGGAAGAGTTCTTCTTTCTACTCTGATAGTGCTCTGAAGATAAGCTATGAAGCATTTCTTTTGCTAATGCATAATATCGTTCGGATCGTTCCGGATCGTCTTCCAATGTTGACAGTTCCAATAAGGCGGACGCTGTTACCGCAGCAGCCGAAGCATCTTTGGGTGCTACCGGAATATCTGGTGCATCAAAATCCCAGAATGGAATCAGGTCGGCCGGCAAACGACTGATATAAAGATCGGCCACCTTTTCTGCAAATCGCAGGAAATCCTTATCACGGGTTTCACGATACACCATCGTATAACCATAAATAGCCCATGCCTGTCCGCGTGCCCACATGGAACGGTCACTATATCCCTGGTGAGTGATTCCTTTTATAAGCTTGCCGGATATGGTATCATAAACGGCCACATGATAGCAAGAGCCGTCTTGGCGAAAGTGATTTTCTTTAGTCACACGAGCATGCGACAATGCCATATCATAATACTTTTTGCCTCCTCCATTCTTTGACGCCCAGAATAATAATTCCAGATTCATCATATTGTCTATGATTGTATTGTGCGGCCAACCATTTTCCGCAACTTTCCACGGCCATGACAAAATAGTTCCGACCCGGGGATTATACAGTTTTGACAGTTCTTCCGCACTTTTGAGAATAACGTCCTTATAATATTTATCCTTTGTCAGACGGTAGGCATTGCCATAACTACAAAATATCTGGAATCCCAGATCATGACTGGTAACTTTATGGGATAAAGGCTCTAACAGTCTGGTGAAATAAACGGCTTTTTCTTTTATCTCTGGTTCCCGGCTATATTCGTAATCATACCATAAAACTCCCGGAAAAAAGCCACTCGTCCAGTCATTGACACCCACCATATTCCAATGCAACTTATGAGCATCCATGGATCTCGGAATTTTAGAGGAAGCTCCTATCGCTTTTAATGTTTTATGTATCTGCTTATTACAGTAGGTCAGTTCTGTCTCTTGCGCATTAGCTATACAGATAATGCATAAGCCTATCCACAAAAAGAATATTCTTTTCTTTATCATTTACCTATATTTTTTAATGATGTATATATCAAGAGGGTGTATCGAAAGTCTACAGTAACTCAAGACACACCCTCCCTTTATCCTCTTTTTACCTATTTTTTACCTTATAATTGGAAGGTGATTAGTTTTCTTCCAAATATTTAATCAGTTCCGCCTCGTTTCTAAAGGATTTCATCCATTTAACGGTATAAGGCGATACGCCGTCCGGATATTCAAGATCAGCAATCTTCAACTTGAGAGACATATTGAATGATTGATCCGTAGGTATCGGCTTACCTAACGTGTAACTTGCTCCCGTCACCAAATCCCAGTAATAAACGGTACCATACTCCTTCTCAACGGTAGAATAAGTGCCATGTCCGTGCTGGTTACCTTTATCATTTATTAAAGATCCATATTCGGGAGAGTCAAACGTTATCGCTTTCTTCGCCGGAAGACCTTTTATAACTACCGCTACAATAGGATAATTACCTACGTGGAAGGTTGACTTTCTCTCTATATCACCTCTATATTTTCCATTGCTTTGCAAAGCAGGTGTCACAACCAAATTATCTCCGTCTGCTACTGTCGTTGCATTGGCCGTAGCGACCTTCCATTCGGTTCCTTTCGCATCAATAGCTCCTTCGCTCGGCGGCATACCCGATTCTGTACGGAACAGTAGTGTGCCATATCCCGGATGGTCACACCACATCGCATCCCCTTCCGGAGAGATTCTTGAGATAACCTGCTGCGTATACGGCATTTCCAGACCTTTGCGAGTTACGTAATGATTGTAAGCAATCTCAAATACAGGCCGGAACTTTCCTCGATCATCATCAGAGATATTATTCCATCTCACTCCCGTCACATCCGTGAAAGGTTCAAAAGGCACATCGTATCCGAGATTATACTTAGCTGTATACTCATACCCTTTCATAAGTCTGTTTTCCGATGCGCTCCAAAGCGTCTCGTTGCCCTGATTATAAGCAATTTCGCAGGCTTCTGCCAGATGTCCTATCCCCAGCATCGTGTGGTTTTGGTCACGTCCGCTTTCCTGACATTGTCCGCTCTCCATAATATAGTTCGTCAAACTTCCGTTGTCGTGCCCCTCATAGAAAAACGTCACCGCTTCGTTATAGAAACTTTCGTCATCCAAAAAGATACCGAACGCCATAAAAGCCTTGATAGCAGCGGTTCCCCAATTGCCGTTTGCATAAGGAGATTTGGCAAAGAAGTTTCTCAATACCGGAATAAATACGTTACGGAACATATTCTCCCAAGACTTGACATCCGTATCCGATACCGAAGGATAAGTATGTCTCATCAGTTCAGCGGCATTAGCAAGAAGAAATCCCTGCAAAGCAGCGCACAGGGGAGCGTCATTATCACTCATATCGATCTCACGCAATGTGCCGGCATAAGCATTCAATATCTCAATCGACTTTTGAGCGTGCGCCGGATTCTGGGTAATACACCACATGATAGCGTTCAGATAAGCAGCTTCGTGATCTTCTTCGCTTGGAGTCTTGGTCGACGAAGTGTTCTGTCCGAAACGTGAAATAACCGTGAAAGGACCTTGAATCTCATAAGTAGACGAAGACAAAGGACTCTGCTGCAACAGTCTGTAACAATCTATTGCCGGAGAAACATTCCCATTCACAAAGTTCTGCATCCGGGTAATGGCAGCTGTCGTATGTAGAATACCGGGATGAACGAACTCCATAGAAGGTCCCACTTCCGTATAGTTGGGATTCGGATTGGGCGGCGGAGGCGTATTATCTTCCTGACACGAAACAAACGTAAACAACAAGCATAATATCGGTAGTATATATTTCATTTTCATATGAATATCATTTTAAAGGTTCAACATTCGATTACCAACCCGGATTGTTACCCAATTCGTGACCATTGGACAAAGAGTTCAGCCACTGCAAAGGAATCGGACGCAATTTAAACTTACTCTCAAACGACTCTTGTGTCAAGGTAGTCTTGATTGTTCCGCCATAAATATTGGAAACATCCCAGTTGTACTTCAACACACGTTCAGCCAGTTTGCCGGTGCGCTGCAAGTCGTTCCAGCGTGATCCTTCACCAAGGAGTTCTTTGGCTCTTTCGTCCAAAATATTATCTATCGTGACATTGGAATAACGAGAAAGCCCACTCTGCGGAGAATGTTTTTCTGCACGGGAAACAACGTAGTTAATATATTTCTCGGCATTAGCCTGATCGTTGTTATTCATCACTGCCGCTTCCGCCGCAATCAGACAAGTTTCCGCCAAACGGAAGAGATAGATATCACGCGTTCCCGAACCGGATTCGTCTTCCCTGTACTCCGCATTTCCATCTTTGAATTTCCAGATAGGAAGACAGGTACGAGAAGTTGCGTTCGTTGTCTGATAAGCGTGTTTGTAGTAATCATCATTCGCCCAATTTGTATTATCCCCCATCGGATAGTTGAACACTTTGTATCTTACTCCATTCTTGTCCGTTTCAGCCCAATACTTATATTCAGGATCGGTAGGTACCGGGAAATAGATAATCTTATCGCCTTTGGCGAACACTCCATCTACAGGAGTAGTACACTGGAACCAGTTCTTGCCTGCATCCTTTCCGTCTGTGGAAGTACTCGCATTACCATTCAAAGGACTCATAAAGGTCACAGAAGGACGTCTGTCTTTCTGCCAGTCATACATCATATAAGCAAATTTAGTAGGAATCGCCTCCACATGCATACTCGCATTACCATAATAACTGTCTTTGCCCAATCCCAGCCATCCGCCAATAGCATAAGGCATCATATACCATTGATTCCAGATATTGGTGTTGTAGTTAGCTCCGTCAGCAAAACCGATAGGGAAAATAATTTCATCGTTTATTTCATTCGACTGACGATGAACCATCGCATAGTCGTCCAACAACTTATGTCCGGAATTAAGATACACATCTTCAGCATCCTTGAATGCGTTTTCAAAATCCTTCGGATCGGCATACTCTTCATAACCACGTGTCAGATAAACCAACGCACGGATATGCTTCGCAGCAGCTTTGGACATGCGTCCGTAGTTGGAACCCGTTTGACGCCAAGGAAGAACACTAATGGCTTCTTCCAAATCTGTAAAAATCTGCTGGTAGAAAGCGGCACCATTCGAATACTCGACAGTATAGCTCGGCTCTTTAGACTCGTTGATTTTCAACGGTCCCTGTCCCCAGTTCCTCACAATCTCAAACAAATACCAAGCTCTCAACGCTTTGGCTTCAGCCACAAGCTGTGCCAACGCACTGGGTTCTATTCCATCAGGGTCGTCTGTCTTCAAAATGACACTCTTCGAACGATCGATAGCAGCATTTACATTATTCAACGCATTGAAATAAGAACTCCACATCGCATAAATAGTACCGTTATTTGACTGATAAGTAGTGGTATACTGATTCATTGCCGCTACTTCTGTCGGATAATTCTGTGTGAAGACATCCGTACCTTGTTGTGTAAATATCTGATAAGTAGTAGTATTATAGATATTTTTCAAGTTTGAGTAGCAACCTACAATCAGACTCTCATATCCCCCCTTTGTCTGATAGTATTTGTCCGCTGACTGGCTGGAATGGTTCACTTCGTCCAGAAAATCAGAACAAGCAGTCATTCCAAAAGTAAATAACAGAAGCGTATACTTCAAATATCTTTTGTTTATCATAGATCTGTTTTTTTAAAATGAAATATTAACACCAAGTAAAGCATTCATAGTCATACCGTCCGTATCTCCAATGTTAGTAAGATCAGGCTGTTCGGGATCAAGACCTCTAAACTTCGTAAGAATGAAAGGATTCTGTACAGTCACATAAATACGGGCATTATCCAGTCCCCATTTCGACATCAGTCTCTTGTTCAAAGTATATCCCAGCGTGATATAGGAAACTTTCAGGAAGTCTGTTCTTTCATAAGCGATATTACCTCTGGACCCCATCTGTGAGGGGCGTCCCATGGTATTCGAAGGATTCTCCGGCGTCCAGTAATTAGTTCGCAGATTGTTGAAGTTCTGGCTGTTCCATTCTAATGCGAAGTTCTCAAAGAAACGGTCGTACTGTGTGGCTCCCGCCTGGAAATACATGTGGAATGAAAAGTCGAAATCATAGATTTTGAACATATTTGTCATACCTCCTGTCCAGTCCGGTGTTCTCTTTCCGTCGATGATATAGTCATCGTCCGTCAGCTTGCCATCATTGTTATAGTCTTTAATCTTGAAGTTACCCGGTACACAACCATATTTTGCAGCCTCTTCTTCTTCTCCCAACTGCCATACGCCAATTGTATTTTGAGTCCAGTTCGTATCTACCGGCTTACCGATGAAACGCTTGTCAGAATAGCGTCCTCTCATGCCTTTCAGATGAATGGAATAATTGCTAAGATCTTCTTCATCAGCCAGACTTACGATTTCGTTTTTATTGTAAGCCAGGTTGATGGTCGTATTCCAGGCAAAGTTCTTGGTCACGATATTCGCGGTATTCAATTGCAACTCAAATCCGCTGTTTCTTACGGAACCTACATTCGAAGTAACCGACGAATAACCCAAATGAACAGGAATATTACGTTTCATCAACAGGTCATTGGTAGTACGATTGTAATACTCAATGTTACCCGAAATTCGTTGGTTTAAGAAACCGAAATCAAGACCTACGTTATATTCTGAAGTACGCTCCCAAGTCAGCATCGGATTGGCAATGTTAGCAGGAAGATTTCCTACGGAAGTAGACGTTCCGAACGGATAATATACAGACCCCGAAATGGTACCTTCGGATGCATAAGGAGACACAGAGTTGGTATTACCTGCCTGACCATAACTGAAACGCAGTTTCAGGTTGGACAACCAATCCAGATTCTTGGCAAAATCTTCTTCAGTGATTCTCCACGCAATAGCTGCGGAAGGGAAAAGCGCCCATTTATTTCCTTCGGACAAACGTGAAGAACCATCGTAACGCAAGCTGGCTGTAAGCAAGTATCTATCCATCAACCCATAGTTGATTCTACCTACATAAGACATCATCGTCCACTGACTGAAATTGGAGCTCAAGCTCTCGATAGCTCCCCCATTCAGGTTATACCAAAGTGAATTGAAAGACAAATCCTTGCTTGCACCGTACAATCTGTCGTACTGATACTTTTGAGCGGAGAACACTCCGGTCGCAGTAATAGAATGAACAGACTTCTTCCAAGTATAGTTCACAATGTTATCCCAAATCCAACTCAATGAATTATCTTTCGTCGCATTCGCCTTAGCACCTTTGGCAGTTCCCTGCTGTGCTTTTGTCCACACTCCGATATAATCCCCCATGGAAGTCTGTGTAAAATAAGGAGAAAACGAGGAAGTAAGTTCCAAATTCTCAATAGGTGTTATTTTAAGATAAATATTGCTTTGCAGGTTGAGGCTCTTCACTTGCGAGCGCTGGTTTTGAGAAGTAACCAACGGATTGAAAAGATTATTGCCGGAATATTTCCATATCTCCTCACCTGTCACCAGGCTATTGGGATGTTGAGTAGGACGCATACGGAACACATCACGCAACAAGTCCCAGTTACCTTTTTCACGAATACTGTGAACCGCATACATACTTCCTCCAAAAGAAACATGCTTATTAATAGTGATATCTATTACCGAACGCAAGTTGTAGCGTGTATATTCTTGCGGCTGAATCATACCGTCTTCAAAATAATAGCCGCCAGAGAAACCGTATTTCACAGCTTCCGTACCACCAATTGCCGACAAGCTATGGTTTGTCATAAAGGCAGGACTGGACACAGCGTCCAACCAATCGAAATACTTACCTTCTTTCACTGCCTGCAATTCGGACGGGTCAGTAAAAATTTGCTCGTCTCTCTTATAAATATAGTTGGGAGCTCCGCCACGGGTAGCCTCTCTCGCCAACTGCACATATTCGTCACCGGACATCATGTCGGGCAAGTTTGTATAAGATCTCACACCAACATAACCGTTATAGGAAATTTTCGGCTTACCAGTCTGTCCTCTTTTGGTCGTTACGATGATTACACCGTTTGCACCACTGGAACCATAGATAGCCGTTGCCGAAGCATCCTTCAGGACGTCAATCTTTTCAATATCGTCCGGATTGACAAAATCCAGATTACCACCGGGAACCCCGTCAATGACAATCAAAGGAGACGAAGAGGCAGTGATAGAGTTGATACCACGAATCTTTATATCATAGCCTCCACCCGGTTTGTTATTCGAACGTGTGATGGTCACACCGGACAACTCTCCTTGCAACGCACCTGCGGAATTCGTTTTTCCACCTCTAAGCAGAGTTGTATTGGAGACAGAAGCGACAGAACCAGTCAGGTCGGACTTTTTCACAGATCCGTAACCTACCACCACTACTTCGTTCAATGACTTCGCATCTTCACGCAATACAACATTCAGAAAGTTTTGAGCGGATATTTTTATTTTTTGTGTCGTATAGCCAAGATATGAGATTTCAACCTCATCCCCTGCTGCTACTTCCAAAGAGAAATTACCGTTCATATCCGTTATCACTCCCTTTTTTGTTCGGGGAACGATCACATTAGCCCCCACCACAGGAAGGTCTGTTTCATCTTTTACGATACCTGTTATCTTCTTTTCCGAACCGCTTGCGCGTCCGTCTTTGTTTGTAGAAGAGACGTTTGGCTTTTTAGCCAGAATGATATGACGTCCTTTAATGGTATATGACAGGTTGGTCTTACTTGCAACCGCATCCAGGACATCTTTCAAAGAACTGTTCGTTTGATTAATTGTGATTCGTTGTTGCTTGTTGATTTCGTCCGAATCATAGAAAAACAAATAGTTGGCCTGTTTTTCTACCATTCGTAACACAGTCTCGAGTTTTTCATTTTTTACTGATATCGATATTTTCTTTTCCTGCGCATACACGTTACCAACTATACCCTGCAGAATAAATAACAACAAAACAGCAAAGGTTATTTTTGTATTTTTTATGCTTCTTTTTAGGGCAAACCCATAGACAATAGGCTGTTTATTCATACATTTGTAAGTTTTAAGATTAAATACTATTCCGTTCGAAGGAAGTTTAATTTAGGAGATGCGTGCATCTCTCGGAGAGAAGAGGATTCGCCAAAATCTTCTTCTCTTTTTTTAAGGCTAACTACTGTTCATAACAATGTTTTATTAAATTATACGGCTCAATGAATCGTCACTTGCCGATTATTAATACTGTATCGAATAGGGATTGAAATATTAATTATGTCCAAAATGTCTTTGATGCTTTGCCCCCGATAGAAAGTTCCGGTAAACCGACGTTCTTTCAACTTATCAGACTGTATCCGGAAACTGACACCGTATATATTTCCCAATCGGGCTAATATACCCTCCAAATTCTCTTCATGGAAATAGTAATAACCGGAAATCCATGAGGTGTAAAGAGCCGCATCTACTTGAGCCACTTTATAAGAACCTTTGTTTTTGTGATATATATATTGTTGATTCGGAGTTAAAACGGTTAAAGTGTTTACCTTTTCACTAACCAAGCGAATGGAGCCTTCCAATAATGTGGTGGTTACCACGGAATCAGACGGATAAGCATCAACATTAAATTTCGTCCCTAAAGCTTCTATTTCCTGCCCGTTCACAACTACGATAAAAGGCTTGTCTTTCTGCTTGGCTACATTAAAGAATGCTTCTCCTTCCAGATAAACGACACGCTTCTCTTTTCCATATTGCGGATCATAGCGGAAAGTAGTCTGACTACCCATGCTGATTTCTGTGCCGTCTGGCAAAACAACTTTATCGGCTACGATTCCATCGCCACTGACATATCGGGCAACAGGTACGGAAGAAGTATCACCCAACCACCAAAAGAGAACGGAAGTTAAAGCAACAGCTATCATCGCCACCGCTGCATAAGCCTGAACTTTCCGGAAGAGAGTGTATATTTTCCTCGGAGCCTGTTTCTGTTTCTTTTCCAGTAACCGCTGCCAGCTCTGATCCATATCAATATTATTTCCTTTAGACAAGCAAGCGTCATAGACCATCTTTGCCTCAAAAAAGATCTGTTTATTTTCAGGCGTTTCATTCACCCAATCATAAAACTGATTGATCTCTTTCTCATTCAACGAGCCTTTCAAAAATCCTATTATTAAATCTGAAGTCATGCTTTCCATATATAAATAGATATTATTTTCCTGTTTTTATATATGTAACGAGCAATCAGCAGGAATTACTCACCGACTTCTTTATTTTTTTTGAATTTTATTTTCCGAGACTGCGAAGAATAGAAATAAATCAGCACTAAACGAACATGAATAGATAGACGAAAGCAGTCTGAAGCTCTTTCCGTAAGAAAAGTAAGGTTCTGTATAATTGGTTTTCTACTGTCCTGGTGGATAAGTTTAATCTCTCGGCAATTTCCGCCGCTTTAAGTCCTTCCATATAAGATAACAGGAAGATTTCACGTCTCTTTTCGGGCAGTTCATTTATTTTTGCCATCACATGTGCCATTAAGTCTTTCCTCATAAACAATTCATCAGCACCGTCATAAAAACTCAACTCATCTAATTTGAGCTGGATAGCACGCTTGTCGGCAAACTCCTGTTCGAGATTAATACGACGCAAATGATCGATACAGGCATTCCGGACAGCAACAAACAATATATTTTTAACCTCTGATTCAGATAACAGAAATACTTGTTTATCCCATATTCTAAGAAATACATCCTGCACAATATCTTCTGCAAAAAAAGGAGAAATAAACTTCCCAGCAAAACGCAACAACATGGGCGCATATTGCATATACAGTTTCTGATAATTATTTATATCATTCACATGTTCATTTTTCATTTCAGTATTCTACAAGGCCAAAGTGTATTAATAATCATCATCAGAGAAAACAGCCAATCATGTTGGTGGCGACAAAAATAGATATATTCTCGTTATAAACAAAAAAGATGAGAACCGTTTTTTCTTTCATCCTGACTATATATTCATAGAATATGCAATAAAGCCCAAACCTTGCAAATTTCCGTTCTCATTTGCCCCATTTACACAAATAAAAACTATCTTTGCGTTTCAGAATCCCGAAAGACGAAAGAAATGGAGCAAATAGACAACCTAAAAGAGCTTATCAATCAGGGGGATGTGGACACAGCGATTAAGCAATTGGACCAGCTTCTCCAGGACACTTCTGTCGAAAAAGAGAAAGATACTCTTTACTATTTACGGGGAAATGCCTACCGAAAAAAAGCAGATTGGAAGCGGGCACTGGACAATTACCAGTATGCCATCGAACTCAATCCGGACAGCCCTGCCGTTCAGGCCAGAAAGATGGTAATAGATATCCTCAATTTCTACCACAAAGATATGTTTAATCAATAATCGAACTCAAAGATAACGTAATAAAATAAAGATTATGGCAAAAATCAAAGGAGCAATCGTAGTCGACACGGAGCGTTGCAAAGGATGCAACCTGTGTGTAGTGGCATGTCCGCTCGATGTAATCGCCCTCAATAAAGAGGTAAATATGAAAGGCTATAACTATGCCTGGCAAGTAAAAGAAGATACCTGCAACGGATGCAGCTCGTGTGCAACAGTTTGTCCGGACGGATGTATTTCAGTGTATAAAGTAAAAGTAGAATAAAAGAAAAGAATATGGCAGAAGAAGTTGTATTAATGAAAGGAAACGAAGCCATCGCCCATGCAGCGATCCGTTGCGGTGCGGATGGATACTTCGGTTATCCTATTACTCCCCAATCGGAAGTGTTGGAAACGCTTGCCGAACTGAAACCGTGGGAAACAACCGGCATGGTAGTACTCCAGGCAGAAAGTGAAGTGGCAGCTATCAATATGGTATATGGAGGTGCAGGTAGCGGAAAGATGGTACTGACCTCCTCTTCAAGTCCGGGTGTGAGCTTGAAACAGGAAGGTATCTCATACATTGCAGGTGCCGAACTTCCTTGTCTGATTGTGAACGTGATGCGCGGAGGTCCCGGACTGGGAACTATCCAACCGAGTCAGGCCGACTATTTCCAGACAGTGAAAGGCGGCGGACATGGTGACTACAAGTTAATCGCTCTTGCTCCGGCATCCGTACAGGAAATGGCGGATTTTGTGGCATTAGGATTCGAACTGGCTTTCAAATACCGTAATCCGGCTATTATTCTTGCCGACGGTGTGATCGGACAGATGATGGAAAAAGTAGTTCTTCCTGCACAAAAGCCACGCCGCACGGAAGCGGAAGTGATTGAACAATGCCCGTGGGCTGCTACCGGAAAGGCCAAAGATCGCAAACCGAACATCATCACTTCTCTGGAACTGAAACCGGAAGCAATGGAAATCAACAACCTCCGCTTCCAGGCTAAGTATCGCCAAATCGAAGAAAACGAAGTACGTTTTGAAGAAATAAACTGCGAAGATGCAGAATATCTGATTATTGCTTTTGGCTCAATGGCGCGTATCGGTCAGAAAGCCATGGAGCTGGCTCGTGAGAAAGGTATCAAGGTAGGTATCCTTCGTCCGATTACTTTGTGGCCGTTCCCGACAAAGGCTATTGCCGCTTATGCTGATAAAGTAAAAGGTATGCTTGTTACGGAACTGAATGCCGGACAGATGATTGAAGATGTCCGCCTGGCTGTTAACGGTAAAATAAAGGTAGAACATTTCGGACGCCTCGGTGGTATTGTGCCCGATCCGGATGAAATTGTAACTGCCCTGGAAGAAAAAATAATCAAATAACGAAACGATGAATCCCGATAAAATAAGAAACGTACTGAATATCCTCTTTATGATATTGGCCGTTGCAGCCATCATCATCTATTTTGTAGCCAAAGAAGATTTCAAAATGTTTATCTACGTATGCGGCGCGGCAATCTTTGTCAAGCTGATGGAGTTTTTTATACGGTTCACCAACAGATAAGGAGAAGAAGTTATGACTAAAGAAGAAATAATCAAACCCGAGAATCTGGTTTACAAAAAACCGACTCTGATGAACGATAACGCCATGCACTACTGTCCGGGCTGCAGTCACGGTGTGGTACACAAGCTCATTGCCGAAGTAATAGAGGAGATGGGTATGGAAGATAAAACGGTGGGAATCTCTCCGGTAGGATGTGCAGTTTTCGCCTATAACTATTTGGATATTGACTGGCAGGAAGCTGCACACGGACGTGCTCCTGCTGTGGCAACTGCTGTAAAGCGCCTGTGGCCGGATCGCCTCGTATTCACTTACCAGGGTGACGGTGACTTGGCTTGTATCGGTACAGCCGAAACCATACACGCTTTGAACCGTGGCGAAAACATCACGATTATCTTTATCAACAATGCCATTTACGGTATGACAGGCGGTCAGATGGCCCCGACCACACTGGTAGGAATGAAGAGCTCGACTTGTCCTTACGGACGTGACGTTGAACTTCACGGCTATCCATTGAAAATCACAGAAATCGCAGCCCAACTGGAGGGAACGGCTTACGTAAGCCGCCAGTCCGTACAATCGGTACCGGCCATCCGTAAGGCAAAGAAAGCTATCCGCAAGGCTTTCGAGAATTCCATGAGTGGTAAAGGTTCCAACCTGGTGGAAATCGTTTCCACTTGTAGTTCAGGCTGGAAGATGACTCCGGAGAAGTCTAATAAATGGATGGAAGAACACATGTTCCCATTCTATCCGCTGGGTGATTTAAAAGATAAAGAATAACGCTAAAAGTCAACAGAACAATGAAAGAAGAAATTATTATAGCAGGCTTCGGTGGACAAGGCGTATTGTCTATGGGTAAGATTCTGGCATATTCCGGTCTGATGGAAGGCAAAGAAGTGAGCTGGATGCCGGCTTATGGTCCTGAACAACGAGGTGGAACGGCCAACGTTACAGTTATTGTAAGCGACGACAAGATATCTTCACCGATTCTAAGTAAATATGATGCTGCCATCATTCTGAACCAGCCTTCACTCGAGAAGTTCGAAAGCAAAGTGAAACCCGGCGGTATCCTGATTTATGACGGTTACGGAATTATCCACCCTCCTACTCGCAAGGATATCAAAGTATATCGTATTGACGCAATGGATGCAGCCAACGAGATGAATAATGCCAAAGCGTTCAACATGATCGTACTTGGCGGTTTATTGAAACTTCGTCCGGTTGTAACTTTGGAAAATGTAATCAAAGGATTGAAGAAAACCCTGCCGGAACGCCACCACCACTTGATTCCTATGAACGAGGAAGCTATCAAGAAAGGGATGGAGTTAATCCGTGAGGTTTAATAAATTAAAAATTGAGAATTGAGAATTAAGAAATAATTGCTCGCCAAGTAAAGGATGCAACATATTTTTCAATTCTCAATTCTCAATTCTCAATTAAAGTAAGTATCTTTGCCTCCAATTATGAGACGAATCTTACTATTATATATATTACTTTCCGTTATAGGTTTGACGACTGTTCACGCACAGTTCGATAATGGTCGCCAGAGAGTAGACGAAAACGGATACGACCAATACGGAAATCAGGTAGACCCTGCCATGATTCCGGACAGATTGGATAGTGCAAATGTCGAAGTACAGGGATTGCCTCCAAAGTTGTATATGTGGCGTATCAAGAATCAGTTGGGCGACCGAACCATAGTACCGGCAGATACTGCTTTTCATCATTTCCAAAATTCAAACCTGACGGAAGGACTTACCGGACATTATAATTATCTGGGAAATATGGGTTCTCCCCGTATGTCACGCATCTTCTTTGACCGCCGTGACCCGGAACCGACTATTTTCATGGAGCCTTTCTCCAGTTTCTTCATTCGTCCTACGGAATTTAATTTTACCAACAGTAACGTACCTTATACGAATCTGACGTATCACAAAGCCGGTAATAAAGTGAACGGGGAAGAGCGTTTCAAATCTTACTTCTCCGTCAATGTAAACAAGAAACTGGCTTTCGGATTTAATGTAGACTACCTGTACGGACGAGGATATTACAATAATCAGAATACGGCGTATTTTAACGCAGCTGTTTTCGGTAGCTATATCGGCGACAAATATCAGATGCAGGCTATATACAGCAATAATTACCTGAAAACAAATGAAAACGGAGGTATTGAGGACGACCGCTATATCACTGCACCGGAAGAAATGGCGCAAGGTCAAAGAGAATATGAATCAACCAATATTCCTACTGTACTAAGCGCAACGACCAACCGTAACCATGACTTTTATGTCTTCCTGACCCAACGATATAATCTGGGATTCAGTCGTGACATACCACAAGCTGAAAATGACACCACTCCCGCCAAACAGGAGTTTGTCCCCGTAACCAGTTTTATACACACCATCCAGGTGGAACGGGCACGGCATAGCTTCAATTCTAATGACAACGTCAAAGACTATTACAAGAATACATATCTGGACCCGGATAATGCGATGGTCAGAGATAGTACGACCTATGTGGGAATTAAGAATACCATAGGTATTGCTCTATTAGAGGGCTTTAATAAATATGCCAAAGCCGGATTGACTGCATTTGCTTCCTATAAAATCAGCAAGTATACACTGATGAATATGGAAGGAAATCCGTTGCCCGACAAATACAACGAAAATGAAATATTTGTTGGAGGCGAATTATCCAAACGTGAAGGGAATGTGCTTCATTACCACGCTATCGGAGAAGTGGGATTGGCAGGAAAAGCCATTGGGCAATTCAATGTAAAAGGAGATATTGACCTGAACTTCCCGTTATGGAAAGACACCGTCAGTCTTATTGCCCGTGGTGAAGTCAGCAATAAGCTTGCTCCTTTCTATATGCGCCATTATCATTCCAAGCATTTCATGTGGGACGACGATATGGACAAGGAATTCCGTACCCGTATTGAGGGGGAATTGAGCATTGCACGTTGGAGGACACGCCTGAAAGCAGGAGTTGAAAATATCAAGAACTATACTTACTTCAACCAGGAAGCAACGCCGGAACAGAATGGTGGAAGTATACAGGTATTATCTGCAAGTCTTAATCAGGACTTCAAGTTGGGAATCTTCCATCTGGACAATGAGGTGACTTGGCAGAAATCGAGTGACCAGACTGTACTTCCTTTGCCTGATCTATCGCTATATCATAACTTCTATATGCAGTTCAAACTGGCGAAGAAAGTACTTAGTGTGCAATTGGGAGCCGACGTGCGTTATTTCAGCAAATACAATGCACCTGCCTATATGCCGGCCATTCAGAATTTCCACCTGCAACCGACAGACGACCAGGTACAGATAGGAGGTTATCCGATTGTGAATGTATATGCAAACTTACATTTAAAGCGTACACGTTTCTATGTAATGATGTATCACGTGAACCAGGGCATGAGCAGTCCGAATTACTTTCTGTCTCCTCACTACCCCATCAACCCACGTGTGCTGAAATTCGGTCTTTCATGGAATTTCTATGATTAACAAAAACTATACGACTTATGGTATCACGCCCCAAATTGAGACTGTTCAGATATTTAGTGCCAGTGATTATTGTATTGGCATTTATCTTCTCTTTCCGTCAATGCGGTAAGCAAGAAAAACCTGCGGGACATCCGCGTGATTATGCTGCCATTGCCAAGGAGGGTATCATACGTGTAGCTACCGAATATAATTCCATCAGTTTTTATGTAGACAGTGACACCGTTTCCGGCTTTCATTACGAACTGATACAGGCATTCGCCCGGGACAAAGGACTCAAAGCCGAAATAACACCTATTATGAGTTTCGAAGAGCGGTTGGAAGGATTAAGCGAGGGACGTTATGATGTGATTGCTTATGGCATATTAGCCACCAGCAAGTTAAAAGACTCTCTGCTTCTCACCTCTCCCATTTTCCTCAACAAGCAAGTGCTGGTGCAACGCAAAGAGATTGGAGAGAATGATTCACTCTATATCCGTACCCAGCTGGATTTAGCCCAGCGAACACTTCATGTCGTAAAAGGCTCCCCCTCTATTTTGCGTATTCAGAATCTAGGTAATGAGATCGGAGATACTATCTACATCAAGGAGATTGATAAATACGGTTCCGAACAATTGATATCAATGGTAGCGCACGGAGACATCGACTATGCCGTTTGCGACGAAAGCATCGCACTGGCAGCAGCTGATTCGTTGCCGCAAATAGATATCAATACAGCCATCAGCTTCACGCAGTTCTACTCATGGGCAGTCAGCAAACAATCCCCCGCCTTACTCGATAGTTTGAATACATGGCTGGATAAATTCCAAGAGGAAGAGGAATACCAAAAGATTTATAAGAAATACTATGATAAAGAATAACCTTATTTCTATTACACAAAAACTTCTATTCCATACACGTTCATTTTCTTTTATTGCTTTCTTGATTTTCCTGACTATCTGCTTTCCACGAGCTTATGCCGCAGAAAGCGGAATATTCAATTTCTCGAATATCAATCTCAAGAATGGCTTGTCGCAACTATCAGTCCTTGCCATTGCACAAGACTCCAAAGGGTATATCTGGTTTGCAACCCGCAATGGATTAAACAAATACGACGGAGAGAAATTTACTGTATATAAGCATGATAACGATGATCCTCATTCACTGTCGGACAATCATATCACCTGCCTGTTGCCGGACGATGCAAACGAGGGATTGTGGGTAGGTACTAATAACGGGCTTAACTATATCAATCTCAAAACCAATCAGATTACCAAATATCAAACGGACGATTATCCAAACATGGCAGGAAACAACATTGCCGTTCTTCAATTTGACCAGTCCGGTAATCTGTGGGTTGGTACCCGAACGGGATTATGTATATGGCAACCTCGTTCCGGGGAATTCAAGAAGAAATATTCCGATCATGTCCCGGAGAATGAAGCAATCATGCAGCTTTATATTGATGCAGAAAAACGGCTTTATATTGGTACCCACCGTCACGGATTATTTATCTGTACACCTGAAATGGAGTTGATTCAGCAACTCAATAAAAGCACACAGCCTGCCCTGTCGGACGATGCAATCAGTTGTATTTTCGAAGACTCCCGGCATCAGGTATGGATAGGAACAGAAACCAGGGGACTGAATAAATGGAACCCGAAGACCAAAGACTTATCTATCTACAATCAAAAAAACAGCGGACTGACAAATGACTATATCCGTTGCATCACCGAGCAGGACCAGAAATTGATTATCGGGACGTTCGACGGACTTAGTATTCTGGATTTAAGAAACGATGATATATCCAAGTACAACCGGTTCGATGCTAATCAGAACAGTCTAAGTCATTTTTCCGTCCGCAGTATCTACATCGACCGGGAGAAAACGCTCTGGGTAGGTACTTATTCCGGTGGTGTGAACTACTATAACCCGCTCAATAACCGGTTCATCTTTTACCATCCGGTAGAGAATAACAACCAGAAGTTATATAATATCTTTGGTACGATGGTGTATGATTCCACTTCGTTGTGGATTGCAACAGAGGGAGGAGGACTGATGCAGTTCGATCCCATCACCAAGGAATATACCAACTTCCTGATTGAACAGACATCCAAAGGATTGTTCAACAAGAACATCATCAAATCCCTGTTATTGGATGGAGACTATATCTGGTGTGGCACAAGTACCGGAGGAGTCTATAAATTCCATATTCCCTCCAAGAAGTTCACATTAGTATATTCATTCGGCCGGGAAAAAAACTTTGCCATCTATACTTTTTATAAAGATGCAGAGAACAATCTATGGATAGGGACGACAGCCGACAAAGGACTGGTGAAACTGTCTCCGGACGGAAAAATCACCAATCAGTTCCCGTATGGCAAAGAGAAAAAGGAGTTTGTCAACTTCACCAGTCTCCGGAGCTTCCTGGCACTGAACGTTCATACTTTTCTGATAGGAACCCGGTCGTTCGGGCTCTACGAATATGATATGCAAAAGGGAACGGTGCTCCGTTGCAATATGTCAGAGACAAATCCCAATCAGAAACTCGAAAACAACTACATCACTTCCATGGTGCGCAAAGCGAACGGCGAAATCTGGTTCAGCACTTTCGGAGGAGGAATATACCTGTATAAACAAGGAACAGGTGTTGTCAAACATATTGGCAAGAAAGAGGGGCTACCCAATAATGAGGTATATGCCATGGTGGAGCACAACAATAACTTATGGATTAGTGTCGATAAGGAGATAGCCGAGCTGAATACCAAGACCGGGCAGATACGCAGTTATGACTGTTTTGTCGGTTCCGAAACGTTGGAGTTTACACCGCAGGGAGTCATTAGTCTGCCCCACGGTGAGGTCTACTTTAGTGGAAGCAATGGTTTCCTTTCTTTTACTCCCGGCTCTCTTCTAAAGAATAACACCATGCCGCCGGTAGTACTTACCCAACTGACGGTAAACAATAAGGTAATCACACCGAATGATGATACTCATCTGCTGGATAGTGCCCCGGACGATACGCAAACATTGGTTCTTGCCTACAATCAGAATAATTTTTCCATAGCGTACAGTGCTTTGAACTATATTCTGCATGAACAGAACCAATATGCCTATAAACTCTCCGGTCACGAAGAAGACTGGAATTACGTAGGTAGTCGTAAAGAAGCGTTCTATACCAATATCGCTCCGGGAAAATATACATTCCAGGTCATAGCATCCAACAATGACGGCGTATGGAATGAAACCGGAAAGAAAATGGAAATCATCATTCGCTCTCCGTGGTGGGGAACACCGCTTGCCTATATCCTTTATGTCCTATCCGCATTGGGAATCATGTTTACTATCGGCTATTATATGTACAGTAAGCATAAACTGGAACTGGACCTGCGCATGAAGCAAATGGAAAAGCAACGCATGGAAGAATTCCATCAGACAAAGCTACACTTGTTCACCAACTTCTCGCATGAGCTACGTACTCCGCTGACACTTATTATCAGCCCGCTGGAAGAGTTGATGAAACGGGCAGAAGTTCCCCAGTTTATCAGAACACAACTGGACATGATTCTGAAAAATGCCCGCCGATTATTGCTTCTCGTCAATCAATTGATGGATTTACAGAAGAACCAGAGTGGTAATCTCACTCTCCAACTGTCTCAAAGCGACCTGAATGCTTTCCTGCTCGAAATATTCTACACATTCAGGCAGATTGCCGAAAGCAAACAGATTCATTTTGAATATCAGGCTCCTCAAGGTGAGGTGACAGCCTGCTTCGATCAGGGCTTACTCGAAAAAGCCGTTTTCAATTTATTGTCGAATGCTTTTAAATTCACAGTACCGGGAGATACAATCACGCTGCGTTTATTGCTGATTACAGATATAGACACTCTCCGCCAGGAGCATAGCGACTGGCTATCGGAACATTCTCCGCTTATCACCTCCCATCAGGGAAGTTATTTAGTGATTCAGGTAGCAGATACGGGAAAAGGAATTCCAGAAGATGAACGTACCCAAATCTTCACTCCCTTCTACCAGGTCGGTCACACGACAGGTAGCGAGAATATGAATGGCACAGGTATCGGATTAAGCCTGACTCAATCTGTTGTTCATCTGCATCACGGAGAAATTGGAGTCACAGCCAATACCCCCAAAGGAAGCGTATTCACTATCCTATTACCAAACCACACCATGACAGAAGAAGAGGTGGCGAATACTGCCGTTCTCTCGGAAAAAAACAATGAACAAGTAGAAAAAGGTATGTCCGGAGCCATTGATTCCGAAAATACCATTTCCGGAACCACCCCATCCCTACCCGGCAAAACGGTTCTATTGGTAGAAGACAATGAAGAGATACGAAGTTATGTAAAAGGACACCTGGAACAATATTACAACGTATTGGAAGCCGACAACGGTTCGGATGCTTTTGAAATTGTCCTGAAAGAATTTCCCGACCTGGTAGTGACGGACATTATGATGCCCGGTATCGACGGACTGGAACTTTGCTCACTTATCAAGAACAATTTGCAGACGGGACACATTCCCGTTATTCTGCTCACTGCCCGCACGATGGTGATGCACGTCAAAGAAGGATTCTTGTCGGGAGCAGACGATTATGTAGTCAAACCATTTAATATTGATGTTCTGCTGGTACGTATCTACAATCTTCTGGCGCAGCGGGAAAAGCTAAAATCCGTATATAGCAAAAACTTCTCCCTGCAATCCATGGGAATTGAAGTGGAAACGACCTCTGCCGATGAGAAATTCATGCAGAAACTATTTAAAATCATTGAAAAGTATCTCACCGACCCCGATTTGAAAGTAGACAAAATCTGTGAAGAGATGGGATTCAGCCGGAGCAATCTTTACCGGAAACTGAAAGCTATTACCGACCTGCCGTTGAATGACCTTATCCGTCATAAACGTTTGGAGATAGCTACACAAATGCTGAAGCAAACAGAAATGAACATCACCGAAATTGCAACGGCTACGGGATTCAGTACTCTCGCCTATTTCACGAAATGTTTCAAATCAGCTTACGGTGTTTCTCCATCGGAATATCAAAAGTCATATTCAGGCCATACAGATATTGATACCATCCGGGAATAGCCGATTTACTAAATCGTCCCAAACAATAAAAAATGTCCCAACAAGGCTTACAGCGCGGATTTTTTTATTTGTTTGGGATGAAAATGCAAACATCTGGCATCATTAGACAAACCGATTCTACTCTGTTTCCATACATTTGCAATGTTGTTCTACTTAATATAATCATATGGAAACAAAGATTAAAAACTACTTGTTGGTCTTCGGACTTGGAATTATCACACTTACCAGTTGTAATCACTCTAAAGAGCAAGATATCGTTGCTTCTAACTTCGCATTTGCCGAACAGCAATTAAAATACGCACTGACTCAAATAGACGAGGCACGTGCCAATGAATCACAAGAGAGTAGAGAAAAGAGAGAAAGCAAAGGCTGGGGGGAATTAACCAATCCCCGCAGTATCAAACCGGACGGTTCACTGGAGCTGGTTGTTTCTAAAGACTGGACCAGTGGATTCTTCCCCGGTGAGCTTTGGTATCTATATGAGTACACGCACAATCCATATTGGAAAGAGCAGGCGCAGAAACATACAGAAATTCTGGAACGCGAGAAGAATAACGGCAAGACACACGACATGGGCTTCAAGATGTATTGCAGCTATGGAAACGGTTATCGTCTGACCGGAGATTCCACTTATAAAGATATTCTGTTGCAATCCGCACGCACCCTGATTACCCGTTACAAACCGGTAATCGGCTGTATCCGCTCCTGGGACCACCATGCAGATAAATGGCAATTTCCCGTTATCATCGATAATATGCTGAATCTTGAACTTCTGTTCTGGGCATTCCGCGAAACAAACGACTCCACCTATTATAATATAGCAGTCAGCCATGCACTCACTACCATGAAGAACCACTTCCGTGAAGACAACAGTTGTTATCATGTAGTAGAATACGATACCATCAACGGAACGGTACGCAGCAAAATGACGCATCAGGGATATTCCGACGAATCGGCATGGGCACGCGGACAAGCATGGGCCTTATACGGATACACCATGTGCTATCGTGAAACCGGCAGACCCGAATTCCTGCAACAGGCAGAGAAAGTAGAGAAATACATCTTCAACAATCCGACCCTGCCGGCAGACCTGATTCCTTATTGGGACTTCAACGCACCCGGAATACCAAACGAACCCCGTGACGCATCCGCCGCATCCTGTATGGCATCCGCTCTTTATGAACTAAGCACATACGTTCCCGAAAAGAAAGAACAATACAAGCAGGAAGCCGATAAGATTCTCCAGAATCTGACGCATAGCTATCGTGCGCAACTAAACGGAGATAAAGGATTCTTGCTGCTGCACAGCACAGGTTCCAAACCACACGACAGCGAAATAGATGTCCCGCTTTCATACGCCGACTATTATTTCCTGGAAGCCTTGCTCCGCAAAGCTAAATTGGAAAAGGAAGAAAGTCTTTTCTAAATCTTCCGGCAACTCTCACGATAACATCACTTTACTATTTATCCTTATTAGTACATGACTAATTATGAAAAGATTATCTTCCATATTCATCCTGTTCATTCTGCTGATACTCCCGTTGCATGCCACGATTCCGACTCAACAAAGAATCCGGCTGACAGACTCATGGGAATATCTGAAAGGTGACCTGGGAAGCATTTGGGAAGCAGTACGTCCCGCCGCTCCCGGTTCTTCCGAAGCAGTGCCTATCTGGCAACAGGTTACCCTACCCCACTGTTTCAATGCAGAAGATGCAGTAGACCCGGATATCAATTACTATCAGGGCGCAGGATGGTATCGCACGCAGCTTTCTATCAAGAATCCATATCTCAATGGACGCGTCATACTGGAGTTTGAGGGAGCAGGACAAAAAACGGAAGTGTATGTCTATACGTATAAAGTAGCCAGTCACACAGGAGGCTACGACGGTTGGAGTGTCGATATCACCGAAGCCGTTCAACAAGCCCTTGCCAACCCGGATTGCGCTAAACGCTTCAATGGCAGAATTCCATTGTCCGTTCGTTGCAATAATACCAGAGATACGGAGATGATTCCATCCGACCTGTCAGATTTCAACTTATACGGCGGCCTTTATCGCTACGTGAATCTGATTTACCAGCCCGAAGTGTCTTTCAGCAATATACAGATAGAAAACCCTGTAGAGAAAGATATGAAAAGCGCTTCTCTAAAGATACAAGGAACATTCCATAATCCGAATGATATTCGCCAGGCAAGCATTCACCTTTTATTAAAGGCACCTAATGGAGAAAAGGTGTGGGAACAGACAACGACGATTCTTCCGTTGGGAACAAATCCCCTGTTCGAGACAACGATTAAGAATCCGATTCTATGGAGTCCCGACCAGCCTCAACTCTATACCTGCGAACTGACATTGACTACTCCTCAAAGCAAACAGACTATTACAGAATCCATCGGATTCCGTCACTTTGAATTCATTGAAAACGGACCTTTCCGGTTGAACGGAGAACGTCTGCTGTTAAGAGGAACCCATCGGCATGAAGACCATGCCGGAGTAGGCGCCGCTATGACAGAAGAACAAATGGAAGCGGAAATGAAACTGATTAAAGAGATGGGAGTCAACTTTATCCGTTTGGGACATTACCAACAATCGGACATCATCCTCCGTTTATGCGATCAGTTAGGCATTTTGGTATGGGAAGAAATCCCCTGGTGCAGAGGAGGACTGGGAGGAGAGAAATATCAGGCACAAGCCCGCCGGATGCTGACCAACATGATTACCCAGCATCACAATCATCCCTCCGTCATCCTTTGGGGATTGGGAAATGAAAATGACTGGCCTAATGATTTCTCAACATTCGAACAATCGGCCATCCGAGCTTTCATGAAAGAGTTAAATGACTTGGCACACCAACTCGATCCGTCACGTATGACTTCCATCCGCAGATGTGATTTCTGCAATGATATTGTAGATGTCTATTCTCCCTCCATTTGGGCAGGCTGGTATCGCGGACAATTTACAGACTACAAGAGTATTTCGGAGAAAGAGATGAAACGGGTGAAACATTTCCTGCACGTAGAATGGGGAGGTGACTCACATGCCGGACGTCATTCCGAATATCCTTTCAACCCGCTACAGGCAATTACGGGTGGAAACAGTGCCGACGAACGGGCAGGCGACTTCGCCCTGCAAGGCGGAGATCCCCGTGCTTCCAGAGATGGCGACTGGTCGGAAACATACATCGTAAAACTATTCGACTGGCACCTGAAAGAGCAAGAAACAATGCTTTGGCTGACAGGAACCGCCTTTTGGGTATTCAAAGATTTCTCCACCCCTCTACGCCCCGATAATCCGGTGCCATACGTCAATCAGAAGGGAGCGGTAGAACGGGATCTTACTAAAAAAGAAGCCTACTACGTCTTCCAGTCTTACTGGACTAAACAGCCTATGATTCATATTTACGGTCATAACTGGCAGACCCGATGGGGCAAAGCGAACGAAGAAAAAGAGATTCTGGTATATTCCAACTGTGCAGCAGTAGAGCTGTTCGTGAACGGCGTCAGTCAGGGAGTCAAGCAGCGCAACAGCCAGGACTTCCCGGCAGCGGGACTTCACTGGAACTGCATACTGAAAGCAGGAGAAAATAACGTAAAAGCAGTTGCAGTGAAAGGACCCGGTAAAGGTAACATGAAAGCAGCCATTACGGATGAAATAAGTTTCAACTACCAGACAGAAGAATGGAGCAATCCGAAACAGCTGAAGTTGAAGACATACCCCGATAAAGGTTCTATCGTATGGGTGGAAGCGCAGCTGACAGACGACAAAGGGATTCCCTGCCTGGATGCGGCAAATGTAATCTCATTTGAAGCTGCGGGAGACGGAAAACTGATTCAGAACTTAGGAACATCCACCGGCTCCCGGAAAGTACAGGCTTATAATGGCAGAGCTGCAATTCGCATTGACTTGAACGGCACATGCCAGGTAGCTGTAAAATCACCGGGCATTCAAACAGCTTTCATCGAAGTGAAAGCCGAATAGAAGTGAAAGCTGAATAAGAAAGGAGAAAAGCACCATGAGAAAGACAATAATTTCAATAGGTTTCATTATATTCTTTGGCACTGCTACGGCAGTTGCCGGAGAAGACACAGCCAAACAGATTCGTCACCTTTTAGAAAAAGAAACGATACAACGGGCAGATGCCGCACTCCATGAGGAACCAGTCACAGTGACCGCTACCCGTGCGACAAGAAGTGCCGGAGGTATTCATGACTTCTATTCGGAAGGTGACTACTGGTGGCCGAATCCGGAAACTCCCGACGGTCCTTATATCCGCCGGGATGGAGAAACCAATCCGGAGAATTTCACAGCACATCGGCAGGCCATGATTCGAATGAGCCAACTGGTAGGCGACCTTACTTCCGCCTGGATACTAACAGGTAAACAAGTATATTCCGATGCAGCCATGCAACATATCCGGGCATGGTTTATCAACCCGGACACACAGATGAATCCCAATCTGCTGTATGCACAAGCCATCAAGGGAGTAGCAACAGGACGAGGGATAGGAATCATCGATACGATTCACCTGATCGAAGTGGTGCAGTCGCTCCGCCTTATGGAAGCGAAAGGGATGATTGACAAGGAAGAACTGGGGACTATCAAACAATGGTTCTCCGATTATCTGACCTGGATGTCCACGCACCGTTACGGAATCAAAGAAATGGAAGCGAAAAACAATCATGGTACCTGCTGGGTCATGCAAGCCGCTGCCTTTGCGTTGTTCACGGACAACCGGGAAATGATTCGTTTTTGCACGGAACGTTATAAAACAATACTTTTACCCAATCAAATGGCTGCAGACGGCAGTTTCCCTTTAGAACTGGAACGCACCAAGCCCTACGGTTATTCTCTTTTCAACCTCGACGCAATGGCCACTATCTGCCAACTGCTCACTACCGGAGAAGAAGATATATGGAATTACACCACACCGGACGGCAAAAACATCGATAAGGGTATCGCCTGGCTTTATCCATACGTAAAAGACAAAAGTAGCTGGAAGAGACAACCCGACATTATGTTTTGGGAAGAATGGCCGGTGGCGCAACCGTTCCTGTTATTCGGCACACTACATCATTTCAATAAAGAATATTTCAAAACATGGATGCAACTGGAACATTTCCCCACCAACGAAGAGGTGGTACGTAATCTTCCCATCCGTCACCCGTTATTATGGATTCAATAAACTAGAAAATCAATAGAATATGAAAAACTTATTAGTATGCACATTATTGTTCGCCTCTGCTCTCACACTGAACGCACAGGTAGCCAACACCCGCATCTATAATGCGGAAAAATTAGCCAAAGTAAAAGAAAAAGCCGATTCACCTCTATATGCCCCTGCCGTCAAAACTCTTTTAAGAGATGCCGACAAAGCTTTGAAGATGACTCCACCGTCCGTAATGGACAAAACAATGACAGCAGATAGCGGAGACAAACACGACTATATGAGCATGGGCCCTTACTGGTGGCCGGACCCATCCAAACCGGACGGTTTGCCCTATATCCGTAAAGACGGACAAAGAAATCCGGAATTGGATAAGCTCGACCGCAACAAACTGGGAGATATGTCGAAAGCAGTCACCACACTGGGACTTGCCTATTACTTCTCCGGTGATGAGAAATATGCGCAAAAAGCCGTAGACTTCCTGAATGTCTGGTTTCTGGATGCCAAGACAAAGATGAACCCGAACCTCACTTACGGACAAACCATCCCCGGAAAGAATAAAGGCATGGGACGTGGTGCAGGTATGATTGATATTTACTCATTCACGGAAATGATTGACGCCATGACATTGATGGAGAACTCGAAAGTATTTACCCCCAAAGTAAAGAAAGGGATGAAAGAATGGTTCACGCAATTAGTGGAATGGATGCAGACCAGTCCCGTAGCTGCCGAAGAACAGAGAGCAAAGAACAATCACGGTCTGGCTTATGACGTGCAACTGACAGCTTATGCTCTATATACAGGCAATCAAGACCTTGCAATGAAAACCATTCAGGAATTTCCTGAAAAGCGTTTGTTCGCACAGATAGAACCGGATGGCAAACAACCATTGGAACTTGCACGTACCACTGCCCTGGGATATACGATCTTCAATCTGGGACACATGCTCGATATGTGTTCAATCGCCTCCACGCTGGGACAGGATATTTACAACGCCACCAGTCAAGACGGACGTTCCATCACGGCAGCACTGAAATTTCTGATTCCATATATCGGCGAACCACAGAGCGAATGGCCTTACCAACAAATCAAGGAATGGGACAAGAAACAGGAAGAAGCCTGCTGGATTCTTCGCCGTGCCTCCTTCTTTGATCCGAAAGCCGGATATGAAGCCATCGGCGCTCAATTCCGCGAGACACCCGCCAGCAAAAGAATTCATTTAATCTATAGTTTAGAATAAGAAACACTTAAAATACTAATCAGATGAGGAACAAATTTATTCATTACCCTTTGGTAATGGCATTGATGCTGTTATTCTGTGTTCCGTGCGTTACCGTCACTTATGCACAGTCGTTTACCGTCACCGGAACAGTGACCGACAGTCAGGGTGGAATCCCCGGAGCGAATGTGAAAGTAAAAGGTGGTACCGCAGGTACAATCACCAACATGGACGGTCAGTTTACGTTGAGTGTCCCCTCTTCCAAGTCTATTCTGGTGATTTCATACATCGGATACACGCCACAGGAAGTTGCCATCAACGGTAAAAACAAATTGGATATTCACCTGCTGGAAGATACGAAGACACTGGATGAAGTGGTAGTCGTGGGTTATGGTGTGCAGAAAAAGTCTCATTTGACGGGATCTGTGTCCAAGATGGATATCAACAACCTGACAGATATTCCCGTGACCCAGGTAGACCAGTTATTACAAGGTAAAATTGCCGGTGTCAATATCCAGAACTCTACTTCCGAAGCGGGAGCCGCCCCACAAATCCGTGTGCGTGGTATGGGTTCTATCAGTGCCGACAGTTCTCCACTGATTGTCATCGACGGTTACCCCACACCGGACGGTCTTTCCACACTCGATATGGCGGATATTTCTTCCATCGAAGTATTGAAAGATGCCGCTTCGGCAGCCATCTACGGTTCACGTGCCGCCAATGGCGTTATCCTGGTTACTACCAAGACAGGAAAAGCCAGTAAACCGAAATACAGCGTGAAAGCCTCCACCGGTTTGAAATGGGCTTATAAGTTACATCCCATCATGAGTTCACAAGATTATTGCAGCATGATCGGGTACGAATCGGTATTGAAAAATAAAACAATGTCACAGACAGAGGAGGCTTTCGGCCTTATTGATAACTACACCGACTGGCAGAAAGAGGGATTGAACAGCAGTCCCCAGATTCATTAGGTGCAGCTCTCCGTATCGGGTGGTAAGAATGACATCACTTATTATATTTCGGGCAACTATGCACAGGAAGACGGTATCATGCTCAACAGCAACTATACCCGCCTGAACCTGCGTTCACGCATCACTGCCCAACTATCCAAACGAGTAGACTTCAGCTTGAATCTGGCACCATCGTACACCAAGACAGAAACTCCTGCCACCAACTTCATGGATTTCTATCGTACACCCTCTTTCATGCCTGTACGCCATACTGCTGCCACTTCCGCACTGACCGGTAAACCTATCGGTTCGTATGCACGAGGCAGTGATTTCAGCAATGTCACCTATACCCGTGAGGACGGAACCACTTTCACCCCAACCAGCAGTCCTTTCGGTTCGAGCAACAACAATCCGCGTTCACTGATGGATACGGAAGAACGTTTCCGCGAGGACTACAACCTACAAGCAAATGCCTCTTTCAATGTCCAACTGATGAAAGGACTGGTATTCACTACTTCCAACGGTTTCTTTATCAAGTATCGCCAGAACAATCAATATCGCGATTATGCAGCGAAGAAAGATGAAGAATCAGCTATGGGTACTTATACCAACCGTCTGTATATCGACTTATTGAGCGAGAATACGTTGAACTATACCGGAAAGACAGGGAAGCATGACTACTCCGTACTGGCCGGCTACACAGCGCAGACTACCTCTGAAAGAACTGCCGGTATCGTCGGCTTGGGCTTCCCCACCGACTATATCCATACGTTGAACGCCGCAACTTCTTTCGACCTTGACGGAACTTACACCCAGAAATACCGTACGGCAATGATGTCCTTATTGGCACGTGCCACTTATAGTTATGATGAGAAATACCTGCTTTCTGCCAGCATCCGTACAGACGGAAGTTCTCTATTTGCCGACGGTCATCAATGGGGTTACTTCCCCTCGGTATCCGTGGGATGGCGTGCTTCGGAAGAATCTTTCCTGAAACAATTCGGTTGGCTGAACCTGCTGAAAATCCGTGCCAGTTTCGGTGTGACGGGTAATAACAGTATTCCTGCCAATTCATACTATGACCTGCTCTATCCCAACAATTACGCATTGGGAGAAGGAAACGGTAATCTGATCTCCGGACTCGCCAAGACCAGCGAAACCAAAGGTAACAACCGCATCACCTGGGAACAGACTTACGAATACAATGCCGGATTCGACTTGAGCATCCTGAACAACCGTATCAACCTGACAGTGGACGGATACTACTCCATCACCAAACAGTTATTATTCAAACAGCCGGTTCTTTCTTTCACCGGATTCAATAACTACTGGAATAATATCGGACGCATCCGCAACAGTGGTATTGAGATAGAACTGAATACCCATAATATCCGCACCAAAAATTTTGAATGGGAAAGCTCATTCAATATCTCTTCCAACTTCAACAAGTTACTGGAACTTTCGGGAGAAGAACGACTGATTTCTACGGGTGAACGTAACGAAACATATCTGGCACAGGTAGGCAAGAGAGCCATTTCTTTCTTCGGCTACAAGACAGACGGCATTTACAAAAGTCAGGAAGAGGTGGACGCTGTTCCCCACTTGGCCAGCGCCGTACCGGGCAGTCTCCGGATTGTAGATATCAACGACGACGGAGTGATTAATGACAAAGACCGTACAGAAATCGGTAACCCATTCCCGACGGCAACATGGGGATTTACCAACACACTGACCTGGAAAGGCTTCGACCTCTACGTCATGATTCAGGGAGTTCACGGACTGGATGTATTCAACGGTGACGGTTACTTTACCGAAACCAAGAAGTTCAACCGCAACTACGTGAAAAACCGCTGGATCAGTGCAGACTATCCGGGTGACGGAAAAACTCCCTCTTTCGCAGCAAACGGCGGTGTCGCCTGGGAATTTACGGATTACCTGATCGAAGACGGCTCGTATGTAGCATTGCGCAATGTGACTTTAGGTTATAAGTTCAATAAAAAGCAGTTGAAGAAGATCGGCATCAGTTCACTCCGTCTTTATGCTTCAGGACAGAACCTGTTCTATATCTGGTCCAAGGACTACCGTGGTATTAATCCGGAAGCACGTAAGACGAGTGGTTCTTACAGTTCTCCTCTTATCAACGGTTACCAGTCCGGAGGGTTCCCCCTGCAATCGACAGTCACTTTCGGATTCGAACTTAATTTCTAACTCCTTAAAGACAAATAACAATGAAACTAAAACATACATTCATCGGTATTCTCTCAACCTGTGCGTTGGGACTCGCCTCCTGCGACCTGAACATCACGCCGGACTCTTACATAGCCGATATCAACTTCTACCAAAATGAAGCGGAAGTGAACACAGCCGTCATCGGCTGTTACGGAGGCATGCACGCTCCACTGGATATAGAATGGGCATTGACGGAACTTCGTTCGGACAACACCCGCATGAACGGCACCCGTTCCAGCAACGACGCATTCATGCAACTGCTGGCACTGGACCTTGGAACGATGGACGCCAGCAACCCGAATATCCGCACCTACTGGGAAGCTACCTATCAGAATATCAATAACTGCAACTCAATACTGAAACCCGAAGTGCTGGCCGTAGTGGAAAACGAAAAGAAACGTGCACAATTCGAGGGTGAAGCTCTCTTTATCCGTGCCTATCATTATTTTAATCTGGTACGTCTCTTCGGCCCTACCTTTTTGGTGACAGAAGAAATCAGTATCGCAGAATCACTAAAGAAAGACCGCAGTTCGGTACAGGCCACTTATGCGCAAATCATCGACGACCTGAAACGTTCCGTTACGGATTTACAGGACATCACATACAGTTCTAATGATTTGGGACGTGCCACAGTACTGGCAGCCAAGTCTCTACTGGCTAAAGTGTATCTTACCCTCGGACAGTATGAAGATGCCAAACCGTTATTAAGCGATGTGGTAACTGCCAAAGGCGAGACGCTAAATGTCAAATATGCCGATGTGTTTGATACAACCAAAGAGATGAACGATGATATTATCTTCACTGTACGCTACAAAAGCGGTAGTCTGGGAATCGGTTCTCCGTTTGCCAATACATTTGCACCGCAGAACAGTGGCGCGAACGTAATCACGGGCAGCGGTGACGGTAAGAATTATCCTACGAAAGAAATATCCGCCGCTTACAGCAAAGAGGATTTGAGAAAGGACGTCAGCATGGCAGACAGTTATTATGATAAGAGCAAAGATGTGGAAGCACAAGTGGCTTATGTAAAGAAGTTCCTTTCGGAAGTATCTATACGATACGATGCTGAAAATGACTGGCCTATCATTCGTTATGCAGATGTACTACTGATGTATGCGGAAGTATTGAACGAAGTAGACGGTCCCTCTGCCGGATTGAAATACCTGAATCTGGTACGTGAACGTGCCGGACTAAACAAAATCGAGAGTGATGCAGTGACTACCCGTAACGTATTCCGCACCTATCTTGAGAAAGAACGTCGTCTGGAACTGGCTTTCGAAAATCAACGCTGGTTCGACCTCTTGCGTTGGGGCAAGGCCATAGAGGTAATCAACAAGCATATTCAGGAAACCGAATGGGATTTCTATGCAGGCTACACCCAACAGATCAACAAGTTAAAGGATTATCAGTTGATACTGCCGATTCCACAAAGCGTAATCGACAATAATCCGGGCGTCATCACACAGAACCCTAACTATTAATACTAAACGACACAGAATCATGAAAAATAAATTCTATAGCCTATTCATCTTCCTCGTTCTCACTGCGCTGGCAGGTTGCAACGAAAAAGAATCGACTGATGTCATCGAGCAGGGTGATCCTCAAATTATAGAGTTCACCCCGACAAGCGGTAAGTTCGGACAGGAAATCACTATCAAAGGAGAATTCCTGCGCGATATACAAAAGGCAACGATTGGTGGCGTAGAAGCTACGATACGCTATAAGCTCTCTCAACAGGAGATTGTTATTGTAGTTCCCGCCAATGCCGGAAACGGGAAAATCGTTCTTAGTACGAAAGAAAAAAAGACGGAAAGTGAGCAGTCATTTACGATTGTATATCCGGTTCCCCAAGTGAAGAATGTTCCTGCCGGAGCGCACGTGGGGGATCAGATTGAAATACAGGGTGAGAATCTGGACATCGTGTCCAAAGTTTGTTTCGGTGATAAAGAGGCTTCTATCTCCTATCAGTCCGAAAGAGAAATCGTAGCAACCATTCCTTTCGTCATCACGGATGCTGCTCCTATCTCCCTTTATTATCTTGACTCTACAGGAGAGCAGTTCACTCAACCGGGGGGTCCTGCTTTTGAGATCATCAAAGATATTCCGACCATTGACGCAATGGCAGAACGAGTGACCGAGGGAAGTTTGATTACCCTCAACGGAACTTTCCTGAATCTGATTGAAAGCATCCATTTCGGGGATAAAGTGCAAGTGACTAACTTCGTTGAGAAGACTGCCAACAGCATTGTATTCCGTGTTCCGGAATTGCCGGAGAGTGCTACTGTGGATGTTCTGGCCAAATATTATGAGGGAACAGGCAGCCTGACACTACGGAATGACTGTTATGTATTTATTCCGAGAGTATTCAGCTATCCGAATCTGAAGATGGGCGCACACCGCAATGAAGATTTCGGTAATATGATTAACGGAACTACCGGACAGGTTTCCACCACTTGTATCCTGAAAGATGTAGATTCCCGTGCCCTGATTGATTTTGCAGCGGTACACAACAGTAATAATGACTTTGCATTGAACGGTCCGCAAAACGTAAAGGCTAATTTGAGAAATTATTGGTGTAACGGTACTCCATTACCTCCATTGAAAAGTTCTTCTACGGAAGCCGAAGTCAACGAAAACTTTGGTGAATTTACTTCTACTGTCACCAAACTTCTTGTACTTCAGGAAAGCAAAGGATATGGCGAACTGATTAGAAACATTAAAGAAGGAAATATCGAAGAAATATCTCCTACCGACGAGATTACCAAAGCATTATTCAATATTGATATGGATGCGGAAGGTTCCAACTCGGTACGCAGCCGTCAGAAAACAGAAGCAGAGGATAAAGAAGCATCGAATATATACAAGGCAGGTAGTGTCGTTGTGTTCAAGAACCTGAAGAAGAATAAATTCGGTATTATGATTATTCGTTCTGTCAATGTAGACTTTGACGCTGTTAAGGCGACGAATGATGCCAATGCAACGATTACTTTCGACCTGTATTACCAACGTTACTAAAAAAGACGAAAGACAATGAAAAGACAATATAAATTTACCGCATTATCGGCAGTCTTGTTCTGCCTGATAGGTTTGTTGTACGGATGTACCCGTGACAATGAAATTATAATTCCGGAAACATCTGTCAATCCACCGGCTACGGATTATTCCGTAGCAATCGGTGACGAGGTTACCTTTACCGGACAGAATATGCATCTGATCTCTAAAGTGGCTTTTGACAATCAGGTGGTCAACATCACCACCGAGCCATCCAACCGTTCGCAAACCACGCTGATAGTGGCGGTGCCCGATAATTTTGAAGTGACACAGCATATCTCTGTCGTTGCCACTTACAATTCTGTACACAAACTTACTTTGAGTGATGCTTTCGAAGTGGTAGTGCCGGGTGTCACCGCTGATGTAAGTTCTGCTACTATCGGAGATAAGATCACACTTACAGGAAAGAATATGCACCTGATTACTAAGGTAAACTTTGGAGATCAAGTGGTATCTTTCGATCCCAATCCGGACCGTTCGCATACTTCACTTATGGTAACTGTGCCCTCAACTTTCGATGTAACTAAAAAAGTTCAGTTGAGCGTTACATATACTACCAATACCGTGAATGTATCTAATGATTTTGAAGTAATCGTGCCACCGGTTATTCCCACTGTCACCACTGTTCTGGAAGGAGAAGTGGGCACAGGAGCCATTATTACGCTGGCCGGAACCAACCTGAATATTATCAAGAAACTGATGGTAAACGGTCAATCTTACGAGTTTACAGCTACCGCTACCAGTCTTTCTTTCAATGCTCCCGAAGACATTACCGAAAATTTAGTGATTGACAACGTAGTATTAGTGTATGACAACGTGTTGGGAGATAATCAGGAACTAGCCGTATCGGGAAGCGTAACTGTGAAACCGGCCCCTACCCTGCCATACGTCCTTTGGGAAGATATCGAACTGGGAAGTCATGGAACGGAGAATGCTTTCTTTGATGTTACGAATGGACGGACGATGACTCCATGTGATGTAATCGAACATAAGGAATGGGTTACTTTCGCAATGGATAATACTAGCGGTGCGCCCACAGCACGTCTGTTGAACCCGGCCAATATCGGAACCAATCTTCTGAACAGTCAGTTTTGCAATGGTACAGCTTTGAATCTGAATGATTATGCCATCTGGAAAGAATCCACACAGACAACTCCGTTCAAAAAAGTCACGGATGACGCACTGATTGCCAAAGTAACAAACGGTGAAATCACCAATATTCGGGATGACATCGGAGATGTGGAAGCATCTGATATCAAAACAAATACTCCGACTGTTGCAGCAGGAGAAGTGTATTATTTCTATCATAAGGAGAAATTCGGATTGATCTGGGTGAAACAGCTGAATATTCAAACAGACAGAAAGCTGAATACCATCATTATGAATGTATATTACGAGAAATAGGCAATACAATAAAACGAGTACCCAAAAAGTTATATTATCCCATGAATTTACGAGCGAACTACTCCAAGAGAATCCGTTTGTCACTGGCTTTCAGTATTGTTGCAATGACTGTTTGCGCCCAGAGCATCTGGAATGCGGAACATCTGGAACAGGTGAAAAAGTCTCTCAACCAACCCGCATACAGCGCCACTTATCAGAACTTACTAAAGCAGGCAGACAAGGCTTTAAACGCCCACCATCTTTCTGTTATGATGAAAGATAAAACGCCACCAAGCGGAGACAAGCACGACTACTTGAGCCAGGCACGCTATTTCTGGCCGGACCCTACCAAGCCGGACGGTAAACCTTATATCAGCCGTGATGGTGTATCCAATCCGGAACTAGATAAACTGGACCGTAACCGCTTGGGAGAGATGGCTAATAATGTCACTACACTCGCACTTGCGTGGTATTTCAGTGGCAAAGAACAGTATGCACTGAAAGCAACCAAGCAGATTCGTGTCTGGTTTCTGGATAAGAAAACCTGCATGAATCCACATCTGAAATATGCACAGGTTGCGCCCGGACATAATAACGATCTTGGCCGTTGCTATGGTGTGATAGATACTTATTCGTTAGTGGAAATGCTGGATGCCGTCCAGCTTCTTGAAAAATCCCGTTCGTTCACCTCGAAAGATTCAGAGCAGCTAAAAAAATGGTTCGGGCAATTACTGGACTGGATTCTGACTAGCGAACAAGGAAAAGAAGAAGCCAGCCGCCCCAACAATCATAGTACTGCTTATGATGCACAAGCCATTGCATTTGCACTCTATACAGGCAATCATAAAGTAGCCGAACAGATACTTCGGGAAGTTCCCAAGAAGCGGGTATTCAAACAGATTGAACCGGACGGCAAACAGCCCGAAGAATTACGCCGGACATTGGCTTTCGGATATTCAGAATTTAATCTGCAACATCTGATAGATATTGCGACTATGGGAGAAAAAGCCCATGTACCTGTTCTTTCTGTCAGTTCTGCTGACGGACGAAGCATTTACAAAGCTGCTGATTTTCTGAAGCCATATCTTGGTAAGGGAGTCAAAGAATGGCCTTACAAGCAAATCAGCGAATGGAACGGTAAACAACAGGAATTATGTAAAGACCTGTATCGACTGTATCTGCTCGATTCCACTCGTACCGATTATTTAAAGGCATATCAGCAGTTCCGAAAAAACAATCCGAAGGATCTTTTTAATCTTCTTTTCCTGAAAGAGGAAAGTAAATAAACTCCCAAAGACTTGACTTTCGCTTCCGAATGTCGTATCTTTGCAGAGTTAATGATAAAGTAGTTTCAATTAAACTGCACGTAAAGGAGGGAATTATGATTCCCTCCTTTCTTTTTATATATCAAAGAAAAAATCATATTCATGGAGGGGAAAGTTCCCCCATCCCGGCTTTCTTCTCTGTTTTGCCCGGTACTCATTCTCCTTCAACCCGGGGCATAGTGGTCTTCACCTTGCTTCTTACCGGAATTAGAGTGTGCGTTGCCATCTTTTAGAGGCTCTGTTCTCACCAAACAGACCGTCTGTTCAGGTAAAACAGAGCCTCTATTGGAGTAAAACGTAATGTCTGTTTTCCCACTGTCTCTGCTAAGTTAATAATCAATAAAGTTGCTCTTGACAAAAAATAGCTTTATCTTTGGGGTTTGTTTAAGCAGACACAATAGGTATATATTATGAGTGAAAAGATTATCAAATGGGGCTTCATTGGTTGTGGAGAAGTAACCAAGACAAAAAGTGGTCCCGCTTTCCAGAAAGTAGAGCATTCGGAAGTCGTAGCCGTGATGAGTCGTGACGGTGCGAAAGCGAAAGCGTATGCCAAAGAGAGAGGAATCAAAAAATGGTATGACGATGCACAAGAACTGATCGATGATCCGGAAGTAAATGCCATCTACATTGCCACTCCTCCTTCTTCACATGCTACGTATGCCATTATGTCCATGAAAGCAGGCAAACCTGCCTATATTGAGAAACCAATGGCTGTGACATACGAAGAATGTACGCGCATCAACCGCATATCCAATGAAACGGGAGTTCCCTGTTTCGTTGCTTACTATCGCCGTTATCTCCCCTATTTCCAGAAAGTAAAAGAATTGGTAGAGAACGGGACTATCGGTAATGTTATCAATGTGCAGATTCGTTTTGCCCAGCCGCCACGCGATTTGGATTACAATCGCGAGAATCTTCCCTGGCGTGTGCAGGCTGACATTGCCGGAGGTGGTTACTTCTATGATCTTGCTCCGCACCAGATTGATTTGTTGCAGGATATGTTCGGCTGCATCCTCGAAGCAAGCGGTTATAAGAGCAATCGGGGTGGACTTTATCCTGCCGAAGATACATTAAGCGCCTGTTTCCAATTTGATAACGGATTGGTTGGTAGCGGTTCCTGGTGTTTCGTAGCCCATGACTCTGCCCGCGAAGATCGTATTGAAATTATCGGTGACAAGGGAATGATTTGTTTCTCTGTCTTTACTTATGAGCCTATCGGCTTGCATACCGAAAAAGGACGGGAAGAAATCTGTATCGGTAACCCGGAACATGTGCAACAACCTCTTATTCAGGCAGTGGTCGATCACTTATTAGGTAAGTCCGTTTGCTCCTGCGACGGGGAAAGCGCAACGCTCACTAACTGGGTAATGGACAAGATATTAGGTAAACTATAACCCGAAAAAAAGCAAAAAAAAGTATCATTTTCTTGCGAAGCTTACTGATACTGTTAAAAAATTAATAGGAATATTCCATTGTATATTGTTAGTTTTTTCTATCTTTGTAAAAAGAAGCAAAGGGAAAATGAAACTAACAATATATTTTTTGTGCCATGACTAGAGAAGACTTAATGCGGAAAGCGATCGAGCTCTCCAAAGAAAATGTTGAAAATGGTGGAGGTCCTTTCGGTGCTGTGATTGCCACGAAAGAGGGGGAAATAGTTGCAACAGGAGTAAATCGTGTTACGGCATCTTGTGACCCAACTGCTCATGCCGAAGTGAGTGCAATACGTGCCGCAGCTGCCAAACTCGGTACTTTTAATCTTAGCGGATACGAAATCTATACTTCCTGCGAACCTTGTCCCATGTGTCTCGGTGCTATTTACTGGGCACGATTGGATAAAATGTACTATGGAAACAATAAGACCGATGCCAAGAATATTGGCTTCGATGACTCTTTTATCTATGACGAACTGGAACTGAAGCCTGAAGACAGAAAGCTTCCTTCCGAAATCTTATTGCATAATGAAGCCCTTACTGCCTTCAAAGCCTGGGCGGCCAAAGAAGACAGAGTAGAATATTAAAAAAACCTCTCACTATTATTAACCTATTAATTACCCCTCAAATGAAAAGAAAAAGCCTTTTATTTGTGATGGCATCAGTATGCCTGTTCAGTTGTCAACAACAAGACGAACTGCAAGACCCCAGTAAAGAAGGTATCAACTTTCTTACTACTGTCGACAATGAAAGTATCACTGACGCTGTTACTCGTAGCAGCAGCAACTTGTCACTTCCTTTAAAAAGTAGTTTTTCAGCCGGAGACGTCATTTCAATGTCCGTTTCCGAGCAGGAATATCAGCCTTTTACCTTGGGAGTAGATAACCAAAATTGGAGCGAGACAGCTACAGATTCGGAAGCTGTAACTTTCTATGCTCATTATCCCGAATTGTCCGGTGATGTAACGACTAGATCCCTCTTTAGTCGCTACCGTGACATCAAAGGCGGTTTAGAATATTTGTTCGGCACAGCCCAAGCCCGCAAAGGTTCTAGCAATGTAGCCCTTACATTCAAGCGAATGACTGCGCCCGTTATTCTACTTGATGAAAAAGGCAACCCGTACGAAGGTAAAGCAATCGTTAAACTTTTCCTGAAGAACAAAGGTGTGCAGGATCTTTTCAACGGTAAAATCGAAGCTGAAAAGAATGCAACCCCGGAATATATCAGTATCCGGAAAATTTCAGAAGGTATCCTGACTAACTTGATTCCACAGATAATCAAGGCTGGTGAGAAGATTGGTTCTGTAGTTGTAGACGATAAGGAAGAACCTATCATCGCAGATCAGGATATTACCATAGAAGCCGGAAGTCCTGTTACGATGAGACTTTACGGAGGCCGCGGAATTATTGATGAACGGACTCCGTTACGCAGATAAAACAAAAGAATAAAAGTGATACTAATAAAAATCCCCGGAACCGCTGTAGACACTCAGCATTCCAGGGATTTTTTACACACAAAAGTTATTATTGAAATTGAAAACTGTCTCTTTATTAGATTAGAAGCGCATACCTACGGTAAGAACCACCTTATGATTATTATTGGTTACCTTTGTTCCTGGTAATTCTAAACTATCAAAAGCATAGAATGTTTCTTTATAAGTGTTATACAAATATGCCATATCCACATAGAAACTTTCACCACGATAACCACAACCGAATGTATAATTATTAGTAGCACCCGGATTAGAGAACTCCGTATCAGTACGCATTGAGTTTACAGGAAGATACTTAAAAGCGTCTGATTTCAAAGGAGCAGTTATATGATTATATCCCAAACGGAATGAAAATTCCGGTGCTAGCTTAAATTCAGCTCCAACACGAAGTGTATGAACAGGCTTCATCATCGCTTTAATGTCTTCCGTCTGACCTAATTCATATCCGTCCGGATCTTTCATTTTAGCTTTAGTACGGTCTGAATATTCATACTCAACTCCCAATGCGACGGAAGAACCGATAGTATATCCCATACTTGCATTGAATTTCCACGGAGTAACTAATTTATATTCATATTCTCCTTCAGTATCATTTCCACGAGCATCATAAGGTCTGGTAATATCCTTTGTTTCTTCATTTAAATCAAAAGCAAGATAAGCAGTATTGCGTTCCTTCAAACTAAAGAAAGTTGGAGTATGCACAGCAGCACCTATACGGAACGAAGATGACTCAAAAGGACGAAGAATGAAACCAAGTTTAAAATCAACTCCACTACCATCTACCCAAAAGTCATTTCCTAAGGTATATCCTCCATGGCCATTTCCATCCTTATCTGTAAAGTCTTCATTATATTCGCTGGTCCTATCATAGTTCACACTGTAAAGTCCTAATGTAGCTCCAACATAAAAACGATCATAAAAATTCAACGCACCATTCAAATCAAAAGAATGGATGCCTCCACTTTCTTTTGAACGATAAGACTGGCTCACAGCATCTCCTGCCTGAAAATAGGGCAGATACCCCTCAAAGGGAGGTTCTGCATCCGGATTATCAGGATCAACTTCCCCGTAAACAGGATTCACTAAATGAGCATTATATCCCATAATACCCAACCAAGGCAATTCCGGATTTTGGAAAGCATCATCGCTCCTCAAAGCTGCTTCTGTAAATGGATCAAAACCTCCGTATGAATCAAAGTTTACCATGTTGGCCATTTGAACAGTTTGAGAAGTGTTGAATACTCCACTCATCAGCATACTTCTATTAAATGACTTCATTTTGCGATAATTGAAACCAAAGTTGGCAAATCTCAACGCTGTTGTATTTCCTATTTTGGTAGAGAACACAAATCCGGCATTATCGAATGAACCATGAAACTTGTCAAGACTCGCTCCATTAGCTTTTGTTCCTGTATTATCAAAACCAAATGACACCATAAAATCATTGCTGCGATAAATTCCGATACCGGCAGGATTGGTTCCCATAGTGGTAATATCTCCACCCAAGGCTCCCATAGCCCCCCCCATACCTACAAAACGAGCAGTCCCATTTAAATCACTTCCCATCCATCGGTTTGCATCATAGATAGTTGTTTGAGCATTTAGAAATCCTACACCTATCAAAAGAATACAAATCGCTAATATTCTATTACTTTTCATAATCAATCTCTTTTGAAATTATAAATTATCTTCTATAGCTACCGCCAGAACTACGTGAAGAGCTACCACCGCCACTACTACGTGAAGAACTGCCACTGCTACCAGAACTGCGAGAATAACTACCACTGCTACCTGATGAGTAGCTACTTCCACTACTTCTTGAATAGCTACCTGAATTGGAAGAGCGGGATGATGATCTATCAGGTGTATAGCTTCGTGATGTAGAAGTTGAACTTCCGCGTGAGTAGCTACTACCGCTACTGCGACTAGTACTTGTTCTGGAATTTCCCGTTGAACTGTTACTTCTAGTATAGGAAGAACCAGAATTACGTGTGCTAGTACCGGAACTACGTGTACTGCTTGGGCGTGTGTATGTTTCCGTATTCCTACGAGAATATGAACTTCCCGAACGAACAGAACCATTACTACTGCTACGAGTATAATCACGTGTTCCTACTACTCTGCTATTTGCACCTGTAGTGGTACCGGAACGACGAACACTTTGTCCAACTGAAGAATTAGTAGGCCGTGTAGTTGATGAACCTGTTCCTCTTCTATAAGAAGTAGAATTATAATTTCTCGAACCTGAATAATAGGAACGGTTATTTCCATTTATCACACTACGTCCGGCATAATAAGGTCTTCCACCTCCGCCCCAGCCCCAGCTAGGACCACCGTGCCAGTGGTGGTGATGTCCCCAATAGCCACCGCCGCCATACCAGCCGCCCCAGTAGCCTCCGCCCCAATAACCCGGAGAATATCCCCAAGCGTAGTAAGGACGATTCCATCCCCAGCCATAGTTCCATCCCCAGCCGTAAGAGCCATAACGCCAATCCCACCAGAGTGGATTACTGAATGTCGGGAACGCATAAGCATACATACCGTCGGTATATACGTTCCAGTCCCATGAATTCGGACCGTAAACGACATCCCAATACAACGGGCTGCTGATGCTGATAGCAAAACGCGGATTGCGGAAACGGATGATACGTTCAGCATATTCATAGTCGTCTTCCGTACCATTGAATTCACCCGTCACCCATTCTCCGTCCAAATCCGGATTAGATTTTTCTTTTATATATAAGGTATCATTATCCATTACGAATTCATTATCACGTGCATCGTAACGGCGGTTATATTCATCCACATCCCGTGTTCTTCCCTTACGGTCCTGAACCACTACTGTAGTACCCGGTGAAGTATAGATGTTGGTCACCTGTTTCTTCGTTTCCTTCTTAACCGGAGCTTCTTTCTTCTCCTGTTTGTCTTTTGAAGGAATGAAGTAAAGGTCGTCATCAACGCTTTGTGCCATCAAGCCTATCGGGAGGCACAAGGCAAATAGCAAGAAATAAACAATCTTTTTCATATCATCTCGGTTTATGTAATTACTTAAACTTATTCACGTTACAAAGATAAGGAAGAGATTTTTTGTTCAGGGGAGATTTTCCCCAAAGGATAATAGGGATTTCCCTATTTCACCACTGTTATGCAGGAAAAAGGGTACTTTTACTCTATCAAAATGAAGGTATTTAACTTACGGTATCAATGGTATAGTAAACTTCACATATTCCTGATCTACGACCTCCCAGCTTCCTCCAAAATATTCCACAAGCATACGATTCATCTCACTTTGAATCACAATACTCTGATTAGGATTGGGCGTTAAAAGAATAGAATGATAAGTAGTGACTACAATCTTTCCCTGCTCTTTATCCACTTCTATACTTACAGTCAGTGCATTGCCTCTCTCCATCGGAACAAAAACGGAACGCATCAGCCTGAACAACCAATTCCCATCGTAACGAACCTGATAATTAACACCCTGCTCCAACTGATTGTTTACCTGCAAAATGTGATTGGTAGAAGCAGCTGCAAGTGCTTCCTCCAGATAAGTATGAAAGAAAATATCCGCTACCTGGAATTTCATCATTCCAGCTTCCAAACGGGACAGATCAAGTATATCATTGATTAGTTGAGACAACTCGGTAGCCGTTTTAGATATCACGCCGGATGCCTCGTCTTTCTCTTCTTTTGTGAATTCCTTATCAGAAGCCAGCGCTAAAGAACAATTCACCACTTCAGTCAGCGGTTCACGTATCGCATTATTCATATTGGAGATAAACGATTCTTTGACCTTATTTATTTTAACCACTTCCTGTGTTATCAGCCGCATCTTCTTCTCCGATCTGCGAAGCTCTCTGTTAATGCGATATTTAAATATGGAGAAAATAAGCAGAACTACTATAATGACAGCAATCAGTACCAATACGGAAAGATTGATATAATAACGGAAGCTCAATGTCTGCAATTGCATTTTCTCCGTAGCATGGGCATTCTTAATGAAATCCACCTGCTTATTGTATATAGACACCAGAATGGAGTCATTAGCCTCCAATGCTTTTTCATACAACGGTATAGCCTGCTCATACTCATCCATATTCAGAAAGATATCCGCCTTATTGAGCAATGCGTTATTATAATAAGAATACTCTATTTTCAGGTAACCGGCAATAAGTGAATCCACGCTGACCAGTGCCTTGTCCCATTGATTCGTAGCCACAAAATAGCTTTTGTTCACCTCATAGTATCTCAACTTATTAATGAAATACTCACCGGAATAATATTCATCGGTCAACCGAATATACTTCTTTGCATTCTGCAAGTCTTTGATTGCCAGATAATATTCTGCATAAGATATATATAAATAGAAGAAGTCGATCTTTAACTTTAATTTCTGTTCAGGTCGTTTGCTGACTTCCTTTAAAAGCATCTCCTCCCGCAGCTGTATGGCTTTCAGGAAGCCCGGATAATTTTTAAGTTCTTTATAGGTAGCTATCAAACTATTATTTATATCGGCAAAAAAGACATAATCATTAAATTCCAAGGATGTGGCACATGCCTTTTCCAACATATCAGCAGCCTGTTCAAGTCTGTCAGTCACACGATAAGCACGCGCAATACTTTGATATGCAAGCACAACTCCCTTTTTGTTTTTCAATGCTTGTGCTTCACGCAACATATCTTCCGCCTTGTTCCCCAATTCTTCAAAAGCTTCATTTAGAACCAGCAAATCAATAGCGCACTGTTTCCCCAAGAACATCAAGTCGTAATACTTTTCTTTTTGTGCCAAAGGAACCAATAGATCAAGCCATTTCTGAAGACTGTCACGATCGTTTGCATTAAAGCACATATAGATCTGATACAGATAGGCACGACATTTATATAAGTTGTCATTCTGTAATTCTGCTTCCTTCAACAGTTCATCTGTATATTGTTTCCTCAATAGAGGTTCGGGCTTGCAGATGTCAATCAATTCACACAAAGTCTGCAAGCGTAAAGTGTCATGCTCCTGTGTTTCCAATCTTTGAACCAATGCATTTTTCACATCACTGTCTCCTGCATACACATACGTCAAACCGCCAAGAAACAGCCAGCACAACAATACTATCAGTTTATTCTTCATTCTCATACTTCAGGCTTATTGTCATATAACGGATGTGTAAATATAAATCTTGCTCCGGAGGTATATTTAGAGTCAATCCAGATCTTTCCATTCAGATGCCCTACAATAAATTCACAAAGGGAAAGGCCGATACCACTTCCTTGAACTCCCTCATGCAACTTCTCGAAACGGGAGAATATAGAAGATTGTTTATCCAAAGGAATGCCACAACCTGTATCTTCTACCGTAAAAACTGCTTCCTTTCTTTCTGCATCCACATCAAGCAAAAGAGTAATCGTGCCCGAAGGAGTGAATTTCGTTGCATTAATCAACAGATTAATAAGGACCTGCTGTAGACGAGTACTGTCTGTATACAGTTCCAGTTTATCCAATGAAGTTCGGAACACTACCTCCGCAGCCGTTTTCTTTACTCTCTCAACGGTTCCAATCGTATTCCGGCACAATGCCACTATTTCATGTTTCTGCAGATTAAATGACATGTTGCTTTCCTCCTGTTCGGACAATTCCATCACATCATTAATCAATTTATGAAGCATCTCTGCATTCTGCCTGATATTCTCTCCACACATCTGCCGGGTTTCATCATCAATGGCATCTCCCATGGATGACAACACCTCCGAGAATCCGACAATAGCATTCAACGGTGTCCGGATTTCATGTGTCATATTTGAAAGAAACATACTCTTGGATAAAATAGAGCGTTTCGCTTTATCATTGGTTTCAGACAACCTCACCCGCGATTCGGCCAATTCCTTATTACTTCTTTTTATGATAAAAATCAAAACTCCCACGATAATCAGTGCGACCAGAGAAAAACACATTATCCGTATCAACAACCCATTATACGCTTCGGCATTCTCCAAATTCGTACGGTCGGCAATATAGGTAGAGCGAATGGAATCCAAAGATTCTACAAACTGTTCTGTGTTCAAGGACTGCCCCAACTCTTTCACCTCATGATAGAGAAGGCAGGCATCTTTCAGATTCCCCATTTCATGCAATAAAGCTCCCTTTGACTGCAATGCGTTTTTATACTCATACAGACTACCTCTATTTTTAGTAGCCACAAGCAGAGAATCATATAATGTAATTGCTTTCGAATATTCTTTCTGGAAAAGGTAATAGTTTATAAATAAATCCAAAGACAAACCGGAGAAATGCCGGTTTTCTTTCTGCAAGCTTTCTATTTCTTCCCAGCATTTGGCAACCTGCTCCTGATTCTTCATTTTGATATAACCCAATGTGCGGTATGCACAAAGATAGAATTCAAAGTTTTTCTGTCCTGTCTCAATTTCGGAGAAGTATTTCTCTGCTACCTCCAAATATTCCATCGCCAGTTGCACCTTATTCATCTTCAAATAGGTATGTATTTGCTGAATGGTCAGACGAAGTTTTATAAAGACGTCATTACTATCCTTGAGTTCTGCTTCGGCTGCCAAAAATGTTTCAGCTGCTAATGCATAGAGTCCGGCATGCATATAGGTATCTCCCATAGCCTGCAATGACAAGGCTCTTCCCTCGGAATATTTTAAGTCCTTGGCTTTATCATACATTTCATGCGCCTGAACAATAGCTTCACCGGTCTCTCCTTCCAGACAGGTGGTATTGACTTTAATCTGGGCTACAATGAATGCTGTTTTAAGATCATTCTGTTTCCAGGATTCTTCTCCGATTTCCGCACATAATTTTAGAATAGAATCTGTCCATGCGGAAGTTGTGGAATAAGTAAGGTTACGGTTGGAAAGAGAAAATAATTCCGGTAGTTTTTGTATAGATTGAGCTTTGATAGTATTTCCCTGACCCGCAAACAGATATACGGTGAAAAATAATAATATTAGTATGCTTTGCTTATGTTTATGCTTCATATTTAAAATAGGAACCCTCATTAATCGTCCATGCAGCAAATATACAAAAAAAATAATAGTAACATATACTTCACCCAAATACTTCGTCAATAATTCGTTTTTTGAGTATCTTTGCATCTTCATCATTCAGATTAAAAGAAAGATTATGAAATACTTTGAATTTTCATTCCAGACACATCCTTGCACCGAAACGGTGAACGATGTATTAGCTGCGGTATTGGGCGAGGCAGGGTTCGAAAGTTTTGTTGAAAGCAAAGACGGATTGACTGCGTATATTCAACAAGACTTATGCGACGAGACTGTGATTAAAAATGCCATAGCCGAATTTCCTTTACCCGATACAGAAATCACCTATACTTATGTTGAAGCAGAAGACAAGGACTGGAACGAAGAATGGGAAAAGAACTTTTTCCAACCTATCATCATTGGCAATCGCTGTGTGATTCACAGTACTTTCCACCAGGATGTTCCCCAAGCGGAATATGATATTGTTATCAATCCGCAAATGGCTTTCGGCACCGGACACCACGAAACGACAAGCCTTATTATTGAAGAATTACTAGACAGCGAACTGACTAATAAATCTCTACTGGATATGGGTTGTGGGACTTCCATTCTCGCCATCCTGGCACGAATGCGGGGTGCACGTCCTTGCACAGCTATCGATATAGACGAATGGTGTGTACGCAACTCCATCGAAAATATCGAATTGAATCATGTAGATGATATTGCTGTTTCACAGGGAGATGCCTCGTCACTGACCGGAAAAGGTCCTTTCGATATTATCATTGCCAATATCAACCGGAATATATTACTGAATGACATGAAACAGTATGTTACCTGTATGCATCCGGGATCCGAACTGTTGATGAGTGGATTCTATGTAGATGATATTGCTGTTATCCGCGAGGAGGCAGAAAAGAACGGACTGACTTATGTTCATTATAAAGAGAAGAACCGCTGGGCAGAAGTGAAGTTCACCTTTAAAGCGTGATATTGATATACACTGACATTCATTTCGGAAGACCGGACGTTTACCTCATAAAAAGAGACATATCTTTCCTCTTAATACAAAGGAAAGGTATGTCTCTTTAATCTTTATTCCGGTCACTATTCACCGGTTCTAGTACTTATCAGGAGTTATTCAAACTCTTTTTTGACCTGTTTACACCATTCTTTTATTTTCTCTTCCGCCTGTTCTGACTGATTATCCAAATCGATAACCAAACCGCACCATTGACCATCACGCAATGCCTTAGAACGTTCGAAGGTATATCCGCTGGAAGAAGTAAAGCCGACTAGCGTAGCTCCATCTTCTTCAAACACCTCTGCCAACAGTCCGATGCCATCTGCAAAATTCTCCGGGTAACGTATCTGATCTCCCAAGCCGAAGATTGCGACCTTTTTTCCTTTCAATTTCATTGTCCGTAATTCCGGCAACAGTTCATCCCAATAAGTCGGAAGTTCTCCGTCAAACCAGGTTGAAGCACCGATAATGAAACAATCATAAGCCTCAAAGTCATTTTGCCAGGCCTGTTCAATAGGCACTGTCTCTATCTTTTCCTTACCGAATTCTTTCTGTATTTTCTCTGCTACCCAACTCGTTCTTTCGGCTTTAGTAGCATAAAATAAACCTATCTTTTTCATAATCCACACTATTTAATATTCCAATAATTTCCGGGCAGCCTCGTATATTTTGGCCTCATCCGGCAGAATTTCCTTTTCCAAAATCGGATTAAAACCGACAGGAGTAAAAGTAGAACCGACACGCTGCACCGGTCCATCGAGATAGCGGAACATCTCTCCACTAATCATGGCAGCAAGCTCCGCACCAAAACCGGAGAATACTTTATCTTCATGAACCACCAATGCCTTGCTCGTTTTCTTGACCGATTCGAATATCGCCTCTTTATCCAACGGAATCAAGGAACGAATATCAATGACTTCCACTTTCCAGCCACCTTCTTTTTCTAATCGTTCTGCTGCGTGCAAACAGAAATGGGTGGTATTGCCATAGGTAATAATGCTCAAATCTGTTCCCTCACGACGGATACGTGCTTTCCCGAAAGGTACTTCAAAATCTTCCGGCACTACTGCTGCCGCTTCTACCGAATTATACAATGCTTTCGGTTCGAGGAACAACGTGAAGCCTTTGGATCGCATACTGGTACGAAGTAATCCGGCAGCATCATCCGCAAAAGACGGGCAGACAATACGTGCCCCCGGTAAAGTGGTCAAAGCTCCCTCCAGGTTTTGAGAATGATACAAGCCTCCACCGATATAACCACCGGAAGCCAGACGCAGAGTTATATTCGGAGCAAATTTCCCATTGCTACGCCAGTACTCATGTGTACACTCGACATATTGTTCTACGGCAGGCCAGAAATAATCGGCAAACTCCGCTCCCTCAATCACCACATGAATTTTAGGATCAAAGCGACTCATTCCATTGGCGGTGCCTACAATATAATCTTCCGCAATCGGTGCACTGAATACACGGGCTTCGCCGAATTCCTGCTGCATACCTTTGGTTACATTAAACACGCCTCCTTTTTCCCTGTTTGCCACATCCTGCCCCCAAATAAAGGTATCGGGATTATAGCGGAATTCAGCTTTCAATGTTTCATTAATGGCATTGACCAGAAAAGTCTTCTCACCTTCCGCCTCATGTGTGCCGTCTTTATATTTCTGTGGCTGATAAGGCTCGGGCATTACAAAGTCATAAATGCTTTTAGGATCAGGATCGGGAGCAGCCAAAGCCTTCCGGTTGGCAGCAGACAATTCTTTCTTTGCATCAGCCTCTATTTGTTGCAGTTCTTCCTCGGTCAGACGTTTATAACGCAGCAGCATCCGGCGGAACTTCATCAAGGGATCAGCATCTTTCACATATTCCAATTCATTCTCATCCCGATACAAGGTGTGTTTATCTGAATTGGAGTGCGAACCGATCCGGACACAATTCGCCTGCACAATAACCGGATTACGGGTACTGATAGCATATTCCCGCGCTTCGGTCATAGCATTCATCGAATCGAATACATCCTTTCCGTTACAATAGATAATCTTCAAGTTCTTGAAGCCCGAGAAGTTCTCGGCCACTTTACGGTTGGCAGTCTGTTCCGATTTGGGTACGGAAATACCATACCCATTATCTTGTATTACAAAAATCACCGGAAGACGTTCGAGACTGGCACCATTGATAGCTTCGTAAACGAATCCTTCGGAAGTAGCCGACTCTCCGTGAGAAGTGATAGCTACGCCTTTATGTCCATAATATACCATTGCTCTGGCCACACCTGCTGCGTGAAGGTCGTGTGTGCCAGTAGCAGAGGAGATGTTTTCAATGTGCCATTCCGGTTTGGCGAAATGGTTCGACATGTGACGTCCTCCGCTACCCGGGTCCGTTGCTTTGGAAATACCGTTCAGGATAACTTCTTCAGCAGTCATTCCGGCAGAAAGCACGGTTAACATATCCCGGTAGTATGGGAACAGGAAATCTTCACCGAGGGTGAATACCTGACCGACAGCAAGTTGAATACCATCATGTCCTGCATAGGGAGCATGATAAGACCACCCCAAAGATTGCAACAGGTAAGACGGTGCCTTTTCGTCCAAGGCACGCCCCAATGTCATCAGATGATACCACTTTTTCAGGGTTTCTACATCTGTAGTCTTTATATCATATTTCTTTTTCATGAGTAATGAAGTTCTTAATGAATGAAACAATCAGTTATCAGCCTTTCCAATTTTCGAGATAGTCGGCAATAAAATGCAGGAAGTTACCTCCCAACATTCCGTCTACTACCCGATGATCGTAAGACAAAGACAAGTACATTTTATGCCGGATTGCAATCGTATCACCCTCCGGAGTCTCTACAACAGCAGGTTTCTTCTCAATATACCCTACTCCCAAGATAGCTACTTGCGGCTGATTAATGATTGGCGTACCGAACAGGCTCTTGAATGTACCAAAATTGGTTATCGTAAATGTACCCCCATCAATATCTTCCGGCATTAATTTGTTATCCCTTGCTTTCAAGGCCAGAGAATCGATGGCAACAGCCAACCCGTTCAGATTCAGATGATCGGCATCATGCACCACAGGAACAATCAGATTTCCATCATTCAAAGAGACGGCAATACCGACATTAATATGCTTTTTGAAAAGAATATTGTATCCATCTACCGATACATTCACCTGTGGATAGGCAGCCAATGCTTTTGCCACGGCTTCCGTTATCACAGGCATATAAGTCAGTTTCACTCCTTCGCGACGGAAGAAAGCGTCTTTATTCTTTTCACGCCAACGTACCAATTTGGTAACATCTACTTCTACTACATTGGTCACGTGAGGAGATACTTTCTTAGACATAACCATGTGGTCGGCAATAATCCGGCGGACACGATCCATCTCTTTTACTTCGACTCCAGACATTGCTACAGGAGCAACCTTCGGACTTGCCTGTTCAGAAGAAACAGCAACTGATGGTTTGCTTGCGGCCGGAGCAGCAGCAACAGATGCCGGCTTCGGTTCAACACTACCTCCTCTTTTCTTCTTTTCAATATAATCTTTTATATCTTTCTTACTCAATCGCCCTTCATAACCGGTTCCTTGTATAGCATCCAGCTCTTCTTTCGGAATTTTAGCTTCCCGCGCCAACTGAATCACAACAGGAGAGTACCAACGTTCTTCCTCTGCAATAACAGGTTTCGATGCAGTATTCGCTGATTCGTTCTTAGCAGTTTCCGCTGACGATGGTGATGTTTCAGAAACATTTACCGGCTCCGTTCCTGAAGATTCTTCTCCATCCAAATCAATTAGAGCGACTACTGTTCCTACAGCAACCGTATCACCCTCCTTATATAAAATCTCCACCACTTTTCCCGCTACGGGAGAAGGGATCTCCGCACTTACTTTGGCAGTATTCACTTCAAAAAGCACATCGTCTTCCTGAATCATATCACCTACCTTTACAGACCAAGAGACGATTGTCCCTTCGGTTATACTCTCGCCCAACTTAGGCATTTTTATTTCGAATTTTGACATAGACAGTAAATTTATTATTCAACCTTGATATATTACAACAACGAGCTGAAATAGAAAGTTTTAAGTTAAGTAAATTTTAACCGGATGCTGACAAAGCCAGCCCGGACATCAACGACTATATATCCACTCTTTCTGAATATATTTCCCTTCCCGAAGCTGATTAACAGCCTCTATTTCCTTCCCGGTAAAAGCACTGACAGATTGGGAATCACTGAAATACTGAAAAACCTTCTCTTTAAAATCAGTTACAGTTCCCTCCGATAAATGACTCCGAATATTGGTTACCTCACTCCGAACGGAAGGAACGGCATATACTGACGATAAGGTTTCATCATCAACCATCGGTTCCGGATTCAAAGCTTTATGCAATGCTGCCAGATCCGTATCATACAATAAAGTGCAATGATACAACACCCGATTCTTATGCAAGCATTGCGCACTTCCTGAAATTTTCAATCCATTCAGATAAATTCCCAATCGTTCATCTCCTTTTACCATCAGGCCTATAGAGTTCAGGAAATCCAATGTCCGTTGCAAGTACGTAACAAATTCCGGCAATCGGGGAGCCGTTTCTATAAAAGTCAGATTGACATTGCCCAAATCATGATACACCGCTCCCCCACCCGAAAAACGACGGGCAATATGTACTCGTTCCTGTTCCGCCCATTTCTTATCGACTTCCGACCGCAACCGCTGATGCTTACCTATTACCACAGAAGGAGTATCCTGCCAAAGCATGAAAATATCTTCATTTCCCTGCTTCAACAGATACTCTTCTGCTGCCAAGTGAAAGTAAATATCAGTAAACGGACTATAGATACATCGAATCATAGATCAAGCGGAATAAGAGTTAAAACATAATTTCGTGATAAATCTCTCCAACCGTAGGATGTGGAAACACAGTCTTCTGGAATTCCTCCACCGTGTACCCTCTCTGAATAGCAATACCTACTATCACAATAAGTTCTGATGCGGGATTTCCCAACATGTGACAACCGATAATCTTCCCGTCTTCATCCTGAATCAGCTTACAGAGTCCGTTTCCCTGTTCATTCTCCGCAACGAACCGTCCGGAATAAGCCATCGGTAATTTTGAAATACGGTAAGGAACTCCTGATTTTACCAGTTCTTCTTCCGTCTTTCCCACTCCCGCCACTTCAGGGTTGGTATAAACGACTCCCGGAACACAATCGTAATTCATCCGGTCTTCCACTCCTAAAATATGATTGATGGCGACTTCCGCTTCACGGATAGCAGTATGCGCCAATAAAGAGTAGCCTGTAATATCACCACACGCATATACACGAGGATGCGAAGTCAACAGATGTTCGTCTACTTTCACTCCATTCCGATGCAGTTCTATATTCAGCTTGTCCAGTCCTACCTTGGATAGATTTGCCTTACGTCCTACACTAAGCAAGATCTTCTCCGCTTCAATAGTAGACGTCTTGCCTTCTTTTTCTATCACAACTTCATGAGGATTTACTTCCACCACTTTCGTATTTAAATAGAAAGTGACTCCCCGTTTGGCATATTCGGCACGAAGCATACCACTGGTTTCCTTATCCATCGCTCCCAGAATCTCCGGCATCATTTCTACCACATGCACTTTCACGCCCATACTGTTGAAGAAAGAAGCAAACTCCATCCCGATCACTCCGCCACCAATAATGACCAGCGTCTTTGGAAGTTCCTTTATTTCCAATGCCTCCTTGGAAGTCCAATAACTGATTTCTGACAGTCCCGGTATAGGAGGAAGCACTGTATCAGAGCCGGTACATACCAGCAAATATTTCACGGAATAGGTTTCTCCGTCACAAGTGATTTGTATTTTCCCATCTTTTTCTCCTTCTATCAGAGCTTCCTTTTCTACAATAGTCACTCCGTAAGAACTCACAGTCATCTTCACACCGCCCGTCAACATTTTTACTGTTTTATCTTTACGGCTCATAATCTTGGATAAATCGAACGAAGGAGATTCGGCAGAAACGCCGTATTTGGAAGCACTCTTGATGCTATCCAGTATTTTAGCAGAATATAACAAAGTTTTAGTAGGAATACACCCCTCATTGAGACATACTCCACCCATTGCCTTTTTCTCAAAAAGAACGGCCTTTAATCCGTTGGCCCCTGCCCGTTCGGCAGCTGTGTACCCGGCCGGACCACCACCAATAATAGCTATATCAAAGTTCATAATCGTATTTTTTTAGTAATAATACGATTATAACAAATATGAGAAGAGATAAGTTGTAGGGAAAAGAAATACCCGTTACTTAATTGTCAGCTTTTTAAGTTCCTCTAACGAGCCATTGAACACATTCAAATCTACGTATTCTTTAATGCCGGGGACACTTCCTACATCCGTATGTTGCCAAAAGTGCCATGTTCCCTGATACCGCACAGAGTCCACATAATAATGGGCAATCCAGTAAGGGTATGCATTGAAGATAGAGTCGTCCAGATAACGGGTTTTAAATTTATAAGAGGTATAAAGAATAGGCTTCACTCCATAATGAGATTCCACCCGGTCCAGCCAGCGTTTGATGCCTTGCTGTAATTCCTTTTTTTCCTTCCGCCCGGTCACTTCCACATCAAGTACGGGAGGTAAATCACCGGAAACAAGTTTTACCGTGCGAATAAAGAAGTCCGCCTGTTTCAAAGCATCCGTGCTCGGAATATAAAAATGATAAGCGCCACGGATAAATCCATGATTACGGGCATTGGCAAAATTTGCCTCAAATGTGGTATCGTTATGATCTCCTCCTTCTGTTGCCTTCATAAAGACAAAATGCAAAGGAGTAGCCGTCTCTTTATTCTGCAATAGCTTCTTCCAGTCAATCTTTCCCTGATAGTGAGAAATGTCAATACCATGAATATCATATCCGTCAGGGATGCAGACACCATATTCCTTTAAGCCATGGCAAGGTTTCCATCGATAAGCATAAGGGCGGATAAAGAAATAATAGAAAGCGACGGAGAAACAACCGACAATTATCACTGCCAGAATATTACGAAGCCAGGTAGGCATCACAGTTCGATGCTTCACCTGTTCCTTTTTTGAGGTACGGGAAGTTTTAGAAGAAGAGGTCGTTCCCTTTCTTTTAGTGGTGGAAACAGTTCTTTTCTTCTGTACGGCAGACATCGGGTTGTTGCGTTGCGGCATTTACTTTAAACGATCAATGTTTTTAGAGATAGGCACGGATTACACGGAATACAGGGTTATAAGAAATAACTAAAAACCGTATCAATCCGCGTAATCCGTGCCTGAAAGAACCCTTCATTGCAGCTGTTGTATTAACAACTACTTTGAAGTGTATTTATTTAGCTTGTTCCAGTTGCAAAGTCTTAGTTGCCTGGTCGCAAACTTCTGTAGGACCGAAGTATTGGATCGGACCCGGATATACATAATCCGTTTCGATAGCCCAACGTTCGCGTTGTGAAGCAAATGCTTTGAAAGGAGCACCATCCAGTTTTACCAATGCTTTCTGGATAACCGGCTTCATTTCACCGTGACGACGTTCCATGTTCATCATCATGGTAATAGGCACACCACCAGCAATCCATTCGGCAGCAGGAGCTGTTGTGTTACGTACAGAAGACATATAACCAGTCTTACCGTTAGCAATCAACATAGAAGCTGTGTAACCCAAAGAGTAGCAATAGTCAGCGTCAAAGTTTGACGGAGCAGCACAACGTCCTTCATAACCGAAGAAGTGGTGTTGAGCAGCAAATTTACCAACATACTTGCCTTCTTCTTTCCATGCAGCCAACTTAGTAGCTACCATTTCAGACAACAGTTTTTCAGTTTCGATCAATGATACCTGAACGTTTCCGTGCGGGTCACGATCCAAAGTCAACTGACGGGCAACACCTTCCGGCAGACTAGCATAAATAGCAGAGTTTTCCGGAGAAAGTTTGCGGATGATATAATCACGTTGGTGAGATTTCTTAATCTGACCGAATTCTTCAGCATTAGCAGCCAGGAAGTCATTCAATTCAGCAATCAGACGTTTCATGGCAGGAATGAACTCTACCAATCCTTCCGGAATCAATACAGTACCGAAGTTGTGTCCTTGTGCTGCACGGTCTGCTACCACTTTAGCGATAGATGTTACTACATCGTCCAAAGACATATCTTTTGCTTCCACTTCTTCTGAAATGATACATACGTTAGGCTGTACCTGCAAAGCACATTCCAGTGCGATGTGAGAAGCCGAACGACCCATCAATTTGATGAAGTGCCAGTATTTACGTGCAGAGTTACAGTCACGTTGGATGTTACCGATTACTTCAGCATAAGTCTTACAAGCTGTATCGAAACCGAAAGAAGTTTCAATCATATCGTTTTTCAGGTCACCGTCAATTGTTTTCGGGCAGCCGATTACCTGTACACCATACTTCTTAGCAGCATAGTATTCAGCCAAGACACAAGCATTTGTGTTAGAATCGTCACCACCAATGATCACCAGTGCCTTGATGCCCAGCTGTTTGATGATTTCAAGTCCTTTTTCGAACTGGCTTTCAGCTTCCAGCTTCGTACGTCCGGAGCCGATGATATCGAAACCACCCGTGTTACGGTATTCGTCGATGATATCAGCAGTCAGTTCCATATAGTTATGATCTACCAGACCACCAGGACCCAGGATAAAACCATATAATTTGTTTTCCGGGTTCAATTTCTTGATACCATCGAACAAACCGGAGATTACATTATGTCCGCCCGGAGCCTGACCACCGGAAAGAATTACACCTACGTTCATAGCAGGAAGAGCAACAGCTTCACCAGCTTCGAATGTAATCAACGGCATTCCATACGTGTTCGGGAATAATGCTTTGATAGCTTCCTGATCGGCTACAGATTGAGTAGCAGCACCTGCTACAGCCTTAACAGCTCCTGATGCCAATGCTTTCGGAAGTTTGGGCTGGTAAGCAGCCCTTGCGATTTGCAATGCACTTTTAGTCATTTTCTTTAATTTTTTATTTAAAGGTGTTAGTAAGTTTCTTGTCAAACTTGAAAAGCGTTGCAAATTTCGCATTTTTTTCCGAATTATAAAAATTCTTCTTCTGTTGTTTTTAAGACAAAAGAAAGAAGAAAGAAAAATTAAGGCTATCTCCCGACGTGGGAGATAGCCTTTACGTTTTCTTCAGCGAGCTAATTTATAATATAATTCTAGGGATTCTGCTCCCAGCCTCCGCCAAGAGCCTTATAAAGTTGAACCACCGCAATCAACTCGTCACGAATGGCATTACTCAATCCGATTTGGGCATCAAAGTATCCACGTTGGGCATCCAACACATCCAGATAGTTGATGACTCCATTGATGTACTGCAATTGTGCCAGGTCCATGTAGCTCTTGGCCGAACGTTCCAGATTGGCACGAAGTTCGTACACTTCCTTGATCTTGTTGAAGTTGACAATCGCATTACGTGTTTCCTTGAAAGCTTCCAGTACGGATTTCTCATAACTATGTACTTCAGCCTCATAAGCAGCCTTCTTCGCTTTCAATGCCGCACGGTTCTTTCCCCAACCAAAGATAGGAGTTAATAAAGCTCCTTCCATAACTGCATAGGGAGATTTCAAGAGTTCCGACAAAGAAGTACTTTCACTACCGAAACCGCCTGTCAGGGCAAGACGCGGGAACATATTCGTATAGGCCACTCCTACTTTTGCATTGGCAGCAATCAATTTCTGCTCTGCCTGACGAATGTCGGGACGACGTTCCAACAAAGTAGACGGCAACCCTACAGGAAGTGTTTCCGGAGAGTTAAACTCCTGAAGCAAGCGGGAACGGGCTATCTTATTAGGATATTCACCCGCAAGATAAGCAATATCGTTCTCTTTCAGGGAGATTTTACGTTCCAAGTCAGGAACCAGAGTGGCCGTACGTGCCAACTCCACTTGTGCCTGTCGATAGGAAGTCTCGGAAGTCAATCCACCGGCAAACCGGATACGTGCTAGGCGCACCCCTTCTTCACGGGCTTTCAATGTCTGTTTAACAATATCAAGCTCTGTATCCAAAGCTACCAGTTCATAGTAAGCCTGTGCCACTTCAGCCACAATCGTCATCTGCAATGCACGTTGTGCTTCAATAGATTGCAGATACTCGGCAATGCTGGCCGAACGCGCCCAACGCAGATTTCCCCAAAGATCGACTTCCCACGAAACGAGGAATTGTGCTTCAAAGGTATCCGATCTCTTGAAAGCATCTCCTCCATGATTCTCGAGTTCGCGTTCCCCTGTCACTTTTCCTTTAATATCCGGAAGCAATGCAGCCGTAGAAATTCGTTTCTGTGCAGCCATTTCTTTCACACGGGCAGCAGCAATCAGCATATCTTTATTATGATCCAGTGCACGCTCTATTAGACTTCTCAATGTAGCATCCGTATAAATATCCCTCCAGTCCTGGTCACCGAAGCTGACCGAATCCTGTGATCTTTCCAAGCTGTCGGGTAAATGAAGATCAGGACGGACATAGCTTTTCCCTACCTTGCAGGAAGTCAGTACTCCGGCAAGCAACAGGATAGCAATATATAGTTTCTTTCGTTTCATTATTTCTTATGTTTTAAGATTTTCGACTTTGTTTTATACACCATCACAAAGAAGAACGGCACAAGAATGATACCAAATACGATGGCAAATATCATTCCGAAAAATACACCTGTACCGATTGCCTGCCGGCTTGCCGAACCCGGACCACTTGCCAGTACCATCGGAAGCATACCGAGCACAAAGGCAAGAGAGGTCATCAGAATCGGACGGAAACGCAATTTGGCTGCGTATATGGCCGATTGCACCAAGTCTTCACCTTTATCTACCTGCACCTTTGCGAACTCTACAATCAAAATTGCATTCTTAGCGGCAAGTCCGACCAACATAACCAAGCCAATCTGGAAATAGACATCATTTTCCAATCCGCAAACCCAGACTCCCAAATAGGCTCCCAAAGCTGCCACAGGTAAAGAAAGCAACACGGCAATAGGCACTGTCCAACTTTCGTATTGTGCGGCAAGGAAAAGAAAAACGAACAAGAATACCAGTGCCATCACCATACCTGTCTGACCTCCCGCCTGCTTCTCCTGATAGGAAAGGCCGCTCCATTCCAGACCGATATTATCGGGGAGATGATCACGGGCAATCTGTTCCATGATCTCCATCGCCTGTCCGGAACTATATCCTTGCGCAGCTGCTCCACGAATAACGGCCGTAGTAAACATATTGAAACGTTTGATACTTCCCGGCCCTGTGGTATATGATGCATTTCCCAGAGAAGTCAACGGTACCATCGCTCCATTGGAGGCTTTCACGAAAAACAGATTAATATTGTCTTTATGTTCACGATAAGGAGCTTCCGCCTGAATATAAACCTTATATATACGGTTGAACATATTAAAGTCGTTCACATACACCGAACCGGTATACGCCTTCATGGTAGAAAACACATCAGCCAAAGGCACACCCAGCATCTTCACTTTGTCTCGATCCACATCAAAATAAAGTTGTGGGATTTCCGACTGCAAAGAAGATGACAAGCCCGCCAACTCTTTGCGTTTGGATGCGTAGTACATTAATGTATCTGTCGCGTCTACCAAATTATCAAAAGTGGCTTCTCCACGAGCTTCCAGCTGCATCTCAAAACCTCCCGAACTACCGAGCCCCGGAATAACCGGAGGGGTGGACAGATAGACTTTACATTCCGGATATTCCTCAAGATGTTTCTCTACCGTATGCATGATCTTCTCAATAGTGGTACTCTTCCGTTCCTCCCAAGGTTTCAGGATCACCGTCAGTTCAGCACGTCCCTGGTTACTTCCGACACGCGGACTACTTCCCGTTACATTCTGTATATACTCAATGTACGGGTTCTTTTCCAGATAAGCAATGGCACGCTCTGTCACGATACGGGTACGTTCCAGAGTAGCTCCTTCCGGCAGTTCTAATTCAATCTTGAAATATCCCTGATCTTCCACAGGTAAGAAACTGGTCGGAATAATACGATGAATCAACATGATAGCAATCAACACCATACCAAAAGCACTCAAAACTCGACGAGGATGCTTAATTGTACGAGTTACGGCAGCTACATACTTATTACTACCGATACCCAGCCATTCATTAATCTTCCGGAAAACGATATTCTTTTTCTTCCCGCTATCCGGTTTCAGAATCAGCGAACACATCACCGGACTCAACGTCAGAGCCACTACCGTAGAAATAAGTACGGACACTACAATTGTCACCGTAAACTGGCGATACAACTGTCCTGTAATCCCACTTAAAAAGCTAACCGGGACGAATACCGCCGCCAATACCAGTGAAGTGGCAATCAAAGCACTGGTAAGTCCGCTCATCGCTTTTTTCGTAGCTTCATAAGGACTTAGGTGCTCCGTTTCCATGATATGTTCTACACCTTCCACCACCACAATCGCATCATCCACCACAATACCGATGGCAAGGATCAATCCGAGCAATGTCAGGATATTCAGTGAGAAACCGAAAATCAACATGAATCCGAAAGTACCGATCAATGAAATAGGCACCGCCACTACCGGAATCAACGTTGCACGCCAGCTCTGCAAGGATAAATAAACCACCAGAACCACCAATACCAATGCTTCAAACAACGTCTTGTATACTTCATGGATAGATTCGGAAATATAAGTCGTCATATCGAACGGAATCTCATAGCTCAATCCCTCAGGGAAGTTCTTGCTAATCTCATCCATCGCCTCTTTTACTCTCTCGGCCACTTCCATCGCATTGGCACCCGGTAACATATAAATACCAAGTACGGCAGCATTTTCACCGTTGATACCACTCTCTGTATTATACGAAGAAGCTTCCAGCGATACACGTGCCACATCTTTCAATCGAATGATAGAACCATTCGCATTCGCACGCACTACGATATCTTCAAATTGTCCTACAGTGGAAAGACGTCCCTGTGTCGTGATAGGAATCGTGATATCCAATCCCTGTACAGGCTGTTGTCCCAGCACACCCGCTGCCGATTCACGGTTCTGATCTTTCAATGCATTCTGCAAATCCTGTACGGTCAGTCCGAAGTTTGCCAGCTTATCCGGCTGTGCCCATATCTGCATGGCATAATAACGGCTACCGATATTGGATACACGTCCCACTCCGGGAATACGGCGAATCACATCGAGCACATTGATAGTAGCAAAGTTACTCAAGTAAATCTCATCGAACTTTGGGTCAGTAGAAGTCAAACAAAGCGTCATCAACTGACTGGGAGCCTGTTTCTCTACCGAAATACCATTCTGAATCACTTCCGCCGGCAAACGGGATTCTGCCAGTTTCACACGGTTCTGAATCTCAACAGCAGCCAAATCCGGATCAGCAGATACATCAAAAGTAACTGTTGCCGAAAAGCCTCCGGAGTTAGAACTATTTGATTCCATATAAAGCATCCCCGGAGTACCATTGATTTCCTGCTCAATCGGAGTAGCTACTGCCTGTGATACAGTAAGTGCACTCGCACCCGGATAGGAAGCACTAATCTTCACCACCGGAGGGGTAATCTGTGGGTATTGATCCACCGGAAGCATCGTCAGACCGATAATGCCGACAATCACAATCACGATGGAGATTACAGCCGAAAAGACCGGCCTATCTATAAAAAAAGTAACTTTCATCGTTTATTCTCCTTTCGCGTTATCCTTCGTTCCGGTAACATCTTCTTTCGCCCCGGCCACTTCATTTTTTGTCGTAGTTATACTATCCTGGGCCTCTGCATCCGGTTGGCTCACCCGTACTTTCATACCTGGAGTCAACTTATGGAATCCTTCCACAACAACCATTTCTCCTTCTGCCAATCCTCTTTCTACCACCACATTATTCCCGACTTCCGGTCCTAATTCGATAAAACGCTTCTCTACCGCATTATCTTTACGCATGGTATAAATATAAGCTCCTCCCTTCTCGATGGTAACGGCTTTCATCGGAACAACGAGTGCTCCTTCACGAACATCCAGTAACAATTTTACTTTTGTAAATTGTCCCGGTAATAATACCTGCTTCGGATTAGGCATTTCTGCACGTACAGAGAAAGTACCGGTTTGAGGATCCACCTGCGGTTCGGCAAAATCCACGTATCCTTTGAATGGATAGACTGTGTTATCCGCCAATGTAATGGTAATATTGGGCTGCCAGGAACGGGTAGAATCCTGCTGTCCCAAATTAATATTTCTTTCTTTACTCTTCAGATAATCGAGTGCTGTCATACTAAAATCAACCAACACCGTATCACTCTTCACAATAGTAGCAAGCAACGATTTCCCCCCGGGTCCCACTAACGTACCCAAGTCCACATTTCTTTCACTAATGTGCCCCGACAAAGGCGAACGGACAATGGTGTAGCCCAGCTCCAATTCAGCCTGTGCTAAATCTGCCTCACTCATGGCTACCGTTGCCTCGGCACTTTCATAAGCAGCTTCCGCATTATCCAAATCCAACTGGCTTGCAGCATTCTGCTCAAACAACGGACGGATACGTTTTAAATCACGCTCCGCCTTCAAAGCCTGCGCTTCGTCTTTTTTCAACTGCGCCCTGGCCTTATCAGCTTTGGCACGATACTGGTCCTGATTAATGACAAACAAAACCTGATTCTTATTGACATATGTACCTTCGGCAAAAAGCATATTTTCCAGATAGCCTTCCACCCGGGCACGGACTTCGACGAACTGTTGGGCACGAATACGCCCTACATACTCCCCGTATATCTCTACATCATCTTTCACTACCGGTTCTACAATGACTGTCGGCATTTCCGGCGCAGCCTTCTGAGGTCGGGTCAGTATCCAATACACCCCCAACACAACTACCACACATATAATAGCAGCAATGGTTCTCTTTCTCCTCAGTTTCAACTCATGTTTCGAAAAGAATAATCTCATATCGAATCTTATTATTTAATTTAACTTATGTTTGTTCTATACTCTTATATGCAATTCATATACCAAAAATGCGTCGCAGACATTATTCGCTTACAATCAAAGCATTACAAAATCTTCTTCTTTTTGCAAAAGTGTGGAAATTCACTGTCTTGTGTAGAAATTATCCACATTTCCGACTTTTGGAACATTTTTTTTAATTCCCATTTCAACAACTAAACAAATTATGCTCTACATTTGTATTATATTAAACATCAACACTAGACCATGTCCTAATGAAAAAACAAATCTTTTCAACATTAGTTTTATCAATTGGCTTATTATTGCCTTTTTCTTTGCATTCTCAGGAACAAAGAAAAAAGGTAGGTGTCGTTCTAAGTGGCGGCGGTGCCAAAGGAATGGCACACATCAAAGCACTGAAAGTGATCGAAGAAGCCGGAATTCCTATCGACTATATAGCCGGTACCAGTATGGGAGCTATCGTAGGTGGTCTTTATGCCATCGGCTATACTCCGGAACAATTGGACAGTATGGTACGGAAGCAAGATTGGACATTCCTGTTGAGTGACCGTATCAAAAGAAGTGCCATGTCATTAACAGATCGTGAGCGATCTGAAAAATATACAGTCTCTATCCCTTTCACCAAAACTCCCAAAGATGCCGCTACCGGAGGAATCATGAAAGGACAGAATCTGGCTAATCTATTTTCAGACCTTACCGTGGGGTATCATGACTCCATCGACTTTAATAAACTACCCATTCCTTTTGCCTGTGTGGCTGCCAATGTTGTCAACGGAGAGCAAATCGTATTCCACGACGGAATACTCTCTACTGCCATGCGTGCCAGTATGGCTATCCCCGGTGTATTTACTCCGGTACGGCAAGACAGCATGGTATTAGTGGACGGTGGTATTGTAAACAACTATCCGGCGGATGTAGTGAAAGCAATGGGAGCCGATATTATCATCGGGGTAGATGTGCAAAATGCTCTCAAGAAAGCCGACAAGCTCAATAGTGTCCCCGACATTCTGGGACAAATTGTAGATATCACCTGTCAGTCTAACCATGAAAAGAATGTAGATCTCACAGATACCTATATCCGTGTCAATGTAGATGGATATTCATCCGCCAGTTTTACTCCGGCCGCTATTGATACGCTAATGAGAAGAGGCGAAGAAGCTGCAAAAGACCAATGGAGTTCGTTGCTTGCCTTAAAAAAGAAAATAGGAATAGCCGAAGACTACACTCCGAAACAACACGGTCCTTATTCTTCTCTTTCCAATGCACGCACCGTTTATGTGACAGACATCTCATTTTCAGGAGTAGAAGTGGATGACAAAAAATGGCTGATGAAGAAATGTAAACTGGAAGAAAACAGTGATATCTCCACTCAACAAATAGAACAGGCCCTGTATCAGTTACGTGGCAGTCAGTCCTACTCCAGTGCCAGTTATACGTTGAAAGAGACACCTGAAGGTTATCACCTAAACTTCCTGTTGCAGGAAAAATATGAAAGAAGAATCAACCTGGGTATCCGTTTCGATTCGGAAGAGATCGCATCTTTGTTGGTCAATGCAACAGCAGACCTCAAAACTCGTATTCCTTCCCGATTGGCTCTTACCGGTCGGTTAGGTAAACGATATGCTGCCCGCATAGACTATACGCTGGAACCAATGCAACAGCGTAATTTCAACTTCTCGTATATGTTCCAATACAACGATATCAATATTTACGAGGAAGGCGACCGTGCCTATAATACAACTTACAAATATCATCTGGCCGAATTCGGCTTCTCTGATGTATGGTACAAGAATTTCCGTTTCGGACTCGGTCTTCGTTTTGAATATTACAAATACAAGGATTTCCTGTTTAAGAAACCTGAAATCTCCGACCTGAAAGTAGAATCGGAACATTTCCTTAGTTATTTTGCCCAAGTGCAATATAATACCTATGATAAAGGACGTTTCCCTTCTAAAGGAAGTGACTTCAGAGCCGCCTATTCACTCTATACGGATAATATGGCACAATACAACGAACACGCTCCATTTTCAGCACTGAATGCTTCGTGGGCAAGCGTCATTCCTGTAACCCGCCGTTTTTCCGTCATTCCTTCCATTTACGGACGTATCCTGATCGGAAGGGATTTTCCTTATCCGTTACAAAATGCCATTGGCGGTGATGTCCCCGGTTTCTATATTCCCCAGCAATTACCTTTTGCCGGGGTTACCAATCTGGAATTAATGGACAACACCGTTATGATCGCCTCTATTAAATTCAGGCAACGTATGGGAGCCATTCATTATCTCACGTTGACAGGTAACTACGGACTAACGGATAGTAATTTCTTCGATATATTGAAAGGCAAACAATTATTCGGTATCAGTGCCGGCTATGGAATGGATAGTATCTTCGGACCATTGGAAATATCATTAGGATATTCCAATCAGACGGATAAAGGAAGTTGCTTTGTGAATTTAGGATATTATTTCTAATTACCCAGACAATATCGGTCAAGCAAAAAAGAGAAGTAAAAGAAAAACCGTCACTCACGTGAAAGTTATTCTTTTACTTCTCTATAACTTAATGAACAAACTTAATAATTAACCTTATGACTTAAATGTCTTCAGTGTACATCATAGACATACAATTATCTTATTATTCCCTTTAGATTTTAAAGGGTGTCATTTTCAGATATACCCGATAATCTTTAATCATGCCTGTCTTACCGGCTTCTGCTCTCGGCAAATATGAAAATCCGGTTACTACCTTATCTTCACCGAGATTAATCACAATCTGATGCGGGAATTTATGTTTGGCAGCCGAAGAATAGCTTGTGTGCCAAAAGGTAGATTCCTGCAAGTCGAACACATTCGTTGCAATATTATTCGCTTCTTCCGTTTCCTCACTATCTGCATAAACAACTTTCCAATGTTGGCGTGACAAGGGCTTGCCATCAGCTCCCAGTAACTCCAATTCCGCAATGGCTGCAAAATCTTTCCCATCATGTGCATTCAATGCTTCCAGACAGAAGAAACGTGTTTCCACCTCTTTTCCAAACTTCACATGTTGCCAACCATTACCCGCCTTGAAAGCACCTTTATAAACGGGCGTTTCTCCGCTCAAGTCCAAGTTCTCACCTACTTTACGATGTGCATAGGCAGCACCATGAACGCGTAAATTATCGAGAATAGGTTGTTGCAAGCCTGCCGTTTCCGGTTGTACAGGTCCAGCCATATCCAATATAATCACTTCGTTCTCACCTTTCTTCAACCAACATCCCGGCACATATAAGGTTTGTTGTGGTCCTATTTCCCAGTAACGTCCAATAGCATAACCATTCACCCAGACCATCCCTTTACTCCAGTTAGTCATATCCAGGAAAGTATCACCGGTTTTATCCAGCGTAAATGTTCCACGATAATACGCAGGGGCTTTTTTCGGATTATCTTGTTTCACAAATTTCTTATTCTTTGCAAAAGCATAATCAACCGGGATATTATAAACTTTCCAATTCTTCAATGAAGTAGCAGCACCGTCCGATTGAATTTCCACCTTTTCAGTAATACCTTTCCAATCATAAATACCTTTACCGAAATTCATACGGCCCATCGCTTCTACCAGAATATCCAATTGGGCTCCTTCTTTCACAGGTGGAAGAATAACAGTCCCTTCCCCTTTCAAACGACTTAATGTCGCCAATTTCTTGCCATCAAGGAAAACCTGTGCCCAGTCATGAGCCTCTGTAATTGTCAGAACTTGCTCTTCGTTAGATGCCGGAAGTGTAGTTCGATATAGAATACTTCCCCAACCCTGATCAAACGCTTCCATTGACTGAATATTTTCACTGATTTTTGGCTCCGGCAGATTATCAAACAGTATCGCCACTTCATCTAACTTAAATGAAGGAACAGTAATCGTTGGAATAGAATCCGGGATTTCCGGCAACGATTCGCCTTCAGGTAAATAGTTACTTAACAATTTACGTACTTCAAAATATTTGGGAGTGACTTTTCCTGATTCATTGATAGGTGCATCATAATCATAAGACGTACATGTCGGAGAGAAGTTCGGGAAGTTTGCTCCTCCCCAATGTCCGAAACTAGTACCTCCATGAGTCATATATAAACTAAATGAAATATTACGATCGAGCATATCTTTCATTCCTTTTACCAAATCCTCCGCACTGCGTGTCTCATGCTTCGCTCCCCAATGATCGAACCATCCGGACCAGAACTCACTACACATCAATGGAGTATCAGGACGAAGCTCTTTCAAACGTTCAAACTGCTGATCTATATTGGCTCCCGTACCAAAATTGACAGTCCAAAGAAGATCATCCAAAGCATTGTTCTCAAAATTAGAATTCCAGTCACACTGGAATAAAGGTACCCCTGTGAATCCCGCTTGCTTCACAAGATCACGGATAGCAGAAATATAAGGCTTGTCAATACCAAATGAGCCATATTCATTTTCTACTTGTACCATAATTATATTTCCACCTTTGCTAATCTGAAGATCAGCAAGTTGTTTACCAACTTCATTCATAAACAATTTCACACGCTCCATATAATACGGATCCTGTTCACGGAGCTTAATATCTTTCTTTTTCAGTAACCACCAAGGCAATCCGCCCATCTCCCACTCTGCACACACATAAGGACCAGGACGCACAATGACGTACATACCATTCTCCTGTGCAAGACGACAAAATGCTGCAATATCCTTTTGTCCGGTAAAATCATATTTTCCTTCTTCCGGTTCATGGAAGTTCCAAAAAACATAAAGACAAATGGTATTCATACCCAACGCCTTAGACATCTTAATACGATGTTCCCAATATTCCTTTGGAATACGAGGATAATGAATCTCTGCCGCTTTTACGACAAACGGCTCTCCATTAAGCAAGAAAGTCTTGTCACCCACCTCAAATGTTCCTTTTGAAGATTGAGTACAGGAAGTGCTGAATACAGTCACTAACAAAATAAGCAAATACAATAAAGGTCTTTTCATTTTCAATCTATTCTATTGTTTTCATGATACATTAATCTTTTTAGAAATTCACCACCGGTTAATGTTTCCATTAAAACCGATAGCGAATTTGAAAACCAATCCCATTTAATTACCCCAAAAAACTAAAACTATTACCTATTGAAAACTGATGCAAAGATGGAATATTCTTCTTACACAAAGGTCTTTAAATCGGTCAAAATAGGATAATATTCATTCAATATTTCCTAATTATGGCTTTTTAGTATCAATTTGACTCTTTATAAAAATCCCGCCAATACCTCTTAATAGTATTGACGGGATTGACGTTTATAATAAAGGTTAGTTAGTATTATTTTAAGTTCTATCATCATAATACAATAAACATGTAATAAGTCCAATATACCCCGTTGATAATATTATTAATAACCACAGTATCTGAGTTGATAGAGCTAATTCTTTCCTATTCATAAAAAAACAGCAATTACCCCAGGAACTAACAAAATTATAATCAAAATAAAGATATATAATAACATCTGATTTTTTCAAAGTTCACATCAATAAAACATAATCTCCCAAATAGATGGCTTAGCACTACTTTCCAAAGTCATAAATGACAATTTTATAAACTTACACTGTTTACCTATCAACACATTAACTGGAGACCCTAAGATTCCATTAGCAGTATAATCAGCAGCAACAGTCCAATCGTTATTATCTGACGAGATTTCAACCTTCATAAAATATTTTTCCCAAGGGTACTCAAAACGCACTTCCATTGTATCAACTGCCACTATATTATCAAACAAAACCGTCAAAACAGGGGCCTTATCTTCGTCGGCAGGTTCCCAGCGTGTACCATAATCTCTATCTGTCAGTTTTCCAGGCACAGCATAATCTGCATAAGAAGAACTTCCGGTAATCGTTTCCGGTTGAATGTATAGCCTTTTTTCTTTGGCTAAATCCGGAAATAATTGCGTATGATAAGGAATGATTTTATTGATTTCATTATTAGCCTCATCAAAAGTCAGTTTACTGATGCAAGTCTGCCTATAAGCCGTTCCTTTCACAAAAGGTAACCTATGTCGATGATACAGAATATAATCCTCACCAGCATAAGAAAATAAAGTATGATGTCCCGGTCCATACACTTGTAAGCTATCATTAACTTTCAATATAGGACTATTTGCAGCTTCCGTGAAAGGTCCAAGCGGATGATCACCAATTGCATAACGTACTTCGTATGTTTCATCAATCGTCTTTCCTTCCGAATAAGTCAGATAGTATTTACCATTATGTTTCACCATCAGTGGAGCCTCAAAGTAATGCGCTGGAGTCACTTCTACAGGTTCTGCACGAAAAGAACTCATATCGTCATTCAATTCCGCAGCAAAACAATGTCCGTTCGTCCAGTTCCATCCTGATCCCCAATAAAGATATGTTTTACCATCATCATCCACAAAAGCCTCTGCATCAATCACATGATAGTATTTCGTCGAATCCCCCTGAATCATTGGCTTATCCATGAGCATATTCTCCCATGGACCCAACGGATGTTTTGCTTTTCCACACCATACTTCCGAACCAACAGACACATACATATAGAAAGTATCCCCTTTTTGGATTACCGAAGGCGCCCACACTTTATTAACTTCCGAAAGAGAAGTAGTACATGCAGCTTTTGTCGGCCAATTTAAAGTATGAAATGTCCAATTTTGGAAATCATCTGATACCCAACAGGAAAGAAAACCAGTTCCCCAAGGATCAGCTGTCACATACATATAAAATTTACCATTGTACTGCACCAAAGACGGATCGGCAAAATATCCGGGTATAATCGGATTTTGAAGTTCCACCATACGTATCTCTTCTTTCATAACTTTAGTAGAACAACTGCTTAAACAGACTGTAGTTGCTATCAATAATTGCAATAATCTCATAAATATCTATTTTATTGTACAGATCAAAATTTAATCATCGCACCTTACTAATAATGAATTGCATGATCTTTCGGAAACTCACGACCGCTCCATGCTTTCTTAGAAGTCCAATCTTGAGGAGCCGATGTCCAAAAGGAATGATTAGCAGGAAGTCCTAAAGGAAGAAAAACCTCTGATGTTATATACATACTTCCATTGTTACTATACCAGTCGGCCAGCCCGGTCTGATGTCCAGCAAAGCCTAATTGCAGAAATCCTTTCTCATTGAAATTCCCGTCAACAGAGAATAAACGTTTCATGACGCAAGTTAACGCATTACGAACTTGTCCTTCCGGGAGTTCTTCAGGCAACATTTCTTTCCAGCAGAGCATTGACAACGGCTGGAAAACTCCCAATCGATAAGTCATAGAACGACCAAATACAGGGAAGGACGCTTCAGGAGATATAAAACGCTCCAAAATCATTCCAAAACGTTGCATACGTTTTTTAGCTAAATCTTCAATCTTCTTTTGCATCTCCAAACTACGGTCATGTAATATTACCTTATGATCGTTCACAGTCTGCATTACTTGTACAAACATAGGCTGAATCACATAGCTATTATAATAATCGAACGCAAAAGTTTCTCCATCCGAATACCAACCATCACCTACATACCATTCTTCCGCTTTCCGAACAGCCGTATGAATGCGGAATAAATCATATTGCGCATCGGCTTCCATTAAAAAAGATTCAATCATAGCAGAAAATAGCAACCAGTTAGTATAAGGCGGATCAATTCGACGCAACAACTGGAATTCTTTAATATACCGTTGTTTTGTCACGTCATCCAATGGTTCCCAAAGTTGCTCTTTAGCACGAAGAAAACTACTGGCAATATAAGCCGCATCTACTAGAGGCTGTCCTTCATTTCTCCATAAAAGATAATCGGGGCTATCCGGATCAACAGCATGTGCGTAGCTTTTCAAAGCCCATTCACGCAATTGCTTACGCATTTTTCCTTCTTCCGTGTCATCATCCGGCAAAGAAAGCCAAGGAGCAATACCGGACATCAGGCGCCCGAAACATTCCATATACGTCACATCTTTGCTCCTTCCATCCCAAGTAGGGCTGATTTCTACCTGCATATTTTTCTTCAACTCTCCTTTACTCATATTACTTAATACCGGAGCAGCAATTTTATATGCCATCTGTACCCAATATTCACGGTCGCAGATTTTTCTTTCCACTTTCACTTTTTTGGCATAAATTACCGTGCTTAACATGCACAATAAAATAATGACCAAGATGTTTTTGCTTTTCATCATTACATTTAAATATAAAAATAAATTCTAATCATTTAGATATTTCACCATTTCAGAACCTGCCAACAAGAAAGCTCCTACCCCAAAATCAGCAGTTGTTTCTGGTCCTACATTTTTATGTTGGTCTGCTCTTTCACCAATCGGCTGTACATAACCAATCTTTCCACTAGGTTGCAAAGCTATTTCAGTCAGGTATTCCCAACCTTTTTTTATAACAGGTTCATAAATTACCTTATCCAAAAATCCATTATTCACCCCCCAAAGATATCCATAAGTAAAGAAAGCGGTTCCACTAGTTTCACGTCCCGGGGCCTGTACCGGATCTAATAAGCTACGAGTCCAGTATCCCTCTTCCTGCTGTGCAGCAGCTAATGATTTAGCCATCATTTTATAAATCTCAATATACTCGGCACGATGCACATTATTCTCCGGTAAATCTTGTAGTACCTTTGCTAAACCAGCAAACACCCAGCCATTACCTCTCGACCAAAAATCCTTTAATCCTTGATTAGTCTTATGTTTCGGATATATATATTTTCCATCCCGATAAAACAAGGCACTTTCCTTATCATACATCAAATTCTTGGCATACGTAAAGTACTCATACAATTTATCCAAATATTGCTGATTACCCGTAACCTTATAGAGCTTAGTCATCACCGGCATTACCATATACAATCCGTCTGCCCACCACCAATAGTCATTATTAGGAGTTGACATTTCATATTCCATCACCTCCTTCGCACGAGCTATTTTATATTCCGCCGGTTCCCGATCCATATTATATAAATCTATATAAGTCTGAAAACAAATCTGCCAATCTCCGAAAAGAACATGTTCCATCGTTTCACCATAATTATATTTCCACTTGGATTTATCATCAGAAGTAGCACCTTTCCATTGATTCTTTTCAGCCCATGCCTCTGAATATTTTTTGTAATCTATATTACCTGTCACCTCATAAGCCGCAATATTTCCCGTATGATAAGCTGCCGGATGCCAAAAGGCAAATGCCGGTTCCGGATTCTCCTCTTGCCAATAGTTATTAACCTTCTTAATAGTCTCAAGAACCTTTGACTTTGTCCATACACTATCAACAATTACTTCACTCTGACCGTTACTCTTACCTGATTTACATCCTGCCATGCTAATACTGAACACACAGCTTAATACCCAAAAAGAAATTCTTCTAAAGTTCATTAATTATACAGTTTTTCGTGGTTATTATTCAAGTTACAAAGATGTATCCTTTTAAGGATAAAAAGGTTCTAAAATGCGTCAAAACCGTACAAAAATCATTCAATTATATAGAAAATAATCTTTTTGAGGAAAGAACTATCAGATGTCTTTATTATAAAGCATACAAACTACAAGCCCACCGTAACTAGTCAATACAATCAATAATAGCCAAAGAATCTGAATGTGCCATGCTATTTGTTTTTTTGTCATATATCTAATACCGATAATGCAAGGTACAATAAACACTATCAATATGGATAAAACAGAAATAAGATAAAATACACCCATAACTTTCAAACTTTTATTTAATCCAATATTTAACAAGTAAAGAAATTACAATGAAACAATAACTCAAAACATTTCCACTAAGTATCGCCCATACCAATACTTGGCTCTTATCTTTAAAGATCCATCTCACTGTCAAGTATTCAAGCCCGAAACTTCCGGCAAACATCAGAATCCAAGTAATGAGCATAGTCGGAAAGAAATCCGAACCAAACAGAAAATCAATTAATATACTGGCACATCCTATAACAATAGTCCCAATAATTCCAGAAACCAAGTTTCCAACTGTAGAGATAAGTAATGATTTCCCCCACAAATGAGAAGTCATCAACTTAATTATTACCATTTCAATAACAATGGTAGCCGGTATTATATACCAAAAACGAATAAAGCTTTCTCCTATAAGGACACCGCTCCAAACAAAATTCAATAATACTAAATTCATGTCCTAATTATTTTTATAATATTTCGTCCAATTCTCTGCGACTCTTATACAACGAATGGGCACAAGATAAAGAGAATAACTGGAATCAAAGAGGAAATTATGTACCCCAAAAGTTTACATTTTAATTTATTCTATTGTAAATACTTCAATAATAAAAGATAAAAATTACCATATTGTAATTTTTATCTTTTATTAGAATTTAGTACATATAATCAATCTTTTAAAGCCTCCCTATTTCGTGCTAAATAGTTCATATATATACGCAAAGCACACTCTACGTCTTCCTGAAAGTCATCCAAGTCAGTATAGCCATGGTAACCTAACTTAAAGTCAGGATGTAATTTGGCATAAACATCATAATCATGAGGAACTTCACGTATTTTTCGTCTTTCAGCCTTAGAGAAATCACTTATTGCCTTATATGCCTTTCTCATATCAGTATTGTTCAATCTTTCTCCAGCAAGCATGGCATCTTCCACTTGACGACGGACTTCCACCACTCTACTGTCTCTTAGGATTTCCTTCCACCTATTTGGGGATTTTACCAGCATTTTCCGTAAATCCGATCGAATACTCGAAATCGATGGAAACCAGTTATCAGGAACAGCCGAATCTTTAAGACAAGTTAGCATGACTTGCAAACAACGTTCTTGCAATGCATTTATTTTATTTAGAGAAGATTTCGTCAGCTCAACCGATGAGTGCCCTATTTCTCGAGCCCATTTGTATTCTCTCCTCAAACCCGGTATATCCAATTCCGGATGAAGAACATTCACCAGACTATCCAAAATAATCTTTCGCCGCCTGCTCTCTTCCAGTCTAACTTTATCCCGAGCTCTTTTCTCCTCCTTACTAAGTTTACGGTTTATCTGCAAAGTATCTCCTCTCGCACTTTTCTGCAATTCTTGGAGAATATATTTCTCGGCCGCCATATTTCTTTTGGGCTGCGCTTGTAATATTAACGGTAATAAAACCACCAACATCAACAAATAAAAATAAAGCTTTTTCATGACTACTATATTTATGGTTTAAATTGTAAATTTCTTCTAAGTTCCAAATCATCGCTAAAATATAATTTAGCGTCTCCTTCTGAATAATAATTATCTTTATTTAGAATATTGTTATGTGACGTACCCGAATAATCATAAACAATAACAGGTAAATACTCATTTAGCCACTCCTCATTTCTCGTTAATCCAGCATATCTCATCTCATTTTTTATAAAATATTCAACAGGTGGGTGGGTACGGAAAAAGCCAATCAAAAATTTAGCTGTATCATCTGTGATCAAATCACTGGAAAGTTCCTCACAATGAGTCATATCAAAGTTTATTTCAAGATTTCCGTCCCATGCTACTTTAAAATCTGAACGTTCTCTATCTACAACCTTTCCATTCTTCATATCACCTTTCTCAACATAAATAAATAATTCTTTTTCTTGATTATAATAATTATTTCTTGATTCCCAAGCATTTCTAAAATCATAAGAGAAACGACTTTTTATTTCTTCCAAAGTAGGATATAATAATTTGAAATGTATTACAGTAGATGTTAGAGTATAAATATTGTCTAACGTATCAGTATATTCCACTTCTGCCCACATCTCATATTCTCCTCCACGATATACTTCAAGAGGAAGATCTGATTTTTCATATCGAGTGTAATCATCATAATTACTAGGGTCCATATTTACCAATTTTTCTTCCCATAAATCATACTCAAAACAATCTATGACATCATGAAGCTTTAGAGTCACCTTTTCAGCAGTAAAATAAGTTGGAACATTAATAAATATTGATGTCAGCAAATCCTTATTATATTTCCCTTCATCACACAATTCTATTTCATCACCATCCCCCACATAAGTTTCACCTAATTCAATTGGTGATTCAAATTCATAGGACATTCCCATAACAGTTCTAGTCACCAGATCTTTCTGTTTTTTTCTGAAACTAGCAGTGCATCATCCGAACATGCAGAAAAAGGCAATACAAATAATAAAATTGTTAATTTGCATATTTTCATAAATCAATTCATTTAAGGTACACACAAGAGTTAAAATTTCTGCAATTCAAATACATCAAAACTATCTTAAATACGAACCATTGTACATTCCCAATATACAATAGTTCCATATTATATTATAAAATCCAACAATCATAGCAGTTCTGTTTTTTAATTAATATTTGCAAGATAAAGAAAAGAATTGAAACAAAAAAGAGAGCTGTGTACCCAAAAAGTTTACATTTTTTCAATATCTCCTAAAGTATCCGAATAATACTGAAAAAAGTTACAATGAAGAATCACTGATATTTTGAGAAGCAACATAGTATTTATATCAGAATGCAAGAAAATCTTATAAATATTAGTTCGCGAGCAACATAGCTGTTCTGCAAACCAAGTAACAGACCGTTCTTGACGGTATAATTCTTTTTGTATTAATTGACCTATATGTACAATTTTGTATTCCATCAAATTCAATAAAAGAAAGTTATGGAAGGTACATAAAACCTTCACATAACTTTTACCAATAATTAATCCTTAAACAATCTTTCTATTTAAACACACATCTATCTATTTACTTTGGGGAATAATCAAAAAACTAAACCCACAGGGACCGCCACCTCCATTTTCCAGCCGGACCAAAACTTTATTCCACCCCTGCCGGAACTGAAAAGGAGCAATATGTTCATCAATATTATACCAGCTGGTACCGTAATCACGCCATACATCTTTACCATTAATCCACACACGTCCGCTGTCATCCGTACCGATAGCTACTAGCATCGTAGTAGCTTCATCAAAATAAAGCTCGGTATAAGCATAGTAAGTCGAATGACCGGTCGTTACTGGAGGGACATTATGCATTGATTCACTCTGCATAAACTTCCAACGGAGCGTCCCGTCAAGCTGCACCTCGTCTCCGATAACTTTTAACGGATCAGAATCCGTCTCTGCAATTCCCATACCTACCTGCCCATCAGTATACACAGCATCAAAGTCAATAGAAACCTCTGGCGGATGAACGATAGAAAAGTCCTCTCGGCCAAAACTCTCCCACGGTCCAATCATATACCATGTATTGATATAGAGCCACCCTTTACGTTCAGCATTTTTAGAAAAGCGCCGTCCGGGCAACGCTTGTGCTTTCACCATTTCCTTACTCAATTTCGAGCCTGAATAAGCACTGAACGTTCCTTTTCCACCTCCGGGAGCAGAAACTTCTCCATTACCTCCCATACCCATACCGGTTCCATTTCCTTTACCACTACCGTTACCTCCAGGTCCTCCATTACCCGGACTACCATTGCCTTGTCCCATTCCGTTTCCAGGATTACCAGCCTGACGAACTGCTCCGAACAGACCTTCCAAACGAGATTGTGCTAGACCTGCCTGACGAGTAGCTTGTCCAAGTAATCCACGATAATTATTCAAATCAGCAGTACTCTTTATCTGCAATCCTCCACTAGCATTACTACCAGCCGAAGTTGCCCACTCATTATCCCTTGACTGCATCCTTATCAATTCATCAAAACTCGGCATACGTGAATTTCCCGCTTTCAAAGAACTGTACACTTCAGGGAACGATTGTCCCTTAGATAAGGACTGTTTAGCAGCACTCACAGCCAAATGACTTTGTTGAATTTCAGCCTCATAATCACGCAGCACAGCATAAAGTTCTTCTACAGAAGCATTGGCTGACGGATTTCCAGCTTGAGGAATAGCCCGTGCTTTCGACGTATCATTTGCATCAGCAGGTGCTCCCCATGGCAGTTTTCTTTTTTCCACTTTCGTCAACATATCGTCTTTACGCCGTCTCATTGTTTCAGCCATCGTTTGGAACTTCTTCACCTGCTCTTCCAGATTCTTCTTGACCAAAACTTCCGACTGCTCTACCAACTGTCTGGCATAATTAGACGGTAATGCCCGTTGCGCCTGTTCCTGTTTTACCTTTTCTGTCAAACTTTTCCTGGACTTTTGATTTTTCTGCTGTTTCATTTGCAAATCCATCGCCTCTCGATCAGGAGATGGCATCATCCAAATATAGAATGCTCCTCCCGCAAAACAAATCAGCGCTATCACCCATGATAGGATAACCGTCAGACGGCTACCCCCTGTTGTAGTTTTCGTCATACGTCCTGATTCCTATATTAGTTAAGTTATAAAACTGACAAGCATCCATTACTTCTACAAAGCGTCCGAACGGAGTATGCCTGTCCATATCAATGCGAATACGCTTTCCCGGGTCGGTGACACATGTCTGCCGTAATTGTTCCATCATAAAATTGGTTGAGCAAGGTTGCCCGTCCCAATAAAAGTTACCATCGGCGTCCAACCCTACAATAGCCTGCTTATCATCCGGTTTCAATTTAACGGCCGATTGTGAAGTTGGCAGTTCAACAGGAATATCCCTATTTTTCACTTTCGTCATGGTAGATACCAAAAAGAATATAAGCAATAAGAACACACAATCGATCAAAGGAGACATGGAAACTTCCGGTTCGTCCTCGTTATTAAATAATGATAATCTCATAGGCTTAATATGGTTTACTTCCAAGGCGTACACGTGTATGTGTAAACCCTTGTATTTGACACTGGTCGAATATTTCTATCACTGTACTTACCGGCACAGTACGATAAGCCGTCACATCAATATTTGTCTCCACTCCCCGACTATTACGTAAATCAGAAAGAAAAGCGCTTAAATCTTTCACAGGCAAGTAAGTACTTTCACCAGAATAGGCATCGTGTCCTACTACCTGATACACATTCTTTTTCTCATCTACTGCGATAATCACCGCTTCCTCACCCGCCCGTGTAGTGGAAAGGCTTGAAGTCATTGTAGGAAGTGTCAATGGAATCTGCATCTCCCATTTTTTCATCATCGTAGTCACTAAAAAGAAAATAAGCAGCAGAAACACACAGTCTATCAAAGGAGACATTTGTACTTCTACCTTATCATCGTCATCATAATTCAGTCTCATGCTTTTCCTCCTTGCTATCCAGGTACAATTTGGTTATCACTTCTTCAACTTCAACCTCAACCAATGAAGCCATACGCATAATGCGATTTTTGATAATAAAATATAAAGCAATGGCAGGAGCTGCTATAATCAAACCGGCAGCGGTTGTTATCAATGCTTTGGAAATAGAATCAGACAAAATAGAAGCACCACCTTCATCGCCATATAAAGCAACCAAACCGAATGCTTCGATCATACCTACAACAGTACCTAACAGACCAATTAACGGAGCCAATGAAGCAATAACAGAAAGAGGATAAATACGTGCTAAATGCGTACGAATATCACGTGCAGCCATGTCACCCGCTGTTTGGCTTACAGCTTCACGTCCGGCTTTTACATGCTCGAAAATAAAACGTAGCGAATTGGCCAATGTGGAAGGATATTTATCACATGCAGCCAACGCTCCTTTCAAATCTCCATTTATCAAACATTCATTGACACTTTTACACAAAGGTTTCGGAGCCAAACGGCCTTGACGCGAAGTAATCAATCGTTGGATAGCAATTACAAAAGCAATCACTCCCAATAAATACAACGGATACATCATTGAACCACCTGCCTTGATCTGTGCTCCCCAGTCAATTTGTACTCCCTGATCGACTGCAATACTATCTGATACCGCCTCATTATACATCAATTCATCATCTTCCTCCACTACAGGTACAGCAGTAGCAATTTCACTCGGAAGTACTTTCGGAGCATTTTTTATATCATCCTGCGTTTTTGCCAAAAAAATCTCATCAAAACCCGCATCACGTCTTTCAGGACAGATAAATGACATTCCGGTTAATGTAATGTTACCGAAATCCTTCCAAAGATCGCGTGTCATCACCATCCAATGCCCGGGCTTGTCACCAAGATTAAGGCCAGTCAACTGATTAATTAGATCCTTCGGTTCCCCGGCAATATATGTAAAATCATATTTCTTTCCTTTCTGATTAACAGACTTTTCAGATACATGAAATTTCATACCTATTTGTTCTCCTCCCCATTTTACCCATGCAAAGGTGATATAACGATATTCACCCGGCCCAGGATTTTCACGAATGGGAATAGATAGTCCGGTCAGCTCTGCCGGACTTCTAGAAGCATTTACATATATATAGTTCTCCGATTTCTTTGAATACCCTCCATCGCGTACAAATTTACTATCCGGTTTTGTCCATTGAGCACCATCCGGCAGTTTAGTACTAAACAGTTCGTATAGTCCTTTACCGGATTTACCATTCGTTTGTGCCGAAAGCGGGGTAGCAAACAACAGTGTTGCTCCCAATATACATACACCTACTATCCCTTTCTTTAAACCAGATTTCATTTTTGTGTAATTCATGTCTATTCTTTTTTATTATTAATTTTAAATTTATAGCCAACGAAAGTCATCGAACTAATTCACAGTGGCAAAGTTCTTAAAAATAATAGAGAAACGGGTATTCTAATCATTCAAAAAGTTCCAAATCTTTGGTATACGACTTTATATGGAGTCTAATAATCATTCAAAGAGGTTCAAAAATAAATCATGCCTGAATCTTCCTTCATAAACAGTTGTTCATATACTACTATACTCCGGAAATTCGCCACTTCATCCTGCATGCTATTTTCTTTCAGATATCCGGTTCCTTTCATTTCTCCGTTTTCACTTTTTAGTAGCCGGAATGTACCTCCATCCATCTTGATCTTTAAACCGACATGCTGCTTCACCAGATTTTCACCAAAGATCAATATGGTATAAACAACATCTGCCGTAGCCATATAGTATTCCCCATTGCCTCGTTTGTTTCTGTCGGACGAGCAACTGGTGAATTAGATTATACTCACAAGCAAAATAAAAAACTGAAGTTTTTTATACCTTTTGAATGATTCTTATACTTTTCCTATTTGACAAACATATTTCATTCATATTTGAACCTTTTTGAACGATTTGGAGACCTTTCTTAAGCAAAAGAAGCCTACTTTTGCCAACACAATTTGGTTATAGAATATTTCTATTTCCAATTTTATATTAATCAAACAAACAAATATGAGCAATAATCCTCTTATTATATTAAAAAGCATGAAGAAAAACTTTTCATTTCTTATTTTCATTATTGCAATGTCTTGCGTTTTAACCGGGTGGACATTCCGGAGCAATGTCAAATATCCTACCGATGTAGAAACAGCATTAAACAAGGCAGGCGCTAACCGGGCAGAATTAGAAAAGGCTCTCCGCTACTTTATAGAAAAAGATGACCAACAAATGCTGCAAGCTCTATATTTCCTTATAAGTAATATGGACATTCATTACACCGAAACTTACGTACTAAAAGACACGCTAGGCAATAGTCGACCCTTCCGTGAATTTGATTATCCTGACATTGCTTCGGCTGTAGCAGCTATAGACTCGATGCGTGCTTTTTATGGCGGATTGGTATTTAAGGATACAATTATAGAAGACATAAAATCTTTGAAGGGGAAATACCTTATTGATAATGTCAATCAGGCTTTCGAGGTGTGGCATAACTCCCACTTCGGAGATATTCCTTTTGAAGACTTCTGCGAATACATCCTGCCCTATCGTGTCACGGTAGAACCCTTGGAAGCCTGGCGCGAAACGTACCGGCAGAAATACCGATGGATGACTGATAGCTTACAGAATAAGCCATTGGAGCGTGTACTTGAGTATGCCGGCATGGACTACCATTTGTGGTTCACCTCTTCTTACGGACGAAAACCACTGATTGAGGATGAACCGCTTTCCCGCCTTTCTGCCCTGCAACTGCTCTTCCGTAAACGGGGAGCATGCGAAGATATTGCTGCTCTACAAGTATTCAGTCTCCGTTCGCAAGGTATTCCTGCGGCATACGATGTAGTTCCGTGGTGGGCCACTTCGATGGGATCACATTTTGTCAACACTGTATTCGACAAACAGATGCAGCCTATCAGACTGGACGTTACGAACAATACCGTTGTCAATCGTAATATGAACCGTGAACCGGCAAAGGTGCTTCGCACCACTTACTCCAAGCAGCCCGGCGTCCTCGCTGCTAAAGTGGATTGGAGAGATATTCCTCCTTGTCATTTGCGTACACTCAATTATAAAGATGTTACTCCCCAGTGGTGGGAATCCTCCGATGTTACTGTCGGATTGTCTCCTGATATACCAAAAGCGGATATTGCTTATGCATACGTCTTCAATTGGGGTAGATGGCGTCCCGCATGGTGGGGCGAAGTAAGAGGCGATTCAGTCACTTTTTCCAATATGCCGAAAGGAATTGTCATTTTGCCTGTCTATTACAAACATGGGCAAGTGGTTCAAGCGGGATATCCACAAGTGCATGCCTACAACCACGAACTGCAATTGACTCCCGACACCGTTCATCGGCGTACGGTAGAAATCAAGCAACAAGACGGATATCTTATCTTCCGCCCCGGCAAGGAGTATGAACTTTTTTACTGGGACAAAGTATGGAAATCATTAGGAACACAGATTGCGGAAGAGGGCAAAACATCCATCTTCTTCGAGAATGCCCCCGACAATGCTCTGTTTCGGTTGATTCCGGAGTATTCCATGGATAAGGAACGACCGTTCATCATTATGCAAGATGGGACACGGTACTGGTGGTAATTAATTATTGTACAATAAACAATAGAATAAGGATGATGAAAGTTTATATCTATCGATTGGCTTTAGCAGGACTTATGTCCTTATGGAGCAGTGTAGGAATGGGGCAAGTCAGTAAATCTGCAATAAACCATTTTCCTGTACACATCGTGCAACGAATCCATGAGGTCGTTTCCATTACACCTGTTAGTGAAGTAACTCAAATGAAACTAGGCACACACTTTATGCAGCAAGACAGTTTGGCTGCATTAGTCTTGCATCAAACAGGATTGTCCGACACGCTCGACATCTATTTCCGCACATCAGTTGAAGAATTGCGAGGTATTCTTTCATCCCTGGAATTCAATGCCTACAAATTGAAAATAATGCCACGAAGTTCTTCGTGCCTGCGAAAGGTCGTACTTAAAAAAGAGGCCTTGCATCTGACTTCTAAACAAGTGGATCATTTATTGAAAGAAAGTGACCGCTTGGAACGTATAAAAGAACAAAGGAAAGAAGACATCCGCGCCATTGAACAACGTAAAGCCGACAGCATTTTGACTCATGTCAAATACCTGACTTATTATGAACTGGAGAATCAGGAAAAAACATCAAAAACTGTAAAGAAATGGCTTACAGACTTGAAAAGAAACTACTTGATGCGTGCGGATATGGATAGCACAAAGCTCTATCAGCCATTACTCCGGTTTGAAAGCAAACAACAGGCTATCATCAGCTATTGGAAAGACTATGGAGATAAGGAAAAGATAAAAGAAGCACAAGCTCATTACGAGGCTCTGAAACCTCGAGATGTGCAAAGGGTAGAAATTTATAAGCAGCTCCCGTCATGGTCCATGATTCGCGAAGTTATCCTGAAACGGGATACGCTAAGTCTGAATTTGGACGAGAATACATTGGATACATTGCTGGCAACATACAACACTTACCTGCAAGTCCGTCAACAAAAGAAGGCGAAGAAAGAAAAGTTTTCTGATAGGGGTCTGGAATGCAAGTTGATCGTCCCCATTCTTACAATGGAACGCATTGACAAGTTGTTGGTCGCTAAACGAAGGATACAGGCGGAGAAAAACGCATTGAAACAAATACCGGTATTGGAAAAATATGAATTGGTCAACAATTCAAATCGGAAGGACATATTGAAAGAGTTAACCGATTATGAATTGAAACTCGGAATAGCACAAGAATGGGTGAACATTGAACGATCGCAAGACAACTTGTTCAAACTGTGCGATGTGAAGGATCACAAACCTGTGATTTTGCAGGAGTTGGATGAAATAAAAGCAAGAAAGGAGATTGATATAAAGAAGAAAGATGATAAGTTTTGAAATCACTAATTATAGATTTGATTATATGAGTATGAACCTTATTTGGATTAATTAAATTAACTACTAATATGAAACAAAAATTTTCAACATTATTAATTATCATAGCTGTTGTACTTTCGGCTTGTGAACAGGAACTTGATTCTGAATTGGAGCAGTTGATTTCCAATGAAAAAAGCATTTCTGAATTAGAATTGAAAGGAACTATTAAATTACCTGAATACATGCCATTAAATTATGTACCAGAATGGGTAAAAGAAAAGGTAACTCCTGAAGAATATGAATTATGGAAAACTTTAAGTACCAAATATAAAATAAGCTATTCCTTCCTCGAAATGGATTTGAAAATAAATCAAAAGGCCGATTTATACTCTACAGTAAAAACCTTGTGCAGAGATATAGAGAGTGGAATTATAAATGAAGATATGGGGCTGTTTGTTGTTCAGAAAATAAATTTAAATATAGATACCATAAATAAGATAGAAAAATTAAATTCTACAGAAGATGGAGGAAAAATAAAACATCATTCATATCCCGAGATAATTTATACCGCAACAGGCACGAGTCATGCTTGTGTCAGAATAAGCGCTACTTATTACACAAACTCTGCAGAAACAAAAGTAGTTGGCATTGGTGATGCTACAGCTTATGCTGATGGGACAAATGCCATAAGTTATAGTGGAAGCTGTTCCGTTGATGATTATGGTCCTGTTACGATAAAGGTCAGTTGTTCAGGAACTTTAACGTATAAAATTTCAAAAGATAGAAATGACTCTGAATCTTTTAATGAGACGTTGAATATAAAAGTTATTGCAGGGTAACGTATTAATAAATTCTTTAAATCCGGTGGTATTTTTATAGCCAATGCGCTAAATACCATCAGATTTAAACAATGAAATCGAACAAATATCTTTCATTATTAAATAAAACAAAAATTACATATGAGACTATTTTTTAAATATATACTTATTACTATAATAGTAAATATATCTGTAAATGCTGTAGCCCAAGAGGTAAACATACAAAAAGACTCTTTTGCACCCTTACATTCTGTACCGGAATGGATACAAACTAAAACAACACCAGAAGAATACCAATTGTGGATGACAATGAGTAGAATATACAAGATAAACTATTCCTTTTTGAATGAAAATATATCTAAAGAGAAACGACAGAAGCTTTATGATGACATAAGGGTTATTTGCGATTCTATAGAAACAGGAAAATATGAGAAATATAAAGGTGGATTGTTCGTTGTGCAGTTAATACCACGTACTGATACAACACTCAATTGGCGAAATGAGGAAACTATTCAAATAGATGAACATATTCGATATTGTAAGCAAAAGGCCATAATATATCAAAGTGTACAAAAAAAGACTGTATATTTGGAATGTATAGTTTGGTACGTATATAATTCACTGAACAAGGAGGTATACATCATAAAATATGAAACCTCTTCTCCTTTGGCGTTCAGCCGTTTTCTCGGTAATCTTCATTTCTCATTCTTAAAAGAGACGAATGAACTGATAGGGAGTTGCAGCGGTACATTACAATATTACGACGAAAGACATGAATATCATGGAGATACTTTTACCAAAACCTTTTCTCTTAAACTCTGATTATATTATTATGATATTTTCAATATAGAACCGTCTATCTTACCTTGATACAATATGACTGATATAAAAATGAGATATAACATTATGCAATTAATTTTTCTTTTACTCATATTATTGGGAATATATGAATTGGGGATTGGATGCTTTCAATGTTTAGGTGTTTGCATTAATAGTTGGTCATCACAAACAGTTTGCGGCACATTCAACAATCCAGGACCTTATTCAATATTTATTGTCATATTACTTCCAATAGCATTTTTTTATGCATTGCGTATAAATTCACTATGCAATGAAAAACGCTTAATAAGCAAGGTCGTTATTATATTATCGTTAGTATATTTCGTAGTTTCTATCATTGTACTTGCAGTAAGTTTAAGTAGAGCTTCATGGTTAGCAGGAATTATTAGTTGCGGATTAGTTTTATGGCTTACTATTCGGAAAAATAGGGAACTGAAAATTAAAAGAAAATATGTCATAATAGCAGTCTGTTCTTTCATTTTGTTTGTTGGATTCGTCTACAAAATAAAAGAAAATTCTGCAGATGGACGACTTCTAATTTGGAAGATATCTACCACTATTATGAAGGAATCTTTTATTTGTGGTGTAGGGCATGGCCGTTTCCCTTCTGCTTATGGAGAAGCTCAAGAAATATACTTTCGTGCAAAGCAAGGAACAAAACATGAAGAATATATTGCCGGAGCACCAGAATTCGCCTACAATGAATATATACAAGTATTAGTGGAATATGGAATAATAGGGTTGTTGGCACTTATTTTAGTAATTGGATATTCATTCTATCATTTAAGATTTGTGAATAGCCCTTACAAAACACCTTTATTGGGTGCTTTTAGTGCCTTATTAGTCGTATCTTTCTTCTCATATCCTTTTCACAATCTATATGCATGTCTTTTAGCTATATTTATCATGGCACTTGTAATATTTCTTCCCGATCAAAGATATAGTCAAAAAAAAATAAATATTATATATACAGTTCTTTCGCTTTCTCTTGGATTTGCTTTCTACATAGTATGTACATCATTCGGCACTTTAGGAAACATAAAAATAGCATATTGTCAATGGAACATACTGAAACCATATTTCAATGCAGGACGTTTTTCTGAAATAGTAAAGAATTACAAGACGCTATATCCATATTTGAGTTCTGACGCAGGATATCTGTTTGAATATGGACAATGCTTATCAAGGACAGGGAGCTTAGCAGAAAGTAATCAAATACTACAAAAAGGTCTCTGCTATAGTGGTGATCCGATGTTTCTAAATATTATAGGGAAAAATCTACAGAAAATGGGACAATATAAAGATGCAGAGGAAATGTTTTATAAAAGTTATTATCGTATACCTCATAAGATATATCCATTATATCTATTAATGAATTTATATGAAGAGCAAGGAAAAGATGATAAGGTAAGGTTAATGGTTAGACGTATCATTATGCAGAAAGAGAAAATAACTTCATTAGAAACAATGTATATAAAGAAAAAAGCAAAAGAGAAATTGAAGGAAATAGCTCTTAAAACATATAGAAAATGAAAATTTATAGTAAACTCAAATTTAAATAATAAGTAAGAAACAGAATAAAGGTGCAATTCAATGAGTAAAACACTTATAGCTTTGTTTAGTATATTGTTCGCGGGTACTTTATTCGTAAATACATCTGCCTTTACTGACAATCAAATTCTTCCTAAATGGCTTTTCGCATTTATAGGATTAGGAGTAATAGGACTTGTTTTTCCTTATTTTCTTATCCCTTCACGTATCCTTTTCCTTGGATTATTACCGTATTGAGCATTGGCATGTTAATAGGAAAAGATTATGGAAATCTACGTTTCTCACAAATGAACATGATGAAGAAAGTCATTGCGATCTGTTTGCTGACCTCAAGCGTATTTCTGCTTTTTACTGTCGGAAACAGAATAAAGGAGGTAAGTAAGAAGATAATCAATACAATTATAGACTTTCGTTTTGCTGCAATTTATATGTGTAATTAAATATAGTTATTAGTATGGTATATTGGCTAGTGAATATCACTTTATTATCGGGCGTTTGGATACTCCCGTTATTTTGGGGATTTTTTCTGTTAAGAAAAAATCGTGTTCCTATAGGAATGGTCATTTTATGGATGTTTTGTATCCTAGCAACCAGTTATATAGGTGTGTTAGGATGTTACATCTATCTAACTTATTTAAAATCAAACAAATGATGATACCAAAGAGGTGTGTCAAAACTTTGGCACAACCTCTTCTAAAACTAACCGAACATCATATACATATAATCCAAGATCAACTTTTTTCAATCGGTAAAAAGTGATGATTTCTTATAATACCACAAAGAATCTAATATCAATTTTATAGAATCTCTTTTGAGTTTCCTTTACTATTAAATGAGATGAAACGGAACACGGTTTCACTCTTTCCCGCTTCATTCAATCCCCTAAAGCAGAAATAGCATACACGAGAGGCCGGACTTCATCATCCCGTTCGATAATTTGATTGTCTTTTTAACAGGTTTCCGAGGAACGGTGCGCAAAGCCCTCATGATAGTGAAAACGGAATCCACCGCCGCTCTCCGAATCTTGTCGTTGCTTTTTCCGGGGTAACGATCCAAAACCTCCCGCATCAGCGTGTTTTGATAATTTCTCATGATTTGAGAACTCTTTGTATAACCTTCAGAGTCCTGCGTAGTAGTCCTCAAACTGTCCGCCACCAATTTTGTACGCGGTTGTTTTAGCAGTTCCTGTGCAGTCGTCAGTTTGAAAATGTTATTTTCCATCCTCTTCAGGCATTTCACCAATTCTTTCTTCTCTTCCGTTTTAACATCGCCGGTCCGAGTATTCATTAAAGCGTCCGCTTGCTCTTTTAATCGAGTTAGTTTCTCCAAATATTTACCCTGCAATGCTTCATATGACATGCCACCGCGCTCGTCTTTATACAATTCACGATCCAACGCTCTATATTCTTCAGATATTTCTTGCGGAACTTGAGCGTACACACCGTTAGTGCCCCATGAGAGCAAAACCAATAAACTAAAGATAAAGATCATCTCTTTCATATTCCTGTTGTTTAAGTTATTAATAAATTTATAGTAATATCTAGATATTTGCAGTAACAGTTATTAGAATTACTCCCAATCATAATAGGAATCATATTCATCTTCAGAACAATCTCTCCTTTCCACTCCGTATTTAAAGATTTTACCACTCATATCCACATCATGCCCTCCACATAACTTTTCTGTATCATAATCATACACAAATGCAGGAACAGCATATTCCAGTTTATCATAATTACTATTGTCTTCATCAGACGGACCGGGTTTTCTCCAAGCTGTCTCATCACAATTCGTTAAAGGAGGATGCGTATGGAATATACCTACCAAATAAAGTCCATCTGCTTGTGTCGGATTGACTGCAGTTTCACTTATTTCAATTTCAACAGTAGCCGCTAGAAATTCTCCCTCATGATCTGGGCATTCTATAGTCTCCCCATATTGAGTAGACTCTAGTTCTATTTCCCCATTTTTTAAATATATGGCAAAGCCATATTCGCAAAAATCCCTTTTTGTGTCACTCCAACATGATTCTGCTTCTGAGTCCATCTTAGAATCGGCTAGGATAAAATCAGCATTCGGATAATCAATTTCGATTTTAAGCTCATTCCCTTTTATTCTATATAACTCATTAGTTGCCAAATCAACAATTACGGCACTTGTTTCCATCGTGAAATTTCCAGGACTATACAACGTAAATGTTGCAATACCCTCCCACCATCCTATATGTTTTTCTATGAGTCCTGAGGGATTATCTAAATAGACATAGTGACTCCCTTCTTTTTGATTCCATAATTTAAAGTCCAAAGATACAAATTGATAGGCATCATTCAGGCTTAAACTAACATCTAATTCTATAGGAACATTTAATTCGTAAGTAGTTGCCTCTCTAACTTCCAAAGTACCAAGATTATTACCATCCTGAATTTCATCAGACAAAAGATGTATGTCATTCGAACCTTTCACATTATTTATAAATCCTCCCTTATCCACACACGCACTAAACAAAAAAATAAAAATAAATAGAAAAGAGTGAATAGCAAAACGGAAAAAGAACTTCTTCAATCCCGTCATCAAAAAAAAATAAGTTTGTTTCATATATAGTATTTTTATAAATAAGTTAACTAAGCGGTTGCATTATGAATTTCTAACTATACAAAAATAAACTTTTTTCTTCGTAAAATCATAAAAAAGAGAAAAAACATGCTGGACAACAAAAAATACTATCATTCAACAAATTAAGTTCAAATATGCCCCAAAAGTTGGACAAAGGAATTATGTTCTTCAGCAGAAATGGTATCACCTCCTCATAAGAACCTAGTAATAGCACATCCTAATTACCATGATTTCATTCCTGTTAATATTTTATTATATATTCATCTAAATCATACAGTGTCAAATATCTAATTAGGAATAATTTTAAGAAATTAAGCAACTTTATATGTTGACACAATGACTGGTTGGAGCTCTGATTTGGGTGACGCAATGATAAAGTCAGGAATAAACGGAAAGCATTTTACGGTAAATGCCTTGCTGTATTGCAACAACCCGCTACACAAAGCGATAGCGGGTGAAGAGGCCCCTTCACCCACCCATTCACCCGAACACCTACTATAAAATATTTACTTTATTTCAATTTTCCTCACTTCATGAATGACATCTCCCGTATCAGTGACTCCTTCTATCACCACATCGTAGGTCGCAACTCTGTCCGATGCGTAGAACGAGAACCCGCACTGTCCCAATGCATCCGTCCGCAGATCGGGATTCCAATAAATGGTAGGACGGAAATCGGGAAGGTCGGACACAACACTATCTCCGTATTGTGGGGAATAGAACTTTATAGGCTGCTGATAATCGGAAGGATTGAGCACAATACGAGAAGACAATAGAGGACCGCTTATGCGGTATCGCTCTACCCATCCCTTGAAAACATCCAACAGACGGTAGTCGAAAGAGGGGGACAATTCGATGTCAAGAAAACCTCTGGAAAACCCAGAATGACCATCATGCCCGGATATAGGGGTGGAAAATTGCCATCCTATATTGCTGCCAAAAAAAGAGGTGCCCGTATATATTCTGATGGAACTCATATCGTTCGGACCGATGAAATTCAGAATTCCCGCACCATACCCCTTGGCGTCAATATTCAGTTCGGCAGGCCTTTCCTTATAAAAGAACATGTTGGAGGCTTCTCCGCTACCGGTTCCGCTGATGCTGCCATATTTTATCTTTCCTTCCACAAAATATACTTTCAATTTCTTCAGCAATTCCCAACTATTGGTACATTGCAACCGCCGGATGCCATCACCATCCAACTCCTTCAGGTAAGCCGTTTGACTATTGGATGCCTTGACCAACACTTCCGGCAGAAGGTAATATCCGCCAAGCTTGTAATAGTTCATCAAAGCGGGATTGTATAACCGCCCATCGTTTCCGGATAATAAAGGTTGAGGTACCGCTGCTGTGATTGGAGAAGGATTGTCCAACTCAATCCAAAAGTTTTTCCCAATAAAATTGTCATAATCCAGCTTAGCGTTTTCCACTGCCATCTTTTTAGGATTTTCCTTGTGCCGGGAAGTCTCTGCCCTGTCTCTGCGTATCAGCCCCATCAGTATCAGTGGCTCTCCGTTTTCCGCATCCGTCAGGTTGAACGAAAAGCGCCCTGTCGAATCCAGCCGGGTATCTGTCAGAAGACGTTTCACCGTTTGGATACGCACCGCCCCGTGTTCATCCGGAGACAACGGCTTCTTGAAATGCAGTCTGCCCGCAATGCGAAAGCCCGTTTCGGGCATATCAGTCGGACGTACCAGTTTATCCTTCATCACGTCTGCCACATTGTAACGCCTCCACTGATGAGTCATCATCAACAAGTCCGCTGCCTGACGTGCACTGTCAGTCGCTTGCAAGTAGAATGCAGGGACATCTACCCACCCTGCCAGGTCCGATGCCATCAATAGTCCGGACCAGATATCAAAGACCGTATCGGAAATGCCGAAACCACGATCTGTCACGGAAACGGAAAACACCCCCTTCAAGGGCATACCCTTGTCATCCTTCAGATCGATGCCGACATGAATCTGTTCATGAGGAGCATACGACGCCTTGTCTGTGTTCATACGCACCTTCACCGCCTTGGAAACATCGCTGCTCCCCACGAAACAAAGTCGCTCACTCACGGTTTTCCCTTGCCCGTCCAACAACAGACATTGCACTACGCCTGCGGGACATTGCTCCTTTGCCAACATGACAACCGGACACGCGCCCCGCTTCACCCGGCTTTCATGGAGCACCGCCCCCCTGACATGCACCACCAGACGAAAGTCTCCGACACCGACCGAATCCGTTCCACCGCTCACCATCACCCACAAATACTCCTTCTCATCCCTGACCCGTAGTCCCGGTATCCCCACCACTGGCTGCGGCAACTCAAAGGTCTTGTGCGTCCCTTGCCTGTTAACGGTCTCCAGCCGGTACGTCTTTTTCGCCCGGGGAAGGAACTCGAAACTTCCCATCCCTTCATGAAAACTGCACCCTTCCAACAAAGACGTTCCTTCGTCATCCTTCAGTACGTAGCGGATGCCCGTCGCATTTCCACTCCTGTCCCATGTCCTGAATGCCACCCGGCAAGAGTCTCCAGCCCGCAGATGGCCTCCTTCGGGATAGAATTCCACCTGATAGTCCTGTTCTCCCGTACTGAAAGGAAGGTAACGCTGATAAGTCCTATCATACCGGTCGGTCACGGTCAGTAACATGGAACGTCGATCCATCCCTCCTTTCTCCAAAGTGGCGTGCACCAGTCCATCTGTTTTTTTCGTCCGTGCCTTCATCTCCAACCCGTCTTCCAGCCGGATGCTGCTTTCATCAATCGGGACAGGGTTTCCGGTAGATATGTCGGTCAGACGTATCCTCGCTTCCGTCTTTCCTTTGCCTTTTGCCTCCAGCACCATATCCGTCCTCGTACCGTTCCATTCGGGCGAAAGCAACACAGGCAATTTTCTGACGAAAGGTATCGACAGCGAGTCCGATGCCATATAACGAGTGTACGCCCGCAAGCCATAATATCCGGCAGGCATATAGAGAGAAAGAGGCAGACAACCGTGAAAACGTCCATCCCTGTCCTCTTTCACTTTCACTTTCCCCACCATTTCGCCCAACGGATCCACCAAATCGACATACAGGTATTGGCTCAAGCGAGAGGGAGTATGAAAAGTGGAGTGTACTACGTAAGCACTAAACCATACGGTATCTCCCGGCAGATACATGCCACGGTCTATGTGGAGGTGCACCTTTTCTTTAGGATACAAGTACAACTGCTCCGCCATCTTCCCCAATAAAGAAGACTGGGCGAAAATACACGAAGGAATCCATGCTGCGCAAAGCAGCAGTCTTATTATAGGCTTTTTCATATTGAAATCGTATGACTAATTCGTAAATTTAAATATCGGAAATCCGTTGTTCGTATAGAGCGAGTCGAGCGCCCATGTACTGTAACGCTGCGGATTCCGGATGGAAAAATCATTCAGTCGTTTCACAAAGAAAGAAGTCTTCATTTCCTCCTCCCTAAAAGTCATGACTACACTGGGAGACGGTTGGTAGTCTGCCGTTTGCCGGTTGAACGGAGCTTCGGCGGCTTCTGTCGAATAATTACGAGAGTCACGGAACATCAGAATGGACGAACCGTCAAGATAATTCCATCTTCCCACCAGCCGATCCGCTGAAGCGAAATAGTCGCAATCCACTGTACCGGCATTGTAGCAGTTATCAAAGGTAACACTCCGCGCAGTGCTGATACCTCCCACAAAGATACCCATGTTCAATTCCCCCACAATACCTCCACCATATTGACGTGCCCTGACATGCCCGGTGTTATAGTTGTTGGCCACTTCGATCCCGTTTTTCTCCAACAAAGCCATCAAACCGGCAATTCCTCCTACTTGAGTGATTCCTTCCACCCCTCCCCGATTGGCACAGTTTCTCACTTCCCGGGCATAACATTCGCCCACGATCCCCCCTATTTCATGCTTTCCCCTCACCTGCCCGCTATTCTCACAGTCCAAGATGCCAAACGCCTTTCCGGCAACCAGTCCGACGATACCTCCTGCCGTTCTTCGGGTCACCGTCACGTTCCCCTCGTTCGAACATCGTTGTATCACTACAGAGTCGGTGACAGCTATCTTACGTGGAAACAGGTCCCTCCATCCTTCCTTATAGACCACACCTGCTATCCCGCCCGCATAACGGCATCCTTTGATGTAGGAGGCCTTTACCGATACATTCCTGATGACGGCGGGCGGCTGCACCTGTCCGAACAATCCACAAAAGAATCCGTCCGTCCCCCGATTAATGTAGAGCCCATACACCGCATGTCCCTGTCCGTCGAAGATCCCTTTAAACGGGTAGCGCCACGTGCCTATGGGAGTCCACTGTTTCTTATTCACCGCACGAGTTTCCCACTGCTTCCATCCGGCAGTATCATTCACGAAGATATCGTTCACAAGCACCACAACCTTATTCCTGAAGTTCTTGCCTTTGTTCACATCTCGGGCAAACGATTCTAATTCGGTAGTGGTAGAAATGCGAAGGGTGTCTTTCGCGCAGATTATACTCGATACGAGTAACGTTGAACAGAAGAGAAGTAAATGTAGATGTTTCATGATGATAACTAATTGATAATAAATTCAAATTATGAAAACCAACGTATATGCAATCCAGCGTATTTTCATCTCAATTGATTTTTATCCTTTTTACTCCGTGAATCAGTTTTCCATCATTCGTCACTCCCTCTATCACTACATTGTAAGTTGTACTCCGATCTCCTGCATAAAAAGAGAAAGCGCATCTTCCGTCAGAATTGGTTTGCAACTCCGGATTCCAGTAAATAGTCGGACGAAAGTCTGGGATGAAATAATCATTGTCTTCAGTCGTCGTTTTTTTCTCATATTTAGGTGAATAAAACTCCACTTCTTTTTGAAAACCTAATGGATAGAGTTCTATACGTAAAGATTGCGGTCTTTTTCCGCTAAACTTTTGTGCCCATTGGGAAAAAGTATCTAATTGCCAGAAGTCAAAAGAAGAATCAAGAATAATATCTAAAATAGCATCTGTCATAGTCTTGCTGCGTGATTTATATTTTTCCGGACTGGGCACAGCTCCTTGAATGGCATTAGCTACATATTTATTTGTACGAAAAACCTGTAGGGACTTAATGTTCCCAGGTGAAATATAATTTAATATACTATAAGGGTACGATGTCCCATCAATATAAACCTTAACGGGATTTCCTTTATAAAAGACATTCCAATCCGAATGAAAAAAAACATTATTACATGTGATTCCTATATGCTTCAGAAGCTCCCATATATCATTCTTTTGCAAGCCAAAGATATCATCCTTTGTCAATTCCTTGTAGTCAGTTATACCCTCATAATCAGGATTTACTATTGTTTCCGGTAAATATATCCCCTGAAGACTACGATAATAATTGATTAAGGGATAAGTTGCCGATTGAGAGTTCTTTTGTGAAGATAGAGGTTGAGGAGCTTTTATATTTTCTTCTGGTGTTATTTCAGCATCTAATTCCACTCCTAATGATTTTTCATTATAACTTCTGTATCTCAAGTTGCTTTTGTTAAAATTTCCACCCACTCCTGCAACATTTGTATTTTTTATTTCTTCCATAGTCTTCATTGTTGAACCAAAGGCACTGATGGATGTCCCATTACAAAAGTCTAGATTGGAAAGAACAAAATGTCCTAAGGAGTCAGTTTCCATTACCCTATACTGATGAGAATCAGGAGTAATAATATTTATCCATCCTTTTTCATTCGCTTCCAATGGCTTATTGAATTTTAGTCTACCTGATAAACTTTGAGACTGTTCAGGAGTTCCCGACGGTATCTCTATATTCCCTTTTGCTATGGCGGAAAAATCATATTTTCGCCATCCATGTGTCAGCATCAACAAGTCTGTTGCAAATTGTGCATTGTTGTTATTTTGTAAATAATAAGAAGGATTTTCTATTCTCCCCTTGAGTTCAGAAGTTAATAATAAAGTGGATGTAATCGGATAAAAAGTATCAGCTATATTCAACTCATTATCAGTGACAGCTAAAGATAATCTGGCCTGAAGTGGTGAATGAGTATAATCCGTCAAATAAGCCATGACTTTAATACACTCCCGCTGCATATACACATCTTTATTGGTATCGAACTGAATATCCACAGTTTCTATTCTATCCGGAGGAATAAAAAATAATCTTTCGCTAATAATATTCAGTTCCCGATTCAATAACAAGCAATGTATAGTTCCTGCCGGACAGGAACTTTTCTCAATCTCAACAACTATATTAGTAGTATTTTTTTGCCATCCCTCATAAATAATAGCACCTCTGCAATGTACTAACAACAGAACATCCTCTTTTGGGGTATGCCTGGCTGTGACTATGGACACCCGAAACATTTTTCCAAAATCTTTTACTTTAAGACTCGATGCGTTATCTTTGGGAGAGGATAAAGGAAAAGTTTTTCTTAAACCTTTTGCATTACAAGCGGTCAACAGATAATGTGTATCTGATTGCGGCACAAACTCAAATGCCCCCATTCCATCATGTACGGTTTTTATATTTTCTTGTAAAATCTTTCCTGTACTTTCTTTCAAAGTCATAGAAACAAATGTATGATTGCCACTTTTATCCAAAGCCTTGAACGCTACTTTACAAGTATCCCCTGACAAGAGATGTCCGCCTTCAGGATAAAACGTCACATCGTAATCTTGTTCCTCTGTACTAAATGCTATATATTGCCTAAGTTTCTTTTTATTTGAATCAATTACCTCAAGAAGTAGAGAACGATTATCCATCATCTCCTGATCTTCAAACTCAAAGCTAATGTTTCCTGAATATTTATTTTTAGTCGAGATTGTTTTTCCAGTAAACAATTCTATGTTCCCTTTTAAAGCAGGAACAGGACTTTGAGTAACTGTATTATACAACTCTATACGCGTTTCATATTTTTTCTGTTTTACGGGAATAATATATGTTCTAAAATCCACACCATTCCATTCTGGAGAATACAAGATGTGCACTTCACGCTTAAAGATAGCAGCCATAGAATCAGTAAGCATGAACCGCGTATATGCTCTCAAGGTATAATTTCCGGTAGCAGCATGCAAGGGGACAAGAATATAGCCTGAAAAACACTGACGTTCATTTTTTTTAATTTTGACTCTATTTATTACCTCACCAAAAGGAGTGATAAGTTCCACATACAAATAGCTGCTCAAAAAAAGTGGCGTATGAAAAGTCGAATGTAGCAAATAGGCACTGAACCACAATGTATCTCCTGACACATAAGTAGAACGATCTATATGAAGATGAATCTTTTCTTTGGGATATAAACGTAACTGTAAAGCAATTCTATCTGTCAACGTTTGACTATTTCTGCTACAATTTTGAGAGAATAGCTGAAGAACATTTACTTCAAGAAAAATAAAAAATAATATTATCAACCAGTTCGACTTCATGTGCCTTATTTGGTAAATATAGGATATCCGTTATTCACTTGTAGAGAATCCAAACACCAACCAGTATACCTCCCTAAAGATTTTAAAGAATACGTATTCAATTTTTCTACAAAATCAAGAGATTTCATTTCCTCTTTAGTAAGCTTGACTACATTTTTGGGCGAAGAAGTGTAATTAACAACCTGCCTCCCCACTTCTTGGTCTTTATTGAATAAAAAATAACAAGGGGAGCTACATTTTTCAATCAATGGTAAATTGCTGAAATTATTTAGATCTCTGTATACTCCTACCAAATCATCAGCGGAAGCTATATATTCACATTTCACTTTCCCTGCATTATAGCAATTAGAGAAAGATAATGAGCAAATCTCTTCCATACGCAATTTGCAGACAGCTAATCTTCCTACGATCCCCCCTCCATACATTCTTGCCTGTATTTTCCCGGTATTATAACAATTAGCTATAGTATCGGCAACTCCACCAGCAGATATTACTTTGTTGTTAAACCAACCACAAATACCTCCGACTTCCGTTGTTCCGGTAATACTTCCTCGATTAGCACAATTATAAATGAGTAAACCTGGTTTTCTTATATCTTTCCTTATATACCCATTATCACATGCTCCAATAATACCCCCTATCTGATTTATGCCACAAACCTCTCCATAATTACTACAATCTGTTATAGATAATAATGCATTAAATTGAACTTTTCCGGCTCCTATAATCCCGCCAACAAAATTCCTGCTTCCAATAATTTTGCTGAAATTAGAACAATTCGCAATATTTGTACTATTCTCACTATTACAAACAATACCTACATGTCCAATGATACCGCCAATAAATTGACACCCCTTTACAACAGATGCTTTTAAAGAAATATTTTTAATGGTGCTGTCATATACAACTCCAAACAGCCCCTGATAAAAACCGTCTTTACTACGATTTATATATAATCCATAGATAGTATATCCCTGCCCGTCAAAAAAACCACAAAAGGGTTTTTCACAAGTACCTATTGGTATCCACTGTTTCTTACCTGCTGCTTTTACATCCCAGTTTTGCCAGTCTGCCGTATCATTAAGGAAAATATCATTTGTGAGAATTACAATTTTATTTTTCATATTCTTGCCTTCATTCACTTGCTGTCTAAAAGTCTGCAGTTCGGATGCAGTGGAAATGTTTATAATATTTTGCTTTTTATATTCCTGTCCATAAGAGGGAGTTATAACTTCTCCAAAAATGAATATGGCACACATAATCATAAAAAAATTATTCATCATCTAAGGCTTTTATTATAAACTTACACAAACTTTTGGTTTACTTTAATAAAAGATTAAAATCAAATCTTTTCAAACAATTTTAATACTTCATAATATATTCATCCAAACTAAATGTCCGGAGCTCTTTTACATCCAAAAACTTTCTTAATCGATTTTTACTCCTCACTACAGAATCTTCCTTAATGCCCAACAAAGCCGCAATTTCCTGATTGGAAAATCTTGAGCGCACTAAACAAGATAAGCACAATTCCTTTCTACCAAGTTGTGGATATCTATATATTAAACGTGAATAAAAATCATCCGAAGTCATATCTAAAAAATGAAAAAGCTTATCCCACTCCTTCGCCTGGCAATCAGCCCCTACAATAAAAGTAGTCTTTAGCTGCATATAAAAATGGAATGCCTCCATATCAGACAATGTGATTGTATTATTCATTATTAAAGGCAGTCTTTTAAAAATCATCCGAAAGCGTTTCACTTCCATCTCTAATTTCTCTTTGCCCTTTATTTCCTCCACAAGCTCCTTTTTAAGCATTTCAATCTCTGTTCTTGCCAGCAACTCACATTCCTTTCTAATACACTCTCCTCTGTACCTTCTATAAAAACCAACTAACATAATTATTACCAGTACTAAGTTTATCCAGCTTGCATTAGCTGTAACAACATTATTCCAATCGTCGAATATCATTTGCGCCTAAAAGTTTTATAAGTATACAATCTTATTGTCTATTAAAATCATTGCACAAATATCCTGATTATATAGCCTAAACAAGTACTAATATCATCCAAAAAGGTTCATTTTTCAATCAGACTCATTGTTACATTATATTAAAATCCAAAAATAAATCATCTTTCTCAACGGACAAAACATCTTATTTAAGATCAACATCTTAATTATAAACAATATAGATATTTCGGACAGGAGATACAAAAAATATCTAAAACAAGATTCTAATTTAGCTATTAACAAGCCTGTTTTTAAAACATCTTCATTACTTTTAGAACACTTAATTCTAAAAAACGAAACCATGAGAACTATTATTTTATTATCACTCATTCTACTATCCGGTCAATGGAACAGGATAGTCGCACAAAACATTCCAGAAGATCAGGATATTACAAACGAGTTCTGCCCCGCATTTAAAATGGAGTTAAAACAAAGAAACATTATTTTCGAGTGACACCCTCACATTCCAAGTAATTTTTAAGCCCTTCACCTTTTCGCTACAGAGCCTTATTCATGAGCTAAAGCGGATGAAGGGGGCTTCCTTCACCCAAGCTGTCATTCAAGTCGTCATCCAAATCAGTTCTCTCCTACCCAATTTTTACCACCCGATATACATTTCCATACTTTGTATGCTTTCGTTCAATCCCTGTCACTATCAACACCTGCGCCAAACTTGCCGGATTCGCTCCACGCATGGCAGCTGGATTTTTCTTTTTCAAATATTGAAATATATCGGCTGCTGAAAGCAATTCACTTTCCTCACCTTTTTCCGCAGACCGAAAGCAGGAACGTAAAACGTCTTCTACAGGGCCTTGACGATAAAATTTCATGTTATTCCTTTGTAGCTCCCGTTCTTCTTCTTTTGTAAACCAATAACGTTTACCTGATAAAATTTCTGCTTTTAATTGTGCGTAGATCTGTTCATGATCAACCGCCTCACAATCGATGGGATGTTCCACTTCCACGCAAATAAACCTTCGGCTACCTGTCGGATCTGTTAGCAAATCCTTTCGATTGGATGTTCCGATAAAAGAAGCTATTCGTGGCAAGGCACGATAGTTTTTCTGATAAGCTTTGCATAAACTCAATGAAGCCATTTGCATCAGATTCTTCAATAACGGCATTTTTGACGGAGAATATTTATCAAACTCATCCAAATTGAGAAGCCCCATTTCAGCCAATCTTCGTTCCACTCTTCCCTGACTGGTCAAATCTATCCTATCCAAATAATAACGTTGAAGGACAGAAGGAAGTAAAGACTTACAAAAAGTGGATTTCAGATAACCTTGCTCCGTACTGATAAGTAAAGGCGCTACACTATTAGCATGTTCTCCCATTACCCCCATCCATTGTGCCGTCATTCCCAACATCCAAATGCGGAATCCTTTTTCCCACAACGGGCTTTCCGAAACCCGTCGTGCCAATGCGGATACACGGTCTATGCCATCCCATTCCGGCAATTCATCCAGATACAGCCTGAAAGGATGATATTCTGCTATGCGGGTGGAATAAATACACCGCGACAAATCACGATCCCAGCACCCAATACCGGCCTCATGCGCTTCTAGGCAGATAGTATTCAACACACGTTGATTGACAGGCTGAAATCCCTCGTTCATCCGTTCCAACAAACGAAATTCAGTTTCTTCCGTCAGAACATTATAACGAAAATCATAATGAGATTTCAAGAAAAGGTCTACCTTTTCAGTCAACTGTTTCGTTTTAGAAAGCGAATCCCTCTCTTTTATCTCCTTCCGCTCTTTAGGCTCTTCATAACAACTAACCGAAGACTTTGATACGTCTTCCATTAATCCTTCACACTCTCCGCTTTTATAAAAGCGATTTACAAACTTCTGCCATAATGAGAGCAGAACACTTTTCTTTTCCATAAAATTTCGTTTCTAGTATTTAATGGATGCGAATATAATATCCGAAATATGGGATTTACAACTTTTTAATCCCTTCATTTTTATAAAAATGAACTTGGCGTTTTACCTTATTGTTTCTTGTTTATCTCCTAATTAAACCTTATCTTTGATGCGGACATTTATTATTTATCACAGTAATGATAATATCTTATCACAATAATGACATGTATATATCACAGTAATGATAAGTAATAAATATCAAGAAGAAAATTAAGAAACATCAGGAAGATAATCTACAAACATCTAAAGAAAAAAGAAAGACTATGGCAGTACAATTTGAACTATATAAGACTCCGATGCCAAAGGAGAAGAAAAACAAGGTGAGATATCATGCACGTCCGATTAGTTATGAAACAGTAAATACGGAGAAACTGGTTTACCGCATTCATGATCGCTGTTCATTAAGCCCGTCTGATGTGACAGCAACTTTGGAAGAACTGAAATACGAAGTGGCACAGTGCCTTAAAGAAGGGAAAAAGGTGCATATCGACGGATTGGGATATCTACAAGTAACTCTTTCCTGCGAAGAAGAAATACGGGATCCTAAAGATAAGCGAGTGCATAAAGTTAAACTGAAAGCAGTCAAATTCAAAGCAGACAAAGAACTGAAAGCTGAACTTTCCGATATGGAATTCCACCGTTCGAAATACAGACCACATTCTGCCGGACTTTCCGAAGTGGAGATAGATATGGAATTGACAAAGTATTTTGCAGAAAACCAACTTATCACCCGAAAAGACTTCCAGTACCTCTGCGGAATGACACAAATTACTGCATACCGCCATATTAAAAGACTAATCGCAGAAAAAAAGTTGCAAAACAAAGGGACTACCCACCAACCCATTTATACACCCGTTCCAGGCAATTACAGGGTTTCGGTAGCTGTGAAATACAAAGAATAAGAACATAAAGGCAATGCAAAACAATAAATTATTTATATTTGTAGATGCCATTGAGTAAAAACCAATAATACATTGAGTAAAATAACTCAATGTATTGAGTAAATCAGAACGATATGTACAAAAGAGCTCAATATCAAACGATTATAAAAAGGTTAAAAGAGCCTCGACATTTTCTGCAAGTGGTATTAGGTCCTCGACAAGTCGGAAAAACAACAGTTGTGAAGCAGGTTCTTAAAGACTTGGGACTGCCGTTCCAACTTTATTCTGCCGACAGCGTCCCTGCGACACAAACAGGGTGGATTTCAGACTGTTGGAATACGGCAAGAATACAAATGCGGGTAGAAAACAAACCTGAATTTATTCTAGTCATCGACGAAGTTCAGAAAATAAAGAACTGGAGTGAAGTAGTCAAGAAAGAATGGGATGCGGATACTTTCAATGACATCAATATAAAAGTAGTCCTTCTCGGTTCTTCACGTGTTCTGTTAGAGAAAGGATTATCGGACTCCATGATGGGCCGTTTCGAAGAAATCAGAATGACGCACTGGTCTTATCCGGAAATGCGCGACGCATTCGGAATCTCTTTGGAGCAATACATTTATTTCGGTGGCTATCCCGGTGCCGCTTTTCTGATTGAGGACGAAGAGCGATGGAGTCAATATATCAACGGAGCAATTATTGATGCTACTATCAACAAAGATATTTTATTTGATTCTCCCATTGGAAAACCGGCCTTATTGCGCCAGACATTTGAACTGGGTGCGTCCTATTCAGGAGAAATCGTATCTCTGACAAAGATGATCGGCTCACTGCAAGATGCGGGAAATACGACCACGCTAGCCGGTTATCTGAATTTATTAGGTGATAGCGGGCTGCTTACCGGACTGCAAAAATTCGCCATGGACAAATCACGCCAAAGAGCAAGTGCCCCCAAATTCCAGGTTTACAATAATGCACTGAAAACGGTGTATAGCGACTTAACATACAAAGAAGCTATCTTGAACAGGAAAGAATGGGGACGTTTTTTTGAATCTGCCGTTGGTGCACATATTATTTCCAATGCTTTCACTGGTGACTATGATGTTTTTTACTGGCGGGAAAAAGATAAAGAGGTAGATTATATACTGAAAAAGAAAAGCCGTATAGTAGCGATTGAAGTAAAAAGCAATAGCGAAACCTACAATGCAGGGCTCGAAGAAATCAGAAAAATGTATCACCCATACGTAACAATGGTGGTTGGAGAGGGTGGTATGAAAGTAGAAGATTTTCTAAGTATCAATCCTGCTAAGCTGTTTGAATGAAAGAGCGGGTGAACCTTATCCCCTTCACCCGCTTTCCCCTTCTGGGCGAGGGATACGGAGAAAAGGTGAAGGATAAATCTACAATATAAAAATGTGATAATTCTTTAGTAATCATTATGGTGGTAGTTATATTAATTGCATTATGTATTCTCCTTTTGGTCATCATATACGCTCAATCCGAAATCGTGGTAATAACGTCAATGATGCTATTAATTTTATTATTACTATGGACTAAGTATTTCAAAGGAGAATCAAAGTCTAAGAGCAGTGATAAGAATAAGATACAGCAGATAGAAAAGCAAGCGCAAACAGAAGTATACTTGAAAAAAAACAGCGCTTCAGAAAACACCAATTTTGAAGAAGCGTTTCAAATGGCGGGAAATGGAAATTGGAGCGAGTTGGAAAATTGGATAAATAAGACACAAAACCATTTCGCTGAAAAATTACGTAGTAACTATTCTTCTTTAACGGAAGACGATTTTCATATCATCTTTCTATTGCGTACTAAGAAAGACCATGCTGAAATTGCAGAATTTCTAAATATTAAAATGTCTTCATTTCGAGTAAGACGCGGTCGATTAAAAAAGAAGATGAATGTAGAGTGCAATTCTTTCACAGATTACATCAATAGCCTTTATTTGTAATATTTTAATAGAGGTAGCATTTTGATTCATATTCAAACTACTGAATGATTTTTGAACATTTTTCTTACCGTAACACCATTTGTATACGCTAATCATCGCATTTGTATACGTCCGTGATTTGAGCTATATCCATAAAACAGCTTCCTTTGCAAACAAAAGAAACAAGTTATTCACAAAAAAGTTACCCATGAAAAACAAAGGTTGTCTCATTACCCTGTCCGTGTTCGCGGCATTATTTATTATACTATTGTTCGTGATAGGTAAACCTTACAAGAATCTGCCTTTTCGCATGGACATATGTTACACACCCGAAATGAAACTATTACGTGTCAGTCCTCTTGAACATTTACCGATGTTTGTCATTCGCGTAGAAACGACTCAACTAGATGATACATTGAAGCTAGATATCTATCAGGAGTTTGCTTATTTAGTTTTTAGAAATAGTGAGCAGACTTGGGAACGTTTTGTACGCGTTCCTGATGAAATTGAATATGTGAAATACAGGAACAAAGTGAAACGTCTGGATGAATTGCAGCCTATTGACCGTTCTAATGCGATTAGACTATATTACATAGAATATTAGTAAAATCCAGTAAATCATGAAAAATATGGATATGATGAAGAATATAAAAAAGAAAACTGCTCTTATCGCACTGATCGTTTTCCTCTGTGTAGCCTTTATAGCAATAACGTTCAGCGGCAAACCATATAAGAACAATTACAGCGTGTCTTTACGTTACGACCCCAAGACCAGATTACTAAATATAGAAACCCAAAATCCCCAAAACATGTATTTGACACATGTGAAAGGGATATGCAGGGGGAATTCATTGATATTGATCACCTATGAATCTTCCGCCAGTTTATCTATCCGGAAAAGCGAAAAGACAAGAGAGAGGTTTCTACGTGTTCCTAAGCACATTGAATACATTTATTACGCCAAAAATGAAAAACAATCGCTCCGTTTGGAGGAGATTCCCCCTTTGAGGATATTCGAAACAGAAAAGAAAAAGAAATAGGTGTTTACGTAACAGTAAATGACTTGCAAATGCCATGAAAGGTTTTCTCCATATATTATTGACCTTTTTTGTCCTGTATACAGGATATGCTCCGTTATGGGCACAGTCAAAGCCGATTCTCATTGACGGAATCGTGATGGATGAAGACACCCGTCTTCCGGTTGAAAATGCCACTATCCGGCTATATTCCCTTCCTGACAGTATCTATATGAAAGGAACAGTCAGCGATACTGCCGGAAAATTCACCATTTCAGTGGTCTCCGGATCTTATTTATTGAAGGTGTCATATACCGGGCTAATGCCGGAATATCGTAAGGTTAAACCTTCCCACTCGTCCGACGTTCATGTGGGAGAGATACGCCTTCGTCCGGACGTCATCGCGCTGGATGAAACACTGGTCACGGCACAGGCACCGCCTGTTGTCATCTCCGGTGACACTACAAATTACAACGCCTCCGCTTTCCCCGTACCTGAAGGTTCGATGCTGGAAGAACTGGTGAAGCAACTTCCCGGAGCAGATATAGATGAAGAGGGGCAACTGACAATCAACGGACAGACAATCACCAAAATAATCATGGATGGTGAAGAATTTTTCATGAATAACATCAATGCCCTGAAGGATTTACCTGCCGAAATAGTAGAAGGACTCAAGACTTACAAACGGCAGACCGATATGGCGGCCCTGACAGGTATTGATGACGGAGACGGAAGTATAGTGCTCGACCTCGTCATCAAGCCCGGAATGAAAAAAGGATGGAACGGAAACTTCGAAGGAGGATATGGCAATGACGACCGCTACGAGGGAAGAGCCAACATCAACCGCTTCAATAAGGCCGACAATGTTTCGGCTACTGCCAATATGAATGACAATGGCATCCAAGCGGTCAGACGAACCGGCGTCAATTATTCGCACACCAGTAAGAAAATAAAATATGGTGGTGGCGTCGATTATCAGAGAAATGAACTTCATACATGGAGCAGGAGAAGCACGGAAGAGTTTATGGACAACTCTACTTCGCAATTCTCGCAGCAAAACAGCAATTCCGATAGCGGAACAAACCGTTTTTCCACCTCGCTCCGTCTGGACTGGAAAGTCAATAGCCGGACAAGCCTTATTTTCCGTCCTTCCGTCAGCTATTCAAACAATCATAGCAGCTCGGGAAGCGGGTCGGAAACGCAGGATGACGGACACGCACCCATCAACCGGAAAGAAGCCTCTGACGGACAAAAAGCGAAGGACTTCTCCACAAATGGTACGTTGACGGTCAACCGACAGTTTGCCAGGAAAGGCCGGAATCTCACGTTGACTGTCGATTATGACTTGACGAATGGTCAGTCAGACCGCAACTCCGTTTCCCGCACTTCTTACTTTAAGTACGACGATAGTGTTAAGGTACAGAATCAGTGGATAGACGGGGGAAACAATAGCCACAGATATCGCGTACAACTCTCTTATCTGGAGCCTGTATTCACCAACCGCTTTCTGGAGATAAAATACAGCTACAGGAATAACACCAGCCGTTCTGAAAGGTATGCGTACAATTGGGATGAACTGAACGACGACTATTATCAATATCCGGACACTGCACATAGCAACTGTTATGAGAATATTTATTCCATTCACACAGCCGGGATTTCTTTCCGAACCGTCCGTCCCACTTATTTCTATCTGATTGGTATCAACTTAGAAGCGCAACAAACGGACAACAGAAGCTATGTGCAGGACAGTACCATCAAACGTCAGTTAAGAAATGTACTGAATTATGCCCCGAATGTCACATTCAGATATAACTTCACGAAGCAGACAACGTTGAATGTCAACTATCGCGGAAGAAGTGTACAGCCTGGTATCAACGATCTACAGCCGGTAAAAGATATTTCGGACCCCTTAAATATCCGGACCGGTAACCCTGACCTGAAATCGACATTCAACAACTCGGTTATGACGACTTTCAAAACCTACTTGCCCGCACATTTCACTAGCTTAAACGTCGGACTTACCTACAGCAATACGTTGAACAGCATCACAAGAATAGTCACTTACGATGAAACGACCGGTGTGCGCACTACATTGCCTGTCAATGTAAACGGGAATTGGAGACTGAACGGTTCGGTCACCCTCACTTCATCTTTTGGAAAGAAAAAGAATCTTAGAATCAGCTCTTTCCTGACCCATTCGTACAGCAATACCATCGGATACACCGTGGTAGATAAAAAGAAATCGGCAGTCAGGAGCAACACTACCAGTCTGCGATTGTCCGAACGACTGAAGATGAATTATCGCACGAAGATCTGCGATTTCGGAATCTCCGCAAGCGTCAGGTATGGCAAATCAACACATTCCATCAATAGCGACAAGCGAAGAGAGACATTCGATTATGAAATAGGAGGCAACGCGAACTTTAATCTTCCTTGGGACATTAAACTGTCAACCGAAGTTGATAGCCGAATCAGACGGGGGTATGGAGGTAAAAGCGATTATACGCGGACCACATGGGACGCCCAAATCTCGAAACAGTTCTTAAAAAAGAAGAGAATGACCGTCCGCCTTAATTTTTACGATATCCTGCGTCAGAATGAGGATTTCAAGAGAAGTATTTCTGAAAATGCGATTACTGACAGTGAAACAAATATATCTACGATATATTTTATGGCGCACCTCGCCTATAGCTTCAGTTCGTTTGGGACAAAAAAGAAACGCATAAGCACTGTAAACAAATAAATCAACAGAATTGGAATAAGTTCAAAAATAATAACCTTTTTCTGTCACAGGACGCAAGCTCGTTTATTGAGGAATAGTCGTCAGCAAATGAAACGGATAATTCCCCTCTGCAATAGTCATTCCGCTCGCCGCATAGCAGTCACTATCCGGATCCGGTAGATTTTGTTGCTGTTGCAGAAACTCGATAGAGATAAAGAAAGGTTCTGTTTCCTTCACGACTTTTCTTCTTTGAGCAACGTGTACTCGTTTCTTTGGAAGTTCCCGATAGACAGTATCCACCCGCTCACATAACACAACCACCGTATCTGTCACAACAGCGAGTTTATCCGGTTCAGCCTTGTGTCCGCCCGAAACAGCAGAAAGGCCATAACCTATAACACAACCTAACAGGCATGCAGCAGCCAGCCACCAGGGAGAAATCCCCGATCGCTTACCACTTTTGGACTTATTCTTAATGACCTGTTTAAAAGTAGAATAAGAAACAGGGGGACAGAGCAACTTTTCCCGTTCATATTGTTCTTTGGCAGAACGAATCAACTGCTGCATTTCCTGCAACTCTTCCAGTCTTTCTAAATCATCACTTTTCATATTCATCTATTCTTGAGGGTTATAATCAGATAAAGAACGCTGCAAAACTTTCAACGTATAATATAAGCGAGATTTTACCGTACCTTCCGGACAACACACAATTTGTGCTATTTCCTGCACCGAAAGCTCTTCCTCATAACGAAGTGTATATGCTGCCCTCTGTTCATCAGTCAATCCGGCAAGAACCTTTTTCAACTGCCGGTTAAACACCTGACGGTCATACACTACTTCGAACTTAGACGATGGGCTATCCTCCCCATCTTTTATATACGACTGCTGCAAACGATACTCTGCTACTATATCACGATGGCGGTACTCATTCTTACAAAGATTGTACGCCATCGCAAAAGCCCATGTAGAAAACGGCCTTCCATGCTGATAGTTGCTTCTTGCTTCGTAAATCCGGAGAAACAATTCCTGCAGAAAATCATCCGCCAGCATTTCATCTGCCGATAGCATCCGCATAAAGAAACCTTTGAAACGGGGAGCATAGCGGCGGTAGAGTTCTTCGAATGCTTTCTCACTATTCCTAAATGCAAAGTGTTCCATTAGCTGTTCATCTGTTACATCGCATCTGAAGGAACCGAACAATGTCATGGTTTTACCATTTCTATTAATTGTTGATATTCTTTCTGATATTCCTCTTTAAACGAATGAATTGATATGGAGGTCTCTCCTCCCTGATGCTTTGCTTTTATATAATCAAAAAACATTTTATACAATTTCAAATGTTCGACCGTTTCTGCATTTATCCCAGGTTTATTCTCATAATAAGTATGCTCCATGCGGTCTACAATGTCTGTCAGCAGTTTCTTAAGCTTCAGATACTGATTTATGTCTCCACTAGTACAATAGAATTGCAGAAGAGGAAGAAAGGAAAGAACATACATATCCTCACCACGTGAAATATCTGTAACGACGGGAGATAGCAGATAATCAAGCAGATAAATTCGCTCATAATTTCTTCTCAAAACAGCCATATTATCATACGGTTGTAAGGAATATCTAAATACCAACCCTTCGGAATAAAGAAAATCTTTCATTTTCTCCACATTATGCCTGATTCCTGAAGATTGAATATATACAGGACGTTTCTCCCTCTCCGTGAAATACCATGCACCGGGACATTTCACTTCATCCCGACTGGGAAAATCCTGTACGTCTATTCCTTTCGTTTTCCAAAATTCACTCTCTGTCTCCGGATACATCAACTCGCTTAATTTTACTATTTCCACCTCTTTAAACAGTCCCGCCCCATATTGGAGCAATATACAGTAAGTCCACTCGGGACCCATTTCCACCAGGATAGCATTCTTTTCCAGCCCGGCAAATACATTATAGTAATAGTTGAGAATGCTTCGTGAATATAGCCCACTGTCGAACCATTCGCGAGCAACCTCTCTCGCTTTATCCATCTGTCCTTGTCTCCGGTAATACGAAATGTCATCCCTGTAATCCCATTCGCCAGTTCGTTTCAAAGAAACAATCTTCCGTTCAACGGCTTCCCGTTTTTCTTTATCAGGAACCATGATTTTATTATCCAATGCTTTATAATACACCCTTGTACCGGGAATATACTTTTTCATTTTCTTCATCAAGCGAGGCTGTTCCTTCTTCCATAGCAACGTATCTCCATTCCAAATACCTTGACAAGCAAGATAGTAATTTTCCCAAGCTCGTTCATTTCTCATATCTTCGTCGAGCTCTGGCTTCCATGCATCTCTTTGTGCTTGAAACCATTCTTTTCCACAAGGACTAAAACTTATAAAATCTACTAAGCCGGGCTCTAAACGCAGTTCCAAACGTTCTGTTTTTAAAGTATCTGCGAACTGTGCCTGCGCAACTTGTCCCCAACCTATAAAAAGGAATAACATATAGATAAATTGTTTCATAATATTCTGTTTCATCTTGTTTCTCAAATAGAAGAATTATATATCAATACTTTTCAGATATCGTTCACGTATTTCCGCATCGCAATAATCCGCTCTCTTTATGATAGATTCCAATAAAGAGTGGAGTTCATCGTAATGGGTCACATCCCCCGATTCTTTATAGAATTGCAAAAGGGCTTTAAAACCGGACACATAATACAGTTCAGACATCCTGATTGTTTTGGGGTCCAAGTAAGGATTTTCCGCTTGTTTTTCAGGATAAAAAGATTCACGCAAATAATCCAACAGATAAGTATGTTCAAAATTCCGTCGCATGACAGCCAGATTGTCATATGGGGTTTCTGAATATTTCAATAATAACCCCTCCGAATATAGATTCTTTGATGGAAAACCACAACCGCGTACCAGCATTTCAGACATATAGACAGGAAAATACACCGGCCTTCTCGCATGACGAATCACGTGTCGCAATATTCTTTCCCAATTAGGTATCGTATCACTTTTATACTCCGGCACTCCCAATTCCCCGAACATCTCTTTTTGATAAGCCGAGTCTACCAGCATCAAAGTCGTATTCAATATCTTTCTATCCGGAAACAGACCTTTCGCATACTGAAGAACTTGGCAACCTACTCCATCCAGATAAGATCCATCCCAGATAATGACAGCATCCTTATCCGTACCAACCATTGCATTATACGAAAAGTTCAGGCATTGTTGAGGGAATGTACCGGACTGATACCAACGCTTACAAAGCTCTGCCAGCCGTTTTTTATCATACGTAAACTGACTTCTCAATAAGTAATAAGGATAATGCAAAGCTGCATCGGGCCATTTATCCATGATTTTTTTGTCCAATTCTAGCCGCCGGGACTCACCTCGTGTGAAAAAAAGATTCTGTAAGACAGCTTGAGTCACCGTATTAGGTATATACCGTTTCATCATCCTAAACATCTCGTTCTTTTCCTGTTCAATGGCAAACGATTCTGTTATATTGCACCACGCAGAGGAAAATAAACAATACCTCCAAAAAGAATTTCCGTACCCGGTCCATGCCACTTCATCTTGGAGATTATATGCCAACTTCTGTTTCCACCGATCCGCCCGCGTGCGGTATGATTGATATATTTCTTTTATATCATCACTACTCAATTCTTTTGTTTGCTGAAATTCGGCCTGTTTCTGCTCCTGCGCAGCAGCTTGCACACAACACCAAAGGCAGACCACCCATACATAATATTTCATTATATTCATGACTTGTTCTTTTTTAGTTTAAAATTTCATGAGGAACCGTTCCGATAATGCATACACGCGAGAACAACAAACGTTCAAACAAAACTGAAATTTATTTCCAACATCATTTTTCCTACTTACAAAGAATATGACAGTACAATTTTGAGAGGTGAAATCAATATAAAGTGTTAGCCCTTCATCCGTCCTCTCTTATTAAAGTAGAGGGGAAAGGTGAAGGGCAAGATTTATCGTTATGAAGAAGGTTACTACAATTACGGAATATCCCTCCATATTGTCGCTTTCTTATAAGCCATGCATGTACCGTTGGCTTTAACTCTACCTTTTTTCAAACTATCTGTTGTTTCTCTATATATATTCCTCAATCGATACCATTTCACCTTCGCCGACAAACGATCGTCTGCAGCTTCCTCATATAATGCTCCCCACAGCTTCAAATCATATTTGAGTGGATTTTTTCAAAAAAGACGAACGATTGGTACTATATTGCCGCTACATTGCCTTCAATTTTATATCCCACTATTCGACCTTCATCTTCTGCTCTTTCAAAAAAGGTTGAGTATTTATTACTATACAACCGAATGTACAAGCAAGCATCCATAAAATAACAGTCTTTCTATAAAAGCAGATTATAACTTTCAACTATTCTGAAACATTTAATTATGCCAACTTTGGCTTATATCATACTCTGCTCTCTTTTATATTCTTTACTCAATAAAGTATGGACAGCTTATTTATCATAGTCGCGCCATTCCAAGTCTTTCGTATAATCGCCTAAGAACATACCGCGCCATACAACCTTTTTACTTTCTGCCTCATACGAACTAGCCACACCATCTAATTTGGAAGTCTTAAAACCTTGATCTCTCGTGGTTTCTGTCGGATAAGAAATACCTAACCATTCTAAAACGACCGGTACAGGTAATACACTCTCCATCATTCTTCCATCCGTGAGCAACGTTTGATACAATGTATTGGGTATAGTCATATATCTCAAAACATCCCCTTCCTCTTTCTTTATATTAGTATAATAACTTTTACCATCAGCACCAATCATTTTCTTCCGTAAACGAATGCCTTCTGTCGGTATATCCTTATACTCATATTCCACCACTTCTTTACCATCCGCACCCATTGTCCGGCTTTTTACAAACCGTTTCTTCACTGTCTTTATCTGATTGACAACAATCGAATCGTCTTGTATATATTGTCCGTTATCGCCTTTATAGAATTGCCAATAACCAATAAGATGTTCATAATTAGGATCTGCAGCCGTCAACTTTAGTTTATTGCTGTAATTCACAACTTCTTCCGGTGCAAATTCTTTATTCCAAATACGAATTTCCAATATATAGCGACATGAATTTCTCATCCCACCATTAATCTCCAAGTTGGCATTATCTATAAAAAACGAGCCATTCTGATCAATATTTTTCTCTATTATAGAATTAGATGCAGTTTTTTTTATCCCGTCATAATAATTATACAAAGCCAGTTTTCCTTTTCGCTTGGAAGTATATTTAGTATACGGAGGAGTTATATTTCCCCATTTGTCACCACCAATATAATTTCCATCTTTATCATATTCATTTCCTATTTCCTCATTCTCATCAATATATGCTTCTGAACTATAAAGCTTCATAGTGGAAGTCAACGTGTGAACCATAGGATTTAAAAAATTAGCAGCTCCGTTTTGTGACATTGTTCCATCACTTTGTCCGAAAAAAGAAGCTGCTCCGGAGGTATAGGTATGATCTAATTTTACGTACCAATTTTTTTTCGTAAGAATATTTACTCCATTTTGAGTCCCAGGTACATAACTATGACTGGTAGAAGGTCTTGCTGCCATAATGAATTCAACAGTCATTCCACCATCCAACGAATCGGGTGAATAAATCTGGCGCATAGTCTCAATATCCTCCAGATCCGGAGTACGAGTAATGGAATCAATGACTGTTCCATAAAATGACTGGTCAAAACACAATACATCGTCTATTACTCCCGGATTCATTTCTTTCGGTTGCGAAAAATGATCGTAGTAGAAGATACCAAACATGTTTCGCTCTTCCAAAGACATTCCCCCATAAGCACCGTCAGCTGTTCCACCATGATTGGAAGTGATGATCACCAACCAGTCCTCGTAATAATAATTCGGACGTGCTTTGACAGCATCCAGCAACTGACCTATATAATCATCTATTTTCGACACAGCTTCTGCATAAGCCGTATTTCCTGTATTCCATCCACCTCCACTCACAGCAGCATCTAGTACACTGCGAAAAGAGAGATAAATCACTCTATTGTTTTCCTCATCAATATTTTGTAAAGCTTTACTCAATGTTTCTTCATCCGAACCGGAAGTTAGCGTGACGCTTGCCTCATCCAACAACTCATCATTCATTGTTTTCCATGGTGTAATAGCCAGTGTTTTCATTGACTTGTTATAATCAGTGATATACTGGAAAAAACCAGGGTAAGCTTTCAACGATTCATCAAAATCCGGATCAAATACCTGCTCTGACAAGTAAGTATTATCCGACATCCCATGTCTCAACGGTATATTTCCGGTCAGCATTGACGCAGATGCAATTGCATTTTCTGCTGTAGAGGTATAGTTTTCTCCTTCTACATGTTCTGCCTCCATTCCATTCCAGGAATAACGGCTGTGAGGAAGCATCCCCTTTATTGTTCCATTCTCAGGAAAAGCATTTTTTGCCAAATCCCCTCCTCCAGCACCATCGAGATTAATCCAAAGTACATACTTTTCAATAGAGGCACGGCTTGCTGTTTTGCCTTCCTCCTCCACTTCCATAGGCGTATCATATTTGGTACATGCAGTCAGTACACTTCCCAATACCATTACTACCAAGAAGCCACATTTCCAGATCTGTTGTGTTTTCATATTTATCAATCCTCCTTAAAATAAAACGTTCCAAACTCTGCAATTTTCTGTATGCGATTCAGGTACTTATTTGCCCATTCCGGACGGTTAGGTTTTTCTTCTGTCGGAAAATTGTCCGGACGATCTTTCGCCACGTGGCTATCCGTATCCATTACAAGACGTACACCTGTCACACCTATCTGTTTTTCATCAAACTCAATATAGAATGTATTACATCGGTCAGGCCAAAACTGCTGACCATTCTCTTTTCCACCCTTCGGGTCGTTCTTCGAATCATACACACGTTTCCACTGAATTGCCTCAATATTTGTATACAATGTATCTATATCATCATAATCCAATTGATCATTCGTTACCTCCACTATAATATGTTGAGGGTGAAAATCATAGGTCTGATAATCTTTCACATCATCATTGTAAATAGATGCCTCCGGCTGATAACCAAATGCCATATAAACTCCATCTATATTTATTCCCGCATTTCCAGGCTGGATCACAAGGGAGTAAGGATATTCAGGTGTCTTGGCTTCATAGTATAGCCTATCTACCTTAAAAGCATACTTCTGTTCTCCGTCAAACCATTTCACATCTGTATAAGGATCGTGATAAGAAGACCAGATGGTCCCCCGATCGCTGTCGAAAAGATTATAGGGCGAACGGAATACCTCATTGTACTTGTCGGGATTATCGTCCAAATTAGTCAAATGTTTGTTACCTGTAAAATTATAGCTATAGTTTTTGGGTTTCAAGTTATCCCCTTCGCCTGAATAGGCTACCACAGCCCAATCCGAACGTGAATGAAGGTATGGATATTTTCCTGACAACGTTTGAAATGCCTTTCCATCATACACCGCAGTTTCATTTCTTTTAAACGGATTATAATCCCAAATACATTTTTCCATATGATTATACTTGACAGCCTCTTCACGTTGCACATCTCCCACCATAATCCCCCAACGATCGAATAACTGCGAGAAATCACGTTCAAAATAGGTACTTAGGCAAGATAACATGGCATCCTGTATATTCAGCCTTCGGGAAGTCGGAAATACCTCATTTTGTTTACTAAGGAAACGATTAAGATAACCGAAATACTTCCATCCATCCTTACCCGTATCAATCTGTTTGTAACTTAATATTGAAGAAAAGACGGAGAACACAGCAGGCCAAGTCACTCCGTCGCCTCCATAATCCTCTTTCACCGCCCGTTTAGCTTCATCATTAAAGATCTTACTACTATCGGCTCTTGCAAAAGCCGACAAATGGTCAAAAGCCGACGATATTAACTGATAAGAAGTACCAGTCATAACGTTAGTACCTTGCTTTTTACCTGAAAATACCTGGGAAGTATTTGTTTCTCCCCACCACCCATTCTTATACAAAAAATAATAGTTAGGCATCAGTAAATACATATTCTTGAAATCTGACAAAGTAGTTGAAGGAAAATAAGTTGGGATATACATATCTGTCTGCACCCATCCCATGACGTGACAAATATTCAAAGCATTTTGCTTAATCTGATCGGGATCAGTAATAGCGTCAATCAATTCTTCAGAAGAAAGCAGTTCCACATTGGTGGTGCTGTAATATGAAAAACGTTCAGTTAACAAGTGTATATCCATTACCTCTCTAAATGGAAATTCTAATTTCGGAAAATCAGGATAATTCTCCATATCTTCTCCGTCAAGCCCATAAAACTCGTTGTAACAAAGCATCCAATCGTTCCACAATCGAAGAGCCTCATCCATTTGAGTTACAAAGGTCTTACCCTGCTGTAATTTCTGCTTCATGTACTTCACGGGGACAGAAAAAGCCATCTGCTCTCCCCGCAATTCAATCCATGGTACTGTTGTCTCATTTATTTTCTGTATCCATTCGTCCGCATCAGTTTCTCCCTGTATATAATCAGGAGCTGCATATGCACCTTTTACTTTCACGGAAATCGTAGGAGCATCAGAATTGTTAGCTCCTGTACGCTTGATCCAAATATATCCACCGTAAGGATTACGAATCTCATTGGTCCCCTGAAACAATGGCATAGCTGATGTTATTTTTGCATCACGTTCCAAATAAGCTGTTCCTACTAAAGAAGAAAGATCACGTGTATGAACCCCTATCTGCACAATCAGCCCTTTCACATCATCATCCAACGTCAATGTTATTTTTTCACCTGCTCCTGCATACAATCCGGTACTATAAATAGCTGGTGCCACTGCTTTCAGGTTTACCTTATCCGACGCAACCGAATTGCGGGACAAATCTATATTCACAATAGCCTCATCAAGTCGTTTCTCCTTCAATGTATCCACTAATCCTGGAAAAGCACGTGCACGATCATAATGGCTAACATCAATACCTCCTCCTTCGTAATAATCACCTCCCGTTTCAGACACGTAATCATCCGTATTAGAGACAATTCCCTCAAAGTCTTTATCTTCGCACGCTATCGCTCCCCACACAAGTCCTATGGTCAGAAGCATATAAACTATCTTATCTTTCATTTTCTGTAAAATTTAAGCATTAATTGTTTTCATCCGAAAGTTGAGTATAAGTTAACTTCCAGGCCTTTCCTTCCATATTCCAATCCCATCGCACTGTCTTTCCAAGCCAAGAAAATATCTGACGAGAAACGTCTACCGTATTAAATGTTTTACTATAATATGTTATATCTGACTCGGGAATAGGATGCATACCTGAAGATACCTCACTACCCGATGTCCATGCATTAGCTACACCACGGTCTATAACAAAATCATCAGAATCATCATTTTCCTTATTATCTTTGGCATAATTCTTCATAATCGGTTCTAACTGATCTTCCTCTAAATCACAGGGCCAATATCCTACCAAGTTATCCCAAAGAGGATACGCATCCGCCAATTTATGAAGTTGATTCTTTCCGGCATATAATTCCACCTCTTCTGCAGTCAAAGCTTTATTGTAAATCTGGAGATTCGATACATACATATAATTCTTTGATTGCTGCCCTTTTGTATTCCTTTGAGTATTTTGAGAATCCCTGTTTTCTGTTCCTCCGATACGTAATGGCGCTTGTTTGGATGTTGCCAAACTAGGAGTCGCAGCATACCATTTTACCATATTAGCATTTGTCTGGCTACTAGAATTATTTAATTTCCCATCTAAATATATGGTCAACAATGTATTCACCTTTTTCTTGGGATCTGGTTCCAGCGTCAGTGTAACCACATGCCACTCTCTCCAATCAAGATCAAGAACGTTTTCGTTTTGAGTCTGGAATATTGCTCTTTTATCCCCAAAGCCAAAACAAATACGTCTATTACTATTATCTTGATTAAAATGAAAAAACCATCCATTAGCTTCCGTGTTATCTTCATTCATATCAGTACTCTTAGACATAATAACATATTTCTGGGATCCCAACGTACTAGCTCTCAAGAAAAACTGAATTGTAATAGGAGCTATTTCTTTTGTCGTTGGGTCAAAGACAAACTCTCCCATTTCCAAATTTCCCAATCGTGCTGATTCCGCATACGTTGTAGGATTCGGATATCGGTTATCATATGAATAAGCAGGAGTATAGAAAGTATAAGCTAACGCAGAATTACCCGGAGTGACCTGTACTGTGGATTCCAGATTAGGATTATACATCAATGTGAACGTATTTCTTGTTCTGTCGTCGTAATGGGTAGCAGGGGATTCCATAGATGAACAACTTCCTCCATAATTAGAGGTTACTATAATCAGCCATCTTTCTCGGGTATAGCCGGGACGTTCTTTCAACGCATTCCAAAATTCTCCGATATAGCTATCCAATTTTCCAATAGTATTTGAAACATCCTCTGTCGGATCTCCATTATCCTTATAAAAAATTCCATCAGCCGCATCGACTACCCCTTTGAATTGTGCAACAACCAAATCGGATGTTTGCGGTAATTGCAGTTCTTCCAAAACATGTTCTTTAACAGCCTCATCCCCTCCTACTAATTCAGGAGCGTTCATATCATCCGAACTAAAAGCTGCATGAAACCGATTACTGGCTGCGTACATACTAACAGAAGCACCAGCATCTACCAGTCTTGACAAAAAGTTATCTACTGTTCCGGCCTGTTCTAATTGCGTTTCTGTCTTTATGCCATGTGCTGTATTGCCTGTCATTAAATTAGCCCATCCACGTGCTCCTGTCATTTGTTCATCATTGACCAATTTATTGGTTCCATCCGCCAATCCATAATCAGTATACATCGCATGAGCAATCATTGTTTTCAGGTTGGGAGTTTTATCAGCATTTCTAGCAGACTGCACCGAGCGTCCGGCGGCACCATCCATCACTATAAGCAGTACATGTCCCGAGTCATAATTGGAACCTGATGCCGGGTAATTGTAGCGCAACGAATCTTCCATCGTGCCGTCACAACTCACGGCAGCCAATAACAACATTCCCGTCATACACCTACATACCACTTTTCTTATTGTTTTGTAGTTCATTGTTTCCATCTTGTTTCTCTTCGTTTTAAGGTTACTCATTCATACGTATTTACCACATTCTTCACATCCACTTTCAACATCACAATATTATTCATTCGTTTACCATCAAAAGAAGTGAAGTCACCAGTCAACAATAGCCCGTTGGCATAATCTGATGTCAAGGAATATTGTGCATCATACAATTCACCATAGAATCTGCCAGGCACATTAAATTCTTGAATGGCATTACCTTTCATATCCAAAATCAAAAATCCCTGACGAGTAATTCCTGCATATTTATTAAATGTCCCGGAAATAACAAGATGTGGTTTATGTATGTCGGAATAAGGAGTCAAATCGACTATTTTTGCAAAATTAGGTCTTCCACCTTCCATTTTTTTCAATTCAAATTCCATATCAAAAGTACCATCTACATTTAATACAGCTAATCCAGGAACCGATTTTCCATTGAAAGTAGTAAAACCACCTACAATAACAATACGTTCTTGCGGTATTCCTTCTTCATCAGTGTAAGACGTGTAAGTTATCTTAGTTATCTCTCCATCAGCACCAGCGCCAACATTTGCACTAAAAGCATCATCCACTACTCCATTCTTATCTAACTTTACAATATTATTTGCAGTTTTACCATCAAATGCAGTCAAATCACCAACAATAATGATTGACTCATCATTTGTCATACATGCATCCTTTATTTCTCCATTCGCTCCTGGCAATGCTTCCTCCGGAGTGACAATACTTCGGCGATACCCCAAATCCAAAGTTCCGTATTCATCCATCCTCATCACTGATTTAATCGCTGTATATATCTCTGCAGGTATAATGGCTTTACCGTCTGTGCTACAAGTCGTATTTTCATAGTCTATATGTACATGCCATCTGGAATTAGTAACAGCTATTATTTTTCCATCTGTTGTACTGAAAGCACGTATAATTCCATTTAACATATCTGTACCTCCATTGAAAACCGGAATATTTATCTCTTTCATATTACCATCAGGATCCGGGAATTTTCTTTTCTCCGTCATAACCGTCATATCATTATTCACTAAAAGCACATTCCTAAAACTAAACCCATCCAACGTTACTGAAGACCACCTTTCATAATCATTGAACCAACCATATAACAATGCTTTAGGTGATTCCTTATCTGCTTTCCAAGAATCCATACCACTTAACTTAGCAGAATAAGAAGAAATCGTATTTCCATCATCAACATATATACGCCAATATATCCCATATTTAAGCGCAAACTTATTAGCTGTACCAAAATTTATCAGGCCCTTCTCATTATTAACCATCAAAAGTCCTGCATACGAGCTGTTTTTACTTTGCTCGAAATCACCACACAAATAAAATTCTGTAGTTTGTTGGGTATTACCCGACCAAGGTACACAAGCAAAAATAGAACCGTGACTCGGACCAGTCTTATAAAACTCAAAACCCTGATCGACAGATACACTACCTGATACATTAAAATAAGGTCCGTAAAAGATCTGATTTTCCAAAACTAAATAAGTTGTTCCCGAACTTACATTTTCCGGTATAATAATGGTCAAGGTAGAATCAGTAGCAGCCGCAATTTCACACTGCTCATCGGATATATAAAACTCAAAATCAAATTTATTTTCAGCTTTATGAGAGTATTTAGCCAATCCAGCAGCTTTAAAGGTAACCTCCGCACCAGGTCCAGCAGTCTCTGGATCAGGCGTTTCCGAGAGCAACTTCACGGTTAGAGGTTCACGCCCGCCCGAATAAGGATTTTCTTTGATAGAATCTTCTTCGTCAGCATTACAACTGGCTACGGCCAATGACAAAGCAATCATACACAGTATCCCTATTGCTTTGCGCAGCTGCTCTCTGTTATTATCGCAATATCTTTTATTCATTATTCTTCATCTTTTAGTAAGTGTTCTTCATCTTCTTCTTTACCAACAGTCATCCGGTTCTTGTCTGGATAATCAATACCAGCCTCAAGTGCTTTTCTGTACAAGGCTGAGATACTAAATCCAAGGTAATGATCAAGCCTGATAACATGTACGATACCGTTATGAGGTTCTATATTACAAGATGACACATAAGCATATTCCGGATACCCAAAATCTTGATAGGCGTACATAATCTGTCTATAGCCTGCATATTTAATTCCATTCGCATCACCATAGCAAACTCCCATCGTCATCTTATAACTTTTATCATAAGTAAGATTAGTCTGTCCCGGATGCATGCTTATTGCTGTAGTATCTATCTGTGCAATATCATTCAATCGGTATTTACCCTCCATCACATACATACCGATAAGATCTTCCCAAACCTCGGATTTTACTTGTGAAAGGTCCGTGATCTGATCTTTCCCTTCATAATTATACAAATAATAGTTTAGACGATTAACGCTCTTATCAATGGAGAAATCTGTAGGAGCAAAAAAAGTAACCTCTTCATTACTCAAGATATCGTTCCATTTCGTCAATTTGATTACTTTTACCAAATCCTCAAACAAGTCGGGGCGAGACTCCAGATACTGCATTACATTTCCATCGAAATAAGGGTTACTAATTCCTCCGTCTACCAAGTAATCATCATTATTACAACTACTCATCAAAAGAGTAAGTAGTAATATGCATATTCCATAAACCGTTTTTCTTATATTTTTCATGACCTTCGTATTATATTTGCTCTTTTATCATAGTCATTATTCCCAATAAATATTCTTAGACATATAAGGATTATTATCCAGTGCACCTTTATAGATTGGCCATGTCCAAGAACCTTGTCGCAAATTTGCCATCGTCTCACGATGTCCGCTATCATCAGAGAACACTGCAAAAGAAGCATCTGCTATTTTCATTGTTCGTACCAGATCATAAAAATACTGCCCTTCTCCTAACAATTCGCGTACACGTTCCCAGTAAATAGAGGCATCCAAATCATCTTCCATTGTAAAATCAGGAGCTCCTGCCCGTTGTCTGATACGGTTAACCTCTTGTAATGCTTTCTCCACTTCTCCCAAATTATTGAGTGCTTCTGCATATAGTAAGATTACATCAGCAAGACGAAAAACAATATAATTACCCGCATTCGGGATAGTGCTGGATTTATATTCATCTGCATTTAACAACTTAATAATTTCTATCGGACGAATACTTGAACTTCCACCTGTTTCCTCTTCACGATATAAATAATTGAACCAATATTCCTTTCTCAAATCCTTTGTCTCTTTCGGATAAAGTTGGGTTAGAAAGGCCTCGCTGTATGCAAATTCTGGTTTCGTCTGGTTTCGGACTTCATACACAACCTTCGTACACCACATATTATCTGTATTAAATATTTCGCCCATTGTAATATTCTGTGCTATTTCAAACAATCCCTCATTAGAGTCTCCCCTAAACACATTGGACATCTGTTCCATTGGCTGCAAGGAATAATATGTACCATCAATCCACGAATCTATTTCAGCCAAGCGCTTCACTTCACTATAATATGTATGAGCATTGTCTGCATCGAAAAAAGCCAGCCACATATTGATGTGCATCATTAATGCCAATACAGAACCACGATTAGCACGCCAACTCCCATTTCCATTTCGCCAACGCAGAATTTTTCCTTCCGGATCATTATCTAGAAATGTTTGCAAATCTACCAGACAGTTCTTAAGTACCACAGACTTATCAGTACGAGGCAATGGATTGGCAAAATAGGCTTCCGTATAATAGGGAACATCACCAAACATACGCACCATAAAAAAATAAGCCAAACTGCGTAAAAAACAACATTCCGCCCGATACAGTTCCACCTCTTCTCCTGATAGTCCCTGAATATTGGTAATTTCTTCCATCATGATATTGGCACCTTGCACAACTCTATACATGTTCTTCCAGTTATAAATAGCTCCACAGTCCTTCGAACTACCCTCTTCTTTACTATCCTTTACTCCCTTATAATCTTTCATATTGTTCTGAATCAAATACAGATAATTTTTTGTACTCTGCCCTGTAATAGGCGCACAACGTACATCTCCAGAATAAAGGAAAAAACCGCATGATGTAGTAGCCGTACGCAAACTTTGATATATACTAAGCATAAAAGCTTCAGCATTAGCTGGCGATCCACTCCAAAATTTATCTCCCGGCATCTTATCTTCATCATCCGTATCCAATTTGCATCCGCAAAACGTGGATGTAAAAATCAAAAGCAAACCTATTGATATATATTTTAACATAACCTTCTTTTTTATATTACTAATTATAAATTCAATGTCACACCGACTGTCCATGTACGAGGATTAGGATATCCTCCGGAGTTGTCCCGTCCTAAACCTGTCACATTCTCAGGGCTAATGCCCGAGTATTTGGAGAAAGTCCAAATGTTATTGACAGATGCCTTCAACGTAACACCACTTACCCGGAAAAAGCTTAACCACTCTTTAGGGAAACGATATGAAAAAGATACCGTATTCAGTTTGAAATAAGATCCGTCTTCTACGAAAAGAGTTTGCTCCTCTCTAAAAGGGTCAATAATCTTATTATGGATATAATTATATGGATTAGGATATTGGGCATTATAACGGTTATCTTCTGTCCAAAAATTATATCGTTCTATAGGAGCAAGTGCCGCATTACTGCGCAAATCACTTATATTTTTCTTTACAGGGCTACTATATGATTCAAAAGTTCTTGCTAACACAGTATTGATAATATCACGTCCAAACACAAACGAAGTATTTACGTGCATACTGAATTCTTTATAACTCAAATTAAAATAAAATCCTCCAGTTACTTTAGGACGGGCATTGGCAGCTACTACACGATCTTTCTCATCAATAACGTAGTCACCGTTGACATCTACCCAAATGGGGTCACCCGCTTTGAAATAAGCTTCTTCTGTATTATTTCGACCGATTTTAAGTCGCTTACCTGTCACCGGATTGACTGGTACATCCTCATCTGTAGCATATACTCCCTTATTTATATAAAGCAACATGGAAGTTGTGTTAGCTCCTAACCGGTTAGCAACCCATGCATCATTATTTAAAATCTGGCGGGCTTCATTTGGCAACTTAGTGATAACATCTCTATTGATTGCGAAATTTAGTCCGCAAGTGAGATTCCATTTACTACGTAGAGGAAGAGGCCTTCCGGTCAATGCTACTTCCAAGCCATAGTTGACCAAACTTACTTCCGTACTTCGCATCTTATCAAATCCTGAATGATCGGGTAAATAAATATCACTCAATTGATTGTCTACTTGTTTATAGTAGGCATCAAGAGTTGCCCCCAATCGTCCATTGAATAATGAAAATCCATAACCCAAATTCCATGTAGTAGTTGTAATAGGATCCAATTGTGCATTGGGAAGCTTTGCAAAATCAATGGGGATATAAGACTGTCCATTATAAGTATTTTCAGCCTTGATATCGTATGTACCCCATACATCATAACGAGTGGCTTTATATTTCACTACCTGCCCCCAAGTTAGACGAATATTCATATTATCCAACCAACTTTCAAAGGGACGCATAAAATCTTCATAACCAATATTCCAGCGAAGTCCGATTCCGGGATTAAAATTCCATTTCGTTTTAGTACCATATACCGAACTAAGTTCCGGGCTAATAGAAGGCTCGACAATGTATTTATCTCCACCTGCCTTAAAGCTTTGTTTAGTTTTAATCTTGATACTCGGATTAAAAATCAACGAGAAAGTACTCTGATTCTCACTAACTGTAGCTTTTCCACTTGATTTACCATGTCCGACAGGACCAACAATATAATCATTGGGCAATCCGGTAAAAGTTATCGAATTACCTGTAGCTGTTCTTGAATCATAACGGATACCCGCAGTCAAATCTAAACCGATATACTTCAAATCAAAAGAGCGACTAGCATGGGTACTTACATAAATCTTTGAAGTATTGCTGCTATAATTATAGGCAATGGCCTGATAACCATTATTGGCTAGAATAGCAGGCGTAAACTTCTCCTGTTCACTCGCATCATATGAATAATTAAAAATACCTTTCCATTGTATCTTAAACGGAAGTTTATATCCCAGATTCACAGTAGCCGAATATCCGGATTTCACTGTTGAATTCGTAATGCCGAAGACCTGTAAAGCATCCATAGAGGCCGAATAAAGTGAAGGTGGAGGAAGCAATGAAGAAGCGTTTGCTGCACTAGCAACTCCAGATTGTGACACAGCATTCCCACTACCGGTACTATTGTCGGTGAAACTGACCTTCATGTCCACACCAATAGTAAACTTAGAGTTAGGTGATCTATAGTTCATGTTTCCAGTCAGAGCATAGCGATCGAAATCTGTATTTTTTACGATACCTTTTTCTGTATAATAGTTACCATTGATTTTATAATTGAACAAATCGCTTCCTCCCATAAAACTCAAGTTATGAGAGTGATTATAAGTAACCCGATAGAACTGTTCCTGCCAATCGGTATTATTATTAAAATAAGGGTTTAAACTATCAGAGACAGACGGCATGAACATAATATCCTGATAACCGTGATATATTTGCGACGTATCATTATTCAATATCTGCCATCGCAGAATATTCCGTTCTGCATTACCAATAGCCACTTCACGTAAACTGGGTGGTGTAGAAACCGTAAAGTTACCGGAATAGGTTACTTTGGGTTTGGATGAATTTCCTTTTTTAGTTGTTATCAAAATTACTCCATAAGCCCCTTTTGAGCCATAAAGTGATGTAGCAGCCGCATCTTTCAATATCTGTATATTATCGATATCTTCCAATGCAATAGTAGAAAGCGGACTCACGCCTGAACCACTAATCAATCCTTCGGAGTTGTAATCACTTACATCATCCTGCGGAATATCATCAACCACGAATAAAGGAGCAGAAGAAGCCAAGTCCCATCCGGTTTCCTTATCACCCACAACCGAAATATCCGAAATACCACGAATATTGAATGTCCCCTGTGCTCCTGGTAATCCGTTATTCAACTGGACCTCCATACCAGCTACACGTCCTTGTAATAAACTCATCACATTGGAAACTGGTGTTTGTGCTAATTCATCCGCCTTGATTACCGTATGAGCTGAAGTTGCATTAGCCTTACTTACCTTACGATTACCTATAATAACAGTTTCCTCAATTTCATTGACATTTTCTTCCAAAAAAATACTAATGCCAGAAGCAGCTTTCCGCACCTTATATACAGTAGGTTTATATGACACATAGCTGAATACTAAATCGGAACCGACTGGAACCTTAATAGAGAAAGCTCCTTCCAAATCAGAAGCTGTACCGGCAATTCTTTTTTTAGTCTTAGCGTCCTGACATATTATATTTACACCCGGAAATGTTTCTGTCTCTCCTATAGCTTTGTCATATACCGTTCCGCTGATAGTAACCTTTTCCGGCTGCTGCGCTACAGAATCCGCAACTATGGAAAACAGAAAAAACAAAAGTAAAGTATATCTATTTTTCATTATTATTCGCATTTAAGATTAATTGTTGATCTTAGCGTCTCCCAACATAGGCATCCCTTTGGAAAAATGAATAAACATGTCCCAATGTGCCTCTTTATAAATGGCAAACTCAAAAATAAAGTACCCTCTACGGCGAGTACCATATTTAGACATGTAACTCGTTGTAAACGTAACTCGTGCCTTTTCTCCTTTATCATCCGTGTAATTACTCTTTCCTGTAAACAATGGAAGCGGATAGGCCATATCATATACAACTTCTTTTTCATTTATATCCTTCAAAAAACCTGCCTGAAACAGATTATTCCATGAAGTCTCATTAAAACAGCGCGGGTCAATAACATTCCAAGATGGGTCATAGAAAGAAATGGAAAGCGAAGTCCCCTCTCCTGCATCCTTATTTTCTCTGAAATAAATATGGATATCAGCAGGTTTAATTATATAGGATATGGAAGAAGAACTGTTCTTATTCTCATAAGTCATTAACGAAGTAGAAGGTGACACAAACTCTGAAACAGGTAAACCTGTTTCAGAATCGTAAATAGAAGGTTCGAAGTCTACTTCCCGTTTAGGCATAAGCCGCATTCTTTTTATCGTTTTAAAGCCGCCCGAGTTGGCAATCTCCATATTAAAAATATACCCTGAATCGGGTTGACAACGTAGAATACCAGAATTCGCTTCTCCCCACATTACTATTTCTCCACTATGCTTAATTACATCGAATAACCGACGATATTCTGTTCCACGTTTAGCATTGATTTCCTCTATAGTTTTCTCCGTCCCCAGATATGGCTTTTTCCATACCCGCACCGGGTAATATTCCTCCAGTTCAGGAGCCGGTGTTCCATCATTATGCTTTATATCCGTAATGGAAAAAGTCAAAGGTAATGTAGAGTTGCCTGTATTGCAGATGTCTGTATAATATACAGTATGCCCCATTACAGGATCGAAAGATGTTCGTGTAAAATTGACATCCCGATCAAAAGCATCTTTCTCCTCTGGTAAATACTTGTCAATACAGCTTGCATTTATTATCAATAATGAACACAGTAAACCGTTCCACCCTAATTTATATATCTTTCTTCTATTTTTCATGACCTACATTTCTAAAATACTGAATAAATCGTCCAAATCCGAATTCGTGTTGCGGAAGCAAAACATGGATAATACCATTCTTTGCATATATGTCAGTCCACAACATTTTAGCGGACTCCCATTTTTCTTTCTCTAGTGTATTACGCATATCATAAATAGTAAGATCTTTCAGACCTCCGCCAACAAACCCGCTAGCAGGCAACCGCTGACAAGCAAGATTCATCCGGTAATTATGTAAACCTTGTATAATCTTTCCCTCCACATAAGAAAATCCGGAAAGTGTTTCTGTATCGTAAATGCCTGGTGTCATATAACGGCAAACCAACGAATCTAACCCATCCTTATAGATATAACTATCTGTCCATTTTTTCTCCGGATTCTTTTCATCTCTTCTCTCTATATCTTTACGATAGTTTAGCAACTTATTTAATGTTAGCTCTCCGGCAGCATATTTTTCCAACTCCGGAGTTTCTTCAGAGAAATCATCGGAATCTATCATCAATTCGTTCAACCGACGATAACGATTCAATTCTTGCAAAGCATACCGAAAACAAGAATCCGGAATCGCCATGAAAGTATACTGTCCAGCCTCATCTTGCAAACATCGTTTTAACTCGGAAAATTTCAATACCACCGGGCAGTCCGGTTCTTCATAATTCATTAAAAGCATCAATGAATCATAAGTCACTCCCAAATTAAGGTCGCCATGCTGTAAATATTCATAAATAGTACCATCAAATCTAGTCAAGCCTTGCGGCTGTAATCCTGAAATATCAGCATCTACCACAGAAGTATCCATACACGAAGAAAGTAACATTACCCCCCATCCACATACAATAGTTAATAACCTGTTCATAGTATTTTGTATTTTCATCATTTCCAATATTCATTTTGTGTAATGGAAGGATTCTCTCTAATCACCTCTTCTGCTATAGGCCAATAAATACCTCCTTCATTAATCAACTTTATCATCGCATCATCATCTCCAACAGTCCGCGCTTCACGAATGCGGTCAAACCAACGATGTCCCTCCCCCATTAGTTCTCTACGACGCTCACGAAAGATTTCTTTTAACAATGCTTTCGCATCTCCTTTCAAATCTTTCAAATAAGACAAATTTCGCAAGTTACGAACTCCACGAAGCTCATTCAGACAATTTATTGCATCCTCCGAACGATTTAACATCACTAAAGCTTCGGCACGCAATAGCAAAATATCTTCTAAACGAGACCAAATGATAAACGAAGTAAAAACGCCCAAATCACCTGTATTATCTTTCCCTTCACGTACAACATTTATTTTTGAAAATATAGGATATTCTCTGGAAAGTCCTGTTACATAGTTAGAGTAATACTTCATCGGCTTCGACAACTCGTCATATCCGAAACGATTGTCTGTCGTGAATTGGCTCATAAACAGATTCTTTAAGGTATCTATCGGCACGTAAATCTCCGGTAACTGCTTTCTTATAATTGGTTCTGCTAACGTCCATGACTCCAAATGACCATCCGTTCCTGTTTCGTTTGCATTATCCGTACCATATCTATAACCAAAAGTAACCAAACGGGCAGCCTTATAATCATTACTATACTCCTGACTGAAAATTCCTGTCGGACTAACTAAATTGGCAATAGTGACATAATCAGGAGAGCCTTTAATATAAGTATCTATATTCTTGATCACATATGCAGTATATGCTTCTGCATCTACATAATTGGCTTTCCAAGCTTCCACATAAGCTAGCATAGCATACACAGAAAGACGATTAATAAGTAATCCTCGCCATGCACTAGTATCACCATCATAATACTTATCTGATGAAGATCCTAACTGCAAGGGTAGTAACTTAGCCACTGCCAGCAACTCACCCTCCACATAATTCAATACAATTTGTGCATCTGTTCGTTTCATTTCCGGAAACGAACCATTGTCATAAGACTGGGTAATCAACGGAACATCTCCCCACATCTGTATCATATAAAAATAGGCTAATGCCCTAAGAGCACGCACCTGCGCTACATCATATATATAGTTGGTTTCAGAATAAGCATCATCCTTATCCATCACTTTACCAGCATTCTCTATGAAAACACAGGAAGCATTAATCACTCTATAAAACCGATTCCAATTGGATATCTGGCGAATATTCTCATAAGGAGCATCTAAACGATTGTCACGAATAGCTTGCAAATCATCACGCATCCGTACAGAAAAATCACCTAAACGTAAATCACCGGCTGCCCAAAAAGTATTGTTTTCTCCTAACGCTGTGCGCATCAACCCATAAACACCGAACAAAGCAGCACGAGTATCCGTCAGCGAATTCCATTGTTGCTCTTGAGTAGCTACATGGAAAAATGCATCATCATTCTCCAACAAATCACTACATGACGAGAAGAACAGAACAGCAACAAGCGCTAATGGTTTTATCTTTTTTCTGATCCACAATATCTGATTCATATATAATTAATGTATTAGATTAGAAATTAAACTTCATTCCTACGATAACCGAACGAGAAAGTGGCTGACCATATCCTCTGTAATAACCATCCATATCTATCAACTCCGGATCATCACCGCTAAAACTGGTAAGGGTGAGTAAATTATTGCCAGTCACATAGAAATAGATATTTTCCAACTTATTTTTGGATACGACTTTTTTCTTTCCACCTCCTTTATAAGCCTTTTTTCTGATAGGCAATGTATATCCTAATGTTACTGAGCGTAATTTCAAATAAGAAAGTTTCTCCAAAAACAAGTCTTGCTCTGCACGATAAGGAGTCAAACCGCTCATTTGATTGTATAAAGGATAATCATCCTTGTCATACGTACTTTGCCAGAAAAATATTTCACGCAGACCTTCAAGTGATGGTGTGTTCTCCAATGCAAGGAAATTATAACGTTGCGAGGAACGATAATTAATAGCATCATGTCCTAATACAAAGAAAAGATTAATACCCAAGTCAAACTGACCTAGTCTGAAATTATTAACCAAACTTCCAGTTACGGGCGGTAGACTATGCCCTTTTAATATTTTATCATTTTCATTGATTTGGTTATCATTGTTCTGATCTTTCCATTTTGGATCATTCTTTGTAAATGCAATAGCCCCCATAGCAAGTTTCTTGCCATTATGTATCGGAACCTCGGCATCAGAAGCATAAATTCCTTCATTTTGATAGAGCCAGAATTGATCAATGGCATGTCCCACTTTTAGCTTACGATTACCTATAACTAATTCTTTCAAATTTTCTGGCAATTGCAATAATTCATTCTTATTGTAAGCCAAGGAGAATGAAGCATCCCATGAGAAACCTTTAGTATTTTCAAAAGGTTTACCGGATAGAGTCATTTCCACTCCTGAATTACGAACTTTCATTCCATTGGCATACCTATATTTATATCCAAATTCTTCATTTACAGGAATAGTTGTAATCAAATCACAATCTGTATTATTATAATATTCTATGTCCAGAGAAAGACGTTTGTTGAAAAAAGAGGTATTCAAGCCTATGTTCCATTTATCCGAATAAGGCCATCCCAACCCATAACCAACCCAAGCTGTATTATAAGGGCGTGCTATCGTAGCATATCCATAATAGGAAGACATAACTGGTTGCCCGATACCGGTTAACTCTTCTCCCGTATATTGCGGTCCTGCAGCAAATCTGTTATTATCCTGATAACGTCCTATCCTGGCCCATGAACCACGTATCGCCAAATCAGATAGCTGTTTAATATCTTTCAATAACAGATCTTTCAAATTTAAACTTACACTAGCTGCCGGAGTAAATAACCAACGACTATCTTTCTGTACATTAGATGAACCATCAGCACGAAGCACAAGCTGGGCATCAAGCAGATTTCTATACCGATAGTCAATCGAAAACAATGTACTTACCATATTATTTTGCATTTTATCGACATATCGCTTCGTCTGCTTGAAACCACCGCCACTGGTAGTCGGTTTAGTATCATCATCTCCATCATAACCTTGCGTATAGTTATAATGCTGTACACTTTTCATTATAATTTCTTGCAAGCCCACTTTAAAAAAATGGCTTTTCCAAAAATCAAACTTATAATCAGCAGATGACTGCCAGATCAACCGACGGTTATATCCGGAATAATTGGATACATAATTCACTGATTCCATCAAATCCATAGGCCAGAAGACATGACGTACATTGGTATTATAGTCTAACATCAAACGAGTATCTACATATAATCCACGCCAATTATAATTCACTCCCAAATAACCATTCAATAAATTGTTTAAGTTGTCATTCTTCTTATATTCCTCATAAACATCAAGATAAGAGCGATAGATAGAAGTAACAGGAGAAAGAGGAGTTGTCAAATCCGGTAAATACTCGATCTCTGCATAGCGATCACGCAAATTACGATTACCATCACGAGAGATACGTGAAAGATTAATCAGACAGGAAACTCCCAATTGCTCCATAAGCTTCATGTTCAAGGCAAAATTAGCAGTCAACTTATTAAACTTCGTTTCATCAGCTACCCCATTATTACCTGTATAACCCAGCATGAATATATAATTTGAAAAGCTACCACCGCTTCCCATGGAAGCACTAAAATTATAAAGAGGTGACATACTATAATAATCATCTGCCCATCCCGGCTCTCCAAAAAAATTCATATCACGGACATCTTGTATCCATGCTGGCATTTTGTTCAAATAAGCAGCACGTTGCTCCTTAGTGGTACAATAATCAGTAAAACGCATACGAAAAGCATAATCGTTGGCTGCATTTGTCATTTTCACATCTGACGGAGGGATGGCGATACCTCCATTAGCACGAACAAACATATTACTACCACCATAATAACCATCTTTCATGTTAACTAGAATCGCCCCATTAGCAGCAAGTGGTCCTAACTTCGCTAAGCGAGCCGCATCTTTTATTACTTCAATAGACTCCACATTATCCAGATTCAAACCGGACAATATATTAGTGGCCGTACCAATGGGATTTACTTCTGTCGATTTAATACCATATACAAAGGCGTCATTTGTTAATAGTGGGATGCCGTTAAGATAAACAACAGGTTGTGCAGAAGACATATCTCCTTTAGAAAAAACAGGAGAAGACAATCCACGAATCAACATATTCTGAATACTTCCCGGCTCACCTGTTGTTTCCTGTACATATACTCCAGGCAATGTACCTTTTAGGTATTGTTGTACAGAGATATAAGGAGAACATGACAACCGCCATAAATCAAGCGTGTCTTTAGAAGCGTAAACTACAGCATTTTCCTTCAAGGCATGTGCTGCACGAATAGAATCATACTCCTCTATTACTTTCCCGTTATTTTCATCCGGGGAAATACTATCATTCAGAAGAAAAAGGTGTCCACCACTTCGGACTGCCCTTATTTCATTTCCAAATCCCAACAAAGCTACAATAGCACAAAAACGAATTATTGCATTTCTCATCTGTTGATTAGATTTTAAAAGATATTATAAATTCAATTACCCAAACATTATATAATGAAAGTTCGATGCCACAAAGGAAAGTAAAATCCCATCAAACTATGTCCCACATTTGGTTCAAAAAGGTCTAAATTCAGACCTAATTACGGTTCAGATACCTCCAGAATGGCATATTACCAAAAATCATTCAGAAAGGTATAAATATAGTTCAAGCCATTACTGCAAGAATTACACTCATACCTTTTTCTTTCTTCTAATCTGATGGCATTAATGCTTTTATGATATGAACCAGTTCTCCATTTTCCGCTATACCTTCTATATTTAGGAAATAATTACCAGGTTGGTCAGAAGTATAAAAAGAGAAAGTTGCATTACCTTGCTCATCTGTCACTAATCTCGGACTCCAATAAAGAGTAGTACGCAAATCAGGTATTTCACCGTTTTTTTCAGCAGTCGTATCATATTTAGGTGAATAAAACTCTACTGGCTGTTGATAGCCCAAAGGATAGAATGTAGTATTCCGCATGTTCCGTTGCTGGATACCATCATAATATTTCGACCACCACCCCAAACAACGTGAATCAAAGTTATCCTTTGTAGTTACATTTAAAACTGCAATCTTTTTCTGGTTAAGGGGTATACGACAATAAGCCTGACACAAATCACGACCTGTATTTAAATAAAATTTTTCGCTCCACTTCAATGTCCCCTGCAACAAAGCGTTCGCCCGATTCCGATCAACATCTTTGACTAACACCATATTCTCCACATCACCTGGAGTGATCCAATTGACCAATATATCCGGCTTACAGAAATTATCATCAACAAACAACAATATCTGTTGGTCTCCATAATAAACCATATCTTCAACCAATTGAGAGGATCGGGAAGAATTACTTTCTACTGCATCTGACTCATATCCATTAAGCAACGATGTATCACGCACCGCTAATGTTTCGTCTGCCTTCAACCGAGTCTGCATAACATCTGCATCTTCAGCCAATGTAGAAATAGTCAGACCTTGAGATTTCAATAATGTACGCATATCTTTATAACGTACTATTTCTCTATCCGTAAACTTACTATAATCACGACTCCCCCATATCGGTGCCCTGACAATGACATCCTGCAACATAAAATGCAAATTATCCAAACGAGTAATCATCTCCATATCCTCTTTCTGTACATTGCATATAGAATCATCTTCTAACGGACTTTGGGGATAAAGAGGAATATTTTGAGGATACTCTCTATCAAAAAGTTCGATTTTTCCAGTCTCCTTCGCTTTCACTTGCACTGCGTTAATATGAAATCCACTGCCATCGACATAGGCTATACTATCGAAACAAAAGTAGCCATTCTTATCAGTTGAAGTAATTCGCTGGAAACCTTTCAAACTACCCGTACCAGAAATTGAAACAAGATGTTCATTACTTGATTTTATCAAAACCCCTCCAGCACTCACTGTACGTCCCTGTACTGCCATTTCACTATGTTTTTCCAAAATTGGTGTTTCATATTTTCCTTGAATAATTTCCGGTAACTTATATCGTCTCCAGCCTTGTGTCAACATTAGCAGATCTAAACTATTTCGAGCTATTGCACTTCCTTGTTTAAAATAAAATCCGGGGGACTGTATAGACCCCTTTAATTCAGAAGTCAATAACAGATGAGAAAGAATATTATAGCATGAATCTACTGGTGCAAATTTGCTATCGACTACTGATACTGAATAGATTCCTCTCAAAGGTCGTTGATCGGCATCTAAAAGATTGGTATTTATTGAAACTGCTTCCCGCTTCTGTGTAAGAGTACCATTAATTGTCAGATTACAAATAGTAGGAAGATAAGAATCTGAAAATGCAAGACGTTCACTTAACACCTTTCCATCTTTGTTTAACAGCAAAAACTGTACAACACCAGCTGGAAAATGTTGCTTGGGAAACAAATATTTTTTTTGAGGTTCTTTCCATTCCTCTGATGCAACAACAATTCCACGAACATGAGCCACTAAATAAAGAGGTTCCAAAGGTACTTCATCCACAGATAATAAAGAAACTCTGAAATTCTCCCGTTGTACGTCAACTCTCAATCCATACAATGCTCTCATATCAACAGAAGGTAACTTAAACTCTTTTCTCCGCCCAAATTCATCCACACATTTTGCTATATAAGACTTACCTGTTTCCGGAGTTAGAATAAACGATCCCATTCCTTCATGAAATGTACGAGTAGAAGTAACGACCTCTCCAGACTCATCCACAATATCTAATTGTACATCTGCTGCATTTCCTGTACAGCCCATCACTTTAAAAGCAATACGACAGGCTTGTCCGGCCAATAAGTATCCGCCTTCAGGATAAAATGTCATATCATAATCTTCATTTCGGGTAGAAATCGGCAGATACCGGCGATAGACATTATCATCTTTATCCTTCATTGACAAAAGCCATGATGTATTGCCTTTCCAATCTTTTTTACCCCATTCTACCATAAATCCATTTTTCATTTCCAACAGTTTCAATGAAATGTTCGACTGTCTATTAACCGACATAGTTGCCTGACTAAGAGACATAAGGGTATCACTGACAGTAAACTTAAAAGTCAAATCTGAAGACTTACTATTATTCTGCACAAGAGACTTCATCTTCACTTTATTCCATGAAACAGTCACTATCCGAATAGGACGTCTAAAAATACATTCACTTCCATTTTTCAACATATAACGGGAATAAGCACGCAACGTATAATCTCCATCAGGCAATTCACGAGCCAAGGATAGATAACCATGATAAACCCCATTGTCAGGACGTATCAATGCCCGAGAAACAATAGAATCCAAAGGACTTACTAATTCTACATATATATACTTGTCATATAAAGGTCTATGTAATGTAGCATCTACAATATAAGACCGAAACCACAAAGTATCCCCTGCCATATAGATGCCTTTATCAGTATGTAAATAAACTTTCTCTTGTGGAAATATACTTAATTGAGTTACGAAACGATTAGTCAATGAATCTTTATTAAACTTTTCAGTTTGTCCATACCCCTTCATTGTTCCTGTTACAAACAGGAATAATATTAATAGAATACAAATTTTCCTCATAATATGTATTTATTTAATTTATAAAAATGGGGAATCCATCATTTATGCCTTTTTCATCCATTCTCCACTGGTTAAACATCTTTTTTTTGTCCACCCATTTGTTCAATAAATCGACAAATGAATCCTGTTTCATCTCACTATCACTGAAATATCTAAAAGAATCGGGTATTTTCATCGATCCATACATAATTCCATTCCAAACGTCAGAACGAATTTTATTTCCTTCGAAACGAGGCTTCTTGATAGTGGTCAGCTTACAAGATTCTTCACTCCAGTAACATGCGGCTCCATCACGATTGATACGGTCAATAGTTGGTATTACCAAATTATCAGAATCGGCAAAATAAGCATATACACCTACCAACCCGTCAGTGACAACAGGATATCCTGTACGAATTTTTCCAGAACTATAATTATTAGCAAACACAACTTTCCATGTAGAGACCTGTATTGGATGCAGATTTATATGCCCCGCAATACCACCTGCCACATCTCTCGCCATGATAATTCCTGTATTATAACAATTAGCCACAGTATCATTGGGAAGTTCTTTTAATCCAGTATCTTTTATTGACTTTTGATAAGGTTCCGTAAATTCACCTATAATACCTCCTACATGTTCATAACGTCCGATAATCTCTCCCCTATTAAAAGAATTATAAATAGCCCCACCTTCAAAATAGCCAATAATTCCTCCAACACAACGGTGACCATAAACCTTGCCATAATTACTACAGCCGACAATACGATTTTGTCCGGAAGAAAAACCTATAAGTCCACCGATAAAATTACGTTCATTTTCTACAATACCTTCATTTGAGCAATTCAATATCTGCGTATTATAAGATATATAACCAGCAATAGCGCCAACATAATTGTATGCAATGATATGAGAATAGCGAATATGAGTATTTTTCACTGTTGCTTTCTTCAAAAAGCCAAAGAGTCCTTGAAAAAAGGTTTCAGAACCAGCTTTCGTAAATAGACCTGCGATATAGTGTCCATTCCCATCAAAAGTACCTTCAAAAGGGCTCTTGGATGTTCCAATGGGAGTCCATGACTTTATTTTTGTTTGTCGACTCCACCTTTGCCATCCGATTGTATCATTTAACCAAATGTCAGCTGATAATTTGACCACTTTTCCTTCATAAGAATTTCCATTATTCACAGACTCTGAAAAAGCTCTTAGCCCTTCAGCAGTAGAAATTATTAATGGACTCTCCACATGCTGTGCCGCATGTATTATAGAAATAAAAGTCAAATACATGCTCAATATAAAAAATCGTTTTTTCATTTACATAGAATTAAAATTAGTACTCATTTATCAAATGACAAAATTGAGACTTTCCCCGGAAGTTAAAGTACAGAAATCAATCAAATGGGTTTAAAATTGGAGCAATCATAAAATAACTTATTTATGTTATCATAGCTAATCCAAAAATGATTCATGAAGTTCGAAAATCAATTATTTTTTAAGTAATAAGAATTAATACACCTAAGAAATATCATGAATATCAACTATAAATTCACTGTCGATATTCATGATAGATCACACAAAAATTAATATGTTTATAATTTACTCATTTATTTTTAGTATCTGCTTTTTGAAACTCTTTAGGAGTTACCCCAAATTCTTCCTTAAAACAAGTTGAAAAATATTTTGGATTAGAGAATCCACAAGTATACGCAACCTCTGATACAGAAATTGATTTGTTTTTCAGCATCTTTACCCCCTGTTTCAAACGGACATTCCGGATAAATTCAACCGGAGACAAACCTATTATCGCCTTTGTCTTACGATAAAGAGAAGATTTAGACATAGCCAAAGCATCTGCCAACTGAATTACGTCAAATGTAGAAGAAGATAAGTTTTCTTGTATAACCTCTATTACCTTCTTCAAGAATTCTTTATCAATATCCGTTGCATCCAACAAATTAAAATTTATATCTTCTATATCAGTACGAAATTCTTCCTGCTTAGTCTTTTTATCCATTAAAAAATTATCAAGACGCGCTTCAAGCACCTTCAGTTCAAAAGGTTTGGATATATAAGCATTAGCTCCGGCATTATAACATTCAATACGATCTTCTGCCGTATTTTTCGCTGTTAATAGAATAATAGGTATATGACTCGTTTCTAAATTTCCCTTAATGGCACGACATAATTCCAGACCATCCATTTCGGGCATCATAACATCACTTACTATAATATCGACTTCATTATCTTTCATCAGTTCAAAAGCTTCTATTCCATTTTTTGCCATTATAACATGATAACGTCTAGATAAAATACGCTCCATCAGATATAATAATTCTTCATTATCCTCTACCAATAACAGACGGATGTCACTAACCATAGCATCTGTATTCCCTCCTTCAAACTGCTCCCAATTCTCCATATCAACATCTATGATATCTGTTCTACTCTCCTTGATTAGCCCCTGAAATGCCCCAACATTTATCTCGTCCTCTACATAACTCTCTTTATCAATAGGAATTATTACAGTAAATGAAGTTCCCTTTTCTATTTCACTCTCTACACTAATTGTTCCGTGGTGTAATTCTAATAAATCTTTTGTAAGTGAAAGTCCAATGCCATTGGTTTCACTAGACACCCAATGTTGATTAGTATAAAACCGCGTAAATATCTTATCTAAATCTTCCGAAGCAATTCCCTTACCTGTATCACTGATAATAATAGATAAATAAATATGACCATTCTGCAAATAAGTCGATAATATGGTCTTTATTTCTCCTCCTTCTTCCGTATATTTACAAGCATTAGACAAAAGGTTAAAAACGACTTTATCTATTTTGTCTGCATCAAAATATGCTTGTATTGTTTCCTCTGATGATTCAAAAGTGAAAGTCAACTTTTTCTTTTGAATTAAAGGCATAAAATTAGATTTACAAACATCACGAATGAAAGATACAATATCTCCGGAAGTCACTTTCAATCTCATATTCCCACTCTCAACTTTACGGAAATCAAGTATCTGTTGTAACAACCTTTTCAAACGATTTACATTAGCACGAATCATTTCAAACTGCGGAATCTTATTTTTATAAGTGATTTCTGCATCATCAATCAAACAAGTAACAATAGTCAACGGAGTGAGAAGATCATGCGAAATATTTGTAAAATAGCGCAATTTTGCTTGAACGAGCTCTTCCGATTTTTCCTTTTCAATCTGAACTATTCTCAACTCGTGACGCAATTGCATCCTTCGCTTTGTTCTATAATAAAATGAATAACCAGCCAATAAAACAAACATAATATAAGCTGTATAAGCCCACCAGGTTTCGTAAAATGCTGGAGCTTTGTCTACTTGTATCTTTGTCACAAGACTACTCCATAGCCCGTTTACATCTGTCGCCTTCACACAAAAAGAACGTTTCCCTTTTGGAAGTCGATTATAATAAGCAAAACGACGTCCATCTTTAATATATACCCAGTCTTTATCTACTCCTTCCATTTTATAAGCATACTGTATTTTGGTTGGGAAGCTATAATTTAAGGAAGAAAAATCAATTTCAATATTCTGATCTTCAGCATGTAGTTTTAATGTCCGTTTAAGCAAATTAAAACGTTCATTAGTCTTTCCTGTCAATAATGACTCGTCATCCATTTTCACATCTACAATATGTGTCCGGATTTTCTTTGGTTTATCAGCCAACTGTTTATAAGGTACAAACACAGCAATCCCCCTGTTCCCTCCATAAAACATCTCTCCGGTTGGGCTTTTGAAACAAGAATGTTTAGGGAAAGAGTTTACAACAATATCCTGTCCAGCCTGATAACTAATTTGCCCTCCAGTTTTAGGATCATATTCTATAATCTTCTTGTTCGTAGAAATCCAAAGATGACCTGTATCATCCATCTTCATATCCTGTACCCCCTCTGTTAAGGTAGGAAATATATCCGAATAATCCTCAACCGTTTTTGTCTTTTGGTTATATAGAAAAACATAGCCTTCTTGACTTCCCATCCATACTCGTCCTTCTTGATCAGTACATAAGTCTTCGATATTATTACTTATCAAACGTCCTGACTCCATATCAAACCTCACTATATTTTCTTTTTTAATCTGGAAATTTTCAGATACAGTCAAACAAAAAACGCCATTGCGTCTAGTACTAATCCATATATGTCCCAAATTATCTTCAGCTAAGCCTGTTATTTCTCTTTGAAGAAAACCTGTTTCCTTTAATACATCATGACTATTAGCAGGTTTTACCAATAATCCCAATGAGGTTACAATCCATACATTCTGTTTTTTATCTTCATAAAAGAATTGTGGGTTATTGCCTGTCCCTTTTGTATATTGCTGCAAATTTATACAAGAAATAAGTCGTACTTTTCCATTCTCCTTTCTCATTGTATAAATACACGGTTGATAAGATGGGCCGACCCAGATTTCATCATTTGCAGAAGAATATCCTATGAAATTAATAGTCTCCATACCTGGCAAACCATTCAATTCCGGTATATCCTTATACCAGATAATCTTATCACTATTTTTATTATAAATTCCTAATCCTAAGCGATTTTGATTTATCCAGATGTCTCCATCCTTATCCTTATAAATAGCTTGGATATTGGTAGTTAATCCTATTGTCTTCTTAATAGAGGGCATCGGATAATTTAAAATAACAGGTTTATCCATATTAATATAAGATACTCCCTCATTAAAGGAAGCAATCCACAAATTACCCGCTTTATCCTTACATACTTCACTAAATATATTATTCAATTTTGAAGAAATATCACTAATATCAACAGTCTCTACCAGATTATCTACTCTTTTCCGAATGGCATAAAGTCCCCGAGCACTAACTAACCAAAGATATCCATATCTATCATCCTGCTGAATGCTGAAAAATGTCCCATTTTCCGGTAATTCACCATCCCTAGCACTTTTAACTGGTATATAAATTTGCTCTTTTTTTTCTTCCGGATAAAATTTATAAAGTCCCTCTCCCCAAGTACCTATCCAATGCTGTTTTTTATCATCCTGAAAAACACAAAACGGATTGTTCTCTTTACCAACTGCTGGGTATTTAACAAAAGTATCTTTCACCCGGTCATAGCGGAATATCCCCTTTCTCCAAAAAGTTACCCAAATATTATTATCAGCATCTTCATAAATAGAGTTCACACTAGTGATTGGTAAAGAATTGTCATATCTTTTGCAAGAAGAAAAATCACTGGAACATCTGTATAGAGCAATGTAAGTACCTACCCAAATATATCCTTTAGAATCAAAAAGAATTGAACGTATTTCCTGATCTTTTAATTCTTCATTATCCACATGATAAATTTCATAAGTTTTCTTATTTAATATATTCAACCCTTTCTTTGTACCAATCAATACACGTTCCCATGAATCAGTGATACTTGTTATTTGATTATCTGTCAAAAGATTCGGGGTCGTTTTTCCAGATCGGAAAGTCAATACTCGATAGCCATCGTAACGTGATAACCCTTCACGAGTACCAAACCACATAAAACCTTCGCGATCCTGAAAAATTCTTTGTACAGAATTAGAAGGTAATTGCCCACCTAAAGGAAGTATGTCAACAGACAATTGTTGCGCAGCAATGAAACTCCATATATTAAAGATAAATGGCAGAAATATGGTAATCCATTTCTTTATTTCCATAGTACTTTTATTATTTTAGCACAATATTAAAGCAAAATATATTTTCAAGCAAGTCATTTAACTATAAAATAGAACTAAAATGATATGAAATGATGTTTATGAATGATTTTCAAACCTCATGAATGATTTTTAGACCTACTTTTTCCTCCATAAAAACTATTAATTCAAAATTATACGTATTTGATTAATTCAAGGACTCTTATCATAAATAGTTTCTGCAACTTTGCAAACGAGAAATAAACAGAGTGGAAACATGAATTTATTATTTAGAAATAAAATAATCACTTATAATTTTTTGATCATGAAAACAAACTATTTCAAATCTATTTTTCTAACATTGTCAATGAGTGTTATCACAAATAATATTTGGGCAATGTCCTCATCTGCATTTTCCTGCGTACAGGAAATAAATCAAACTAAAGATGAAAAAGACAAGGAAAAAGAATCTGATGATGACAATGGCATTACTGATGAAAAGAACAATGCTCCAATATTAACTGTAAACGGAACTGGAAAATCAGCTACATTTACAATTAATACTGGAAACCTACAACATGACCAACCTATACAAATTACCGTTCCACATGGTTTCAGTGTTAGTCCAACCAATATACCTGCAAACACTAAGAATGCCAAAATTACGGTCACACTGAATAGCACTAAAAAAGAGACTAAAGGCATAATTGTTCTGCGTAGCGGAGACAGCAGATCCTACATCAGAATACAAGGAATAGGCACTCCTCTCCCTACTAAAACAATAGCGGAATCTCCCATTTATAAAGGAGGAAAGAATGAAACCTTTGAAAACACCAAGTTTAAACCGACTGAAAAAGGATATACCGTTGAGTTCAGAGTGAAAATAAATGAAGAGGGAGATGAGTTCCACCCCTATATGGTAGATAATGATGGGTATGGCATAAAAGGTTTCGTGGCCTCAACTTCAATAGGCGTTTATAATTCCAATAGTCAGAAAGGATTTAGTAATCCTCTAACTAAACAAGAAGGAGGATTAGGCAAATTCTACAATAATGACAATCGCATGCATACTTACCGTTATGCAATCACCCCAGACAAAAGAGCTTTTGTTTATCGCGATGGATTCCCTATTGATACCATACGTCTAGCAGATTACGGAAATCAGTCGGACTTTGCTGTTGCAAACGGTGAACCCAAAGAGAATCTTTTAAAAAATCCAGGATTTGAGGGAGAATATGATTATATGGATGGAGGAAAATTAGTAAAAGCAGTAGAAGGATGGAATATTGCAATCCTCGATCGTTGGAATAATGAACAATTCATCCTTCCTCAAGAAATAGACAATGAACAAGATTTTAATAACCATATTTTTCGTATCAAGCCTTATAAATGGGCAGGTGGCTGGGGAAACGGCAACATTAACCAAACAATTGATGTTGCCCCTAATGAAACATACACTTTATCTGCACTAGCTAGAGGAGGACTTGATAAGAAAAAGGGAACATTAACAGCGAAAATGTTCATCCAAGAAGTAGAAGACCGTGAAAAGAAAGTAGAGACAGAAATAGCCAGTGATACTTGGGAAACTTATTCTTTGGATTTCACAACCTCTCCTACCTGTAAGCAAATACGTGTAATATTTCAGATTCAGGCAGGAACATGGGGAGCCAATATCTCTCCTCTAGATGTAGATAATGTAAAACTTACCGGAACATCTAGAACCTATTCTCCTAAAATCGGCTTCGAAAATAATAATGCCGAAATAGAATATTTCACTTATGATTTAAGTGGTGCTTATGCTCCGGAACAACCTGAAATAACTATTAATATTACAGAATAAATAACGAAAACATGAAGATTATTCTACTTATCTGTTTTGTTTTCTCATTCAATACTATCTTTTCACAAAACGCCCAGATTAGTCCGGGTGTTTTGTGGAATGATATAAATGGTGAACAAATTAATGCGCATGGCGGGTGTGTCGTTTTTAACAATGGCTATTATTATTGGTTTGGAGAAGATCGTACCGGCTCAGTCTCCAACGGAGTCAGTTGCTATCAATCCAAAGACTTATATAATTGGAAAAGACTGGGACTCTCATTAAAGACAAAAGGAGAAGCCAGAGAAGACATGAATGACATATCTCAAGGACGTTTATTTGAACGTCCCAAAGTTATTTATAATCCTAAAACAAACAAATGGGTTATGTGGACTCATTGGGAAAGCGGTAAGGGTTACGGAGCTGCACGAGTTTGCGTAGCAACCAGTGATAAAGTAGAGGGGCCTTATATACTACATAAGACCTTTCGTCCCAATAAAAATGAATCACGTGATCAAACCGTGTTCGTTGATTCCGATGGAAAAGCATATCATTTCTGTTCAACAGACATGAATACCAACATGAATATATCACTTCTTAGAGATAACTATCTGGAACCCACTCCGACAGAAATAAAAATATTAAAGGGGCTTAAATACGAAGCTCCCGCTATTTTCAAAGTTGGTGATATTTACTACGGACTCTTTTCCGGTTGTACAGGATGGGCACCTAATCCTGGAAAGACAGCTTATAGTACTGAAATATTAGGAAAATGGAATACAGGTCCCAATTTCGCAGTAGATAAGCTCAAACAAGTAACCTATAACTCACAAAGTTGCTATGTTTTTAAAGTGAACGGTAAAGAAAAGGCTTATGTTTACATGGGCGACCGTTGGAATTCTAAAAATGTAGAAAAATCACATCATGTATGGCTACCTATCAGTATGCGTTCAGGATATCCTGTAGTAAAATGGTATGACCAATGGAATCTAAATGTATTCAATCGCATGTACCGTTACAAACGAGCAGAGAGCATCATTCCTAATAATATTTATTCATTATTAGAAAAAGAATCAGACCGCCTTATATCTAAGCCAGCTAATGGTTTCAGCATAGCCGACGATAATGATGACATAAATTTGAGTTTTGAATTTATTAAAACAAGTGCTCCAAATGTATACAAACTGAAAGACATCAAAACTGGGAAGTTTTTAGAATCATTATTTGGAACTATGCGTTTGAACCCTGAAAAGAAAGACGATACTCAAAATTGGATATTCAATCTACAGGAGGACGGATATTACCAAATACAAAATGCTAAAGATAAGAAATGCATCACTGTTTCCGGTTCAAATACATTTAACGGGACCAATCTGTATCTTACCGATTATTCAAAAAAACTAATGCAGGAGTTTGCCGTATATTTCGATTCTGAGAAATACAAGTATAAAGAAGCGGACATATTCTCCGCTACATACAGGGCTAATAATCTGCAACAAATGAAAATCAAATAATTTTCTCGTGTGTAAAATCAAATAAAAACACTCAAGAATCAATTCAATCAATTGTATTATGAATAAAGTTAAAATTCTTTTTTTATTCTCTTTTATATGGGTTTGTGTTCTATCGACACTTTCTTCTTTCGCTGCTCATACTAAAGATATAACAACAGAATCTACTGATGTTTGGGCGGTCACCGCTACTGCATTTAAACTTGTTGGTGAGAAAGATGTCAGAAATATAAAGCTAAATTGGATGCAGTTGGAAGATGCCGATCTCTATAAGATATACCGAGATGGTACTCTAATCGGAGAAGCCAAAGGAGATACCTATGATGACTATGGTTTGGCAAACGGAAAAACGTTTACTTATTATGTAGAGGCATTCAAAAACGGACAGAAAGTAGCCACATCCATCTCACAACAAGCCAGCACATTTACCCCTATTGGTGAAGGAAGAGTATATGATAATCTGAATGGCAAATATATAACTAAAGCTACTTCCGACAAACCACAGGGTATGCAAATCGGCGATCTGTATTTCTCCTACAAAATAGAAAATGTAGAAAAAGAGGTAGACGGACAAAAAGTAAAAGGCTGGTCAGTTACCGAAAGCTACTCAAAGACCGGACTCAACGGAAGCTGGAGTACTCCCCGGGAATTAGCTTTTTATCCTAATGTGAAATTTGAGGGCAATGCTTTCCGATATAATCCAAAAACAGGAAAGGTGGTATTATCTTCACATTATGAGGATCAAAGTGGTTATGTTGCAGCCAAGATTTATCTGGCACAAATCACTCCGAAAGGCAAACTGGAAGTGGGTACAATGGAACGGCCATTGGGACATGACTCAAGAGACCAGTCACTTTTCATAGATGACGATCATACAGCATACCTTCTGTCTGCCACCAATACAAATAAGGACATAAACATCTATAAATTAGATGAGTCTTGGACTAAGCCTGTTGCATTAGTCAATACAATATGCAAAGGGCTGCACAGAGAAACTCCCGCTATTATTAAAAGAGACGGAGAATATTATTTTTTCAGTTCAAAAGCTTCCGGATGGTACCCCAGTCAAACTGTATATACAGCTTCATCAGATTTAGCAGGTGAATGGACGCCAGTAAGAGAAATCGGCAATAATACAACTTTCGACGCCCAGTTCAACAGAATCAGTATGGTAAAAAACACCTGTGGGGTATGGAGTTACCACTGGGGAGTACAACGGAAATATAAAACTCCAGATGGTAATTTCCCGAGAATTTCTATCGCTGCATTCAATAAAGGATATGCTTCGATGGATTATTACAGATATGTGGAATTTAATGAGCAATATGGACTCATACCTATACAGAATGGCAAAAATCTGACATTAAACACCACTGTGAAAGCTATGGTTCCTGGTGTGAAAGGAATCAAAGCTGATTGTATCATTGACGGAGCCGATCTGGATTCTTCAGCTTATTTCCAGAAAAGTTCGAATGCACCTACAGGCGTACCTTACATGTTTATTATAGACATGCAAAAAGAAGCAAATATTTCAGAGATTAACCTTTCTACAAGACTGGTCAATGGTTCTGAAGCTGCCTACAAATATACGATTGAAGGAAGTACAGATGGAAAGAGTTATAAAATGCTTGTGGATGGTAGACAAAACTGGCAAGTAGGATTTCTGATCCTAAACATTGAAGATCCTGCATCTTACAGATATTTGCGTTTGAGAGTATACGGTGTTGTGAACGTACATAAAGGCAATTCTGCCATGTGGGCAGATGGTATTTACGAGTTTGCAGCTTTTGGGACTCCACAGTAAGTTAGATAACTTTGTTAGGAAAGTAATTTAGTAGTCAAAGCCGGTCAGCTGTTTTAAGCAGTTAACCGGCTTTTGTTTATATACATATAAAAGATATTAAAAGCCTCTTACTTTTCATTTTTTCCCGCCATTATTCGCCCAAATCAAAGAAAGTGCCTATCTTTACCGCAAGTATTTTTTTATTATTCACCATTAAATATAAAGATTATGGCAAGTAGAAGAGAACTCAAAAAGAACGTAAACTATATCGCAGGAGAATTATTCACCGAGTGTTTAATCAACAGCATGTTCATCCCCGGCACAAACAAAGCGAAAGCTGATGAACTGATGGCAGAGGTATTGAAAATGCAGGATGAGTTTGTTACTCGTATCAGCCACACAGAACCGGGCAACGTGAAAGGTTTTTATAAGAAATTCCGTGCAGACTTTAATGCAAAGATTAACGAGATTATTGAAGCTATCGGAAAATTGAACTAAAAGCAGAAATGAAAAAAGCAATTTATAGCTTTATCTATTACCGCCTGTTAGGGTGGAAGACAAACGTTACGGTACCTAATTATGATAAATGCGTGATATGTGCCGCTCCACACACAACAAACCTTGATTTATTTATTGGAAAACTATTTTATGGTGCTATAGGCCGTAAGACAAGTTTCATGATGAAAAAAGAATGGTTTTTCTTTCCGCTTGGCGTTTTTTTCAGAGCAGTTGGCGGAATTCCCGTTGATCGCGGTCGAAAAACTTCGCTAGTAGATCAGATGGTTCATAATTTTGCTGAATATAAAAAGTTTAATTTGGCTATCACTCCTGAGGGAACCCGCAAAGCGAATCCAAACTGGAAAAAAGGCTTTTATTTTATAGCCTTGAAAGCCCAGGTTCCTATCGTCCTGATTGGTATTGATTACAGCAAGAAAACAATCTCTGCAACGAAAGCCATCATGCCGTCAGGAGATATTAATAAGGACATGAAAGAAATCAAACTTTATTTCAAGGATTTCAAAGGAAAACATCCGGAGAATTTTGCTCTTGGAGAGCTTTAAATTCAATTATTAAGTATCCAGTATTAAGTATTAATCGTAGCTTACAACATACATATTTGAGCGCATGGTATAATACTTAATACTTAAAACCTAATACTTAGTTAGTATGGAGTCTATCCGTATTTCCATCATACAAACCGATATTGTTTGGGAAAATAAACAAGAAAATCTCCGTTTACTCCACGAAAAGCTGCAAAGTCTTCGTGGAATAACGGAGATTGTTGTTTTACCGGAGATGTTTTCCACCGGATTCAGCATGCAGAGTAAAATGCTGGCAGAGCCGAACTCCGGAGCAACCATTACAACACTCAAACAATGGACTGCCCAATTTCAGCTAGCCATTTGTGGAAGTTATATAGCAACTGAAAACGACCAGTTCTATAATCGGGCCTTCTTCCTGACACCGGAAGGAGAAGAATTCTATTATGACAAACGTCACCTGTTTCGTATGGGAAGGGAAGCAGAACATTTTTCGGCCGGTGATAAACGACTTATCATCCCCTATCGTGGATGGAATATCTGCCTGTTGGTTTGCTATGATCTCCGTTTTCCTGTATGGAGCCGGAACGTAAACAACGAGTACGACCTTTTAATATATGTAGCCAACTGGCCTATCCCCCGCCGTCTGGTCTGGGACACTCTGCTCCGGGCGCGTGCTTTGGAAAATCAATGCTATGTATGTGGTGTCAACAGAGTGGGCATAGACGGATATCAGCTTACATATAATGGAGGAAGCAAAGTTTATTCTGCTTTCGGAGAAGAAATCGGCTCATTTCCAGATGAAAAGGAAGGAATAGCTACTGTGAGTCTTAATCTGAACACTCTCAACCAATTCAGAGAGAAGTTCCCGGTATGGAAAGATGCAGACGAATTCCATCTGTAACATTGGCAAAATAACAAATGTTAAAAACAGATTCTTACAGCAACAATACCTAGAACTCGGTAGTTAATTATATAGACTTCTTTTGTATCTTTGTCGTGAAAATACAGTCGTAAGGACGCTAATCTTACATAACTTAATTAACAACTTTATGAAAACAAATCTTAGTTCTCAAATCAGTCTCCACCGGGTCTCCCCCAGATACTACAGACCGGAGAATGCATTTGAAAAATCAGTCTTGACAAGACTCGAGAAAATTCCTACGGACATCTACGAATCCGTAGAAGAAGGTGCTAACTATATTGCGCGCGAAATAGCACAAACCATCCGCGAAAAACAAAAGGCAGGACGTTTCTGTGTATTGGCTCTTCCCGGAGGTGATTCACCCAGCCACGTATATACCGAGCTTATCCGTATGCATAAGGAAGAGGGACTTAGCTTCCGCAATGTGATCGTATTTAATATGTATGAGTATTATCCGTTGTCTCCCGATGCAATCAACAGCAACTTCAATGCTTTGAAGAGTATGTTGCTGGATCACATCGACATTGACAAACAGAATATATTCACTCCCGATGGAAGCATTGCCAAAGATACCATCTTCGAATATTGCCGTCTGTACGAACAACGCATTGAAAGCTTCGGAGGCATTGATATTGCTTTGTTAGGTATCGGTCGTGTAGGTAACATTGCGTTCAACGAACCGGGTTCCCGACTGAACTCTACCACTCGTCTGATTTTGTTGGATAACGCATCACGCAATGAGGCATCCAAGATTTTCGGAACGTTGGATAATACTCCGATCAGTTCTATTACAATGGGAGTAGCCACTATTCTTGGTGCAAAGAAAGTGTATCTGCTTGCATGGGGCGAGAATAAAGCAGCTATGATTAAAGAATGTGTGGAAGGTGCAATCACTGACACAATTCCTGCTTCTTACCTGCAAACTCACAACAATGCACATGTGGCTCTCGATCTTTCAGCAGCCATGAACTTAACACGTATCCAACGTCCGTGGTTGGTCACTTCTTGCGAATGGAACGATAAGTTAATTCGCAGCGCTATTGTTTGGCTGTGTCAGCTGACCGGCAAACCGATTCTGAAGTTGACGAATAAAGACTATAATGAAAACGGTTTGAGTGAGCTTTTGGCACTTTATGGTTCTGCATACAATGTAAATATCAAAATCTTCAATGATTTACAGCACACCATTACCGGATGGCCGGGTGGTAAGCCTAATGCTGATGATACCTATCGTCCGGAACGCGCAAAACCGTATCCGAAACGTGTGGTCATCTTCTCTCCGCATCCGGATGATGATGTTATTTCAATGGGTGGTACGCTTCGCCGCTTGGTAGAGCAAAAGCACGAAGTACACGTAGCTTACGAAACTTCCGGTAATATCGCCGTAGGTGACGAAGAAGTTGTTCGTTTCATGCATTTCATCAATGGATTCAATCAGCTCTTCAATAACAGCGAAGATTTGGTTATCAATGAAAAATATATAGAAATACGTAATTTCCTGAAGGAGAAGAAAGACGGTGATATGGACAGCCGTGATATTCTGACTATCAAAGGTCTGATTCGTCGCGGTGAAGCCCGTACAGCTTGTACTTATAATAATATACCGCTGGAACGTTGCCACTTCCTTGATCTGCCATTCTATGAAACAGGTAAGATTCAGAAAAACCCGATCAGTGAAGCAGACGTAGAAATTGTACGCAACTTGCTCCGTGAAATAAAACCTCATCAGATTTTCGTTGCTGGTGACTTAGCCGACCCACATGGAACTCACCGTGTATGTACAGATGCTGTATTTGCTGCTGTCGATCTTGAAAAAGAAGAAGGTGCCAAATGGCTGAAAGACTGTCGTATCTGGATGTACCGTGGTGCATGGGCTGAATGGGAAATCGAGAATATTGAAATGGCAGTGCCTATCAGTCCGGAAGAACTTCGTGCAAAACGTAACTCTATCCTGAAACATCAGTCGCAAATGGAAAGCGCTCCGTTCCTGGGTAACGACGAACGTTTGTTCTGGCAACGTAGTGAGGATCGTAACCGTGGTACAGCTACTTTGTACGATCAGTTGGGACTGGCTTCTTACGAAGCAATGGAAGCATTTGTAGAATATGTTCCATTATAAGAGTAATCATTCTTAATTAAGAGAATATAAAACAATGAAAGAAGAGTGGGAAGTTTCGATACTTCTCGCTCTTTTTTGTTTATTTTTGCGGGAGTGAAAATGAAAATAAAAGCATTGAATGATGAAAAAGATAATAGTGTTTCTTCTATGCCTCACTATAGGCGCAAACTACCTTTTCGCTCAAGACATTGAAAGAAATGTAAAAGAGCGGCTGACGGATTACTTCAACCAATATACCGCAACAGCCAAAATCAGTACTCCTAAATTGAATAGCTTCGATATTAATTACGACCGTAAGACGATTGCAATCTATGCATCGGAGAGCTTCGCCTATCAGCCTTTCCGACCAGAAACTGTAGAAAACATTTATAATCAAGTAAAAGAATTACTTCCGGGTCCCGTTCATTATTACCAACTCACCATTTATGCGGATGGGAAACCCATTGAAGATTTGGTACCTAATTTCTACCGGAATAAGAAAAAGGATAAGGAGCGGTTATCCTTAAATGTAGATTATAAAGGAGCTCCCTGGGTGAAAAACACTTCACGTCCTAATGAAATCTCACGTGGACTACAAGACCGCCATATTGCAATCTGGCAAAGCCACGGCAACTATTTCAAAAATGATAAAAACGAATGGGGATGGCAACGTCCCCGATTATTCTGCACCACAGAAGATATGTTCACTCAATCTTTTGTCCTTCCTTATGTAATTCCAATGCTGGAAAATGCAGGAGCGATTGTCTATACTCCCCGCGAACGAGATACACAAAAGAATGAAATCATTGTAGATAATGATACCCCCAATGCTTCCCTTTATTTGGAAATGGGGGGTAAAAAGATTAATTGGGCAAATGCTCCGGTAAGAGGATTTGCTCAGAAGAAAACAATCTATAAAGATGGAGAAAATCCTTTCACTGACGGGACCTGTCGTTTTATTCCGACAGAGAGAAAGAAAAAGAAGAATAAAGACCAGGTATTTGCCGAATGGGTGCCTACTCTGCCGGCAACAGGCAAGTATGCTGTTTATGTTTCCTACCAGACATTACCCAACAGTGTAAGCGACGCCAAATATCTGGTATTTCATAACGGTGGAGTTACCGAATTCAAAGTAAACCAAAAGATAGGTGGAGGCACATGGGTTTATCTCGGCACTTTTGAATTCGACAAAGGGAACAATGACTACGGTATGGTGGTTCTTAGCAACGAGAGCAGCGAACATGGAGTTGTATGTGCCGATGCAGTACGTTTTGGAGGAGGAATGGGTAACATTGCCCGCGGAGGAAGAATCAGTGGGCTACCGCGTTACTTGGAAGGAGCACGCTACTCTGCTCAATGGGCGGGAATGCCATACGAAGTATATGCCGGACGAAAAGGTGAAAACGACTATACAGACGATATCAACACACGCTCTAACGTTATCAATTATTTATCGGGCAGTTCCGTCTATAACCCACAACAGTCGGGTCTGGGCGTACCTTTGGAAATGACGATGGCATTGCACAGTGACGCCGGATGCAGCAAAACAGACGAACTGATCGGATCACTCGGCATTTACACCACCGATTTCAATAATGGCAAACTGAATGCAGGAACAGACCGGTATGCCTCACGTGATCTGGCAGACATTCTGCTGACACAGATTCAGAAAGATATTTATTCAAGCTACAGCTTGCCGTGGACACGCCGCAGCATGTGGAACCGGAATTATAGCGAAACACGTCTTCCGGCTACGCCTTCTACAATTATTGAACTACTCTCCCACCAGAACTTCGCAGATATGCAGTTAGGACATGATCCGAACTTTAAATTTACAGTGGGACGTGCCATCTACAAAGGTATTTTGCAGTTCATTACCAGCCAGCATGATAAAGAATACATTGTTCAGCCTCTGCCTGTGAGCAATTTCGCCATTCAATTCGGAAAGAAAAAGAATACATTAGAACTTTCATGGAAAGGCGAAGACGATCCGCAAGAACCGACTGCACGACCACGGGAATACATTGTATATACCCGCATCGGTTATGGAGGTTTTGACAATGGCACTTTAGTCAGCAAAACGTCCCACACCGTTAAGATAGAACCGGGACTTGTTTATTCATTCAAAGTAACTGCTGCAAACCGGGGCGGGGAAAGTTTTCCTTCTGAAATCCTCTCCGCTTATAAAGCCAAACGTGAACAGGGAAAAGTCATCATCATCAATGGCTTTGACAGAATCAGCGGTCCGGCGGTCGTTAACACTTCTGATAAAGCTGGATTCGATTTAATGCAAGATCCCGGCGTTCCGTATATATCGAATATTTCATTTTGCGGAGCACAAACCGGCTTCGACCGTACACAAGCCGGTAAAGAAGGAAAGGGAAGTCTGGGGCATAGTGGAAGCGAATTAGAAGGAATGAAAATTGCAGGAAACACGCTCGACTATCCTTTTATTCACGGAAAAGCGATTCAGGCAGCCGGAAAATATAGCTTCGTATCATGCAGCGACGAAGCGGTAGAGAACGGATTGGTTACATTAGAAGATTATCCGGTGGTAGATTATATTTTGGGACTGGAAAAAGAAGATCCTGCAAGTAAAGCATATTACAAGACATTCTCTTCGGCTATGCAACGGATTATGACCAGTTATTGCCAAGCGGGAGGTAACCTGTTTGTCAGTGGTGCTTATGTAGGAAGTGATATGAGTGGAACACAAGGAAACCGGGAGTTTACGGAGAAAATACTGAAATATGGTTATCAAGGTAGCCTGACGGATAAGAGTTCGAATCAGATTAAAGGATTGGGCCGTACTATTACAATCCCACGTCTGCCTAATGAAAGCAGTTATGCTGTACCTGCTGCGGATTGTATTGTTCCCGTAGATACTGCCTTCCCCGTATTTACGTATGCACCCGGCAATCAGAGTGCAGGTATTGCCTACAAAGGAAACTACCGTACTTTTGTATTGGGCTTTCCTTTTGAAAGTATCCAGTCTGAAGCGGACCGGGCAACTATTATGGCAGGCATCCTGGGATTCTTTACTCAAAAATAAAAAATATCCTTTTTTTTAATCCGTTTTTCATTTTAAATTCTATCTTTGCTACTATAATAACCTTTAAAACTAAAAAACAATGTATACTATACAAGCAAATCCCAGCGGTACACGCAACATAGAAGTATCTAATGAAAACTTGAGAACGATTGAAAAATATGCTCTGTTCCGTCATCTTATCGACAGTACCGGCATTGTAGATGAAGCAGTTCTGGATAAGTTGAAACTTAATATCCGCTCCCTTATCGCCAGCCAGGAGGAAGATAGCAAAGACTTGCTGGACCTTTGTATCGACGTGATTTATCACAATAACATGAAGGCATTCGGCTTGCAACAGCTCATCAAGCTCTATCTTACCTGGCTCTCCAGTCCGGAAGCGGAAGAAGAGGAGGAATAATGATTACGGTAGATACCTGCGGAATAACAGCATACAGTCCGCTGATTCCTGCAATAAAAGCGATGTGTACAGCCTCTCCGGGTGAAACGATAGAGATTATCATGAATCATGCCGATGCGTTTCAGGATCTAAAGGAATATCTGTCCGAGCAAGGTATCGGCTTCCGTGAAATCTATGACGGAGAACAAATGACATTACAGTTCACAATTAGATAATGTATCAATTATTAGCTTTGCAGATATAACAGTGTTGTTTCCTAATACAGGAGAAAGTTTTTAATTGAATTAAAACTGATATTACAAACCGAAAAGAGAGGGCTAAATCCGATTCTCTTTTCGGTTTATAATATATATACAGTCTATCTATCCCCAAAAACAGACATCAATCAGACCTTCAAATATCTATTGCCTGTATTTGTTACAAAAGCGGCTGTCTGTTGTTTTATAGCAGATTAAGGCGCTTCGATTAGTTGACATATTAATAAAATATTTTCAGAAATATGAAAATATTTTTAGATACGCAAAAACACTGCGCACCCCTTGTCTAATTTTGCCGTATCAAAAAAATAAATTATGGAAGCAACTATACAACAAAAGCTAACCGATATAGAACAAACTTATAAAGTAAGAATACTCTATTCTTGTGAATCAGGTAGTCGTGCGTGGGGATTCCCATCATTCGATAGTGATTATGATGTACGCTTTATATATATTCGCACGTTAAATGACTATCTAACGATACAGCCGAAAAAAGACCATCTGTCTTTTCCCATAAATGATGAACTGGATGTATATGGCTGGGACATATCGAAAGTATTGCAACTAGTAGTCAAATCGAACACAACACCTTTCGAATGGTTGCAGTCTCCTGTCATATACAGAGAAAACAAGAAAATTAAAGAAGAATTGTGGCAGCTCTGTCAAAACTACTTTTGCCCCAAAAGCAATATACATCATTATCTTGGTGTAGCGCACGGAGCAATGGAGACTATGCAGGAAGAAGAAATAAAAATAAAAAAACTATTTTATGTACTCCGTCCATTGTTGGCTGCACAATGGTGTGCCGAACGTGATACAATAGCCCCAATGAATATATTACCATTAATGGATTTACTATCCAGCAATATACGCAAAAAGGTATTATCTTTGATAGAAATGAAATTAACAGCAACAGAAAGCTACCTGATAAAAATAGATAAAGACCTAAGGCAGTGGATAGATATGACTTTTGATTATTGCGCAGAAGTCTCTGCACAACAAGAACGAAAAACGTTTGATATAAAAGAAGCTGACCTTTTCTTTAGAAAAATGATATTAAAATGACGATACAGGAAATAAAAGATAAAGGGTTATTACTCTTTGAATGTATAAGTGGCAGTAAAGCATACGGATTGGATACTTCTCAATCGGATACAGACCTGAAAGGAGTATTCTATTTACCCAAAGACCAGTTTTACGGTTTGGAATATATCCCCCAAGTGAATAATGAAACTAATGATGAAGTGTATTATGAACTGGGACGGTTTGTAGAATTACTTTGCAAAAACAATCCGAATATATTGGAACTATTGGCTTCGCCTAATGAATGCATATTATACAGACATCCATTAATGGATAAACTAAATATAGATATGTTTCTGTCAAAAGTTTGCAAGGACACTTTTGCCGGATATGCTTTAACCCAAATACGGAAAGCCAGAGGGTACAAAAAGAAAGTAGTAAATCCAATAGAAAAAGAACGTAAAACCATTTTGGATTTTTGCTATATAATGGATAATTATCAATCTATTCCCATAAAAGATTGGCTCAATAAAAACGGGCTTATCCAAGAATGCTGTGGTTTATCTTCTATTTCTCATGCAAAAGGAATGTATGCCTTGTTTTATGATACTGAAAAGAAACTGGGTTATCATGGGATAGCCGCAAAAGCAACAGCCAATGAAGTATCTCTATCATCTATTCCCAAAGATCAACAAGCTCTCGTCTATCTATTTTGGAATATGGAGGCTTATTCGCTCTATTGCAAAGAATATAAAGAATATTGGGATTGGGTGGAGAAACGTAACGACAGCCGCTATCAAACAAATTTAAATCATGGTAAAAACTATGATTCGAAGAATATGATACACACCATACGTTTGTTACAGGTGGCTGAAGAAATATTAAGAGACGGAACATTAAATGTAAAACGCTCAAACAGAAAACAACTTCTCGATATAAAAAGCGGAAATATGAATTATGATGATTTGTTAATGATGGCCGATAAATTAATGGAAAGTATAGAATCATATTGCTTAACATCTCCATTACCCAATGTCCCTGACAAAAACAGCGCAGAAAAAGTATTAGTGGAAATAAGAGAAAAATTATATAGATAAAATATGCGTTCCTTATAGCAGAAGAAGTGGATTGGGAGAAAATCACTATCTTTGCAGCATGAAAGAATATCGATTGACCGACTGGTTACCCACTACTAAGAAAGAAGTAGAACTTCGAGGATGGAATGAATTGGATGTCATTCTATTCAGTGCTGATGCATATGTGGATCATCCTTCTTTTGGTGCTGCCGTTATCGGACGCATTCTCGAAGCGGAAGGTTTGAAAATAGCCATCGTTCCCCAACCTAACTGGCGTGACGACCTGCGTGACTTCAAGAAGTTGGGACGTCCACGGCTATTCTTTGGTATCTCCGGCGGATGCATGGACTCGATGGTTAATAAATATACCGCCAACAAACGCCTACGCAGCGAAGATGCTTATACTCCGGACGGCCGACCGGATATGCGTCCGGACTATCCTTCCACGGTTTATAGCCAGATACTAAAGAAACTTTTTCCGGATGTTCCGGTAGTCATTGGAGGAATCGAAGCTAGTTTAAGGCGATTGAGTCATTACGATTATTGGCAGGACAAAGTGCAAAAGAGTATTTTGTGCGACAGCGGAGCAGATCTACTCATTTACGGAATGGGGGAAAAGCCTCTTGCAGATCTGGTGAAGAATATGAAAAGTCTGCTCACCACTGAAGAACCTGTACTGACAAGCAGCAAATTCAAAACGATTATCGGGTCTGTGCCCCAGACAGCCTATCTTTGTCGTGCAACAGAATGGATACCTGCCGAAGACGATCTTCAACTTTATTCACACGAAGAATGTTTGGCAGATAAAAAGAAACAGGCTAGTAATTTTCGACATATCGAAGAAGAATCCAACAAATATTCGGCTTCACGAATCACACAAGCAGTAGGAAATAAGATAGTCGTAGTCAATCCTCCCTATCCTCCGATGAGCCAGAAAGACCTCGATCATTCGTTTGATTTACCATATACCCGCCTGCCTCATCCAAAATACAAAGGGAAACGGATTCCGGCATACGATATGATTAAATTTTCCATCAACATTCACCGAGGATGTTTTGGTGGCTGTGCATTCTGTACCATTTCCGCCCATCAGGGAAAGTTTATTGTCAGCCGAAGCAAAGAGTCTATACTGAAAGAGGTAAAAGAAGTTATTCAGTTACCCGATTTCAAGGGATATTTAAGTGATTTGGGAGGTCCTTCCGCTAATATGTATCAGATGAAAGGGAAAGATGAAGCTATTTGCAAAAAATGCAAACGACCGTCATGTATTCACCCGAAAGTTTGTCCGAATTTGAATACCGATCACCGCCCTTTACTGGATATTTACCATGCTGTGGATACCTTGCCCGGAATCAAAAAATCGTTTATCGGTAGCGGTGTACGCTATGACCTGTTACTTCATCAAAGCAAAGATGAAGCTATCAACCGTAGCACTGCCGAATATACCCGTGAATTGATAGTCAATCATGTGAGTGGCCGGTTAAAAGTAGCTCCGGAGCATACCAGTGACCGGGTATTATCCGTAATGCGCAAACCTTCTTTTGAGCAATTTGAAACATTCAAAAAGATATTCGACCGCATCAACCGGGAAGAAAATCTGCGTCAACAACTGATTCCGTATTTTATCTCTTCGCATCCCGGATGCAACGAAGAAGATATGGCGGAACTTGCCGTTATCACTAAACGTCTGGACTTCCACCTGGAACAAGTGCAGGACTTCACTCCTACTCCGATGACAGTGGCTACCGAAGCCTGGTATAGCGGATTCCATCCATACACGCTAGAACCGATATTCAGTGCCAAAACCCAACGGGAGAAACTTGCACAACGGCAGTTCTTTTTTTGGTATAAACCGGAAGAACGAAAAAACATCATCAATGAGTTGAGACGTATCGGACGTTCAGATTTGATAGACAAGTTATACGGAAAAAAGAAATAACCTTTTCTCCTCATAAGACATAGAGCTTCTTATGAGGAAATGATAGAATACATCTTTTAGAAAACAGATGGTTACTGGATATCAAGATCTTTCGTCGGAGTGATGGTATTCGTAGCTATCTTATAGATAAAATAGATAGAAAGGGCAGGAGAATATACAGCAAATTTTGTACTTCCTGTTTGATTATAATATAATCTAAATGTACATATATCAGTAGCCGAGATAAAAGGCTCTTGTTTCAAATGCGAATGAATAGGGAAATTAATCATCGGAACTTCATCTGTAGTTTCCACCGGAAGCAGCCCGGAATGGAATTTCTTCCAGGATTGTATCTCCCCCTTTTTGTTAGCAATAAATAAGTAATCATTGCCGAATGGAATAACACGTGTCTTGCTTGTACCTGAAATAGCATATAACTTATATCCGTCCTTAAATGGGATGAGAATCCAGTTTAGAGGAAAGTCCTTATAGCCATACACAGGATATTTTTTATCGTCATCAAAGGCACTTTGTATTTTCTTCTTAGCCTCAATCAAACGTACTTCATATTCGGATAAGCTCCTACAAGCTTTAACTTCTGCGCAAGGAACCGTTTCATAAAGAAAAGAAGCTTCATACGTGCATTGAGCCTGATTATCAATAACAATACATTTTATAGTATCCCCTTGCTGATAAACCAGATAACCCTGTATGGTTTCCATTATATCCGGTTTAGCAACAAATATATCCGTGAAATTCCAAGCAGCCATTTCATATCGATATAATGTATTACTTTCCTCTATTATAGAATCACACTTTAGCTTCAGTTCAGCTTGTGTATAATTTACTTGTGAATATACAGTCAACCATGATGAAAGTATAATGATCAATGTTATTATGTTTTTCATGTCCCTTGTTTTTAGATATAAATGGCTCTTATCCGCTCTTGCTTTACATTCACGGCTATAAATTCAAAGATAAGTATTTTCTATCAAAAAACCTAACACGGATCTAATTATTTACAAATCAGCACCTTCTATGCTTCCTTTACCGGCAAAGCCACAATCTTCTGCAACACACTGACTGCCGTTTCCACATTAGTAACATCCTTAATGAGCATACTCCGCCTGCCGTTCTGTTCACGCAAATCACAACGACGGGTATATTTCATCATATAGTCTATCACTTTACCAAAAGCCTTACTTTGATAGAACGGACTATCCGGATTGGAAACAAAGAACAAGGTCATCCGCCCACCTTTCAGGAAGATTTTCTCTGCACCCAAACGGGCTGCAAGACGGCGTAGAGGCACAATACGGAGTAGTTCTTCCGTTTCCCGGGGAACTGGTCCGAAGCGGTCTTCCAGACGAGCACGGAAAGCTTCCACATCTTTGTCCAATGTCAGTCCATCCAGTTCACGATAGAGCAACATACGTTCGCTGCTGCCTGTTACGTAGTTGGCAGGCAACAATAGTTCGAGGTCGCTTTCTACCTGACACTCGTCTACAAACTCTTCTCCACTAATTTGTCCTTCGCCCTTGATTTCATCCGCATACAGTTCAGCAAACTCGTCTGTCTTTAACTCATGGACAGCTTCAGTAAGAATTTTCTGATATGTCTCATATCCCAAATCAGCAACAAATCCGCTTTGTTCGGCTCCAAGCAGATTTCCGGCTCCACGAATATCCAAATCCTGCATGGCGATATGAATACCACTTCCCAAATCACTAAAGTTTTCAATTGCTTGAAGACGTCGTCTTCCTTCGGCTGTCAAACTACCTAACGGAGGAGCCAGCAGATAACAAAAAGCTTTCTTATTACTACGTCCTACCCGTCCACGCATCTGATGGAGATCACTCAATCCAAAGTTTTGCGCCTGATTGATAATGATAGTGTTGGCATTCGGAATATCAATACCACTTTCGATGATTGTAGTTGCCAAGAGTACATCATAGTCGTAGTTGACAAAATCCAGAATAATCTTCTCCAGTTCTGTCGGTTCCATCTGTCCATGTCCAATTGCTACACGGCAATCCGGGATATGACGTTCGATCATCGCTTTCAATTCCGGCAAGTTCGCAATCCGATTATTGACAAAGAAGACTTGACCGTTGCGGCTCATCTCAAAATTGATGGCATCCGTTATCACTTCTTCATTAAAAGTATGCACTTCGGTCTGAATCGGATAGCGGTTAGGTGGCGGAGTAGAAATCACGCTCAAATCACGTGCACCCATCAATGAAAATTGAAGGGTACGGGGAATTGGAGTAGCAGTCATAGTCAGTGTATCCACATTCACTTTCAACTGACGCAGCTTTTCTTTGACAGAGACTCCAAATTTCTGTTCTTCGTCTACAATCAACAATCCCAAGTCTTTAAACTGGACATCTTTTCCCAAGATACGGTGGGTACCTATCAGAATACCGACATCTCCATCTTTCAATCCCTTCAATACAGCTTTGGTCTGTGCGGCAGTACGTGCGCGACTTAAATATTCCACCCGGCACGGTAATCCTTTCAGACGCTCACGGAAAGTCTGAAAATGCTGGTAAGCAAGTACTGTTGTCGGAACCAGAACGGCTACTTGTTTATTATCGGCAACGGCTTTGAAAGCCGCACGTATCGCTATCTCGGTTTTTCCAAATCCTACATCTCCGCAGACCAGACGATCCATCGGACGGTCACTTTCCATATCTGCCTTGACATCAATCGTCGCCTTGCTCTGATCCGGTGTATCTTCATAAATAAAGGATGCTTCCAGCTCACGCTGCAAGAAACTATCGGGACTGTAAGAGAAACCTTTTTCCTGACGACGCTGCGAATACAATTTTATCAAATCGCGGGCAATGTCCTTGATTTTACTCTTCGTACGTTCTTTCAGTTTCTCCCATGCACCTGTACCTAATTTGTTAAGCCGGGGAGCCTCTCCTTCTTTACCTTTATATTTGGAAACCTTATGCAGGGAATGAATCGAGACGAACACCACATCTTCATTTTGAAACACCAGTTTCAAAACCTCTTGCGTAGTATCACCATTCGGAATACGTACCAAGCCGGAAAAACGTCCGATACCATGATCCGTATGCACCACATAGTCTCCCGGAGTGAACTGATTCAGTTCTTTCAAGGATAGTGCCACTTTTCCCGAACGGGCTTTATCACTTTTCAGATTATATTTATGAAAACGATCAAACAACTGATGGTCTGTGAAGATACAGAGCCGCAGTGTGTTATCTACAAAACCTTCGTGAATGGTACGTTCTACGGGAGTAAAATTAATCTTATCACCCCGATCTTCAAAAATAGCTTTGATACGATCTGTTTGCTTCATGCTGTCACTGCAGATAGATAGCGAATAGCCTTTTTCCAGATAATCCTTAAAAGAAGAAGCTACCAGATCGAAATTCTTATGAAAGATAGGCTGGGCAGATGTATTGAAAGTAACGCTGGCATTAGGCGTTCCAGTCGGTTTGTTACCAAATTCCAACCGGCGGAAATCGAGTGCCCGTACAGTAAACTCGCTGCCGTCTATCAATTTCCCTTCCAATGTAATGCCACCATTCTCTTCGACCTCCTGAACGGCTATTGCCTGTGGAGTCAGCGCCTCATCGTGTACCACCTGGATTCGCTCGCGCAACCAAAGAAAATCGCGCATCGCCAAGGTAGTCTCTTTCGGGATGAAATCCAGAAAAGAAGTTGTTACATCACCTGTCACCGCCAAATCGGGAACAATAGACACTCCATCTTTCTTCTCACGGGATAATTGAGACTCCACTTCAAAGGTACGAACACTTTCCACTTCATCACCAAAGAAATCGATGCGATAAGGATATTCCGAAGCAAAAGAGAAAACATCGATAATACTACCGCGAACAGCATATTGTCCCGGTTCATATACGTAGTCTACATATTCAAAACCATAACTATGCAACACATCGGTAATGAAAGTGGTATCCACTTTCTCTCCTACATTCAACTTCAGCGTTTTATTACTCAATTCCTTGCGCGACACCACTTTCTCCGCCAATGCATCCGGGTACGTAACGATACATAATCCCTCTTCCCCCTTTTGCAAGCGGCTAAGTACTTCTGTGCGCAAAATCTCATTGGCCGCATCTTTTTGTCCATACTTGATGGAGCGACGGAATGAAGATGGAAAGAACAAAACTCTTTCCGTACCCAATATCTGCGTCAAGTCGTGATAGAAATATCCGGCTTCTTCAAGATCACCTAAAATAAATACAAACGGGCAACCACCCTCTTGCACCAGTACAGAAGAAAAAAGAGAAGCGGCGGATGCACACAGTCCTCCGCAAAAAACAGTCTGAACGGAAGTGTCCTTCAACAAGCGCTTCATTACTGCCATATTGGGATGGGCAGCATATTGTTGTTGCAACTCAGTTATTGTCATACCTATAAAATTTCCCCGCAAAATTACAAAAAAGATTGGGAGTATACACCCAAAGAACAGAAGTATTATAATAAGGTATCTGCCGGACATTACTTAGATGTGGGGCGAGTGCTGTTAAGCCGTGGGCTAAACGTCCGTGAGCCGCGGGATGAGCACTGCTAAGACGTGGGCTTACCCCAAGCGAGGTGCGGGCTTAGTTCCGACAACATGCCGTCTTATTCCGAATGGGGCATGAAACACGTTAAATTTTCCTTAGTTCAGCTATAACTAAAGGAAAAAGAACTACTTTTGTTTCTAAATTTTATAGTATCTATATGCAGACATCGGATAGCATTGTAATTATCCCCACCTATAATGAACGGGAGAACATAGAAAATATCATCCGTGCCGTTTTCGGCCTTCCCCAAGTATTCCATATTCTGGTCATAGAAGACGGCTCTCCGGACGGGACGGCAGCCATCGTAAGAAAACTGCAACAAGAATTTCCCGAACAGCTTTTTATGATAGAACGTAAAGGAAAACTAGGACTGGGTACTGCCTACATTACCGGATTTAAATGGGCACTGGAACACGCATACGAGTATATTTTTGAAATGGATGCAGACTTCAGTCATAATCCGAATGATTTACCCCGTTTGTATCAGGCTTGTTCGGAACAAGGAGGAGATGTATCTATCGGTTCCCGTTATGTCAGCGGAGTGAATGTAGTGAATTGGCCGATGGGACGGGTATTGATGTCATACTTCGCCTCTAAATATGTGCGGTTTATCACCGGAATACCTGTACATGACACCACTGCCGGATTTGTTTGCTACCGCCGTCAGGTATTGGAAACGATCGATTTAGATCATATTCGCTTTAAAGGATATGCCTTTCAGATTGAAATGAAATTCACTGCTTACAAGTGTGGTTTCAAAATTATCGAGGTTCCCGTTATCTTCATTAATCGTGAATTAGGGACTTCAAAAATGAATAGCAGCATCTTTGGAGAAGCCATATTTGGTGTGATAAAATTAAAAGTAAATAGTTGGTTCCATAAATTCCCACAAAAGAAATGAAACGTACACTGATTCAAAACGCCGTTATTGTCAACGAAGGAAGAAAAGTTCTGGGTTCAGTAGTAATCGAGAATGAAAAGATAGCCGAAATATTGGTTGGTGAAGAAAACGCAACTGCCCCCTGCGACGAGATAATAGACGCAACCGGGTGTTATCTTTTGCCGGGTGCCATCGACGAACATGTGCATTTCCGCGATCCCGGACTGACTCATAAGGCAGATATCACCACAGAAAGTCGTGCTGCGGCAGCAGGAGGTGTCACCTCTATCATGGATATGCCCAATACCAATCCGCAAACTACTACATTGGAGGCTTTGGAGGAAAAATTTGTTCTGTTGGGTGAAAAGTCTGCAGTCAACTATTCCTGCTATTTCGGAGCAACGAATAATAACTATACCCAGTTTGCACAACTGGATAAACACCGGGTTTGTGGAGTAAAGTTATTTATGGGGTCAAGCACCGGCAATATGCTGGTAGACCGGATGGCCAGTCTGCGTAATATATTCGGTGGAACCGATCTGCTCATCGCTGCTCATTGCGAAGATCAGGGAATTATCAAAGAAAATACGGATAAATATAAGAAAGAATACGGAGACGATGTACCTTTGGCTCTTCATCCGCTCCTTCGTTCGGAAGAGGCTTGCTATCGTTCATCCGAACTGGCAGTGCAGTTGGCACGTGAGACAAACGCCCGCCTGCACATCATGCATATTTCCACAGCTAAAGAGTTGAGCCTGTTTTCTAACGTACCTTTGGTACAAAAAAAGATCACGGCAGAAGCCTGTGTTTCTCATCTGCTCTTTACGGAAGAGGACTATCAGACACTGGGTGCCCGCATCAAATGCAACCCTGCCATTAAGACAGCGCAAGACCGGAAAGCCTTGCAAGAGGCTGTCAATAGCGGTTTGATTGATGCTATTGCCACAGATCATGCCCCACATTTACTTAGCGAAAAAGAAGGCGGTGCCTTAAAAGCAATGTCCGGAATGCCGATGATTCAGTTCTCACTCGTCAGCATGTTGGAGTTGACAGAAAAAGGAGTGTTTACTATCGAAAAAGTAGTAGAAAAGATGGCTCATGCCCCTGCGCAGATGTATGAGATACAAAACAGAGGATTCATTCGCAAAGGCTATCAGGCTGACCTGGTATTAGTCCGTCCCGGAAGCGAATGGACTGTAACAACCGATTGTATTCTAAGCAAATGTAAATGGAGCCCATTAGAGGGACACACATTCGACTGGAAAGTAGAGAAAACATTTGTAAACGGACATCTGTTATATAACAACGGAGAAATAGACGAGACTTATCGCGGACAGGAATTAAGATTCAGATAAACAGCAGCTCGCCTTCAACAAGCCTATGAGTACCATTTTGTCTTATAAAATACATACAGTCACTCCCTACATCAACTGGATTTACTTTTTCCACGCATGGGGTTTCCAACCGCGTTTTGCAGCCATCGCCAACATTCACGGATGTGATGCCTGCCGTGCTTCGTGGCTGACAACTTTCCCCGAAGAAGAGCGTAATAAGGCTTCCGAAGCAATGCAGCTATTCAAAGAAGCCAATCGGATGCTCGATCTGCTCGACCGGGATTATGAAGTAAAGACCATCTTCAAGCTTTGCAAGGCAAACTCTGACGGGGATAACCTGATTATTGAGAAAGAAAAAGACCGGTTCATCACTTTTCCTTTACTGCGCCAGCAAACGCCGAAAAGAGACGGTAGTCCTTTTCTTTGTCTAAGTGACTTTATCCGCCCGATCTCTTCCGATATCCCGGATACCATCGGTGCTTTTGCCTCTTCCATTGATGCAGACATGGAAGGATTGTACGAACAGGACCCTTATAAACACCTGCTTGTCCAAACCCTCTCCGACCGACTGGCAGAAGCAGCAACAGAAAAGATGCATGAATATGTGCGCAAAGAAGCGTGGGGATATGCCAAAGACGAGAATTTAGGCATAGCGGACTTACTGGTCGAGAAGTATCAAGGCATTCGCCCTGCTGTCGGCTACCCGTCTTTACCGGATCAATCTGTCAACTTCCTGCTGGATGAACTGTTGGACATGAAGCAGATAGGCATTTCGCTGACCGAAAACGGAGCTATGTACCCGCACGCTTCTGTTTGCGGGCTTATGTTCTCACACCCGGCTTCCGAATACTTCTCCGTCGGAAAGATTGGAGAAGACCAATTGGAAGATTATGCCCGCCGTCGGGGAAAAAGTATCGAAGAAATGTGTAAGTTTCTGGCAGCTAATCTCCAATAGCCCTTATTCTCCTGTGATTTTTCTCCTTTTCTCACGACTAACTAACCAGAAAAGTAATCATAGATTCCATGAGAGAACAAACAGCAGAGGTTAGCGCCCCTATTGAGCAAGAGTTTTTATCGGTGATCCGCGAATATGAACGGGTGATCTACAAGGTATGCTATCTGTATGCCAATCCCAATGCTCCTCTCAATGATCTGTATCAGGACGTGGTACTGAATCTTTGGAAAGCCTATCCCAAATTCAGAAAAGAATGTAAGGTTTCCACCTGGATTTACCGTATTGCCCTCAACACCTGTATCAGCTTCTATCGTAAAGAAAAGAATGTGCCGGAAATAGTCAGCCTCACCAGAGATACTGACTGGGCCATAGAAGCACACGACCCGATCAACGAAATGCTGAAACAGCTCTATCAGATGATTAACCAACTGGGACAACTCGACAAATCAATTATCCTGCTTTATCTCGAAGACAAAAGTTACGAGGAAATAGCAGAAATCACCGGACTGACGGTTACCAATGTAGCGACCAAACTAAGTCGCATCAAAGACAAACTTAAAAGAATGAAAAAGGAGGAATAAGATATATGGAACTGGAAGAACTGAAAAAATCTTGGAATGCCCTGGATGAACACTTGAAAGACAAAGAGTTCATCAAAGAAGAAGAGCTTGAAAAGCTGATAAGGCATGCGGACAAAGGTATCCATGCCATTGCCAGACTGAACATCAAGCTTATTCTGATTTCTCTGCCGATACTGATCTTATTTTTAGCGGAGGTACTGTTGCACAACAGATTAAACCCGATCTATATCATTATCATTTTCGCATGGATTCCTGCCCTTTGCTGGGATATCGTCACCACCCGTTTCCTCCAACGCACACAAATAGACGAGATGCCTTTGGTAGAAGTAATCAGCCGCGTGAACCGTATCCATCGATGGACCATCAGGGAACGATTGATTGCTATTGCCTTTCTCCTAGTCCTGGCTATACTTTCATTTATCTACTGGCAAGTGTGGCAATATGGAATGGGCATGATTGCTTTCTTCATCCTGTTATGGGGCGGAGGACTGGGATTGATCTTATGGATTTACCGCAAGAAGTTCTTAAATCGTATCCACGAAATCAAAAAGAATTTAAGCGAACTGAACGAATTAATGTAAAAGAATCCAACCTGAATAATTCATACTAAGTAGTAAGGAGTGTGCTTACCCCACCACGGTAAGCACACTTTTTCCATTCACTTTCTTATGTACCTGCACCTGAACAGAAATCCGTTCACTCATCTCCTGCACATGAGAGATTACTCCTATTTTCCGCCCCTGCATCTGTAATTGTTCCAATGCTTCCATCGCTGTACGCAAACTTTCCGCATCCAAAGAGCCGAAACCTTCATCAATAAAAAGAGATTCAACTTTCAGATTATTACTTGACAAGGAAGACAAACCTAAAGCCAGTGCCAAAGAAATCAGGAACGATTCACCTCCTGAAAGAGAGTACACGGTCCGTATTTCATCGCACATATCGCAATCTATTACCTGAAGTGCCAACGTATCGGGTACCTGTTGCAGCTTATAGCGTTTAGAGAGATAGGATAAATGTTGATTGGCATGAAGCAACAACAAATTCAAAGTATAACTTTGAGCAATCACTTTAAATTTCGCTCCATCCGCACTGCCAATCAGTTTATTCAATTTTGCCCAACGTTCGGCAACAGTTTGTTTCTCTGCCAGTTCCTTCGCAATCTGTTCCACAGTCAGTTTATTCTTTGCTTGTTGTAGCAGGCGGGCTTCCATAGTAGAAAGGGCACGTTCTATATTCAGGTTTTCTTCCTGTTGCTTCTTTATTATTTCGGGAAGCAGTTCGGGAGACTCTATCTTTTTATACTGTTCTTGCAACTCTCCTATAGCCAGTGCAATTTGCTTCATCTCTCCTTGCAAACCGGAAAGCCGGTTGTGTACCGCCTCTACTTCTTTACGTGCTTTCTCCAAAGCGAGATTCAGCTCTTTCTCTCTTTTTGCTACGGCAGCTTCCGCTTCATCCGCACTTTTTCCTTTCAATAGCTGAGAACGTTCCTGACGAAGCACATTCAGCGCTTTCTCTATCACTTCAAATCTCTTTAGTTCGGCCGAAGCAGCATTCTGTAAGATTACCAGCTGTTCTTTGGCAGACGATACTTTCTGCATAGCCAAACGACAGAGAGAAACATTCTCACGGAGGGCTTCGCAATGTGTACGTATCTTTTTAATTTCTTCATCGCCGCACTGCCATTCTGCATAAAGATTGCGATATTCCAAAATACGTTCTGCCAGTTCCGCCAAACGGTGTTGTATTTGCTCTTCGTTTCCGGCTTCAATCCCTGCTTTATATAATGCTGCCAACTGTTCCGCGATCTGTCCGTCCACCGTTTTTTGATGCGCCAAATCACGTTGCAGAGCAATGCTCCGGTTATTCATCTGCTGGCAGTTGGTTGATGCTACATTATACTCCTGCTCTATACTCCGGAAAAGAGTATCTACCACCTCCTGTTCCTGATGATAAGGATGCGCTGTGCTACCGCAAACCGGACAAGCCTCCCCTTCCTGTAATTGCCGGCGCAATGCTTTCACGTCTTTTCCCACTGCCATACGTGCATTTTCGTAAAGACGTTGAGTAACTTTCAATGCAGTTTCTTGCTCCGTCAATTGTTTCAGACAATTGGCTACTTCTTTCTCCAGTCTTTCTATTTCCGTCTTTGCTTTCGTCTGCGTTTCCGTTAATTGCCGGATATTCTGCTGACGAGTCAACTCCTTTTGCAACTTCACCTGTTCTTCGGCCAATAACGGATATCCGAAAGTATTTAAACGCAATAAACGTTCCTCATTCGTACTTGTAGCGGCAGCCAGTTTGCTTTCTTCTTGCCGTAGAATCTCTTCCACCTGTTCAAGTTGCAGTGCTTCTTCTATCCCTACATGGCTTAATAAGCGGTTCAGAGAAGAATAAGACACCTGTAATTGTTCCGCAGCCACTCGCATTTTTTGTTCCTGCTCCGCCACCTGCCTGTTAGCCGCTTGTAAAATCTGCTGCGACTGTATATAGCTGCTTTGTTGAGACTGTATCTGTACATCCAATTGACGTGCTTTCTTCAAGTCTGGCTGTATGGCCTCCCATTGTGCCTTAAAATGCACCAGTCCTTCCTCTTGGGAAGCCAATGCACCCTGCAGAACTTTCTCCCTAGCCTGTTCCTCCTGTTCTTCCTGCTGCTTTTTCTTCCAAAGTTCTTCCTGTATTTTTAATGAACGAACCACATTCAGTTGTTCATTCTGTTCTGCCAGCAGTTTAATCCCTAATGCACGCTTTTCAGTCGATAGTTCTTTCTCTTTTTGCAGAGCAAGCAGCTCTTCTTCCGGCATCAATTCGATCACATTCATTCGATTCTGAATCAAGGTCACCTCTTCTTGTGCCGCCTTATTCCGGGCATAGACCTCTTGAGAAATCCGGGAATACACGCCGGTTCCTGTCAACTTCTCCAGTAATTCTGCTTTTGCCGCCCCTTTTGATTTCAGAAATGTAGCAAAATCATTTTGTGCCAATAATACTGTACGGGTGAACTGTTCATACGTCAGGCCAACCAACTCCACCAACTGAATCAACAACTCTTTCTTGGTACCTTGAAATTCTTTCTCCGTATCCAGTTCTTTCACTTCCAGCGTTTGTGGCTGCAAAGAACCGTTTATCTTGTTTCTTGTCCGCCTCACCGACCAACGAGAACGGTAACGCCGTCCGTCAATACCTAAAAAATCGACTTCCGCATAACCATCACTTGTCCCCCGCCGCAGCAAATTTCTAACATCAGACTGATTAATCTGATTGTCTCCCACATCTGCCAGGTTCACATTTTCCACTGAAGTAGCGAAACGGGGAGCCTTATCATACAATGCCAGGCATAAGGCATCTAATAAAGTAGACTTACCTGCACCGGTAGGTCCTGAAATGGCAAAGATACCTGCAGAATGTAATGGTTCTGTCCTAAAATCCACTTCTACCGTTCCTTCTATCGAGGTCAGATTCTTCAATCGTATAGCTAGTATTTTCATTCTCCTTCCTCCTCTTCTTTACGGGTAGCAGCCAAATAGGCCTCTTCAAACAAACCTGTCAGTTCTACAGGCATTTCCACCTGATAAATCTTCTCAAAGGCAGACTGTGCAATCTGTAAGGGAGACATTTCCTGCAACCCCCTCTTCCAGTTTTCATTTTCTTTCGTCGTATTTCCAGTTTCAGTGCGATAGGTAGAAACAATACGCGCCAACCGATAGTTTTTATCTGCCAGTGCCTCTTCAATCTCCTGTCGAAGCATAGGTTCCGGTTCCTCCAACAATACCTTTACTTCCAGATATGGGGCTACGGCTTCTGTCTCGGGTAGTTCCTTCAAGGCTTCCAAGATAGCTTCCGGTGAAACAGGTTCTCCGTTCGGGACACTCACCAAAGGTATTAATTTCGGGCATTCCAACCGTTCAATGTCCACGGCACAACCTCCGTCGAAAGTCACCATCACGACTCCATGATGATAATGTTTCTCAGCAAAAGACATCGGAATGGGGCTTCCGGCATACCGTACATTCTCTCTTCCGGACACTCGCTGCGCTTTATGTATATGTCCCAATGCCGTATAAGCTATCTGTTCGGAAAAAGCTTCCGGAGATACGCACTCTAACCCACCAATCACGGTACGCTCGCTATAATCCTTCTCTGCAATCTCCGATCCTGTAGCCTGCAAATGACCGATGGCAAGAATCGCCTGATTCTCCGTCCTTCGCTTCCATAGCCTTTGCAAAAGTTGTGCATAAAGTTCGCGAACTCCCTCCGCATACGGATTGCCTTCCGTTTGCACGGCCGGATAATCTCCCTGACGCAGAAAAGGAACTGCCATGCAAAGCAATTCCACTTCCCCTTTCCGGTTCTTCAGTTCCACAGTCAAATGGTCATAATCGATTTCTCCGCCTTCGAGCTTGCGAACTACCCCTCTGACTTCCGTCCGCATAGCTTGCAACAGAGGCAAAGGAGCTTCCAGGCGTGCTGCCGAATCATGGTTGCCGGCAACAATGACAATCTGCAAATACGGATTCTCCGCTGTCACCCGATAAATAAACTGATAATACATGCTTTGGGATGCAGCGGAAGGGTTGGAAACATCAAAAATATCTCCGGCTATAATCAATGCATCAATCTCTTTCTGACGAATTTCTTCTGCCAGCCAATTCAGGAATACTTCATGTTCTTCCGTGCGATCATAACCAAAAAAGGTTTGTCCCAGATGCCAGTCGGCAGTATGTAATATACGTATCATAATTTTGTAACTATCTCTAATAACAAGAGGCAAAAATAACACAATCAAAAAGATTATATCACATCTGCCTCTCTTTTTTACCAATAATCATGTATATTTGCAGGATAAAAATCCAACCCTATGAAGATACTGTATTATATTTATCAGATTTGCATCGCTTTGCCTATTTTATTAGTGTTGACCATCCTCACGGCAATCGTCACTATTGTAGGTTCTCTCTTGGGAGGAGCCCACATCTGGGGATATTATCCGGGGAAGATTTGGTCACAATTAATTTGTCTGTTTCTGTTGATTCCCGTGAAGATTGAGGGACGTGAAAAGTTGCATGACAAGACTTCCTATATTTTCGTACCTAACCATCAGGGTTCATTTGATATTTTCCTTATTTACGGCTTCATCGGAAGAAACTTTAAGTGGATGATGAAAAAAAGCCTGCGCAAACTGCCGTTTGTAGGAAAAGCCTGTGAAAGTGCAGGACATATCTTTGTAGACAGATCCGGCCCTAAAAAAGTATTGGAAACAATCCGGCAGGCAAAAGACTCATTGAAAGATGGGGTTTCTCTCGTTGTCTTTCCTGAAGGAGCGCGTACATTTACAGGACACATGGGATACTTTAAGAAAGGCGCTTTCCAGTTGGCAGATGATTTACAGTTGGCGGTTGTACCCGTCACCATTGACGGCTCATTCGAAATTCTGCCACGCACAGGCAAATGGATACACCGTCATCGTATGATTCTGACTATTCATGAACCTATTCCTCCCAAAGGGAAAGGAATGGAAAATATCAAGGCAGCCATGGCAGAGGCCTACGCTGCGGTTGAAAGTGCCCTGCCGGAACAATACAAGGGAATGGTGAAAAACGAAGATCAAGACCGATAGTCAGTACATAATCTTATATAAATATGGGGATGCTCACGCACCCCCATATTCCTAACCAGTTTTATGCATCAAACTATTAAATTAAGAAATTCAGATATTTAGATGTTTTGCAAGGTTATGGTTTGGTTTGACATCATTTGTAATTCTTGAAAAGTCAAATTAAAACTTTTATAAATCTCCTTTTCTAAATTCTCTAATGAGAAAGATTCATTTCTGACGCCATTAATCTTCCCTCTAAACCGATTGTTATAATGCTTGCGAAATGTATCCGGAGTAACCAGACCTCCCAAGCCATAATCACCCACTACAATCACCGGCTTTCGGCGCAATACCCCTTCGTAAGCGGTAATCCCCGCACCAATAATCAAGTCGGCTTCTTCAATCAGTTTACCGATCTCACTCTCGGAGGATATATAATCCACCTGATACTCTGAATATTTACTTAATAGAACTCCTATCCTTAACCTGGTGCGAGAATTAGCTATTCCGACAACAATGCTGGCTTTTTGTTCTATTAACTGCAATTCGTCACCTCTTAAAGAAGAGGCGGCAGATAATTCATTAGGATTTTTCATATAGCTATTTGGTTTTTGTTGTGTCAAAAGTACAGCATGCATCCGAAAATACAAAAAAAGTCACCCGGACAAAATCAGCGTGCCTGATTTTCCGTAAACACCTACATTTCAATAAAATACAGATTAGCGTTCTATTAATGACCCGGACAATTCATTTTTTATTTATCAAAAATCCCTTAAAAATACATTCAAATCTTCTTGTGGAGAAATGCCTAATCGGCCTTTCAGCCTTCCTTTTGCTTTGGTAACAGAATCGGAAGAGGTCTGAAAAATACGTGCCAGTTCTTCATTGGTCAGTCCAAATTTAAGAAAGCAACAGATCTCAAGATCATGTTTAGTTAATAAAGGAGTTTTGTCAAGCAACCGGGTAACGTAATTAGAATAGAGTAAATCAAACAGGCTAAACAATTTATAGCGTTCTCCATTAGACAATTTACCTCTTAATGTTCCCTCTTTGATAGCAAGCAGCAGACGAAAAGCAGATATGTACTGTTCAGAAGAGGGTCCGACAGTTAATTCTCCTCCCAATTCTTTCAACAGTCCCGATAAGGTTTTGTTCTGCATACTTAGAAGTACAATCTTTCCATTCAACTCGCCTACCTTCATTCGATTTTCTTCCAGTATGCGGTTCTCTTCCAGTACTTGATCTTTCAACTCCTGGATTTCTTCCATCTCCTGCTGGTATCGCTTTATCTCCTCTTCATTATCTCTAATCTGGGATTCGATTTCGGCAATCTTCTTCCTGTGATTTTTACTTTTATAGTAGTAATAACACATATAGAAGGCCACAATCAGGAAAATAACCGTACCGCAAAATATAAAAACTGTACGGTCCACTTTCAGTTGTAGATTATCATTCCGGAGTTTCTCATTCTCGTACTGCTTTTGCAGTTCTGTTATCAACTCCTGCGAATCGACTTCATCCAATACATTCACGATAGAGTCCGCTTTTTCATGGTAGATAATCGCTTCTTCAAAATTATCAATATCTTTTTCCAGAAAGTATAAATTGTTATATGCGTCAATACGGGTATATTCTTTAGAAGAATTGATACTCATCTTAAAATATTTCCGGGCATTCTCTACATCGCCCATCTGTATATACAAATAGCCGAGAGACATACACTCCACGTATTTCCTTTCTTCATCCGTTTCTTTTTCATAAGCAGCAAGAAAATAGCGTTCTGACTTTTTCAGTTCTCCCATAGAACGGTACAGTATCCCCAACTCATGTAAAATGGAAACTTCAGACGGATATTGTTTTTCCCTGGCTAGTTCTAAAGCGTAAGTATAATAGAAATAGCAGCTATCCCATTTATTCTGAAACAAATAAGCCCGCCCTATATTTTGCCCGGCTCTGACAAGACTCAAAGAATCTTTCAACTCTTCATAGATCGTATATGACTCCCGAAAATTCTTCAACGACTCCTGATACAATTTCTTTTTCCGGTTAATCATCCCTATCTCATCAGTAGCCATTGCAAACATCTTACAACATTGAATATTCCCGAACATTTCTTTTGCCGAAGATAAAAACGTCAAAGCCTCTTCATCTTTGCCCAATTCACGCAGCACTCTTCCATAATAATACTGTGCTTTAGCACGCGTAACAGAGTCACCACGCTCTACAGTATAGTAATTCAGCGCCAGTGCAATCAATGAGTCAGAAGTAAACTTCACATAGTTCTGATCCATCGCCTGCGTCAATAAAAGTGCATAATCCGCCTGCAACTTTCCACGCAATTTTTCAGTATGAGGTATTGACTTTAATAGATACAGAGCTGTATCCGGAAGAGATTCCATGCACATTTCGATCCTCTGGAATGCCGCATCAGGGGCCTCCGAATCTCTATGACAAGAAATCGATAAGACTAAAATAAAAAAGAAAGCGGCGTATACCGAAACAGTAGTCGTTTTCACTTTACTTGAGTTTTGTGCAAAAATACACAAAAAACTCAAGTATTACTTATTTGTTGAAGCATTTTGTTCCAATCGTTGATGTTCTTCTATCAACTTCATGTTTTCTCTTGCTTTAGACAGAAACTCTCTAACCAGCTTATTGTCTTTAAAAGAATAAGGAGCATCCTTGATTATATCATCAATCTGCGGAGTCATAATAGGATAGGGCAAAGAGCTGCAGAGCATCATAAACACACTGGGTCCCAGCACATTTTCGTAATTATCGGAGATGAACGTTTTTACATACTGATTCATCGCTTTCATCAGTGAGTCTCCTTCCACCACCAACTGACCGTGAATTTCATCCAGATCGCCTCCATCCAGTACCATACGGGTTTCCTTCTGCTCCAGTTCACCAATGCTTTCTTCCAATTGGTTTCTTTTGCTGATAAACTCGTACAGTGCATTATTTAAAGATGTTCCGACTGCCTTGAGGTCCGTATTGCTAATGGTAACAGTTATCTTCCCACTTTCCAGCACAATCGGCATAATGCTTTCTTCATCCATGTAAAGTGTCACCATCTGTACGGAATCTATTTTCCCTTTCATTGAGAACAGACCATGCACTACTTCAGCTGAATCCAGCTTCACCCACTCTCCATCACGAAGGGACTTAAGATACAACATCTTTCCATCCAGACTATTCACTGAAGAGGTTCCTTCAATCTTGTACTTACTGGTGCAGGAAGCCAAAAACGGAAGCAAAAGCAAAAAAGGCAAAATTTTATTCACGTTCATCTATTCATTAAATTCTGGGTACAAAGGTACAACTGATTCAGAATTCAAAGAAACATTTTATCAATATTTAAATCTTGTAAGACTCTTTTCTTTAATAATCCTTATAAACATAGGTATAAGGCTATTTTTTTCATTTAGTTTATCTAATTTTGCGGTCATGAAAACATCAACATTTGCCCCTTTTGCCAAACCGCTTTATGTAATGGTAAAGCCTGTAGGTGCCGTATGTAATCTAGCATGCGATTATTGCTATTATTTGGAAAAGGCCAACCTATACAAAGACAATCTGAAACACGTAATGAGCGATGAACTTCTGGAAAAGTTTATCGACGAGTACATTAACTCACAAACCATGCCGCAGGTGCTTTTCACCTGGCACGGAGGAGAAACACTGATGCGACCGCTCTCCTTCTACAAAAAGGCGATGGAACTACAAAAAAAGTATGCCCGCGGACGAACGATCGACAACTGCATCCAAACCAACGGAACCATGCTCACCGACGAATGGTGCGAGTTCTTCCGTGAAAATAATTGGCTGGTAGGAGTCTCTATCGATGGTCCCCAGGAGTTTCATGACGAGTATCGCAAAAACAAAATGGGAAAACCCTCTTTTGTGAAAGTGATGCAAGGCATCAATCTTTTGAAAAAACATGGGGTGGAATGGAATGCGATGGCGGTTATTAATGACTTCAATGCCGACTATCCACTAGACTTTTATCGTTTCTTCAAAGAAATCGGTTGTCAGTATATCCAATTCGCTCCTATCGTTGAACGTATTCTCTCACATGAGGACGGTCGTCACCTCGCTTCTCTTGCAGAAAATAAAGCCGGAACTCTTGCCGATTTTTCAATCACTCCGGAACAATGGGGCAACTTCCTTTGTGCTCTTTTCGACGAATGGGTGAAAGAAGATGTAGGCAAGTACTATGTACAAATATTCGATTCGACTCTGGCGAATTGGATGGGCGAACAGCCTGGTATATGCACAATGGCAAAGACCTGCGGTCATGCCGGTGTGATGGAATTCAACGGAGATGTTTATTCGTGCGACCATTTTGTATTTCCCGAATATAAATTAGGTAATATTTATAGTAAAACTCTGGTGGAAATGATGCATAGCGAGCGTCAGCACAATTTCGGGAACATGAAATATCAGTCTCTCCCTACTCAATGCAAGGAATGTGAGTTCCTGTTTGCCTGCAACGGAGAATGCCCGAAAAATCGTTTCAGCCAAACGGCAGAAGGCGAACCGGGATTGAATTACTTATGCAAAGGCTATTACCAGTTCTTTAAGCATGTAGCTCCTTATATGGACTTTATGAAAAACGAACTGATGAATCAACGTCCGCCTGCTAATATCATGGAAGCACTGAAGAACGGAGATTTGAAAATTGAATACTAACCAATCATATATTTTAATTTTATCATTAAATAATGAACAGACTAAGACTTTATCTATTAGCGCTGGCTGCGCTTTTTGTATGTTCCGTTAAAGCGGATGAGGGTATGTGGCTATTGCAACTGATGCAACAGCAACACTCCATAGACATGATGAAAAAACAAGGATTAAAACTGGAAGCACAGGACCTATATAATCCGAATGGAATTTCTCTTAAAGATGCCGTAGGTATATTCGGAGGCGGATGTACTGGAGAAATTATCTCACCCGAAGGTTTGATTCTGACCAATCACCATTGTGGCTACGCCTCCATCCAGCAACATAGTAGTGTTGAGCACGATTATCTGACTGATGGTTTCTGGGCTACTTCCAGAGACAAAGAACTCCCTACTCCGGGATTGCAATTCACATTTATCGAACGTATCGAAGATATTACGGATATTGTCAATGCCAAGATCGCGGCGAAAGAAATCACCGAATCCGAATCATTCAGCAATATATTCCTTCAAAAGCTGGCTCATGATCTTTATTTTAAAAGTGACCTGACAGACAAAAAGGGAATTGTTCCGCAAGCTCTTCCGTTCTATGCCGGAAATAAATTCTATCTTTTCTACAAGAAAATATATCCGGATGTACGTATGGTAGCCGCTCCACCCTCTTCTATCGGTAAGTTTGGTGGTGAAACAGACAATTGGATGTGGCCGCGTCATACCGGCGACTTTTCCATGTTCCGTATTTATGCAGATGCAAATGGTGAACCGGCAGAATACAGCGAGAGCAACGTCCCACTGAAAACCAAGAAACATTTGTCTATCTCTATCAAAGGATTGAAAGAAGGAGATTATGCAATGATTATGGGATTCCCCGGAAGTACGAGCCGCTACCTGACTGTATCAGAAGTAAAAGAACGTATGGAATCGGAAAACGATCCACGTATCCGTATTCGTGGTGCACGTTTGGCTGTCCTGAAAGAGGTAATGAATGCCAGCGACAAAATCCGTATTCAATATGCTAACAAGTATGCGGGTTCCAGCAACTATTGGAAAAACTCCATCGGCATGAATAAGGCCATCATCGATAATGATGTATTGGGAACAAAAGCTGCACAAGAAGCCAAATTCGCAGAGTTTGCAAAAGCACAAAACAATGCTGAATATACAGCGGTAGTGAAGAACATTGATGACCTGGTAGCTAAGACAACTCCTCTCAACTATCAGTACACCTGTTTGAGAGAGACTTTCTTCGGAGCTATCGAATTTGGCAATGTGATGTTGACTAAAACACGCGAAGCATTGCTTGAGAAAAACGATTCTGTAATCGAAGCACGCATGAAAGCCTTGGAAAGCACTTACGAAAGCATCCATAACAAAGATTACGATCATGAAGTAGACCGCAAGGTAGCGAAAGCCTTGTTCCCCTTATATGCTGAAATGATTCCGGCAAACCAACGTCCTTCTATTTATAAGGTTATTGAGCAGAAATATAAAGGCGATTATAACAAATTCGTTGATGATATGTATGACAACTCTATTTTTGCCAACCGGGCAAACTTCGAGAAGTTTACAAAGAAGCCTTCAGTGAAAGCGATTGACAATGATCTGGCACTGCAATACTGCCAGTCTAAATACGACTTGATGGATACACTGGCTTCCCAGCTCAAGGATATGGATCGGGAACTAGCTTTGCTGCACAAAACTTATATCCGTGGTCTAGGTGAAATGAAGTTGCCTGTACCTTCTTATCCGGATGCAAACTTCACCATTCGTCTGACCTATGGTAACGTGAAACCTTATGATCCGAAAGACGGCGTACACTACAACTACTATACGACCACTAAAGGTATTCTTGAAAAAGAAAATCCGGAAGACCGTGAATTCGTTGTACCTGCCAGACTGAAAGAACTGATCGAAAAGAAAGATTACGGCCGTTATGCTTTGCCAAATGGTGATATGCCTGTCTGCTTCCTGTCGACCAACGACATCACCGGTGGTAACTCCGGCAGCCCGGTATTGAATGAAAACGGAGAACTGATCGGTTGTGCTTTTGATGGCAACTGGGAATCATTAAGCGGTGACATCAATTTCGACAACAACCTACAACGTTGTATTAACCTGGATATCCGTTATGTCCTGTTCATTCTGGAAAAGTTAGGAAACTGCGAACACCTAATCAATGAAATGACAATCGTAGAATAAATGAGAAAACAAATCCTATTTGTCCTATTTTCACTGGCAACTCTTAGCATCCACGCCGACGAAGGCATGTGGATGCTAACCGATCTGAAAGCACAGAACGCTGTTGCCATGCGCGAACTTGGCCTCGAAATTCCGATAGAGGAAGTATACAACGCAAATGGTCTTTCTCTAAAAGACGCTGTTGTACACTTCGGAGGAGGATGTACGGGAGAAGTTATCTCTTCCGAAGGACTGGTACTGACTAACCATCACTGTGGTTATGGAGCTATCCAGCAACATAGTAATGTAGAACATGACTATCTGACAGATGGTTTCTGGGCTATGAACCGTGATGCTGAACTCCCTACTCCGGGATTGACCGTCACTTTTATCGACCGGATTCTCGATGTGACGGATTACGTCAACGAACAACTGAAAAAAGATCCGGACCCGGATGGTGTTAATTACCTATCTCCAAGTTATCTTGGCAACGTAGCAGAACGTTTTGCCAAAGCGGAGAATATAGAAATAACTCCTGCAACAAAGTTGGAGCTCAAGGCTTTTTATGGAGGAAACAAATATTATCTGTTCATCAAAACAGTATACAGTGATATTCGTATGGTAGGGGCTCCTCCTTCTTCCATCGGTAAATTCGGAGCTGATACCGACAACTGGATGTGGCCTCGTCACACAGGCGACTTTTCTCTCTTCCGTATTTACGCGGACAAGAATGGAAAACCGGCAGAATATTCTAAAGACAACGTTCCTCTGCAAGTGAAAAAACATCTGAAGATCAGCCTCGCCGGAGTTCAGGAAGGAGATTTCACCTTTGTCATGGGATTCCCCGGGCGTAACTGGCGGTATATGATTGCCGACGAAGTGGAAGAACGGATGCAAACGACCAATTTCATGCGCCAGCATGTACGCGGAGCCCGTCAGAAAGTACTTATGGAGCAAATGCTGAAAGATCCGGCAGTGCGTATTCATTATGCAAGCAAATATGCTTCTTCGGCCAATTATTGGAAAAATGCAATCGGCATGAATGAAGGACTGATACGCCTCAATGTACTGGATACCAAACGTGCACAGCAAGAAGAACTATTAGCCCGCGGCCGTGAGAAGGGAGATGATTCGTATCAGAAAGCCTTTGATGAGATTCGCTCTATTGTATCTCACCGACGCGATGCGCTATATCATCAGCAGGCTATCAATGAAGCATTGGTCACCGCCCTTGATTTTATGCGTATCCCTTCCACGACAGAATTGGTTACCGCTCTGAAATCGAAAGATAAAGAGCTGATAAAAGAAGCAAAACTAAAACTGAAGAAAGAAGGAGATAAGTATTTTGCATCTGTCCCCTTCCCGGACGTAGAACGGATGGTAGCGAAAGAAATGCTGAAAACTTATGCCAACTACATTCCGGCAGAACAACGAATCAACATCTTCGAAATCATCAATTCCCGTTTCAAGGGAAGTATTGACGCCTTCGTTGACGCCTGTTTCGAACATTCCATTTTCGGCAATCCTAAAAACTTTGAGAAGTTTATCAAGAAACCAAGTTTGTATAAAATAGGATATGACTGGATGGTATTATTCAAATATTCTGTTACCGACGGAATTCTGAAAACAGCCATTGCCATGAAAGAAGCCAATCAGAACTATGACGCAGCTCATAAAGTATGGGTGAAAGGCATGATGGACATGAGACAGGAAAAAGGAACGCCGATTTATCCGGATGCGAACTCCACTTTACGATTGACATACGGCCAGGTGCTTTCTTATGAACCGGCTGACGGTGTGGTATATGATGCTCATACCACCCTCAAAGGTGTGATGGAAAAAGAAGATCAGGGAAACTGGGAATTCGTAGTGCCTCAAAAACTAAAAGAGCTATATAACTCCCAGGATTATGGACGTTATGGCAAAAACGGTGAAATGCCTGTCTGCTTTATCGTAAACACCGATAATACAGGAGGAAACTCCGGCAGCCCGGTATTTAACAGCAAAGGTCAGCTGGTTGGAACTGCTTTCGACCGCAACTTTGAAGGCTTAACAGGAGACATCGCTTTCCGTCCTTCATCGCAGCGAGCCGCTTGTGTTGACATCCGCTATACCTTGTTTATCATCGATAAATACGCAGGAGCCTCTCATATCATCGACGAACTTAGCATTGAGTAAATTGAGTAAATTGAAAGTTGAGAATTAAAAATTGAGAAATAAAAGTCATGCCACTGGGCATCATATTTCTCAATTTTTAATTCTCAACTTTCAATTTATATAAACTCTTCTACCATATACATCTCGTCAATCATCTCATTCATTATATTCTGTAAATTCTGAACTGCTTCTTCAGGAGATTCCCCATAAGCATTACATTGCATATTTACAGTCAACCAGGCATAATAGCCACCATCTGATGCGCGTTCAAGCACATAATCCGTTCTGTTTAGTTTCATATTGGTAAATAATTAGTGAATGTTGGTATTGAAGTTATTTCTGAATGTGAAGCTGCCAGTTTCTCCAGTTCACGGATCATCCGACGTTCACAGCTGCGAACCCAATAAACGAAATGACGGTTCGGAGTATATTCTCCTGCAAAACGAAGCAACGGTTGCAAATCAAAGGAATCACTGATGATTCCTGCCCCCGCTTTCATTGCATCATAGGCATTGCAGTCTTGTTCAATATGTGCCGGAACCATTAATACAGGTTTTCCAAGATACATTGCTTCGCAAATAGACTCGAAGCCTGCTGTACTCGCATAAGCCTTACAACCCGCCATAGCATTAAGAAACTTCACATCATCTATTTGATGGAAACTCAATGTTTCGTCAATCTGTGTGACCTCTTCAGCATCCGATCTATCCCAGAAAAAAGTTAAAGGGACTTCCGGATGCTTCGCATGAAAGTTCTCTACGCTATCGGCAAACCCGGAATTAACCATATATCCATGAATATAATCACCCTTTTCCGGACGGATAGCGGTCACTTCATGACGAATCAATGGAGGAACGGTCACTATTTGATTCATATCATCCTGTTCCATTTCCAGGAAAGACAAAGCCAGTTTCTTCGAAGATCTTAGAGCGGTCATCCGGGTAAAGAAACGCAGCATCCATAACTGGCACGAATTTTTATCCGGAAACTCGAAATCACGATGTAAAAACAAATACTGATGTCCAACACAAATATACGGAACGGAGGGACGGAAGAGTGCATAGGTAAGTCCGGTTAAAAGCTCGTAGAAGTTGATGACAACTTCCGCCCCTGTCTCCCTGATCCGTTGATTTATATAATACATGCTACGAAGATACTCCGGTAATCTTAATAAATTGTATGCAAAGCTTTTCGTCAGGTTCGCCCGTTTATTATCTGCCGTAGGCAGAAAGTTCGGACTAATAAATCGCTTCACCGGTGCATGAATACTCCGATTGAAAAATCCCGGCAAAGTACGTGTCGAACTTTTTCCGACCAAGACTTCCACTACTTCATGCCCATTGCGCAATAACATTTCTTCGAGGGTGATTGCTTGTGTAAAATGCCCTCTCCCCTCACCTTGAACAATAAATAAGAATTTCATGAGGCTATCGTTATTTGTGTATCTCCCAATTTTTCGGTTTGCTCTTCCGTAATCACTCCATCAAAATACCTGATACTCCAATTTCCTTTTTCGTCTTCTGTCAGAGCAGAAAGCGTTTCTACCCAGTCACCGGAATTCAGGTAGTGTATTCCGTCATAATAAGTATTTGCAGGATGATGAATATGTCCGCAAATCACTCCGTCACACTTCTTCATACGTGCAAAGTTCACGAGTTCTTTTTCAAAATCGGAGATATAAGAAACAGCCGTCTTTACTTTATTTTTGATAGATTGGGAAAGAGAATAATAAGCTTTACCCTGTTTTATCCTGCGTGCATTATATACCTTGTTCAACCACAACAAAAAAGTATATCCCACATCTCCCAGCTTCGCCAGCCAACGCATTTTTGTAGTCACCGTATCGAAGATGTCACCATGCGTCACATAATACCGCTTTCCGTGGCTTTCATAGATACAGTCTTTCACGATCTTTATATTATAAAAATCCAGGGGAGCCAGATTGTCCAGAAAATCATCATGATTACCACGAACATAAATCACCTGCGTACCGAAATTCTCCATCATTTTCATGATTACTTTGAAAAAGTCCGTATGCTGTGACTTCCATTTCTTGCCGGAACCGCTCTTCTGAAGATGCCATCCGTCAATAATATCTCCATTCAAGATGAGCCGGTCACAATTGATTGATTTCAGAAAACTTGTGACCTCTGCTGTTTTAGAGTGTTGAGTTCCCAGATGAATATCCGAGAGGACTACTGTTGGATAATACGTACGTAAATGCATAGTTCTATTATTTTTCGATACGCAAAGTTCCCTCTTTCACATTACAAGATGATGACTCTATGATTACTATTTCATGAACAAAATCAGCTTTTTCTCGTTATATAATAAAATAGAAATTATATTTGCGGTCTTCAAAGACTGCTTTTTAACTCTAAGAAAGAAAAGATTATGGAAAAATTTGAAGATTTAATACAGTCACCAGTGCCCGTTTTAGTTGATTTCTTTGCAGAATGGTGTGGACCTTGCAAAGCAATGAAACCGGTTTTAGAAGAACTAAAACTTATTGTGGGAGATAAAGCACGTATTGCAAAGATAGACGTTGACCAGCATGAAGACCTGGCTACTAAATATCGCATACAAGCTGTACCGACCTTTATACTGTTCAAGAATGGAGAGGCTGTCTGGAGACATTCCGGCGTAATCCATAGTAGCGAACTGCAAGGGGTTATCGAGAAGCATTATACATAAAAAGATAATAATAACGAATGAAGAAAGTATTAGTAATGGTAGCCCTCGTCATGGCAAGCGTAATTGTATACGCATTCAATGACAGTAGGGAAACTAATCAAGGTAAAAAAGAGGTAACAGGTAACGGTGAAGTCGTCGTAATGGACAAAGAAATGTTTCTGAAAGACGTCTTCGATTATGAGAAATCAAAGGAGTGGAATTATAAAGGTAATAAGCCCGCCATCATCGACCTATATGCAGATTGGTGCGGACCATGTCGCCAGACAGCTCCTATCATGAAAGAATTGGCAAAGGAATATGCCGGAAAAATTGTCATCTACAAAGTCAATGTAGATAAACAAAAAGAACTGGCAGCTTTATTTAATGCAACAAGTATTCCATTGTTTGTATTCATTCCCATGAAAGGAGATCCACAGCTTTTCCGTGGAGCTGCTGACAAGGCAACTTACAAAAAAGCGATTGATGAATTTCTCTTGAAGTAAAGAAGAAAATATAGTGACGCTATCCGGTCGGGATAGTAACGCTATAATAGGAAAAGAGTGACGGTATCCTTGTGGGATACCGTCACTCTTTTGTATATCTTGCCAATCCTTATTTGAAGTATCCCACAGGATGATTCATCATTGGCATTTGGCTATCTTTCAATTTCAAAACTTTCTTCAATTGTTCATTGTCCATCGAAGCGCGTGGCACTGTTGCTATGTTAGCAGCGGAACAGAATATTGAAATATTTTGAGAAACGATGCCGGAATCCATAGCCCCCATCAACTGGCTGCGTGCACTCTTCGCATCTCCAAATCTGGAAAGATCACTGATTAACACCAAAGACACCGGAGCTGTTTTCACAAATGCCTGTCCACCGGCTACTGCTCCACGATGATCTCCTTCAGCAACCAGAGTCAACTGATGATTTTTAGCATCATACAGATAACTTCCTTCAGGTAATACTACATATACATCCACATCCTGCTTATTCAACGCCGACGGAGCTGTTCTCATTCCGGATTCCTTACGGTTTATCCCATTAGCAGCCCATAACAAATCAGACAGATCCGACAGACTCAATGATTTAGAAGCATACTCGCGAGTTGAATGTCGTTCAGACAATGCCTTCATCACCGCACCGGTACGGTTTAAATTAGGCTTCGGCAATTTAATCACTTTATCAGCAGCAAAAGCAGCCACCGAAAGCATTAAACAAACTAACAATAGTTGTACTTTTCTCATAACTGTGGTATTTAAAAATTGATAGACAAACTTACATAAAAATCTAGATTTATACACGTGTTCAATAAAAATAAAGACCA